>TARA_R110002049_G_scaffold47596_5_pt1 | contig 183394 bp, 161 predicted proteins | sample TARA_R110002049 | Tara Oceans TARA_R110002049 (sample SAMEA4396941) | marine metagenome | biome: Polar Biome; feature: [SRF] surface water layer (ENVO:00010504); material: water (ENVO:00002006), including particulate matter (ENVO:01000060) such as... | depth 5 m | reverse complement strand
ATAAAATATTAACTTTAAGGAACTGGACTAGTGCTTTTCATAGGATACTATGTTGTACGCAGTATTTTTATCCGTTCTTCCATTGAATAATTCATTTCATCCTCAAGTTTTGGTCTTAAAGAATTATAAATAAAATCAGGAATCATTGGGCTTAAAAGTCTGTTATTATATATTCTATCTTGAATATTTCTCAAGTGTTCTTTATCAATATTATCATTAATATTAGTTTTTGATAATGTCGATTCAATCAGGTTTCTCAAATGATTTAGGTTATCAATTGATTCTGTATTTGAATTGATTTCTTTGTAAGCAAACATAAAAACTGGAATTGATGGCAATATAACCTCAATAAGAAAACCTTGTAAACTTAAATCGTTCATAAGAGCGATTACTAAAAGAATAGTAAAAGTTATTGAGCTAATTAAGTAAACTAAATATTTGTAGCGTTTGCGTACTGAAAAATCATATGTAATATTCGTACGTTGACAAAGTAAACTTGCAACGTTAGTATCAACTTTTTTTATAGCTAAAGAATACCAATTAGTAACTTTTTCAACAATCTTTTGATTTTCTTTATGCTTTAAAGAATATCGTCTAATAATCTCTCTGTCTATAAGAACTAAATTTAATGTCTCATTTACTGGGATGTCAAGCACTTTAGTATCAAAAGTTTCCTTTATCGATGCTGCAATTTTTTTTAATCTATCAATAGTACTTTCTAAAATCTTTTCTCCAACTGCTGCGATAATTGTGTACAAAACAAATATATAGCTTGCTTCATCAATGAAGGTTGGATTTGTTTTAATTACCAAAGAAATAATAATTGGAAGTGGTACTGAAATAAAAATTAATAAACCTTGATAATTCTTGGCTATTGAATAGACCCTTTTTTGAGCAAGCAATTCATTAATATGAATATCCTTGTTTTGCTTTTTTAATATTTTTTTTCCTTTATTAGCCATATGTTGGGAAGTTTGCTCCGAAAATTTCTCCCCAAAGATTAATTGATTTTTTTTGGTCTTTCTCTGTTATTTCAGCATAGACAGCCTGTTTTGCTTTTTCATATGCCCAATCTGCTTTTCTTGAAATCGCTTCTTTTTCTGCAAATAAATATGTGTTCATATCTCCTTGAAATCCTTTTGGGTCATAAACAGAATTTAGGATTGCAGAAATTAAATAGTAAAAAAAATCTCTTACATTAATGTCATTATAATCGTTTAGTTCTGCTCTTGAATTCACAAAATTTATTACAATATTTTCAAAAAGATAAGATGAGATAGTATGGGTTGAGTTTCTCCTATTCCAATATTTCAATGTTCTAACAAGTTGTAAAACAAGGGTTTTATTGTCTTGATTAGCAGTTGTAATTCTATTTTGGTCAATTCTTGGGTCAGTTGGTTTCCAATTGCCATTACCATCAGGAATTAAATAAATGTCAGTATCTGTTTTGAAGCAAGGAACAATATCGAACACCCATTCGTAAGATGATAAATTTAGTGTTGCTGCTTCTCCACGACTATTAATTTCGGCTGACTTGTATTGTTCAATAGTAGATAGTGAATTTTTGAATTTATTGACAACTCTTCTTGAATTCAAAACATCGGAATCGGATAAATATTTTAATCTGTAACCAGCATTTGGTGTATGAATGGTGTATTCATTTCCATATTTAGAATAATATGCTCCATTGGCACCCAAACAGAACATTAAATCAACATCGTCTAATTCGCGGATTTTTGTTCTTCTTTCAAAAGAGCCATAATTAATGTGCCAACCATCATATTTATAAGGGAAATTTAGGTCGTCTTTATTTTCAAGTCCGTTTAATTGCCCATATAACCAATTTCTACTGGCTCTTGCCTTATCTGTTCTGTCCTTCAATAAATTCACATAATCTTTATTGAAGGTGCTGAAAGCTGAATTTACTGATGTCGCCATTTAGTTTAGTTATATATTTCTTCAAGGCTTAAGGCTATTGATGAAATTAAATTAATTCTGATATTCAATATGTTATAATCAGATTCGAATTCATTTTTCCAATAAAGATGCCAATTATTATTGACTGTCAAAATGTCAAAAAAATGTTAAAAGTGTCAGTGGGATATTGCGTACAACAATTGTTTATAGCCACTAGTAACTATAGCTCTCTTTTAGCACACTCAAATTTAACATTTTACCAACAGCTAAAAAAACGGGTATGTCCAAGACTGCTCCAAAGTACATGGGCCAACCCCAGGGCTATATAAAACGCCTTCCGAGAACCTTGTTTTCCTTGGTTGAACAACGAATGGTAAACTTTTCATAAATAAAAGGGTCGGTCGGTGCAACCTTTTATTTTTGCCGTTGTCTTTGGAAGGGAAATTAAAAGACAACATTAAAAAACCATCAATCAATGCGAATGCAAACAAATTTTCAAAAGCCTTTGGTCTTCGGCCTTTGGCTTATTACGTTTCTTTTTAGTTCGGCGGCGCTGGCCCAATCGAACTATACACTAAATGGTACCATTACCGACAAAAATAATGGCGAAACCCTATTCGGGGCTTCTGTTTTTCTAAAGGGTACCACCATTGGGGTGGTTACCAACGAATATGGCTTTTATTCCATTACGGCCCCTGAAGGAGACTATACCTTGAATATTTCGTATGTCGGCTTTTCTGAAATCAATCAAGACATAACACTTGACAGTAATCAAAAACTCGATTTCGAAATTACCGAATTTTCTACTGAACTCGAAGAAGTCGTGGTTACCGCCGATGAACCTGAAAGGGCTATCTTGAGAAAGCCCGAAATGAGTGTGGCGAAAATGAATATTGCTACCGTCAAACAGATGCCAGTGGTTTTAGGGGAAGTCGATATTTTGAAGTCTTTACAAATGCTACCAGGGGTGACCAACAATGGTGAGGGTACCGGTGGATTTCACGTACGGGGAGGGGCCGGAGATCAAAATCTGGTCTTGCTCGATGAGGCGATAATTTACAATACCTCACATATGTTCGGCTTTTTTTCCGTCTTTAATGCCGATGCGATAAAAGATGTGAAATTGTACAAAGGCGGTATTCCTGCCCGTTTCGGGGGGAGGGTGTCTTCCGTACTCGATGTTCGCCAAAAAGATGGTAACAGCAAACGGTTTGCCGCTACGGGTGGCATTGGCATTATTTCAAGTCGTGTTGCGGTAGAAGGACCTATATTTAAGGAAAAAGGTTCGTTTTTGGTAGCGGGGCGCCGTTCTTATGCCGACGTTTTGCTAAAAGCGGCAGGCGAAGATAATAGTGTAAGCTTTTATGACCTCAATTTAAAGGCCAACTACAATCTCAATCAAAACAACAAGCTTTTTCTATCAGGCTATTTCGGCAGGGATGCCTTTGAATTGGGCGAAAGTTTCAGCAGCAGCTATGGTAATTCAACGGGCAACCTGCGTTGGAACCATATTTTTAACGAGCGGCTTTTTTCCAACCTTTCGGCCGTAGTCAGCAAATACGATTATGACCTGGGCATTACAGCTGCTGAATTTGATTGGGTTTCTTCAATTAGCAATTATAATCTAAAATATGACTTGAAATATTATTTGAGTAACAACTTCAAGCTTGATTTTGGGGCGAGTAGTATTTATTATGATTTTGATCCCGGTCAGATCATTCCGACTTCTGAAACTTCGGCCGTTAACCCGATGACCTTGGATCGTAAAAAGGCGCTTGAAAGCGGACTTTACATAAATGCAGAACATACACTTACCGATAAACTAACGGCACAATATGGCCTGCGGTATAGTGCATTCTCACGATTGGGCGGTCAAGCAATGGTTGATTATGCCAATGACCAACCGGTTGTATACAATCAGGCCTTAGGTATCTATGAACGTGGTACCGAAGTAGGGGAGACCGATTATGAAAAGGGGGATGCCATCAAACGTTTCGGGAATTTTGAACCGCGATTGTCATTGGCCTATCAATTGAACGAGGTATCTTCTTTTAAAGCGGGCTTTTCTAGGGTTGCACAATACATTCATTTGCTGTCAAATACGGCTTCGGCAACACCGTTGGATGTGTGGACACCCAGTGGAAAATACGTAGCTCCGCAACTATCGAACCAATATGCGATCGGGTATTTCCGCAATTTCAAGGATAAGGTCTATTCTATGGAGGTAGAGGCCTATTATAAAAATACCGACAACCGAATCGATTATATCGATGGCTCCGATTTAATAGGACAGAATACGATTGAAACGGAAATTTTAAACGGGGAATCACGGGCATACGGCCTCGAATTGTTACTTCGTAAAAACGAAGGAAAGTTTACCGGATGGATTGCCTATACCTTATCGAAATCAGAGCAACGAACTCCCGGTGGCAACGCTGGCGGATTGGGAATCAACGATGGGGAGTGGTACAATACGCCTTATGATAGAACCCATGATATTTCGATATCCGGAGCATATAAATTGAACGATAAATGGAGTTTTGGCACCAATCTCGTCTTTCAGACGGGCCGACCGGTTACGTATCCGAACGAGCAGTATGAATACGAAGGAATTTCGGTCGCTAGTTATGCCGCAAGAAATTCAGACCGTTTGCCAGCCTATCATCGGTTAGATCTCTCGGTCAATTACAAACCGAACCGAAAACCCGAGCGCAGGTTTAAGGGCGAATGGGTATTGGGAATTTACAATGCCTATAATCGCAAGAACGCAGCTTCCATTTCTTTTGGTCAGAATTTTGAAACTGGGGCCAACGAAGCCACAAGAACGGCCATCTTCGGCATAGTTCCATCGGTAACCTATAATTTTAAATTTTAAGCACATGAAAACATACATTCGAACCACCATACTATTATTCACTATTGCTTTAGCTTCTTGCTCCGATGTTATCGACGTTCCCGTGCAAACGGCGCCCACAAGACTTGTTGTAGAGGCTTCCATTGATTGGGTCAAGGGCACCTCTGGTAATGAACAGACGATCCGGTTAAGTACGTCATCGGCATTTTTCGACACAGCAAGTACTACCCCTGTTACAGGGGCGTCGGTCAAGATTACCAATGATACGAGCGGTGATGAATTCCTTTTTGTGGATCAGAACAATGGCGAATACTTAACTTCAGAGTTTGTTCCCGCTATCGACCAATCGTATACCTTAGAGATTATTCATGAGGGAGAAACCTATGTTGCTCAAGAGACCTTGAATAGCGTGACTGATATCACCAATGTTTACCAAGGCCGTGAAGATGGTTTTGATGATGAAGAATTGGAAATTCATGTTGAGTTTACCGATCCCGCCAATGTAGACAATTACTATCTTATTAGATTTCATAAAGAGGGAGACCTACTGCCAGAGCTCGAAGTCGGTGATGATGAGTTTGTCGACGGCAATGAAGTCGATTGGTGGTATGAAGTTCAAGAAGACGAAGATACCGACAAAATAGATGTGCTTCAGCCAGGGGATGTAGTCTCCATAGAAATGTACGGTATCTCAAATGCGTACTATAATTATATGGATATTTTGATAGATCAAATAGGTGGGGTCGGACTTTTTCAAGCTACCCCGGTTGCGGTGAGAGGTAATTGTATCAACCAAACGAATGCTGATAATTATGCCCATGGCTATTTTAGGTTGACCGAGGTAAACAAGACGAGTTACACTGTGGAGTAAAAATATATTTGATACAAATAGTTGGATTATTTCTTTCGGGAAATAATCCACTTTTTTTTTGAGTTGTTTTTTACCACCAAACTACAAAGAACTTTTCAAAAGCAGTATCTGATTTTTTCTTCCAGACCATAGGTGCATTTTTTCTAAGCATATGAGTTGCAATGCTTGCTATCGTTTTAAGATGTGATGCCCATTGTACCGCTTCCTGTGGCTCTATGACCCATTCAGTTTTTGAAGGAATAAAGAATTGAAAAGTTGCGAATTCATCCTTTTTAAAATCATCGAAGCGCAGCCAATAACCTCGAATACAATCTTCATTTATAGGGTGCATAGTGGTAATAGTAGCACCATAAGGCTTGAATATTTGGCCTTTGAAACAAGCTTGATGCACAATGCCCTTATGGTTGATGTTTTTTTCTTGTAGTGCCTGAGCCCCTTCAACCGAGTGTAATAATTGAAATTGTTTGTTCTTTATTTTTTGAATTTTAGCAAAGAAGACATCTCGTTTGTTTGGTCCGATTAAATTGTAAAGAGGGTCCGCAATATCCGGATCTATAATATAGAATTTATAGGTTAATTCCATATGTATTAGTTGCTCTGTGGATGTTTCTTTCAGTATAAAATCAATTTCACCAAGTGTTTGTTTGTCCTTATAGATAGGAAAATTATGCAACAACACTTCATGCCGATTGGAATGGTCTAAGAACTGTTTACATATATATTCCATTTGATGCCCCAAACGGATATTTTGGGGAATAGCAGTAGGAGAGAAATCGGGTAAATCAATATCTGGAAACTCAAATTGTTGCACATCAAATTGCTCGGTATCCCATAGGGGCGGCGTGTTTAAGAATCCTATACATTGTTTTTCTAGAAATTGATCTTGCATATAGTCAAATGAGTTTGTTAATTTACGGCAGTTAAACCGACCAAGGCAATAGAACACCACCAAAGTGCCTAAAGTTAACTTTTCCTAAAAAGCATTATTCACAAGCTCAAATATCTTAAATTTATACTATGGCTATGACGACAAGAAAAGGTTTTCGTTTTTCTACCTACGAAGCACCGGAAGAAACTCCGTTCGATAAACTTTTTGATATTTTTCAAGAACTGATAACCCATACTTCAGGTGACTTTGATGAAGCGATCGATTGGTTACGTGAATTAGATCAAGAATATGAACTTACCGATGACGAATATACCATTGATGATTTTATTGAGGATTTAAAAGCCAAAGGTTACATTCGGGAAGAGTTTAAAGATGGTGGGGGCGAAGGTACAGGAGAAGAAGGTGATGGGGGTAGTCTGTCGATTACGGCTAAAATGGAACGTATTATTAGGCAACGGGCATTAGACCAAATTTTTGGAAAGTTAAAACGAAGCGGTGCGGGTAACCATAAAACTGGAAAATCGGGGCAGGGCGATGAGCATACCGGTGATTTTCGCGAATACCGATATGGCGATGGTCTAGAGCACATTTCGATGACCGAGAGTCTTAAAAATGCCCAGATCAATCACGGGATCGGCAATTTTTCGTTAAGCGAAGATGATTTGGTCGTTGAAGACACCCAACATAAGGCCCAAATGAGTACCGTGTTAATGATCGATATCAGCCACAGTATGATATTATACGGTGAAGACCGCATCACTCCCGCTAAAAAAGTCGCTATGGCCTTGGCTGAATTGATAACGACACGTTACCCTAAAGATACCCTTGATATCTTGGTGTTCGGTAACGATGCCTGGCCGATTCCTATAAAAGATCTACCGTATTTGAAGGTAGGGCCTTATCATACGAATACCGTGGCGGGTCTGCAATTGGCGATGGATATGCTGCGTAGAAAACGCAATACGAACAAACAAATATTTATGATTACCGATGGTAAGCCCAGTTGTCTGCGGCTTCCCGATGGTACGTATTATAAAAACAGTGTCGGTCTTGATGACTACATTGTGGAAAAGTGCTATAATATGGCGAGACAAGCACGTAAATTGCACATTCCTATTACTACTTTTATGATTGCCGAAGACCCTTATTTGATGCAATTTATTCGGCATTTTACCGAAGCGAACAAAGGCAAGGCATTTTTTACGGGATTAAAAGGGCTGGGAGAAATGATTTTTGAAGACTACGAACAGAATAGAAGAAAAAGATTGAAATAGACGAGATTGCCCTGTATAAAGGGTGTTTTGTTTTTTTACTTATGTATATTATACCTATGGAATTGAACTATAAAGAGATTACTACACTTGGCGAACTAAAAAAAGCCGGCTATCAAACAAAAAAAATAAAAGACGAACTGCGTGAAAACCTCATAGAACGAATACGAAATGGAAAGGAGACTTTTGCAGGGGTTTGGGGGTATGAAAGTTCGGTCATTCCCGAGTTGGAACGAGCTATTTTATCGCGCCACAATATTAATTTATTGGGTTTAAGAGGGCAGGCCAAAACACGATTGGCCCGATTGATGGTCAATTTATTGGATGAATACATTCCGATTGTTGCTGGTTCTGAAATTAATGACGACCCCTTACAACCGATTTCGAGATATGCGAAAGAACTGATCAACGAAAAAGGTGCTGAAACCCCTATTTCTTGGTTGCATAGAGATGAACGTTTTTATGAAAAGTTGGCCACTCCCGATGTAACGGTTGCCGATTTGATCGGTGATGTCGACCCCATAAAGGCGGCAAACTTAAAATTGTCGTATGCCGATGACAGGGTGATTCATTTTGGAATGATTCCGCGGGCGAATCGCTGTATTTTTGTAATCAATGAGCTCCCTGATTTACAAGCACGAATTCAAGTATCGCTCTTTAATATTTTAGAGGAAGGCGACATTCAGATTCGAGGGTTTAAATTGCGACTTCCTTTAGATTTACAGTTTGTTTTTACGGCCAATCCAGAAGATTATACCAACAGGGGAAGTATCGTAACGCCTTTAAAAGATAGAATAGGTTCACAGATCTTGACCCACTATCCCGACGATATTGCGACGGCCCGTAAGATTACAGCGCAAGAGTCGCGTCTAGATATACGTCAAACCGATGCCGTCTATGTGCCCGATGTGGCCAAAGATCTTTTGGAACAAATTAGTTTTGAAGCTCGTGACAGCGAATATGTTGATGCTAAAAGTGGGGTAAGTGCCCGAACCAGTATAACGGCTTTTGAGAATCTATTGAGCACTGCCGAGCGGCGTACGTTGTTAAACGGCGCAACAGAAACAGCGGTTCGATTAAGCGATTTCGTGGGGGTGATACCCGCGATTACCGGAAAAATAGAGTTGGTCTATGAAGGAGAACAAGAGGGAGCCGATGGGGTGGCCTCCATACTGATCGATGACGCGGTCAAATCATTATTTGCTACCTATTTTCCGAAAATCAATAAGTTGGAGCGTAAAGATGAAAAAACGCCCTATGATGAACTTACCCATTGGTTCTTTGAAGGTGAGGGGTTTGAATTGTTGGACGATTATACCGATGCGGAATATAAAAGGGCTTTGGATGCCATTCCGGCCCTCAACAATATTGTAAAAGAATATCAGCCTGATTTCCCGAAGGAGGATGTGTATTTCTTAAAAGAATTATTGCTTTGGGGTTTGGTGGCCTATAAGAAGCTGAGCAAACATCGCTTCACGGAAGGGTATCAGTTCAAAGACCTTTACGGAAGTTTTATAAACGGTCTGTAAAATTTCTTTTCGAAATTTCATTACAGCATAAATCAAAAGCCCTGACTTTGTATTGTTCAGGGCTTTTTGTTCATAGCAATTTCTTTCCCTATACCTGTTGATAGGCAGGTAGGTTAAAGATAAATGAACTTCCTTCCTTGGGCTTGCTTAAAACCGTGATTGTGGTATCGTGCAAGTCCATGATTTTTTTGACTATGGCCAAGCCCAGTCCGTAACCCTGTTTCTTGGCGCTTTTGTCTACTTGTTTATAGCGGTCAAAGATAAAAGGCTGTTCACTTAAGGGAATTCCGGTTCCCGTATCGGTGATGTTTATTTCAACGTTCTTGTTTTTTCGCTGTATCGCCAGGGTAACCTTGCCATTGGGCTCGGTATATTTCAGGGCATTTTCTATAAGGTTCTGAAGTGCCCGTTCTACAAGGCTTACATCGGCATATACCATGCTGTTTTCTTGAGGGTTATCAAGTTGTAGCGTTATTTGTTTTTGTTCCGCTAGCACCCTGAATTTGGCGATCAGGTCATGTGACAGTTCCGTAATCGAGAACGGTTCTTTTACAGGGCTCACTTGCTCGGCTTCCAATTTTGAGTATTCGAACAGTTGGTTGATAAGATTTGACAATCGATCTACATTGTCGTGGGTAATTTGAAGGTATTCTTCCTTTTCTTGATCGGAAAGGGAATTTTTCTTGATTTGCATCGTCTCGATATAACCTTTTAATATGGCCAATGGTGTTCTAAGGTCGTGTGAAACATTGGCAATAAGTTCCCTCCGTAGCAAATCTACAGACTTCATCTTATCCATATTACTTACAATAGTATCGGCCATTTCATTAAATGAATGGGCGAAAATAGCAATATCCGATTTCTCGGGGTCCTCGATGCGCACATCGAGATCACCTTCTTGAAATCGCCGAACGGTACCTGTCATTAACCGTAAATTTTTCGTCAAAAACCAAATACTCAGTAGTCCGATGATGACGGTAAAGAGCATGGACAATAATAGGGCGCCGATTCCCAATTTTGAAAAATAAGTGCCCACAAGATTATTACTAACAAGTTGAAGCTCTTTTCCTTCTAGAATAATGTAGATATAACCTTCACGGCCATCAATGGAAAAAGGCGCAGCTGAGAATATTTCTTGTTCCCCGGGATTGCGAGGGTCATCACCCAAAATGTATTCTTCGCCATCGCTGGCTATAAAAGCTTGAATGGGGCCTAATGCCACGGTTTTTGCCGGGGCGTTGGCACTATGGTCCAACACAACTGAATAAAGCACTTCCCCGGTTTTATCCAATAGGTATACCTCGATACTTTGATTGATAGCCATCATATCGTGCATTAGGTCACCGAAAAGGGGTTTGTTCACACTACCATCCTTTAAAAAAGGAGAATCATTTTGAAACATTTCTTTAATAAGATGATCGGCAATATGGGCATCTACTCGTTGGGCTGTAGCATGGCTATATTTATCAACATAGTAGATGGTAATGAATATATAAGACGCTCCCATCAGTATTATCAGCAGAATAAATGCAAACCAGAGCTTTTTGACCAGTTTTGGTGTTAGTGTGTTTATTGCTTTGCTCATGTCATAATATCTTCATTGAATTTATACCCGACTCCCCAAGTCGTTAAAATATAAACCGGATTGGCCATGTCTGACTCTATTTTGGCGCGCAACCGATTGATATGTGAATTCACCGTATGTTCATACCCTTCAAAATTGTAACCCCAAATGATATTCAACAATTCGGTTCTCGTATAATTTCGACCCGGATTCGAGGCCATGAGCACCAATAATTCAAATTCCTTGGGTGACAATTCTATCTTATGGTTTTTCAACAGCACCTTACGCTTATCGATATCTATTTCCAAACCTTCGGCTGATAGCGAAGCGGTATTCTTTTCTTCATTATGGCGCGTATCTGTTCTTCGCATTACCGCTTTAATTCTAGCCAATAGTTCTCGAATGCTAAAGGGTTTGGTGATATAGTCGTCGGCGCCTATTTCTAAACCTAAAACTCGATCTATTTCTTCTGATTTTGCGGTCAACATAATAATGGGCGTGTTTTTTTTTGCCCGTAAAGCCTTACATATCTCGACGCCATCCATGGATGGTAATGTTAAATCCAGCAAAATGAGGTCGTAGTCGTTTTCGAGTGCCAGTTTCAGCCCTAACTCCCCATCCATGGCTTTGGTTGTGCTATAGATTAGGTCGGTGAGGTGAATCTCAAGTAGTTTGATGATTTCTGGATCGTCTTCTATAATGAGTATTTGTTTCATAAGCTCTTTGGTCGTAAATAAATAGAAAAAGTATCACAAGGGTATCACAATTGACCACAACCTTGGTCAAACGAGCATTGGCGTAGGGTAGAAGATGGTCAAATAAAGGATTTAGGCAAAGTGTTCACAGTATAATACTGAAACATGGACATAAATTGAAACTTTTGAAATCTGTTCACAACATTTGCCCGCTTACTTTGTGCTTTCAATCATTTAAAACTTTAAGATAATGAAAAAAGTAAAATTTACCGGTCTATTGTTCTCATTAACTGCGCTACTATTGGCATCTTGTTCCAATGACGATGAAGAAACACAATCTACGGCCACGAACTCGACCTTGAGCCTTAATGTAGAAGGTTTAGAAGACTTAGGAACGGACTTTCGCTATGAGGGTTGGCTCATAGTTGAAGGAGCCCCAATATCTACAGGTACTTTTTCGGTTGATGAAAATGGAGTTCTTTCACAATCACAATTTGAAATAAATGCAGAGCAGTTGAACGCTGCCGTTTCTTTTGTACTGTCAATTGAGCCAGTACCGGACCCCTCTCCAGACCCGGCGGATACTAAGATTTTTGTGGGTGATTTTGAAGGAAAAACAGCTGAGTTGAATACCGGTACTGTCGCAAGTTCCTTTAATACGGTTTCTGGCAAGTTTATAATAGCAACGCCCACAGGAACCGGTGCAGAGGAAGAGGCCAATAGTGGTATTTGGTTCTTAGATCCAAGTTCTGGGAATCCTGAAGCTGGTTTAGTGCTTCCTGAACTCGCAGCAGGTTGGAAATATGAAGGCTGGGTGGTCATCGATGGTATTCCGGTCACTACAGGCACTTTTACGAGTGTATCGCTCGCTGATGAAAGTGATTTCTTCAGTGGTGAGAATCCCGGGCCTCCTTTTCCCGGAGAGGACTTTTTGAAAAATGCCCCTGAAGGATTGGTGTTTCCTACTGATTTACGAGGAAAAACTGCCGTGGTCAGCATCGAACCTTTTCCTGATAACAGTCCCAGTCCGTTTACGCTAAAGCCATTGGCCAGTCTTATAGCCGATGATGCCTCCGGTGTACAGGAAATAGCCAATAATGTAGCAGGAAGTTTTCCTGTCGGTTCGGTAACGCGATAGACAAAAAGTAGATTGAAAGGTATTTGATCCTTTAGGTCAATAGGCTGTAATAAAAGTTCGACATAGCTATGTTGAACTTTTTTATGTCTTTTTACTACCTATTTAAGTATTTGTGCTATGCGAAAGTGTCACAAAATTATAACAAGGTACGCTCAAAGGTTGAGATTTTTGTGATGGCCCTGTGATTTCGTTGTATTTAGTTTGATAAGAGAATAACCCCGCCAATTAAGGAAGATTAGCAAAAAGTATAAGCATACTGTTTATCTGCTAACGATTCAAAAGTGCGGATTTAACCCTTAAATAATTCTAAAAGCTAAGATTATGAAAACGAAAACACTATTTGTAACCTTTTTGAGCGGAACAGTTTTGTTTCTAGCCGCTTGCTCAGACCCTGAAAGTGACGTACTTGTTTCCGACGATACAACTGTTGAAAAAACCGTTGATGATACGGAAAGCAGCACCGACAATACGGAGATGGAAGTTGCGGCCCAAGCCGATTTCATGTTGACCATCGAGAATGTGGTCACTCCCAAACCTATTTTTCAAAGCGGGGTATTTGCAGTACCTGTTGGCGGGTCGGATCCGGCTCCCTTATTTCCCGGTGATGCTTATGAATTTGAAATCGATGCAGGTCCGGTAGTACTCCCAGGTGATGGAGGCACAAGGCTTTCTTTTGTAACTATGTTCGTGCAATCGAACGATCTTTTTTATGCACCTGGGGAAGAAGGGATTCGGCTTTACAATGAAGATGGCAGTTCAATTTGTGCCAATGGCCCGGTAGATGTTACGGATCAAATAGAACTTTGGGATGCGGGTACCGAGGTCAATGAACGTACGGGAGGTCCTAATCAAAAACCACAACAATCGCCCGAGGCAGCGGATCAAGGAGAGAATGAATATGGGGTTGTTACTAAAATAACAAATAACAGCTGTAGTTATGGCAATGTGTTACCTGAAAACGAAGAGGTCATTCAGGTTACCATTGAAAATATTGGTCCGGCTAAGTTTAAAGTCCGTATAATAAATGTTTCTAACGGCACAACCATTGCAGTTCCCGCTCAAGGTGAAGATACTAGGGCGGCAGTTCCACTTTCACCGGGAGTTTATGCCGTACACACGGCACCAGCTCCATTTTTTGTAGAGGGAGAGGCTGCTTCGGAGGCCGGTCTTATAGCCAGTTCAGATGGTCTTGAAAATATAGCCGAAGATGGTTTTCCAGAAGCCTTATTAATGGATGCCCAAGAAGCAACGGGCCTGATCGTTCCGCTATCACCAGGTGTCTGGGCAACCCATGTCACGAATGTCCAGCCCTTTTATCAAATCGATACCCCTGATTTTGGGGAAGGGTTGCAGGCCATTGCCGAAGATGGAATTCCTAGCTTATTGGTCGACGCATTGGCGGTTAAAGAGGGCATAAATGCTTTTGCGGCCTTCGATACACCGGTAGGTACATCAGGTCCTGGGGCTATTGGTCCAGGAGGAAGTTATCAATTCGAGTTTTCTGCAAAAGATGGGGAACATTTATCTTTTACAACCATGTTCGTACAAAGCAATGATTGGTTTTATTCGTTTCCACCCGATGGTTTGGCCCTTTTTGAGAACGGAACACCCATTGACGGAGATTTGACGGAATATGTTTACCTCTATGATGCCGGAACCGAAGCAGATGAATATCCCGGAGCTGGTTTGTTTCAGGTCATTAGGCAATCAGGTCCCGATTCGGGCGCAGATGACCCCAATGCAAATGTTCGGCTTGCGAGTGTAGCCGAATTGGAGCATATACCTGACAACGCAAGGGTTATCAAAGTAAGTATTCAATCGACCCCCAAATAGTAGAACTCACCTACGAAAAATTAGGAACACTAAAAAACCCCGTCAATATGACGGGGTTTTTGTTTGTTATTGGATTTTAATATCTCCGACTTTCTAAAACAGAAAAGTTAAGTTATTGAATTTATACTTATAGTTGTATTGCGTAAGTGGTTTATTTCCAAGAATCAACATGTTGATTCATATCATCGAATATATATTGACCTATAACTACTTTTCGGTATTTAAACGTCATTAGCGTTAATACCAAGAGTAAAAGTTGTAACGACATAATTAAGATCGCAATAGGAAAAAATGAACTTGGTAATACATGGTTTTCATACTCGTTGTAACTTATTAATATCTGTACAGTTTCAAAAAATTTGTAGAGGTAGACCAAGACAATGACATACAAAGAATATTCTAACGTGCGCATGGGAGGGTCGCTCAAATCATTTTCTTTAATTTTGAACCACATCACATATAGAAAGGTAAAATGAATAATGCTCAATAATGGAAAGATGTAGTTATCGGGCTTAAAAAAGTAGAATTTATCGGTATATAGTCCGTAAAAACTAAGAATACCAAGCAAAAGCAAGGTTATAATAGACAGTCTCAATACCCATTTCCATGGGAACAGTTGTAAAACATATTTCATTTTAAAATTAGGTTTCGGGGGATTTATAGAACCCTGGTTTAAAACTTAAAACGTACTCAAATTTGGTTTATTTTAAATATTCGATAAACTGTAGTTAATGTTGGTTATACATAATCTTAACACCGAAATTAGTATAAAATACTGAATTAAAGGGTGCTATGTAGCTAGTGAATCCAATATTAATTCCAGTCCTTTTTTGAGAAAATCACAAGAAAATTTTTATGAAGGTTGCGGTTTTGGGTATGATCCCTAAACAAGCCTAATAAGAATTACAAAAAAAAGCAGTAGCTTGAATCGAATTACTTTTATGAATGGGAAGAAATAAGTACTACTATTTGATACGATTGCAATATTTGGGTTTTCGCTATAGCGGATGGCAAAAGCAGCCGCACCAAAGAACTATTGAGGGAATGGTGACCAAGACGCTTAAATTCGTTCTAAATGGCCAAAAATTTAAGATTTTAGGAGCGGGTCGAACCGACGCCAAAGTTTCAGCAGCAAATACCGCATTTGAACTTTTTTTAGAAGAAGCACCCATTGAAAATTATGGGAAATTTCTCGATGACTTTAATAAGAACCTCCCTCCTGATATTCGCGCGTTGGAGTTTAGTGAGGTTGATTCATCATTCAACATAATACAACATGCGAAAACCAAGGAATATGTCTACTTATTTTCTTTCGGTGCCAAAAATCACCCATTTTGTGCCCCATATATGGCCAATTTTCAAGAAAATCTAGCTATTGACCTAATGAAGGAAGGGGCTCAACTTTTTGTAGGCACCCATGATTTTTCTGCTTATACGGCTCGATTGAGAGCGAATACTGATGTCATGAGAACCATAGACAGTTGTGAAATTAGACCCAATACATTATTGACTGCTAATTTTTTTCCTACAACCAGCTATGCACTTTATGTCACCGGAGAAGGTTTCATGCGCTATCAGATACGCATGATAATGGGAGCATTGGTTCAGTTGGGTAGGAAAGAACTGAGTATACGGGAGATTAAGGAATCTTTGTATGAAGATAACAATGCACAACTTACCTTCGTTGCTCCCGGATCTGGGTTACTTTTGAACCATTTAGAATTTAAATAAAATACGCACCAGTACCATTTATATAATAGTATAGTTATGGCAAAGAAAAAAATATCTTTTAAATCGAACCAAAAGAAGAAATCAAAATTGCATCGTAAAACGGGGAAAGCACCTGGTACGGTAACTTATATGGGGAAACGGGAAGGGGTAGCCTCTAAGGTAACCATAATAAATTATAATAAGTCAGACTATGAGGTGCATAAAGCTGATAGTGTCGAAGCGACAATAAAACTTCAGAAATCCGATATGCTGCAATGGGTCGATGTGGTTGGTATTAGTGATGAAAGGTTTGTAGAAAATTTGGGAACGTACTACGGTCTCGGAGCTTTAGTGCTCGAAGATGCCGTAAATACCCAACAGCGACCAAAAATCGATGAATATGAGAACTATATTTTCGGAGTGTTTCAAATGCTGTATATCAATGATGATAACGAATTGGTTGCAGAGCACGTAGCCCTTGCTTTGGTGAAAAATGGTGTTTTGGTATTTCAAGAGCTTGATGACGATGTATTTGCCGGGGTAAGGGACAGAATAAAAAACAAAGCCGGTCGTATCAGGAACAAGGGTTCCGATTACCTATTTTTTGCATTGCTTGATGCAATAGTCGATAATTATTTTGTTGTGCTTGAACACCTCAATGCAAGAATTGAAGTATTGGAAGTCGAAGTCTATGAAAACCCGCGACAAGAGGTTGCCCATAAAATACAAGAGTTAAAAAAAGATGTATTAAAAGTAAGACGTTGGATTTTTCCCGTCAAAGAATTGCTCAGCCGTTTGATAGATTCAGAAAGCGAACTTATCAATAAAGATACCAAAATGTTTTTAAGGGATGCATTGGACCATTCCATAGAAATCAATGAAAGCCTTCAGATTTATCGGGAAATGTCGATGAGTCTAATGGAAATGTATATGAGTAATATGAGCAACAAAATGAACGAAGTAATGAAGGTATTGACTATTATGGCTTCTATCTTTATTCCATTAACTTTTATTGCGGGTATATATGGTATGAACTTTGACAATATGCCGGAACTTCATTGGGAATATGGTTATTTAATGGTCTGGGGCGTAATGATTTTACTCTTTTTGTTGATGCTCATTTATTTTAAGAGAAAACATTGGCTGTAATAACAACCTGTAGCTTTAAACTGTGTGATCACTTTATGTAGTTCATAATTTTTTTGAAAGAGCAAATAATGCCTGCACTTGTAGCATATCTTGTTTTTGTAAATAAAACACAAGAAATGATATATATGAAACGGACACTTTTGATTTTTTCTTTTTTGACTGCCGGGTTACTATCTGCACAGAATTCTAACAGGGAAATTTCAGAAGAAACCACCCAGAAGAAATATGAAATGTATGAAGCGGGTAAACTTGTAAAAAAATCCGTCGAGATTCATACTTCCATTAGTCAAGAAATAAAATTTGCAAAGGAAGATGAGGGTAAAATCGATGCTCGAAGAATTATTACCCCAAAGGCAATCACGAAAACGATTAATATAGACAATGACACCGATGATGATTTCGACGAGGTAATTAGCTTTAGCTATACTTCGGATGCCAACAAGGACTTTGTTTTCCGAACAAACGACAATGAAATTTTCGCTGCAATTGAAAACAGTAAATATTTGAATGTACATAACGATACTCAAATGTCAGAGAAAAGCCTGAACACAATGTTCGTCATTACAGATAAAGACGGAAAAGCGCTCCAACTGATTTTAGAAAATCACAAAGCAATGAAATAATTACGGGGCCTTAGTCTTTTAGTACAAAGAAGCACCTTAAAAAAGGTGCTTCTTTTTAGCATTTCGCAATTTCATTTTATCTCATCGAGAGTTGGTAAAGTTGGTTTAAAAAAACAAGGGATTTTAGGCGAACAAATCAGATGAGAGGTACCGATCACCTCGGTCACAGACAATGGAAACAATTACACCATGTTCTAAGGTATCTGCCAGGCGTAGGGCAGCAGCGGCCGCACCACCGCTACTCATTCCTGAAAATATACCTTCTTCTTTGGCCAATCTTTTGGCCATGTCAATGGCTTCCTGTTGACTTACCTCCATTGTTCGATCGACTTTTGACGCATCGAAAATTTTAGGCAAATATTCTTTAGGCCATTTACGTATACCAGGTATGCTCGAATCATCTGTAGGCTGAACTCCGACAATCTCTACCTTTGAATTCTTTTCCTTTAGATAGGTGGAAGTGCCCATAATGGTTCCCGTGGTTCCCATTGCCGAAACAAAATGAGTGATTTCTCCATGGGTGTCTTCCCATATTTCCGGTCCGGTTGTTTTATAGTGCGCCTTCCAGTTATCCTCGTTGGCAAATTGATTGATCATGATGTATCCATCTTTTTCCACCTTGCTTTCGGCATAATCACGGGCACCTTCTATACCAACATCCGAAGAAGTCAAGGTCACTTTCGCGCCAAAGGCCCGCATGGTCTGTATCCGTTCTTTTGTAGCACTTTCCGGCATTACCAGTTCAATATCCAACCCGTAAACTCCCGCAATCATTGCCAAAGCAATTCCTGTGTTGCCACTTGTTGCCTCGATTAATTTATCGGTTTTGCGAATAGCTCCACTTTCGAGCCCACTTTTCAACATGTTCAATGCCGCTCGATCCTTAACGCTACCTCCAGGATTATGCCCTTCTAACTTAAAAAGTAATTTTACATTTTGATTTTTGTTCAAAACCCTTGACAATACCAAAGGGGTGTTTCCGATAAGGTCGAGAATACTTTTAGACATTTGGTAGTGTTTTTATTTTAATCTCAGGGGTGTGAAATACTGTAGAGTGAGGGGGCACGGATGCTGTTATCCATGCGTTTCCTCCAATGACACTGTTAGCCCCGATTACTGTTTCCCCACCTAAAATAGTGGCATTTGCATAAATAGTTACATTATCTTCAATAGTGGGGTGGCGTTTGGTCTTGTGTAAGTGCTTGGCAACATATAAGCCTCCTAAAGTAACGCCCTGATAAATTTTCACATGATTCTTGATAATGGCTGTTTCCCCAATAACCACACCTGTACCGTGATCTATGTGAAAAGAATCACCTATCTGAGCGCCAGGGTTAATGTCGACACCCGTTTGCCTGTGGGCGTATTCGGTCATCAATCTGGGCACTAAGGGAAAACCTTCATTGTAAAGTTCATGTGCCAATCTGTAAATGGCAATAGCATAAAAACCAGGGTAGGCCATGTAAACTTCTTCAATCGATAATGATGCAGGGTCACAATTTACCGTTGCAGCTGCATCCATATTCAGTCGTTCTAGAATTTTTGGAAGTTTGCCCACATAACTTTCCCAAACTTTTTTACATGATTTGTTTACATCCCAACAAGCCAAATCGACCAAACCATCAAACTGCGATTCTAAAGTTGATAGATTTTCGGCTACGGGAGTATCAATGTCAAAAAGGGTATAAAAAAGACGGTCGGTAAACTGTTCTGTCTTCTGTTTTAGCGCAAACCTTAAATTAGGCTGATTCTTGTGCTGAACTATTTTTTGAATAATCGATTTCTGATTCATATGGTGCGGCTTGACAATTTTCAAAATTAACCATTATATTAAAAGCAGTTTATCCCAATTGGTTACTTTAGCTTAAAAATAACAACTTGTAGGTCGTATGTTAGATTCGGTAATTACGAAACAGACCCTTCTTTTTCTTAAAAAACTGGAAAAAAATAACAATAGGGACTGGTTTGCAGAACACAAAAAGGAATTCAAAGCGCGTGAATTGGAAGTCAAGATATTTTTACAACGTTTGCAAGAACGGTTACAATCTCATGATGAAATCGACAAGCTGAAAATGTTCAGAATATATAGAGATGTTCGTTTTTCAGCGAACAAACAACCCTATAAGACCCATTTAGCTGGGTCATTTTCCAGGGCGGGAGTCAAAAATAGGGGAGGTTATTACTTTCATTTGCAACCTGGGGGAAGTTTTATCGCAACAGGGTTTTGGCAACCGAATAAAGATGACCTACTACGCATACGCAAAGAATTTGAGCTGGATACGACCGAAGTTCGAGAGGTGATATCTGAAAAAGGTTTTAAAAATATCTGGGGAAACCTTGTTGGTGACGAAGTTAAGACAGCACCTAAGGGTTTTAATAAAGAGGATGTAAATATTGATCTTATTAAGAAAAAGCAATACATTTTTGTGAAGAATTTTACCGACGAGGAGGTATTGTCGCCAAATTTTATCAATGTTGTTGACGAAGCTTATATGGCGATTCGGCCTTATTTCGATTTGATGAGTGAAATTCTTACCACAAATTTAAACGGAGAGTCACTATTAGACTAGCATTTCCATTGTGAAATACTGCATTTGATCTTTTAGTTTTTCGACGACCATATTCATCATACGCTTGTTGAGTGCTGAAGAATTTTGAATGTAGATATCATACTCCTCTTCAGTGAACTGACCAATCAGCATACCTTTTAAAGAATTTCTGAATTTAATGTCTTTTTGAATGGCATTTTCGATATAGTCCATTCGCTTTTCCGGTAATAAATCATAAAACCTGTTCTTGTGTTTTGAAATATAATTTTTAAATACCGCTAACAGTAAAAAATTTTGAAGTTTAATAATGGGACGTAAAGTTTCATTTTGAAACCGTTCGTTTAAACTCATCTCTTCGGTTACTTTTGCAGATGGAATTTGAGGGCGGATTTCAAGAAGACTAGAGGATCTGTCGTTCATTACATGTGGTTTTTATAAAATTAATACATATTGACCATGTGCCTTTGGGGGAAAGCTGTTAGTTTTTAACCAGGTTATGAACAGCTATAAAAGGGCGTTAAATAAGTGCTAACACTTCCCCATTTTAAAACAATATCATTAGCTTTAAGAAAAATGAATCTTAGTTATGAAAGTATCGACAAACCCCTATAACGGTAAAAAGATATATGAATTTAAAGAATTGATTGATAGTGATATACAGTCACGAGTTGAACTTGCAGATGAGACTTTTCATTCGTGGAAAAAAACCACATTTGACGAGCGCAAGAGACTAATGGTCAAGGCGGCCGAGGAACTAAAAAATAATAAAGAAAAGTATGGAGAAATTATAACCAATGAGATGGGCAAACCCATTACACAAGCTATTGCCGAAATTGAGAAATGTGCCTGGGTGTGTGAATATTATGCCGAAAATGCAAAAGACCAGTTGAAAAACGAACCTGTTGCTACTGATGCAGAAATTAGCTATGTGCGTTACGAACCTATCGGGGTTGTTCTTGCGGTTATGCCCTGGAACTATCCATTTTGGCAGGTATTTCGGTTTGCGGCCCCAAATCTAATGGCAGGTAATGTTGGTGTGTTGAAACATGCTTCTAACGTAATGAAATCGGCACAAATGATTCAAGAGGTTTTTGAAAATGCTGGATTTCCTAAGGGATGCTTTCAAAATTTAATTATTGGAAGCGAAAAGATTGAAGCGTTGTTGGAAAATGATCTTATCAGGGCAGTTACCCTAACGGGAAGCAAGCCTGCGGGTTCATCGGTTGCTGCTGCAGCAGGACAACATATCAAAAAATCGGTGCTGGAACTGGGCGGAAATAATGCACTTGTAGTATTTGACGATGCTGATTTGGAGAAGACTGTGGAAATTTGTGTTAAGGCTCGATTTCAAAATACCGGGCAAAGTTGTATTGCGGGTAAAAGACTTATTTTACAGCAATCTATCGCAAAAGGATTCATTGAAAGGTTTAAAGATAAGGTGGAGGAACTAAAGTGTGGAAATCCTTTGGATAAAGAAACATACATCGGAGTCATGGCACGGGAAGACCTAGCGGAAGAATTGGAAAAACAAGTTGATGATTCAGTGAAAATGGGTGCTCATGTTCTCTTGGGAGGTAAAAGACAAGGTTGTTTTTTCGAGCCTACCATATTAACAGGGGTTACCGACGACATGCCCGTTTTTAAAGAAGAAACCTTTGGTCCCGTTATCGGAATTACCACCTTCGAAAACGAAGTAGACGCCGTAAATCTTGCCAATAATTCGGTATTCGGACTAGGAGTATCTATTTTTAGTACGGATAGGGATCGGGTCAATCGTCTGATTCCTCAATTTTATGAAGGTGCCGTATTCGTAAACGAACTTGTCAAGAGCGATCCGAGACTTCCTTTTGGTGGAGTTAAAACATCGGGTTACGGAAGAGAACTTTCGTTGCACGGCATTCGGGAGTTTGTAAATAAGAAGACTGTATATGTTAAATATGATTGATTCCTATATTCAAATAGTTATCAATGTTCGCTTTAAATAATTGATGTAATAAGTTGTAAAATAAATAGATAGTCTTAAGAAAACATAGCTAAATGAAATTTGGAAAAGTAGAGCGTCCCGAATCGGTAGATTTCACCATCCCGAAGGATCATCCCGACACCGATATAGTCTTGTCAAGACAAACGAACAATGATGCGCCAAAAATTTATGTGGGTTGTGCTAAATGGAACAGGCAAGACTTAAAGAATTTTTACCCGAGGGGAACGAAAGACGAGCTTGAATATTATTCTAGACAATTCAATTGTATTGAACTCAATGCGACTTTTTATCGCATATTTCCTGCAGAAACTTATGGTAAGTGGTATGATAAGACACCAGACGATTTTAAGTTCTTCCCTAAAATTGTACAGAACATTAGTCATTTAAGGCGTTTAAACGATCAAGTTTATCCTATCTTAGATCAATACCTTAATGTTACATCAAATCTTAAAGATAAATTAGGCACCATATTCTTGCAAATGCATAATAATTTCGGTCCTAAAAATTGGGATAGGGTAGTGCAATTCGTCGATAACTGGCCCAAGGAATTTTCTTTGGCGATGGAGTTTCGACATACCGATTGGTTCAATGAAGAGAAGGTGGCAGAAGAACTTTATCATTTATTACAAGAGAACGGTATTGCGAATGTTTTGGTCGATACCGCAGGTAGACGTGATTTGATGCATATGCGCTTAACCAATAATGAGGCCTTTATTAGATATGTTGGGGCTAATCATGAAAGTGATTATACGCGTTTAGAGGATTGGGTCGATAAATTAGACGATTGGAAGAAAAAAGGGCTAAAGAACATTCACTTTTTTGTTCATCAAAATATGGAATTGGCATCCCCCTTATTATCTGCGCACTTTATTGCTAAATTGAATAAAAAACTTGGTAGTAATTTACAGATTCCGAAAACGATGCAAGAATCTGACCCTAAGCTATTTTAAGGCAGTTTTCTTGTGTAATTTTGTAGCAGTAAATAAAAAATTCCCCTAAAATTATTATTATGAGATTCCATACAAGAAAATGGGTTAAGCCCGGAGATTTGAATGCCAATGAAACCCTATTCGGTGGTCGGGTATTGGCTTGGGTTGATGAAGAAGCGGCTTTGTATAGTATTGTTCAATTAGAGAACAAAAAGGTGGTTACCAAATACATGTCTGAAATTAACTTTATGAGTACCGCTAGGCAAGGAGACATCGTAGAGATAGGTATTGAAGTGGTCAAGTTCGGTAAAACCTCCTTGACTCTTAATTGTGAAGTGCGTAATAAAATGACGCATGAAACGATAGTTACCGTTGATAATATCATTATGGTTAATTTAGATGATGCCGGCAAACCTAAATCTCACGGAAAAACAAAAATAGAATTTGTAAAAGATAGGTTGGCCGCCGCAAAAGACAAATAAGCAACCGTATAACAATTCGTACGGCAGCGATTCACGACACAAAGCATCGATTTCAGCCGTTCCTTCGAATAGCGTCATGTAGATTCTTTAAAAGAGAATAATAGTTATTTAATGTTCTAAAATTTAAAGACTTAAAGTATTTTTTATACCATAATACTTTAAGTCTTTTTTTTGCCTGTTATGGGCAATCAGTCTTCATCAAACAAAACGATGGTCTTCCGGTAAAATTTGGTTGACCATTTTTATCGGTAAAAGTCGCACACCTACAAATAGACGTCTTTTACCACATAAACAAAGGGCTAGGTAACATTTAATTGCAAACTACACCTCAATTGGGCTAGTTTTAAGGTAATTAACTGATTACTAACAAAAAAATTGAAATTTTGTAGGGGTAAAATTCTACTATTTTCAATCGATTTACCCAAATCAACCCTCTTTGAAAACTAAAGACCTACTTTTCGCATGCCTTCAGCTTGATGAATCATTGCTATATAATTTTTCATCCCAGACAGTTAACTTCAAAGTTTCTTACGAATTCATTTACAAAAAAGTGGACTCGATTTTCCCTTTTTTATGCAAGGTTGAAAATCATTTGAGAACTTTTATATCGACGCATAAAACATTCATTATCAAATATAAAGGCGGTATAATTGGAAGTTGTTTGGGAAATAGAAGGTCTGGCGACCCGCATAAAAGAACGATGTTATGAAAAATTTCGAACGTCAACAGTCGCCAGCAAAAAATACCTATGGTTCTGACTCTGGTATCATTGATTTAAAACCTTTATTGGAAGAATGTATGGGTGATGTTGACATGCTAAAAGAATTGATTGGCCTATACAAGAAAAATATCTTGGAATTTATTGGAAAAGCAAAAATACATATAGCGAATCAAGACTATGAGAGGCTGCAATTTGCCACGCACAAACTAAAATGTAGCCTGTTGCTCTTGAAAACAGAAGACTTGTTCAGTATTGTAGAAAAAATGCATTGTATCTGTGTCGACCAAGAAGGCGTAGATAAACTAACAGTGTTATACCAGTCTTTTTTAGATAGCTACCCTCTGATTGAGGGTGTCATAGACGAACAGTTTTTCAACCTCATAAGTGACGAATAATGGTACAAAAAAAGCTTTTATTGGCCGAAGATGATGAGTTGCTGGCTTCACTCTTGACATTTCGATTGGAGAAAGGCGGATATAAAGTTTGCCTAAGTCGAGACGGAAAGGCTGTTAAAGAGCATTTAAGCAGAGAAATGCCCGACATTATTGTTAGCGATATTATGATGCCATATTTCTCGGGCATAGAACTTATAGACTTTGTACGCAATGAACTGAAGTCGAATGTCCCTATAATTATTATTTCTTCGGCGGGTAATGAAGAAAATGTACTTAGTGCGTTTGAATTGGGCGCGAACGATTTTATCTCCAAGCCGGTAAGCCCTTCAGAACTGCTCGTCAGGGTCGCAAGAGAACTGAACAAAATGTAATTTGATAATAGAAGCACTGACATATCACCATTATTTTTGGATCAATGTGCCTAAAATCCATACGGAACTTTTATGGCAGTTGACTTTCCTTTTTATTGGTTTGGTCTTTATCTACTTCACCGCAATATTCTTTTTTAGAAATAAGATTTCCGCTACTCAACGTAAGGTTAGAAGGCGTAAGACCGAATTATCACCAATGATCAGTGAGTTTCTTTTTTATGAGGATAACGGACTAAAAGAAGACAAGAGTAACTATGTGGCCCTGAAGATTGAAATAAGGGAGCTGCTCAAGAATAGTTTTAATCGTAAAGTCTTGGCCGAAATATTACTTGACCTTCAAAAAGATGTTTCAGGAGATACCCAAAAGCGACTTTTTTCACTTTACCAAGATTTAGGGCTCCATAAAGACGCTTTTGAAAAATTGAAAAGTACACGATGGCAGGTTGTTTCGAAAGGTATATTAGAGCTTACCAGTATGCAAGTTGTTGAATCTTATGTTTTTATCACGAAATTCATAAATGACAAGAGGAGTACTATTCGTAAACAGGCAGAAATTGCCACGGTAACACTCAAGCCTGAAGGAATAGCCTTCTTTTTGGATACCACAAAATATCGAATATCGGAATGGCAACAATTAAAGCTCTTGGATGCCATGCGAAAATTGGAAGACTTTAATCCCCCTAGATTTAAACTGTGGTTGACATCACGCAACAAGCATGTGGTACTTTTTGCACTTAGATTGGTGAAATACTACAATCAAAACGACTGCAACGCTTCTTTGATTGAGTTGGTCAAACATAAGAATAACCAAATTAGGGGAGAAGCTATAAAATGCATCAAGGAATTTAATGTTGTTGCCGCTCTAGATGTGTTAAAATTGATATTCTGGAAAAGCAATGTCGAGGTTAAAATATCGGTATTGGATGCCATAGCCAATCTGGGAAGCGAAGCAGATGTAGCATTTTTGAAATTAGTGGAAAATAAGGAGTTTAACTTTTCAGTTAAAAGTAAAGCTTTAAGTGCTATTAATGCTATTTCGCCAGAAAGTATTATGCCGACCGAGGGCCTTCAAAACGCAGATGTAAGTATAACACCTTTAACCGATGTAAAAGAAAATACTACCGATAAAACTGAAGATACTCTAAATTCAAAATTGGTTGATGATAATCACATCATCGTGCTCCAGTCTGAAGAAGAAAGGGAAAAGGTTTCTCAGGTCGCATCGACTTTAGCAGAAAAAGGCAACGATAAGACCTCCTTAAAAGAGATGGAGGAAAACCATTCGACCGTTACTTCTACTTTATCTAAAGAGGAACTAATGGATTCTTTGGATGTCAACTTTTTGCCCATTGTGTGCGACAAGGTAACGGTTACCGATAGCTTTTCGGAAATAAGCGAAACCTCAGCGCAATATAGACCCAACAAAATAATCGTCAAAAATGAAATTAATGAGGTTCAAGTTGTTTTTGAGGAAGTAAGGTTTACCCAAAAGACAGATGATATTGAAAAGAACCATGGCGGTTATGAAGTTGAGAATATTGATGCTTTGACATTTGATTTTTTACCGATTGTGGCCAACAGTCAAGATTCTGTTTTTTCTAATGAAGCAGAAATAAACATCTCGGCAGTTGATGATGTGATGGCGATTGAAGTAATTCATGAAGAAACACTTGGCTGCGAGACATTGGACAATGAAACACACAACATAGTATTTAAAGATGGGTTTCCGGTTTTAGATGTACCGGATATTGAAGTAATCGACCCCGAAGTCCTCCCTAAATATAAGATGGAGGAGTTGGGTTATAATTTAGAACAAATAAATTCTCAGCAGACAACAAACGAAATGAAGCCTACCGATCAATTAAAATTAAAAGCGATTATTGAAGATTTAGTCGTTTTCGAGAATACCAATGAATTCGAGGAAATCATAAACGAATTTGATGATGTATGGTCTGACATGGAGTGGATTGGAAAATCACTTGATATGGAATTTGTGCCTTTGCAAAAGGAAGAAACGATCAATGAAACGGATAAAGCTTCAGATGAAGGTGTCGCAGACAATTTGATTCGAAATAAGAAAGATAATATAGCATCGGAAACAAAGATAGAGGACGCTGGAGAATTGGTTTCAAATGATATCGACGGTCATAGCAATGAATCATACTCAAAAAATACCGAAGAAGCAACGATGCAATTACTTGACGACATCGAAGCCTTGGGGGATCAACGGGAAATTCCCCTTTTGAGTGAACTCTTGCAAAACGAAAAAAACAAATCTGTTAAAGAACGCATTCGACATTTGATATCTAAATTCGCCAGTATGCCCTTTGAAGAGCGCTCTAGCCCTACAGATTTAGAAGTTTCCGAAGACATAGATTTTAAACCGTTCAACGTATTCGAAGACCTTTTTCGTACATGTGATACCGCAAAAAAACTAATCTTGCTAGATGAGATTGTCGCTGTAGGCGATGAAAAGGAAATTCCATTTCTAGATAGCCTTTTAGAGGATCCTAATTTTGAAATAAGAAAGAAGGCACAATTAGGTTTAAAAGGGCTTATGAACAAGCTTGCTGAAAAACGAGAATCCTTGGGAAGCGACGAAGCAAACGATCAATCGGCTAGTACAACAGGTCAATCACAAGAAATTGACGGAGCGGTACTTTTAGAGTATAGTCTTCTACTCGATGAGATGGAAGCGGAACCCCCATTGAACAACGATATTTTTGACGTTGGCTTTGAATTTTCCGAAAAATTGGAACATGTAGAAGAACCACCTCTATTATTGGAAAACCCGCACGATTCATTCCTGAACCAATTGTGGTCATTTCCAAACAAAATTATAGAGAAGTTAAATGGATAGTGGTGTATTCAATATCATTTTAGATTATATAAACATTGTTTTTCTATTGTTTACGACGGTCCTATTTCTAATGTTCAGTCTAATGGGGTATCTATCTACCCGAAACTCAATACATTATCGAAACAAGAATAGCTTTGGTGATATGTCAAAAGTTATGGCATCGCCTTTGGCACCCAGCATTACCATTATTGCACCCGCTTATAATGAGGGAATGACCATTGTTGAAAATATTCGATCATTGTTATCATTACGATATGTCAATTATGAGGTGATGGTGGTTAATGATGGTAGTAAGGATGACACCTTGCAGAAAATGATAGATGCTTATGATTTGGTTCAGGTGGAACATCAATCCGATCCAGATTGGCGTTCGAAGCCCATACGAGGCATATATAGATCATCGCAACGTTCTTTCTCCAAACTTACGGTAATCGATAAAGAAAATGGGGGAAAGTCTGATGCCTTGAATGCCGGAATGGCGCTTTCCAACAATCGCTATGTTGGCTGTATCGATGTCGACTGCCTGTTATTGCCCGACGCTCTGCTCCATGTGGTGAAATCGTTCTATCAACGTTCGAAAAAAAGAGTGATTGCCGTCGGTGGGGTTATTCGGGTAGCGAATTCCTGCGTTATTTCGGGAGGTCAACTAGAAGAAATTCGTCTTCCTAAAAACTGGCTGGCAAAATTTCAACTGTTGGAATATACACGCTCTTTTATTTTAGGAAGAATGGCCTGGGGCCGTATTGATAGCTTGTTGATTATTTCCGGGGCCTTTGGTTTTTTTGATCGTGAGATTGCACTCGCGGTAGGGGGATATGACACCAATACAGTCGGGGAGGATATGGAAATTGTATTTAAAATGCGAAGGTATATGCATGAAAGAAAACTATCCTATACCGTTGAATATATTCCAGATTCACTCTGTTGGACAGAAGTTCCCGAAGACCTTAAAATATTTATAAACCAACGAGATAGATGGGCCAGAGGAAATTTAGAGACACTTTTTAAACATAAAGATATGTTCTTTAACCCCAAATTTGGGAAGTTGGGAATGCTAAGTTATCCGTATTGGTTTTTTTATGAATGGCTTGCTCCCTTGCTGGAATTTTTTGGGTTTTTTACCATCATACTTTTTTATTATCTGGGAATACTGAATTGGGATTTTTTCATTGCAATAACAATGATGATTTATATGTTCTCGGTAATGTTCTCTTTTTATGCCATTTTATGGGATGTATACTCCTATAACGAATACAAACGCACTAAAGACATACTCACATTAATGTGCTGTGCCCTAATTGAACCTTTGGTTTTTCATCCAATAGTGGTCTGGTCTGCCGTGAGGGGTAATTACAAAAAATTGTTCAAGATAAAATCAGGATGGGGTTCTCAAGTTCGTAAAGGATTTGCCAAAACAACATAGTTTAAAAATGGAAACGAATAGCATTTCAAAATCGACCTTAAAACATTACACAAGATTGATGATCTCATTTTTCTTGTCGTTGCTTGTATTGTCCGTTTTTCAGTACACTATATTGTTTTTTAAAGGTGTTGTTGATGTCATTTTGGGAATGAGCTTTGTTATTTCGATTGTACATCACATGGGATATGCTTCTTTGGTTGGTCTCATTTTAGTACCGCTTTTTAACTTTCTAGAAAACCTTAATCCCAGGCTCGGTTTTAGAGTTGTCTTTTTGGTACTACTTTTTCTATTGGGTATCGAGGGATTGTTAGTTACCTACTACTGTGCCTTCTATGTGCCGTTGGGTGCAGACTTATTAGATTATAATTTTACCGATCTTATGATAGGTGCGTCCAATTCCCTGGGTATGTTGCCTTCCATCATTTTAGCGACACTTATTATGATAGCTTCTTTTTTTGGATGCTATAGAGTCACTTCGAAATTTTACCATCACATCAATAAAATGTACCCCTTTACCATTGTGTTGTTCAGTCTTTTTGTCATTACACTATTTACAGAAGGAAAGCCCATCAACCAGAATAAGACCCAATATTTAGGGAAACATCTTTTCACCGAAACTATCGAACGAACGAATTATAATTCTAAAGTGGAGTACCCCTTAGTCCGAACACCGAACACTGAAGATGTTTTGGGAGATTATTTTGAATTAAGGAAAGAGAAACCGAATATCGTTTTTGTTGTAGTGGAAGGATTAGGGAAGGGTTTTATAGGGAAAGAGGCACCCTATGGTGGGTTTACACCTTTTTTAGACTCGTTGTCCCGTAAATCACTCTATTGGGATAATTTTTTGAGCAACACTACACAAACTTCAGGGACAATACCATCTTTGATCGGATCGTTGCCCTTTGGCGAAGAAGGATTTTTAAATCTAAGTTATTTTCCGAATAAACTGACTTTATTTGGGGTTTTAAAGAACAACGGCTACCATACTTCATACTATCAAGGAACCAATAGTTCATTGAATAATTTAGATAATTTTCTTCAGAGTGAAAGTGTCGATTTTATTTTGGACCGATCCGGTTTTGGGAACGGTTATCAATTGCAAGTTGAAGATGCCGGCGGTTCCTCCTGGGGTTATCCCGATAAGGAACTCTTTAGAAAGGGTATGAGTCTGCCCAAGCCAAATACCCAACCAAGGATGGAGGTGTATATGACCGCCAATTTGCGTAGTCCTTTTTTATTGTCAAATCAAAAGTACTACGAAGCATTGGTTTCTAAATTGCTCATTGATAGTAATAGCGATGAAAAGACGCAGGAGGTAATCGAAGATAACCGTAACGTTTTTGCTAGTCTATTGTACAGTGATGAGGCCTTAAAGGCATTCTTTAGCGCCTATCAAAAAAATAATGACTTCGGCAACACTTTGTTTATAATTACGGGAAGCCATTCGCTTGATTCCGATATTCCCCTAAAAAATACATTAGGTTCTTTCCATGTGCCCTTGATCATATATAGTCCCATGCTGAAAACGGCTAAGACATTTAGTTCTATTTCCTCACATTTAGATGTGGCCCCATCCTTATTGGCCCTTCTAAACAAAACTTATGAAATAAAACTGCCCAAAAAAGTGGCGTGGTTAGGCGGTGCGTTGGATATGCATAGACGATTTCGGTCGATTAAAGATATTCCGCTGAAGACAGATAAAGATGGAACCATGGAATTTATTCATGGAAATAAGTTTTTTTCCGATGGAGACGCCTTTGATATTGATAGTGACCTTAATTTAAAACTGGTACTGGGCCAAAAGGGTAATTTAGGAAGAAAGCTAAATGATTTTATGGCTATGAATGTATATGTAACCGAGAAGAATAAGATAATACCTGATGAACTGGTCATTTTTCCTTTTAGGAAAGAGGCGTTCGAACACAATGAAATGGTATGGCTAAATAGTGTTTTCAATGGTAGTAACTTCGACAAGGCTTATTCAACGGCAAGAAGTTTTGCTTTTGATAAGGAGTCGGAAAAGGCATTGCTGCTTTGTCGGTACATACTTTCTGAAATTCCAAGTCATTTAGATGCACATATTCTTATGGGGAGAATCAATGCTTGGGAGGGAAACTATTCTGAGTCTATTCGCATACTTAAAACGTGTATTGGGTTAAATCCTTCTTATTTAGACTCCTACGAAGCTTTGCTTGATGTTTATTTCTGGTCAGAGAAAACTGAGGCGGCCATAAGATTGATATCGCTTATGGATAAAAATGAAATCGATACTTCCGCGATTACATCAAAAATCAATAGGGCAAGGAAAGCGGCTGAAAAGAAACACCTAAGCACATTCAATCAAAAGTCTTCAAACCAAAAAGAAGTAGAAACTGAACTCGTTTTAAGTGATATTTGATGAGATTGATTAGAAAAATATGGCTGATGGTCTTGTTAGTGCCTCCGTTTTGGGGAGAAGCCCAAGAGCTGGCATATAACGGTGATCCCGATGTCTCTTTTTTTACGGCACGTACTTTAGCTTTCGACGGCAATCGTAATGTTGCCCGAGATACTTTATGCCATATTTTAACAAAATACCCTGATTATACCGATGTACGCAGTTTATTGGCCAGTACGTATAGTTGGGATGGAGACTATGATAAGGCGAGATCCCATTTTAACCGCATAACATCCGTAGAGCGGGAAAATAAGGAAGTGTGGGTCGCCACCATTAAAAATGAAATATATGCCGAAAATTATTACCTCGCTCTTGGTTTAGCCAATAAAGCCGTATCCTTTTTAGAGAATGATATAGATATCATAGCGCTGCAGGCGAGAACTTTGGCCTTGGTAAAGAAAGGGAAGCAAGAAACACCAAAACCGACAGAATTCACACCCTCCAACGATACGCTAACAGCAGCGAGAGGTCTCAAGAATGGTGTAAAAATTTCAAATTCTTTTGAAATTTTTGATGTGGTCTATGACCCTATGATCTATTCGAGTATAAGTTATGGTCGAGAAACAGGGGCAGGTCTCGTAATCCCAAAAATCAACTACAGTAATCGCTTTCAAACCCATGGTTTGCAATATGAATTGGATTTTTATCCTAAGTTTTCAAAAACGTTCTACGGTTATTTGAACTATGGGTATTCAAATGCGCCCATTTTTCCAGATCATAGGGTAGGGGCCGAACTCTATGCAAACTTGCCTAAATCGTTAGAAGCTTCTTTGGGGATGCGATTTTTAGACTTTAACACATCAAAGGCCCAGATTTATACGGGCTCGATTGGTTTGTATTCCGGTAACTACTACTTTTCCCTGCGGCCTTATCTTACGCCACAGCCCAATGGCAATATGAGTTTTTCTGGAAACTTGTTGATGCGTAAATATTTGAGAGATGGCTACAACTATCTTGGTATTAATTTCGGAATGGGATATTCTCCTGAGCTTAAACAACTACGCGATGATGAAGAGTTACTTGCAGAAACGCTACTCTTTATTGAATCGCAACGATTGGGTATGGAGTATCAGTTCACCGCAAAAAATAGTCCAAATATTTACAAGGCCAGTCTCGGAGTCAATCGACAAGAATTGGTTTTTGATTCGGGTAAATTTACATGGTCGATTTCTGCAGGAATATCCTATGAAATCAAATTTTAATTGCAATTCCGCAAATGTATTTTCGACGTAAAGAGTATTGATTTTTCTTGGCCGACGAAATAACATTCTTCAAATTTTTAGTGTTATACAACGAAAAGACAAGGGTACACCACAATTAATTGTTGGGGCTTCCCGTTATTTTTATGTTTACAGTATTATAAGCAATTAAACCCAAATCATCTCGATATATCGGGACTAACTTTAAACCTATATACTATGCTTTACGATACTTATGGAGAAGAATATTTGGCGTTTCTCCAAGATTTAAATGAAATTTTAAGTTTAAACGAGTTGGCCGAATTAGACTATATGTAGTAAAATAAAGTAACTTTTAAAATCCCCAGATTATGGCAAATCAAAATCAAGACAACGCAGCTTATTTGAATTTTATCGAAAGTTTAAATGATATTCTTATGAACTTCGATATCAGCAAACTAAAGTATTCTTAATTGGTCAACAAATGACTAATAAAAACGGGGGACAGCAAAGCTGTCCCCCGTTTTTATTTTTAAAGACAAAGACAGCGTTTCTAGCCTAAATAGGTCTTGAGTAATTTGCTTCTCGAGTTATGTCTTAGCTTTCGAATGGCCTTCTCCCTTATCTGACGTACCCGTTCGCGAGTGAGATCAAAAGTTTGCCCAATTTCTGCCAAGGTCATTGACTGTTGGTCACCGATTCCATAATATAGTTTTACCACATCGGCCTCTCTTGGCGACAGTGTTTCAAGAGCACGGTTTATTTCTGTGTTCAATGATTGCTGCATTAAAATCTTATCCGGTCTTGGAGATTCTCCAGAACGTAAGACGTCGTAGAGATTGGAATCTTCCCCTTCACGAAGCGGTGCGTCCATTGAAACGTGCCTCCCGGAGTTCTTGATAGACTGTTTAACCTCGGTAACCGTCATTTCAAGTTCTTTGGCAATCTCTTCTGCAGAAGGCGGTCGCTCATGTGCTTGCTCCAAATAAGAAAAGGTCTTCTTTATCTTGTTGATAGATCCAATTTTATTCAAAGGGAGCCGAACGACCCGAGATTGTTCCGCCAGGGCCTGTAATATTGATTGTCTGATCCACCATACGGCGTATGAGATGAATTTAAACCCACGGGTCTCATCAAACCGTTTGGCGGCCTTAACAAGCCCCAAATTGCCCTCATTGATTAAATCGGGTAGCTTTAACCCCTGGTTTTGATATTGTTTGGCCACCGATACCACAAAACGAAGGTTGGCAGTAGTCAATTTTTCCAAGGCTACTTGATCACCGGCCCTAATACGTTGTGCTAGTTCCACTTCCTCGTGAGCGTTGATCAAATCTATTTTACTGATATCTTGCAAGTACTTGTCCAACGATTTAGATTCACGGTTCGTGACCTGCTTGATGATCTTTAGTTGCCTCATATATTTTTTTTGGATTTTGAAGTTCTACAAGCTTACAGTATACATCTTTATTGTGTCTTTTCCAAAGAGTTAAAGTATTGTTATACATAATTTATGAGAAGTTTATGATTTATTACCTTACAAAGGAGTTTTCGTGATACTTGTATTATTTTTGTCTGTATATAGCTAAAATATGAGCAAAAGGGCACTTAAAAAGTATACATCAAGTTTACCCAAACGAGAGCTGGAAGCGCAGTTACTCGATCTTTATGACCGTTTTCCTATGGTAAAGCAATATTATGATTTTGTGTTTAACCCGAAAGAAGACAAACTGGTGCAGGAAGCCAAGACAAAAATTTCTAACGAATACTTTCCTATAAAAAGAAAGCGGCCAAAAGCTAGACGTTCGGTAGCACAGAACAGGATAAAACATTTTATCAAGTTGGGTGTCGATCCGTATTTGGTTGCCGATGTAATGTTATATAATCTAGAAGTGGCACAATCTTTTGAACTAGAACAAAATGTTCCCGATGCTTTTTATAAAAGTATGTTGAATTCTTTCAATGAAGCAGTACAGTATGTGGCCCTGAATGGTTTGCTACACGATTTTAAGTCGCGGATCTTAAAAGTATACCAGATTACACAAGACGAGAACTGGTTGCACGGCGAAGGGTTCTCCCGAGTTTTAGATTTTATCGATTAATGCTATTGAGTTTCTTTTCGATTTTGTCTCTTTGTTAGCATTCGGTAGCCAAAAACCAAGGATATCTATAGTGCTGTAATGCAATGATTTGTGAAAATTTGAGGGATTTTTCGTCTAATAAATTTCGGTTGAGGACAAAATTCGATTAGTTTTGCAAAATTGAACCTGCTGCATCGGCCCGTTATAGAGGAGACTAAATTTAAGATATACCTTACTGTTTGGAACTACAAAAAGATACTACAGAAAAGACACTTTACGATTATCAAATCGATGACTTAAATGCTATTTTTAAGCATTTGGAAGAATCTCACGTTAATTCCAATTTACTATATCAATTACCTACAGGTGGCGGTAAAACTGTAGTTTTTTCTGAAATTGCCCGTAGATACATCGAAGAATCAAAAAAAAAGGTGGTCGTGCTTACCCACCGTATCGAACTGAGTTCGCAGACATCGAATATGTTGACTGGTTTTGGGGTAAAGAACAAGATTATCAATAGTGAGGTCAAAGAACTCAAAGACCAAGACGAATACATGTGCTTTGTGGCCATGGTCGAGACTTTGAACAACAGATTGCAAGAAGAGAAAATCGAAATCAATAATATTGGACTTGTTATCATAGATGAGGCGCACTATAATTCTTTCAGAAAACTTTTTAAGCATTTTAAGACCGCTACTATACTCGGCGTAACCGCAACGCCTCTTAGTTCGAATATTAAGCTACCCATGAAAGACAACTATAAGAAGTTGATCGTTGGGGAATCAATCGGCTCATTGATCAAACGTAAGTTTTTAGCCCGGGCAAACCTATATAATTACGATGTTAGCCTGCAAAGCTTGAAGTTGGGTATAAGTGGTGATTATACGGTAAAATCTTCCGATGAGCTTTATGGAAACCACAGCATGTTGGGTAAGTTGTTGGCGGCCTATAAAGAAATTGCAGAAGGTACCAAGACCCTTATTTTTAATAATGGCATCAATACGTCGCGTTATGTATATGAAACCTTTAAAAGGGCGGGTTACAATGTAAGACACCTTGACAATAAAAATAATGCAGCCGAAAGGCGGGAAATATTAGATTGGTTTTCGAATACTCCCGATGCTATTTTAAGCTCCGTGAGTATTCTTACTACTGGTTTTGATGAACCTTCTGTGGAGACCATCATATTAAATAGGGCAACACGTTCGTTGACACTGTATTTTCAGATGATCGGTCGGGGTTCTCGGGTTTTAAAGGATAAAAAGGAATTCAATGTTATCGACTTGGGAAACAATCTTGCACGTTTTGGTCCTTGGGATGCTCCAATAGATTGGCAAGAGATTTTTCATTTTCCCGATTTCTATTTAGAAAATATAAAGAACGATGAAGAGATTGAACGGGAGTTCGTTTATGAAATGCCGGCCGATCTAAGAGCAAAATTTTCGAAATCGAGCCATATTGAATTTAATGTAAAGGCCGAGTATAAAAAAGTGTTTGCTGAAGGCCTTAAGTCGAAAATAGTGTTGGAGCGAAGTATCGAACAGCATGCTCAAATATGTGTCGAAAATGCAGAAGACGTTTTTGATGCGCGAATTTTGGCAAAAGAACTGAAGGAAGAAATAGCCTATCGCATTCGACAATACTCGTATTGTATCATGAATAATACAAAGAATTATAAGGAGTGGTTAGAGGAAGACTATGGTCGAAAACTACGCTCCGCCATTTCTCGAAAGTTTGCGGAACGTATGTAAGGTGTAGTTCGTGTAAAAACTTATATTCTAAGTGTTTGTTATTGTTTTATGGGATAATAAACGGAAAAGGTTGTTTAAGTTTTGGCTCAGTGGAATGCTCTTTCGATGTATCTTTTAATCTTCTAAGTAGTTGTTGTGAAAAAACAGGTTCTTGTAATTGCCTTAAATTGGCCAGCACCTAATTTTACTGCTGCAGGAGTACGGCTATTTCAATTGATAGACTTCTTTAAACAGCGAAACTGCCAAATTACCTTAGCAAGTACGGCTGAGGAACATAGCAATGATATATCGAACAATGGGGGCATCAATCGCGTTAAGATTCAGTTGAATCATGATAGTTTTGATACTTTCGTTCAAGAACTTGATCCACAAATTGTATTGTTCGACCGATTTACGGCCGAAGAACAGTTCGGATGGAGGGTGGCCGAACAAGCACCTCAAGCCATTCGAATTTTAGATACCGAAGATTTGCATTCGCTTCGTGCCAGTAGGGCCGAGGCGATAAAAGACAATAACAATTTTACCATAACACAGTGGTTGCAAAGCGATAAAACAAAAAGGGAAGTGGCCAGCATTTACCGATCAGATTTATCATTGATAATATCTGATTACGAAATGCAAATATTACGGCCTATCGTTCATGGTCATAAGCGACTTCTTCTACAGCTGCCTTTCATGCTAAACCCTATTGATCAAAATAAAATCGATTCTTGGCGAACTTTTGAAGAGCGCTACGATTTTTTGTTCATTGGCTTTGGAGGGCACGCACCCAATGTCGATGCGATTGTTCAGCTAAAAACCAAAATTTGGCCATTGATACGTAACAAATTACCGCAATCAGAGCTAAATATCTATGGCGCTAACCTGCCCCAGCATGTCTATCAAATGCACCAAGCAAAAGACGGTTTTATTGTAAAAGGTTGGGCCAGGGAAGTATCAGAAGTTATGGGCAAGGCACGAGTGCTTTTGGCTCCACTTCGTTATGGAGCGGGTATCAAAGGGAAACTGGTCGACGCTATGCAGTACGGTACCCCTTCGGTAACAACCAAAATCGGTGCCGAAAGTATGCATGAAAATCTTGCGTGGAACGGATGCGTCGAAGATGACCCGGAAGAGTTTGCCCAAGCTGCAGTAGAATTGTATCAAAATCGGAAGAAGTGGTTAGAGGCACAAAAGAATGGCATTGTCATTGTCAATACGGTATATGACAAAAAAGTGTCATCCCAGCGGTTAGAGTCAATATTAAAACATTTGGAAGGGGATTTAACAGCGCATCGCACTAAAAATTTTATCGGCAGCCTTTTACGACATCAAACCATGCAGGGGACCAAATATCTATCAAAATGGATACAAGAGAAGAATGTCAAACATTAGCTTTTATCTATAGCCAGTTTCTTTATGAAATTTGACGCCCGATTTCTATTTAGAGCTCGGATAGAATACTCTCAAATTTATTTTCGTTCAATGGTTTCGAAATATAATCGGTGACGGTTTCAAAACTTTTGGCCCTGATAACATCTTCTGGGTCTACGGAAGAAGAAACCATATAGATGGTGATTTTTTTAGCCAGGGAATGCGCTATTTTCTCGTACTCTTCAAGAAACTGAAATCCGTCCATTACTGGCATATCGATATCCAATAAAATAATATCGGGTAAAGCGGCAAGGTCATTTTGATGGGTTAAGATATGATCGAGAGTATCTTCACCATTGGCGAAGAGGGAAACCTGATTTCCTTCCAAAAGCGTCGCGACCGACTTTGTAAGGGCATATTTATAAATATCGTCGTCATCGACAATACAAATATGTAGTATGTTTTTCATACAGTTTAGATTAAAATTCAATACTAAAAATAGAGCCTTTGCCCACTTGACTTTCTGCTGAGATTTTACCTCCCATCGCTTCAACCTGCGCTTTGGTCATAAACAGTCCCACACCCTTGGCATCTGGGTGTCTATGAAAAACTTTGTTTAGGCCAAAGAGCTTATGGCCGTGTTTTTTTAAGTCAATTCCCAATCCATTATCCTTAAAGCTTAATTTTACTACGCCATTCTCGATTTCAGAAGTCACGATTATTTCAGGGTTCCGTTCTGGGTCTTTATATTTAATGGCATTACCAATGAGGTTTTGAAAAATACTTTCCATATAAATTGGGTTATAAGAAACCACGTCAATTGCCGAGAAATCACCTTTAATCAATGCGCCGCTATCCGAGATTTGGGCCATAAGTATATCTTGTGTTTTTTTTAGGGTCTGGGTAAATGAGACTTCTTTTCGAATGACCGATTTCTCACTTTTTGTTTTCAGCGTCTCGACAAGGGTATTCAGGGTTAACGTAAGATGGCCTATAACTATTTCAAATTTACTAAATATCTCAGATCTTTCCTCCTCTCTGTTCGAAGTTTTATAGAGGCTAACAATGCTGTTTAGATTACTCACCGGGGCACGTAGGTTATGGGAGGTTATCTGCGTGAAATCAGCGAGCTGCTGGTTCTGGGCAGTTAGTTTTTTTGCAAGTATTTCTAATCGCTCATTGGATTCTAACATCTTATGTTCGGCCAATTTTTCAGCCGTAATATCCCAAATGGCCATTGATATCAATAGCCCATCATCGGCTTGAAGCGGACCTATGCTTACTTTTACCGGTATTTCTTTACCCTTTTTGTTAATCAAATAATAATCCTCATCGATATCAATGGACATCACCTTTGGATTGTTGAAAAAGACCTCTCTAATAGGTGCCCGTTTCTTTAAAAATCTTGAAGGAATTAACATATCAATCGATTGACCCACCAATTCTTTGGGTGTGTAGCCGAACAATTTTTCAGCTTGTTTATTTATCATTTGAATGATACTATCTTGCCCTATAATAAGTGTAGCATTTGGGGCCGATTCTAAAAGTCCTTTAAATTTTAATATTTCTTTTTGCTGTTTGGTTACATTTATGAACGCACCCCTCACTTCGATTAATTCTCCCTTATCATTAGTAATTAAATCACCTCCGGTAGCATTCAAATATTTCAAGGTTCCATCATCAAGAATAATTCGATGAATTACATCGATAAATTCCTTATTTTTTATGGCATTTTCTTTAGCTTGTTCAACTTTCTTGCGATCTTCGGGATGTACGTACTTTAATAAAGTTTCTGAAGTAATTCTTGTGCCCTCCGGTATACCAAAAATTTTAAACAAACTTTTAGACAAAAGAAACAAATCTTCATTTATAATCCACCGCCAATGTCCTACACCTGCTTTTTCTTCTGCAAAATTTAAAAGTCGGTTCTTTTCCTGTAATTCGATTTCCAGGTCTTTTTGCGCCGTTACATCTTGTGAAATACCTAAAATAGTGAGCGCCTCCCCATTTTTATCGATATTGACTTTACCATTGACCTGAATATACCTGATGACCCCATCTATTATGATGCGGTGGCTAAAGCTTTTGAAAGTCTTGGTCAAGATAACCTCTTCTAAATAGGCATGTAGATTCTCCAAATCATCGGGATGCACATTTTTTAAGAGTGTTTTTGCGGGGAGACCCTCGTTATGCTCTAACTCAAGGAGGTTTGACATGTTCTCGGAACAGGTTAATACATTGGTTCTTAAATCCCACAGCCAATAGCCTAGCTTCATCATCCGTTTAATAACGGAGAATAATTGATTTTTTTCCATGAGCCCTTCCTCGAACTGCTTTCTGGCCGTAATATCTTGTGAAATAAAGAGGACATTATTGAAATTTCCAGCCTCGTCGGCAATGAACTCTCCTAAAACTTGAATGATCCGTTCAGTTCCATCTTTTAAAAGATAACGATGATGGAGGGTTTCAAAAATGTTATTTTTAAGTGACTTCTTAAAGTGGGCACGTACCATATTTATATCTTCAGGATGAACACTATTTATCATCATATCGATGGTAATAGGTGTATCTTCCTCAACACCAATGATGCGACAAATATTTTGGGAACAGGTGACCATATCTGTATTCAAATCTAATTTCCAGTGCCCTAATGAAGCTTTTTTCTCGGTAAAGTTTAATAGTTCATTCTTTTGAAGCAATTTTTTTTCAAACGCCTTTCTTTTGGTTATGTCCTGAAAAATCCCTGAAATTTTGAGGCATATATTTTCGCTAAAGGTGCCATTGCCTATCATATGTACCCATATTGTTTTATTTAGCGAGGTTATCAACTCTATTTCTTGATCAAAAGGTATCTTTTTGGCGATGAGATCATCAATTCCTTTTTTAATTTGTGTAGTGAAAGAACCTACTTCGAAGTATGAGGAGCATTCCGCTAGATTAAGCGTGCTTTGCGGAATTTCTAAAATATCACAGGAAATCTGATTTAGGGTAAAAAGTTGTGTTTCCAAATTAAACTCCCAAGAACCTATTCGGGCGATGGCATTAATAGCATCTTGTGCAATATCAGTAGTTTGGTTTTTATGGTTTTGATTGTTCATAGGGCGTGTTTGGCATAAAAATTAACAGGAGGTAGGCTATGTTTTTATAATACATTTCTTATTTAAAATGTTGAATACGACATCTTTTGTACACCTAAACTTTGTACTAAAATAAATTAATATAAACTCCTGTAAATTAGGCTATCTATCTCATATAATAATGGTAATGTAGCATGGCTTATGTTGGGGTATGTCAAGTTAGGGCTACATAAAACAGCGGGTATTATTGGTCTATTATCGGCGTTAGAAAGGGAGGATTTTATTTGTTTAACGCTACCCTTATAACCATCTGTTTTATCAAATTGCTTTACTTTGTAAACTTTAAAACTGTACAATGCAAAAACCAAACTGGAGAACAGCCAAAGAATTTGAAGACATTACGTATAAGAAATCAAACGGTGTAGCCCGTATAGCCTTTAATCGCCCCAACGTACGAAATGCTTTTCGCCCAAAAACGACCAGTGAATTGTATCAAGCGTTTTATGATGCGCAGGAAGATACGAGTATCGGAGTAGTCTTACTTTCGGCCGAGGGGCCTTCGACCAAAGACGGTATCTATTCGTTCTGTAGTGGCGGAGATCAAAAGGCTCGGGGAGCGCAGGGCTATGTGGGTGATGATGGCATGCACCGACTAAATATTCTTGAGGTGCAACGCCAGATACGTTTTATGCCCAAAGCGGTCATTGCCGTGGTACCTGGTTGGGCCGTGGGCGGCGGGCACAGTTTGCATGTCGTCTGCGATCTCACTTTAGCAAGTAAAGAACATGCTATTTTTAAACAGACCGATGCCGATGTCACTAGTTTTGATGCTGGTTATGGATCGGCCTATTTGGCAAAAATGGTAGGGCAGAAAAAAGCACGTGAAATCTTTTTCTTGGGAAGGAACTACTCCGCTCAAGAGGCTTATGAAATGGGAATGGTAAATGCTGTGGTTCCGCATGAAGAACTTGAAGATACCGCCTATCAATGGGCACAGGAAATTCTTGAAAAGTCGCCCACCTCGATAAAAATGCTAAAATTTGCTATGAACCTTACCGACGACGGTATGGTAGGGCAACAGGTTTTCGCCGGTGAGGCGACACGCTTGGCCTATGGCACGGAGGAAGCCAAAGAGGGGCGTAATGCCTTTTTAGAAAAGCGGAAACCCGACTTCGGAAAAAATAAATGGATCCCTTAGGTGTGCTATTTTAGTCAATAGAAGCAATGATGTCTTTTAAGAAGGTATTTATATCAAAAACCGATCCATCGGAAATTCCTGTGCGAACAACGACCAAATCTTTTGAAGGAATAATAAATACGCGTTGACCTTGGAAGCCATTCGCTGAAAAAAGGTCTCGAGGAACATCTGGATATTTCCCTTCGGCATTCAACCAAAAATGAGCACCATAGGTTCCATCAGAATTTAGGGTCGGCCTTTTTATATAGTCGACCCATGCTGATGAAAACAGTTGCGTTCCGTTCCAATTGCCTTTATTCAGGTAGAGTAGGCCGAATTTCGCCCAATCTCGGGTGTTTGCCCAAGCATAGGAAGAACCGACAAAATTTCCGGTCATATCGGCTTCGATGATCATAGAGTGCATTCCTATTTTATCAATTAAGGCCGCATACGGGAAATCTACATATTCTTGATGGGTCTCGAATTGCTTCCTTAAAATGCCGGATAAGAGATTGGTCGTACCAGAAGAGTAATTCCAAATTTCAGTCGGTCGGGCTATGGCGTTCTTTTCCATTTGTGCCGTCGTCATATCGGAATTCAAAAACAACATCCGCGTTACATCTGAAATCTTAGAATAATCTTCTTCCCATTCCAGCCCACTTTGCATTCGTAATAGGTGATTAAAGGTAATATGCTTTCGCTCATCGTTTTGCCATGATGCGATGGAGGTGTAGCTATTTAAGTCCAGTTTCCCCTGATGCTCCAAGATTCCATATAACGTCGCTAAAATACTTTTGGTCATAGACCAACCCAATATGGGGGTTTCCTCCGTAAACCCGTCGGCATACCGTTCCGCAATAATTTGATTTTTATAGGCAACAAGTACAGTACGTGTCTTTGAGGTTTCTATTGCAACAAATACACTATCCAGAGTCCTCTTTAGTTGGTCATAATCGACATTGTCAAAAAGAGTATCCTTTGATCCATTATTACCATAAGGAAAAGGTAGGTCGTTCTGTAACGCTTCTCGATGGGGTGTGGGAATATTGGTTTTCAGGGCATGTTTATCATTTATCAATACACAACCCAAGCCTTCGCGACATATTGTTTTTCGTTCCATAAGCCCAAAAAAAGTCGCAGTCGCCATTTTGGGCCTTGATTCAACTTCCGCCAATTTTATCAGCGGTATGTTATGATCACTTTCGATAACCGATTGGCTACTACGATGGGAAATAAAAACGGTAGAGGCCATACTTTTAGAGGCATATCCTGAAATGATCGTAAGTTTTGGGTAGTTGAAATATGCGACTAGAAACAAAAGAACAAGCAAAAGCCAAGGAACAAAACGTTTCAATAACTTCATAGGAGAAATCGAATTTGAATAAACTGGCAGACCCGGTTGTAGCAAAAAGACTAAATATAAAAATTACTTTATAAATTGTGTAACTTGTATTATTAAAATAGGTAATAACATTTCGAATATTTACTTGAAATATTTCGTGTTAGAACCTCTAATCACTATAAATGAAAGTATTGGTTTGTTTGAATATTCCTGAAATAGGAATAGAACTTATGAAAAAAGAAGGCCTTGAAATTACCAAATGGGACAAAGAGCGACCGATGACCTCGGAAGAATTGGATAAACTTGTTCAAAAACATGATGCCTTGTTGTCTACCGGAAGTTATCGCATCGATGCTCCTTTTCTCGAAAAGCATCGCCATCTAAAGATTATTTCACAGTATGCCGTGGGTTATGATAACATTGATGTCGATGCGGCTACGGCCTTGGATATTCCTATTGCCAATGCCCCTAATGCCATGACCGATGCTACTGCCGATATTGCTTTCGGCCTGATACTTGCTACCGCGCGAAAGATGTGTTATATGCACAAACGCATTATCGAAGATCAATGGAAGTTTTTTAGGCCTCAGGCTAATTTGGGGCAAGAACTTAAAAATAAAACCTTGGGCGTTTTCGGACTGGGAACTATTGGCATGGAGTTGGCAAAACGCTGTAAAGGGGCTTACGATATGAAGGTGATTTATTGTAATAGAACCGTAAATGAGATTGCCGAGCGTGAATTGAATGCCAAAAAAGTTGATTTTAACGAATTACTCGAACAAAGTGATATCGTTTCGCTGCATTGTGCTCTTACAGGTGAGACCCGCAATAAATTTGCTAAAGAGGCTTTTCGAAAAATGAAGGATACTGCTATTTTTATTAATACTTCCCGAGGTGGAGTACACAATGAGGCCGACCTTATAACGGCATTGAAAGAGAGGCAAATATGGGGTGCGGGGTTAGATGTTACCAATCCTGAACCTATGGAAAAAGATAATCCACTCTTGTTTATGGAAAATGTAGCTGTAACTCCGCACATTGGCTCTGCCACGGTTGAAGCAAGAAATCGAATGGCAGAATATGCCGCTCAGAATATTATTGCCTGTTATAAAGGGGAGAAAATACCCTATGCATTGAACTTATGTTAGGCTATATGGGGGTATTTGATGAGGAAGCAACTCCTTCGTTAAATCTGGGGTAGTTAAAATAACCTATACTATGGGGTTAAGTTGGAAACGAATTTGGGGATTATTGGTACTGGTTTTTATAGTGGGATGTCATGATAATGGCCCTATTTGGAAGCCCTTGGAGGTTACTGTTTCGGCCTATAATTCGGTAAAATCCCAAACGGCCAATAATCCTCGTTTGGCGGCGTGGGGCGATACCTTGGTTCCAGGGGAGAAAAGCATTGCGGTTTCTCAAGACCTAATAGCGTTGGGCCTTGGACACATGACCAAAGTAAGAATTGAAGGATTGCAGGGAGTTTATAAGGTTAAAGATAAAATGCATGGAAAATGGAAAAATCGCATCGATATTTATATGGGAAATGATATTAAACAGGCAAAAGCCTGGGGAATAAAGAAAAAAGTGATTTATTACGCTATAGAACAACCGCCTGAATAAAGTTTAGCATATGTATCGAATATTACGACCCAAGTACTTGAACTATTGTTTTTTAATTGTGATTTCTTTAGTCATATTTTCCTGTGCAAGTTCAAAAGAAGTCATTGATAGACCTATTGTTTTTAATGAGGAACGTGAAACCTTGACCTTAGAGTATTTGTCGGAACGCTATGGTCTTGAACAAGATAAACCCACTATCGTTCCCCGTATGATTGTGTTGCATTGGACGGCAATTCCAACTTTTGAAGGATCTTTCGATGCGTTTGAGCGCCCGAAATTGCCTACTTGGCGGCCAGACATCAAGAATATGAGTGCTCTAAATGTTTCCGCCCATTTTTTAGTCGCTCAAGATGGAACCATATATCGACTTATGCCAGAAACGATTATGGGACGCCATGTTATTGGATTAAACCACTGTGCCATAGGAATAGAAAACGTTGGGGGCACCGAAGATACGCCGCTAACAGAAGCGCAATTAAAATCAAATGTTTGGTTAGTTGAATACCTGTCAAAAAAATATGACATTGGGTATTTAATCGGTCACTATGAATATACCAATTTCGAAGGGCATGAACTTTGGTTGGAGAAAGATGATGGATATCGTACCAAAAAAACCGATCCAGGCAAAAAATTTATGGACGATGTTCGAAAGGCCACCAAAAGACTTAATTTTAAACCGGTTCCTTCAAAACAGTAATTCCATGATAAAAAAAATTACAACGGTCATTTTCATATTTTTAAGTTGCGTTGTTTTTTGTCAACAAAACGACATTACCACTTCGCTTTATGAATCTTACGATCAATTTAAAGAGGCTAGTCTCGATAAACGTCGGATAAAGCATAATGAGATTCAATCTTTAGTTTTGAAATATCGTTCCAGTCCTGATTTTGTAGTAAAAAAGGTCGGAGAATCGATTGAGGGAAGGGATTTAAATTTGATTAGTATCGGATCGGGAGAAATCGATGTGTTTCTTTGGTCGCAAATGCATGGTGATGAACCTACTGCTACCCAAGCTATTTTTGATATTCTCAATTTCTTGAAGAGTAATAGTTTAAAAATAGAAAAGGAGGCAATATTGGCCAACCTCAAACTTCACTTTTTGCCCATGCTCAATCCCGATGGGGCAGAGGTATATCAAAGAAGAAATGCTTTAGGAATTGATATTAATCGCGACGCACTGCGATTACAATCTCCCGAAGGGCAAACACTAAAAAGGGTTCGTGATAGTTTGAATGCCGAATTTGGGTTCAACCTCCATGATCAAAGTACATACTACAACGCTGAACGTACCGAAAAACCCGCTACGATTTCTTATTTGGCCCCGGCCTTTAATTATGGTAAAGATATTAATGAGGTGCGCAGCAATGCTATGAAAGTCATTGTTTTTATGAATAATATTATTCAAAAATATGCTCCTGGTCAAGTGGGACGCTACAATGACGATTTTGAACCCAGGGCTTTTGGCGATAATATTCAAAAATGGGGCACTAGCGCAATTTTAATTGAATCGGGAGGGTATCAAAATGACGTGGAAAAACAAGAGATACGTAAATTGAACTATGTATCGATTTTATCGGCCATTTACACCATAGCCAAAGGAAGTTATAAAAGTCTTGCACTTGAGGATTATGAGAAAATACCTGAAAACGATCGTAAATTATTCGATTTAAAGATAGCGAACGCTACCTACAATCTTTTAGGGAAAGACTATATTTTAGATATCGGCATCAATAGGTTGGAAGTCGATCTTGAAAACCACAATGACTTTTGGTACAGTAGTCGTATTCTGGATCAAGGTGATCTTTCTACGTACTACGGTTACGAAACATTGGATGCTTCGGGCTTTACGATAGTGCCAGGGAAAGTATACCCTGAAATTGTTACCGATTCAAAAGATATCGATTTTCCTTCACTCTTAAAATCGGGCTATGCCTACTTGCGGGTCAAAGGTATTTCTGCGAAAGAATTATATTCACCCTTTCCTATTCATATGATAAGTACAAAATATGAGGTGCCCGAGCTACAGATTAAAGTGGGGGAGAACCCGACTTTCTTTCTACAAAAAGATGGTAGGCTACACTATGCTATTATCAATGGCTTTTTGTTTGATCTTAGCGACGGAAATAAAAGGATAATTTTTAATTCCGCTTTTAAAAACGCTATGATCTATCGGTAAGGCTAATAGCCGAACTGGATATTCTTATAAGCACCATTCTCTATTAAAACTGCCATCATTACAAATAATATAGTAACAATTATTGAAAAGAGTAGTACGACAAAATATCTGTACCATTTATTCAATTCGCCAAGCGCACTATACTGCATTATTTCGTTGATTACACCCATGATTCTGTTTTTTTAAGTTAAATAGCATCATTCGTATTTGGATGTAGGCGTTCATAAAACTATGGGGTAGTTTATACTATAACAATTGGTAAAACAAAAACCCTACCGTAAAAAATAAAAATAAAAAGGGGGAGCCATCATTGCTCCCCCTTTTTCTGATAATGTAACTAACTTAGTTTATAGGCTTTCCGCATCAAGAAGTGCAAAGAATTTATCTAAATTAGGAATAATGACAATTTTGGTGCGTCTGTTTTTTGACATATTCTCCTTAGAGTCATTTTCGACCAATGGTAAATAACTGCTTCGCCCGGCCGCAATCATTTTAGCGGGATCAACACCATATTTGTTTTGCAATATATCAACTACAGAAGTGGCACGCTTTACACTAAGGTCCCAATTGTTTCTGAACATTTCGGTACTAATAGTTCTTGAATCGGTATGACCTTCGACCATTACTTCCATACTAGGCTCCGAATTGATTACTTCGGCTAATTTTCCTAAAATATTATTGGCCTTGTTACTGACCCTGTAACTACCACTATTGAAAAGTAGTTTATCAGATATATTGATCATAACTACAGTTTTGTCAATATTTACATCAATATCATTTTCATCATCTGAAATTGACTTTTTCAAATTATATGAGACGGCCAAATTCATGGAATCTTGAAGAGTTTTGGCCTGTGCCAATTTACTTGGATCTACTTTTGCCAATGTTTCCCTCATTTTTTGTTTGGTGTTGTTGCTCATCACGGCAACATCATCAACGGAGGTCATTTGCGAATCATTGATGTCTTTTAATGAATTTATTTTTTCATTGTATTCGGTAACCCGAGCTTCAATCTTAGTCATTTTAGATTCTAACTCTTCTTTTTCAACTTGTGTTTTTGTCAAGGCACTTTGTGTGGTCTGTAAGTCACTCTCTAGTGCTACATATTTCTTTTTCGAAACACAAGAAGCTAAAACAGTAATAGCCAATGTACCTGTAATAATCGATTTTTTCATTTTCAATTGTATTATAGTTTATTCTTTCACTCACATATACGCACGAAAATCGAATAAAGACGTCGACCTAGGTTTCGCAAGCCTTATCAATACTATGTTTAAAAGAAAAATATAAAATTAAAAAACTGATTGTTAGTGACTTGTGGATATAAAAAAAGGCGCCTATATCAAGCGCCTTTTTCTAGATTTTCTTATTTTGATTATTCACAACCTCCGGTAAAACCAGTCGCGTTGAACTTTGTTTGTACAGCACCTTGCAGACTCCCATCCTTTACTTGAATCGCTAGATTGTTCTCACCACTACCATCACGTTTTGGGCTACAATACTCAAAAAGATAGAAGCTATTGGCCCTTTGTGATACACGAAAAGAGATATCGTTAAAAGTACTTTCCAATTCATCCTTGTTCGTTGCAAAAACACTGGCCGTTTTACCTAAGTCTGTTAGTACTTGTGTGTCAATTTCTGCTCCTAGTCCTATTGTGAAAAAGGAAATATTTGGATCTGCGTCATCTACTTTTTTCTGAGCAGCCTGTTGGGTATAACGGGAAGCTTGATCAGTACCATCAGTAAATATAACAACAGAGGCCGCCCCAATTTTCCCGCCTTTCGTGCTTTCGTTCAATAAGTTAGCGGCAATATCCGTAGATTTCATTACGGCACCATACAAGTCGGTTGATGGGTCATTGCTAATGTCATCGGTAATTCCCGATATGGAGGCCGTCAATTCTTCTTTTGAGTCTGTCAATTCATTTAAAAGATGCAGTTCATTTTCACCATCAAACCAATAAATGGCCATTTTAAAAGATTCTTGGGTAGTAGCGGGCATTACATTGTCAACAAAGCTGATGCCGGCAGCTTTTAACTCTGCAAGGCTGCTACTCAATACACTGTTACTAAGGTCTAGCACCAGCAATGTATTGTTTTTGAAAATTTGAGAGTTCGGAGAAATACGTGCTTGAGATTCTGAAGTGGATATCGTATTGAAACAGGCGTCATTTCTACCTTGCTCGTATATCGTGAATTGCTCGGCTGTTAGACCGGGTACCGGGTTGCCATTCGTATCGGAGACCTTAAAAAAGATAGACACTTTTCCAGGAGCCGTAGTATACTGTTCTTGTATTGACAAGATCAAATCACTCTCACCGAGAGCCAGGCATTCGTCTACCGGTTTTCCTTTACCTAGTCCGTCGCCCGTATTCAACCCAAAATTTACATCGTCATCTGCATTTCCACAGGATATAAATACGGTTACGGCAAAAATAAGCCCAAGAAGATTTAAGTATGATTTCATTTTCAATTTTTTTACGTTCAACCATCACAACGGCTAAATGCGCTTAAAAGTATAAGCTTCAGAGAGAAAATTGTGTTAAACATTGTTAAATCGATAGATTAAAAATTCGTAGTTTCATCCCGGCGAACTACGATAATCCTATCAATTACTGCTTCTGTTTTGGTAAGTGGTTTATTTGTAGCGCTTTAATGCCGTTACCCTTAAAACAATGAAACAATTTTCTTTGGCTGCTTTAGTCATGATTTTGACGCTACCTTTGTACGCCCAAAAAAAAAATGAAGCATTTCGCATCCATATTCGTAAAATCAATTCACCTGTGGTAGTTGACGGAGTAGGGGATGACGAAGTTTGGTCTACTACAGACGTTGCGAAAGACTTTTTTATGGTATTACCTATGGATACCGATAAGGCGAACGAAACTTCCGAAATTCGTATGGCTTATGATGATAACAATATTTATCTATTGGCTACTTTTTACAATATGGCGGAAGGCGGTTATTTTGTTGAGTCGTTGAGACGCGATTTTTCATTTGGTAAAAACGATAACTTTTTACTTTTTATGGATCCCTTTAACAATCAGACTACAGGTTTTTCTTTTGGTGCAAATGCCTACGGTGCCCAATGGGATGGTACGATGTATAATGGAGGAAGTGTCGACTTGAATTGGGATAGCAAATGGGTTTCGGAAACGACCCGAAGTGATGAGAAATGGGTCTTTGAAATGGCATTGCCCTTTAAATCGATTCGCTACGAAGACGGTGTTCGGGAATGGGGCATCAATTTTAGCCGTTTAGATTTAAAATCGAGTGAAAAGTCGAGCTGGACACCTATTCCCAGACAGCTTCCGACGGCATCTTTAGCCTATACCGGAACCTTGGTTTGGGATGAAGCACCACCCGCTCCAAGAACGAATTTTTCAATTATTCCTTATGTATTAGGAGGGTTAAACCAAAATTTTGAAATTGGTGATAAAACTGAAAATGATTTTAAGATTGGGGGAGATGTGAAGTTCAGCTTAACCTCTTCTCTAAATCTTGATTTGACGGTGAATCCAGATTTTTCACAAGTAGAGGTCGACCGGCAAGTGACCAATTTAGACCGATTTGAATTGTTTTTTCCCGAAAAGCGTCAGTTTTTTCTTGAAAATGGTGATCTGTTCGCCAGTTTCGGATATCCTACGATAAGGCCTTTCTTTTCGAGGCGTATAGGATTGGGGGTGCCCATTCAAGCAGGCGCTAGAATCAGCGGTAACCTAAACAAGAAATGGCGGGTAGGCCTTATGGACATGCAAACAGCAAGTGTTGATGAAACTGGATTGCCCAGCCAGAATTTTGCCGTGCTATCATTACAGCGAAAAGTGTTCAGTCGTTCGAGTATTGGTCTAATGTTGGTCAATAAGCAAGCTATCAATTATCCTCTTGAAAACGATTCGCTTCAAACGCTATATCCTAAATTCAACCGTAATTTGGGAGTGGAGTATAATTTAGCATCTTCCAATGCTTTATGGAGTGGCAAGGCTTTCTTTTTAAAATCATTTAGTCCTGATAAAAATGGCGATGGGGCAACCCAAGCGGCGCATTTGGCTTATGCTAACAGAAAATGGAGTTGGCGAATTCAAGAAGAATGGGTAGGTAAAGATTATAGGGCGGAAGTTGGGTACGTACCTCGTAATGGATATGTGAATTTTAATGGGGAAGTGGGCTATTTGTTTTTTCCTGAAAAAGGTAAAATTGTTAGTCATGGTCCTCAGTGGGAAAGTATATACTACTTTAATGAGAATTTCAAAAAGACCGATAATGTAAATATTATCAGTTATGGTCTTAATTTTCGTAATCGTAGTAGTTTTGAGCTGGTGACCTTTAAAGAATATGTTGAACTTCTCTCCCCCTTTGATCCTACACGATCGGGCAAAGAACTGCTTGACGTAGGCACTGATCATTATTGGACAGGTATTGGTTGGGATTACGTATCAAAACCACAAAGCCTTTTTACATATGCCTTTGGTGGTCGTTTAGGAGGATACTATTCCGATGGAAATCGAACTAGTATAACAAGTGAACTTGGTTATCGATTTCAACCTTTTGTTAGCCTAAGTGCTACTTTGAACTACAATCATATCAGTTTGCCCGAACCTTGGAACAATACCGAATTTTGGCTTATCGGATCGGAAGTAGATATAACCTTCACCAATAAACTATTTTTCGCCACTTTGTTTCAATATAATGAACAAGCAAAGAATTTCAATCTCAATTCACGGTTGCAATGGCGATATAGCCCCGCTTCCGATTTATTTTTAGTATACACCAACAATCAGTTTATAGATCCTTTTTCCAAGAAAGACTGGGCACTGACCTTAAAATTCACCTATTGGTTTAATAAGTGATATTAGATTTGGCTTATACACCGCACCCTTATATTTTCTCTTTTTAAGACGGTTTTAAGAAACTGTTAAAGTGCCCTTGGTTATCCATTTTTTTGATAACTTGTAAAGGTTATAGAAGTGAAATTCATTAAACTAACTAAAAGTCATGGCAACCTATCAACTTAACATCAACGGAAAGTCGCATTCAGTCGACGTCAGTGAAGACACTCCTTTATTATGGGTGTTGCGAGATCATCTCGATTTAGTGGGTACTAAATTCGGATGTGGTATTGCCCAGTGCGGCGCATGTACAGTTCATTTGGAGGGAAATGCCATACGCAGTTGCTCTACGACCTTGGCCCAAGTGGAAGGAAAATCAATAACAACGATCGAAGGGTTGTCGGAAGATGGTTCACATCCGTTACAGGAAGCTTGGAAAGAAGTCGACGTACCACAATGTGGATATTGTCAGGCTGGTCAAATCATGACCGCGGCCGCTTTCCTTGAAAAGAACCCAGCTCCTTCAAAAGAGGACATAAAAAATGCAATGCACGGCAATATTTGTCGGTGTGCAAGTTACAACCGGATTTTCAAAGCTGTTGAAATGGCCGCGGCGAAGATGGAATAGTAGCTATTTTTAATTTTCATTCCCCCAAAGTCGAGAATCCAACTAATTAAATTCATGCATCATGTCAACCTCAGTTTCAAATATAACCTTCAGCAGACGTAACTTTATTCGAACTTCCTCGCTTGCCAGTGGAGGCTTAATGATTGGGTTTAATCTTTTTACCGCCTGTAAACCCGAGGCAAAAGTACCGGTCGATTTGGCCGATTTAGATTATGCCGACTTTAATGCTTTTATTAAAATTGCAAAAAATGGTGCGGTTACCATTTTTTCACCGAACCCTGAAATCGGCCAAGGGGTAAAAACGGCCATGCCAATGCTCATAGCTGAAGAGCTAGATGTGGCATGGGATAATGTTTACGTGCAACAGGGAGCTTTAGACACTAAAAATTTTACCCGTCAGGTAGCTGGGGGGAGCCAATCTATCAGACATGGTTGGGATGCCCTGCGTCAGACAGGTGCTACAGCCAAACAAATGTTGGTCAATGCGGCCGCTGCACATTGGGGGGTTGAACCTTCAGAATGTACCGTAAGTGAAGGGGTAATTACAAACGGTAACGGTGAAACCTTGGGTTACGGCAATCTTGTAGACGCCGCCGCTACACTTGATGTTCCTGAAAACGTAACACTCAAGGAGCCAAAAGATTATAAGATTATTGGTGCAGACATTCAGAATGTCGACATAGATAAAATAGTTACGGGAAAACCGTTATATGGTCTTGATTATAAGGCGGACGGAATGGTATATGCCACAGTACTTCGACCACCTGCTTTTGGTCAAGAATTAGAGTCATTCGATGCTGAGGAGGCCAAAGCCATGCCAGGTGTCATTGATGTCATTAAAATAGGGACAAAGACCAGGGAATTATTAAGTAAGGATAAAATTAGTTGGACCGTTCAATTGAGCCCTAGCGACAAAGTAGTTGTCATTGCAAAAACAACTTGGGATGCCTTTAAAGGAAAAAAGGCAATAAAAGCGGTATGGAAAGCTGTTAGTGCATTGGAAGATTCTAAATATCAAGATGATAAACTCTCAGGATTGCTCGATGGAACGAACTTCACGACGTTAAGAAATGATGGCGATGTAAGCAGGGCTTTTGCGCAAGCTGATAAGGTTTTGGAACGCACCTACGAGTCCCCGTTTTTGCCCCATAATACCATGGAACCAATGAATTTCTATGCCGATGTAAACCCGGAAAAAATTCATTTGGTCGGACCTGTCCAAACTCCCGAAGATGCCGCAAATACAGTGGCGCAAATGTTGGGTCGTGATGTTGAAGATGTTTCTTTGGAAATGACCAGAATGGGTGGGGGGTTCGGTCGACGACTTTACGGTGATTTTGTATATGAGGCCGCAGAAATCTCCGATGCAATCGGGAAACCAGTTAAAATGGTCTCTTCCCGAGAAGATGATATGACCACGGGGGTATATCGTCCAGCCATTAAATATCGCATTAAAGCAGCTGTGAAAGACGGAAAACTGACAGGATACTATCTTAAAGAAGCAGCAGTCAATGGTAATATGTATGGATTGATTCCTAATTTCTTTCCCGCAGGTGCCGTTGAGAATTACAAGGTAGATGTTGCTAGTTATGCAAGTAAAATTACCACAGGCGCATGGCGAGCACCTTATACCAATTTTCTGGCTTATGCCGAACAAAGCTTCTTCGATGAGTTGGCAGAGGTCATGGAGGTAGATCGTGTACAACTCCGATTAGATTTGCTGGAAAAGGTCAAGGGTACAACAGACGAACGCATTCAATATTCTCCTGAACGATTACAAGCCGTCATTAAAGAAGTTGTTGATAAATCAGGCTGGGGCAAACAACCTGAAGGTGTCTATCAAGGTTTCGTAGCTTATTATTGCCATAATACGCATGTTGCAGAGGTAGCAGACGTTCAAATCGAAAATGGAAAACCCGTAATTACAAAAGTGACTTGTGTAGCTGATTGCGGCATCGTAGTCAATCCACTTGGAGCACGTAATCAAGTAGAAGGAGGAATCATTGATGGGATAGGTCATGCGTTGTACGGAGATTTTGCATTTAAAGATGGAGTGCCTCAGTCAAAGAATTTTGATAGGTATAGACTGATTCGAATGAAGGAAGTTCCCGAGGTTGAAATGCACTTTATTGAAAATGAGTTGGCACCCACAGGTTTGGGAGAGCCAACATTACCTCCTGCAGGTGGCGCTATTGCCAACGCCTTGAAAGCCGCTACCGGTAAGCGCATCTACAAACAACCATTTATGGCCGATCCAGATTTTTGGAAAACTGCAGCTAAGCCAATTATAGGTTAATGGCAAATGGCTAAATAATTAGTGATCCGTTTTAGTAGGGTTATTAAATTCGTCGGTCTTGACGAAGAAAATTTGATATGACACACGAATTAAAAAAAATTGTACGATCACATATTCTAGCAAAGGAAAAGGGAATTAAAACTGTGCTGGCTACTGTTGTGGCCCTCGAAGGGTCTTCATATCGTCGCCCTGGTGTTCGTATGCTTATTCGCGAAGACGGTAAAATGACAGGTGCAGTCAGTGGTGGTTGTGTTGAGAAAGAAGTGTTTCGACAATCAGAGCGTGTTTTTCGAGAAAATCGACCAAAGATAATGACCTATGACGGGCGGTATAGGCTTGGCTGTGAAGGTATTTTATATATTTTAATCGAACCGTTTCAACCTGATGAGACCTTCATTCACATTTTTTTCGGTCTTTTAGTAAATCGACAACATTTTAAAATAGCTTCTTTTTTCTCTAAAAAAGAAGGTGTAGATGATGGCTATGGCTCTTCATTGCTGTATAAGAATGGAAAGCTTGGGTTTCGACCTGATGCTGCTTTAAACGGGGATTTGAAAATTTTTGAACAAGAAATGAAGCCTTGTTTTAAATTGCTTATAATAGGGGCCGAACACGATGCAGTACAACTGTGTTCGTATGCGGCGCTTACAGGATGGGAAGTGACGATAATCGCCACACCTTCCGAAGAAAAAACTCTTAAAGACTTCCCGGGTGCAGAAGAGTTATTGAATATTGACCCTGAAATTACCCCCTTGCCGAAAATCGATGGTCAAACGGCGGTTATGCTCATGACCCATAGTTTTGTAAAAGATTTAAATCATTTGTTGGCATTGAAAGATAGCAAACCTGCCTATTTGGGATTATTGGGGCCTTCAAAAAGAAGAGAACGGCTTTTAAACGACTTTATAGAACGGTGTCCGACAGTATCAGATACTTTTTTTGATTACATACACGGACCGGCCGGACTTGATATTGGAGCAGTAACGGCCCAGGAAATTTCCATTGCCATTATTTCCGAAATTTTAGCGACAATCCATGATAAGGAGCCCATTATGCTACGGGATAAAGAAGGTAAAATTCATAGCTGATGGTCAATAAAAATAATTTGGCTGTACTCATTCTTGCAGCAGGCCAATCTTCCCGTATGGGCAAAATCAAACAATTGTTACCTTGGAAAAACACGACACTTCTGGGTAATGCTATAAAAAATGCCAAATCTATTTCAAAAAATGTGATTGTTGTTCTCGGAGCTTTTGCTGCCAAAATTAAAATTATACCCGATTTAAGAGAAGTACGATGCATTGAGAATGAAAATTGGCAAGATGGTTTAGGGTCTTCGTTGGCTTTTGGTATAAATTTTCTTCGTAATAGTACTAATGAATACCAAGCGGTTCTTGTAATATTGGGTGACCAACCCTTGATAGACTCTGTATATTTAAAGTCTCTAGTGGCGTCTCATAACCATACTAAAAAGGGTATTATCGCAACGGCTTATGGCGATAAGGCTGGCGTACCGGCGTTTTTCAGCGTCAAATATTTCGAGGTTTTAGGTGAATTGGATGGGGATAATGGGGCAAAAGCCGTAATCAATTCAAATAAAAATGATACAATGATTCTATCTTCCAATGGAAAATCGATTGATATTGATACCGTTGAAGATTATAAAAAAAATCTAAATAGCTAAACACAAATGACTCAAATGAGTAGAAAATCAGTAAATCTAGCAGTCCTTGCACTTACATTGGTTTCATGGGGTTCTCATGGCCAGAAAATGGATTTTGAAGCCTATAATCCAACATCTACATTAGTAGTTCCTGAACATATTATTGAAAAGGCAAAGTTTCCATTTGTTGATATTCATAGCCATCAATCAAGAATGGCTACCCAAGACCTTTCGCAATTGATTGCCGATATGGATAAAATGAATATGGGCCTTATGGTAAACCTGAGTGGTGGTTCTGGAGAGAATATCAAAGAAATAGTTAAAAACATAAATACTCATTATCCCGACCGGTTTGTGGTCTTTGCCAATGTGAATTTTGATGGCGTCGGCTCGCCAAATTGGTCGAAAAATGCGGCGGATCAGCTAGAGCGAGACATTAAGAATGGTGCTAAAGGCCTGAAAGTCTATAAAAGCTTAGGGCTGAGAAATAAGGATGTTGATGGTAATCGTGTAGCCGTAGATGATCCACGGTTGGATCCTATTTGGGCAAAATGTGCCGAAATGGGCGTTCCGGTTTTAATTCATACCGCAGACCCTAAATCATTTTGGGACCCCATGGATGGGGATAATGAGCGTTGGTTAGAGTTGAAGACCCATTCACGAAGAAAACGCACCGATACCGACCCAGCCCCTTGGCAGCAACTGATCGATGAACAGCATCGCATGTTTAAAAAACACCCAAATACGAAGTTTATAAATGCACACATGGGGTGGTATGCCAATAATTTAGGATACTTAGGTAAACTTTTAGATGAGATGCCCAACATGTATGTGGGTATCGGGGCCATTATTGCCGAATTAGGGCGACAACCAAAAAATGCCCATGCCTTTTTTGAGAAATACCAAGATCGTATTCTTTTTGGAAAGGATAGCTGGAAACCTGAAGAATTTCCTACCTATTTTAGAGTTTTGGAAACCGATGATGAATATTTTCCATATTATAAAAAATACCATGCCTTTTGGGCCATGTATGGATTAGATTTGTCTGATGAAGTATTGAAAAAAGTATATTATAAGAATGCCTTAAAACTACTTCCAGGTATTGATTCGAGCATTTTTTCAACCAATTAAGGTAATCCTCCAAATAGTTTAGAAGAATTTTAACGCAACGTAAAATCTTTCCCCAAAAAGGATAAGTACCTTGTAGTAGTTAATTGTAAAATCTCTTTCTATGTGTACAAACAATCACTGTTATATCGTACCACCTCATATTTTGGAGGAACTTGCCAAACGGGGAAACACAGCGTGTAAGAAAGCACTGAACGACACAAGGCGTATCAATCAAAAAAGAAACGAAAGCTTAAACCATCTTCTTCAAAGAAATGTGGTCGACGGTAATGGTGCGCGCTTTGTTTATGACAGTAAAAATCAATACGAGCAACGGCAAATTTTGATTCGCAAAGAGGGTGATGAAAAGGTTGCCGATTCGGTTGTCAATCAAGCATTCGATACCTCAGGGTTTGTACGGGAATACTTTAAGGAGACCTTTGATTTAAATTCGATGGATGGCAATGGAATGGATATTATCTCTAATGTACATTATGGAATTGATTATAACAATGCCTATTGGGATGGCGATGAAATGACGTATGGTGATGGCGATGGTTTGGAGTTTACCAGCTTTGCCAATGCTATTGACGTGGTTGCCCATGAATTAACGCATGGCGTAACACAATTTTTGGCCAACCTTGAATATTTTAGTCAGCCTGGTGCTTTGAATGAGCATTTTTCCGATGTTTTCGCTACAATAATCAAACAGAAGTATTTAAATCAGACCATTTCGGAAGCCGATTGGCTGATAGGAGACACAGTGGTCACCGATAGCTTTCCGGGCGTTGCGATTCGTTCGATGAAAGCTCCGGGTACGGCGAATGATTTTGATTCGCAACCTGACCATATGGATAATTATTATTCAGGCGCTCAAGACAACCAAGGGGTACATATCAATTCAGGAATTCCTAATAAAGCATTTTACTTGTGCTGTCTTGAGATTGGTATTGAAGATTGTGCCTTGATTTGGTTTGAAACATTGTCGACGCTGTGGCGAACGGCCCAATTCAATGATTTTTTGAAAATGATGCTTGAAGTTACCTTAAAACTAAGTGAAATTGGCCGGGTAAGTGAGCGAGCTACAGAAGCTGTAACTAAAAGTTTTGCTATGGTAGGCCTAGAGGAAAATAGGGTATGAAATATAAAATCGTTGTTGAGGGGGGATTCACTGGTATAACAAGAAAATATGAAGGTGAAATTTCAGTGAGTGAGTTGGAAACCAGTACGTTAATTGATGCGATGGGCCATGGTGATGATTCGCAATTGAACATACCTGACGGTCAAGCCTATCAAGTGTTTCTCCAAGAGGATGCTCAAAAATACCAAGCAGTTTTTAATGAGAAAAGCATGCCTGAAGCAATTAGAAGACTAATGGCTAAAGTAAAGCAAAAGAAGCAATAACTATCGAAGTTGAGACGGAGTATCGATAATCTTAGACTCATTCATACCATAATCTTGAAAGATACCACAAGAATATTCTTTTTTGATTAATGACTTTTCCTTTTTTTTCTTTTTTTGGGTCAATGCTTCGATATGCGGAGATAAGTATTTCATGACTTACTTTTTTTTAGAATAAATTAAACGATAGAGAATTTAATTTGTTGTCCACTTTTCGTCAAACTACATTTTTTTTGTAAAGCTATTCCGACGCGGGAAAACATCCTAACGTTTTACAAAAAGCTTATGAATTCTTAACAATTTATTGGCTTGTTACCGAAGCACAATCACGGTTTTGATGGCTAATCGATTCGCAATTGCTTTTGTATGTAATTCAAAATTAGCATCCAGTTCATTTTGAGAAGTAGTGCTGCAGTAGGCACATTGTCATCTTCTATTGCTGAAATAATACCATCATGTTGATTGTCTGATTTACTGTATACTTCGTCATCGGACATAAATGCGCGTTCATAGAAAAAAATTCGGGTCTTAAGATCTGCCAATAACTGTTGGGCGAGAGCATTTTTATAATTTTCGGTCAGTAAGCGGTGAAACTCTAGTTTCGCCGTAATACGTGAAACAGTGCCTGTAGCATTTTTAAAAGCCGTTTGTTGTTCCTTAAGTCTCCTAATGAACCCCTCTTCAAAAGTTGAGTGTTCCAAGGCCAATACCTCTAGGTCGGCTACCAATTCATAAAGGTCTTTGGCTTCTTTAAAATCCAATTCGGAAATTACAAAACCTCGATTAGGAATTGCTTTAATAAGATTGGACTGCTGCAGTTGTGTAAGTGCTTCTCGTATGGGCGTAACGCTTACGTTCAATGTTCGGGCCAGAGCCGCTAGATTTAAGGGTTGCCCGGCGTTTAGTTTGCCAGTAGTCATTTGTTCAAGTAAGTAACCCCTTACTTGGTCACGTACAATTGTTTTTGAAGCCATAAGGTAAAGATATAATATCGTATACGATTATGAACGTAGTTTTGTTACAATTGTTTTGGCTTATGCTATATGAAGAGTATGTTTATAGTCGTTCCAATTCATAAACGCCATCATTTGTGAACCTTCTGACGCTACAATGGCCGCTGCATAATCTGGATCGGGGCTGAAAGACCGGAGAACACAATCCCATTTTAAAAGATTCTGTTTCGGACTAACTTTGTCGAGTAGTTCAACTTGATCTTTTAACACAGAGATTTTAGGCAATGCGATAGGCATTGAAAGACCATAACCTGACAGTTTAATAAATGCCTCCTTACGGGTCCAAAGGTGATAAAACCCTTGAGATACTTCTTTGTTTTGTAACGAATTCAGAAACTCAATTTCTGTTTCGGTAAAAACTGTATTGGCAATTTCCATAAGATTTATGGTATCATTCCTATATTCTACATCAACGCCGACTTGGGTATCTTGCGCAACTGCGAGTACGATCATTTCGTTGGAATGGGAAACGTTGAAATGAATGGTATTGCTATTTTTAAGTTTCGGTTTTCCATAGTCGCCATATACAAAACCTATGGCGTCCGTAGGGGTTCTAATATATTTTGAAAGTAGTTTTTTCAGTATGCCTCTTGCAATCACATAGGTTGAAAAGTCCTTTTCAAAGCGAAACTTTTGAGCTTTTTCAAGTTCATCATTAGACAAATATCTCAAATAACTATCCCTATCGTTCAGTTCCCTTTTGTCAATAACCCAAACCTGTATTTGACCACCATTTTCAAATTCCGAGACCAGGTTTGAAATGGGCTTGCCTTCCGGTGTCAAGAAGCTTATTCCGCTATTCAACAATGGCCTCTTCAACATATTGCCCAAGTGTTTTTACATGAGGTTCCTCAAATTGGTTAAAATGATTGCCGCTGTTAAGTATTACTTTAACTTCTGAATCACACCAATCGTTCCATGCTTTAATTTTCTTTTGCCTCAACTTTGGATGTTCACTCTTTGTTAGTACCAAAGTACAATTAGTATTGAATTTTTTCCAATGATATTCTTTGTGATTTTTATCTAGTTGTTCTCTTATCCGTATTAGATTATCGCTAATAACGTCTTTTGCAAATGTATTGTAGTAACTTGTCAAGTGTCGTTTAAATCTAGATTTGATAGAGTTCCCAATTGTTGAAAAGGGGGTCGTAACCATTTTCTTTAAATAGACATCTAAACGTTCACTTAGTTTTTGCCTGTCAAAGCGAGCATCAGGTCCGATTAGGCTATCGACCACAATGAGATTCACTTTTTTTCCTTTTTTTCTCAATTGATCTGATATTTCTACGGCAAGGGCGCTATAGCAATAGAAAACAAAATTATAGGTTCCAGTATTTTGAATATCCTCAATTTCCGAAATGTAATCAGTACACATTTCTTCAATATTTTCATGCATGGTTTCATCTCCGTTGATACCTTTGGGCTGCAGGGCGTAAAAGGGCCTGTCATTATTAATATAAAGTGGAAGTAACTTGTAGAACAATATGTGGCCTTCTCCTGCATGAAAGGAAAAGATAGGAGCTTTGTTTCCTTTGGTGCGGAAAGGAACAAGAAATTTCCACTCATTTTTGGTTTTAGTAGGGCCTGTGCTTAATTTTTGCGCAATACTTGCAATTGTAGGATTTAGAATGAGCATGGTCGGTTGAAATTTCAACGGTATTTTGCGCTCAATCATTTGGGCCATTTGTACGGCCATCAATGATTTACCTCCAATTTCGAAGAAGTTATCGTTAATTCCGATGTCTTGCCTACCGAATAAAATTTGCCAAATCTCAACCAATTGTCTCTCGAAATCTGTTCTAGGAGGTGAAAAATAATCTTTGGAAACTGATAGGGTTTTCCTCATCGCATTTATGGAATTCCCTTTAAATATTTCGATTAGCGGAATTAGGTCAGCAAATGATTTTACTTTTCCAGAGGAAATATGTTTTAGAAGGATATAAAGATTTTCATAAATCCAAAGTCGAGATTTTTCGTCAATATGCTCCGTGGAAAATGAAAGTAAGAATTCCATTTGCTCCCCAGGAAGCACAACTATGGTCATGGGGTAGGTAGAGGTTAACCCACTTTGAAAATTAGAAACCTTAATCGTGTCGACGTTGGTATTCACCTCAGGAAAATTCTCATAAACCAATAGACTATCAAAAATCATGCTCCCGGTAGTTGAATTGGTTTGCGAAAGCACTTCGTTCAAAGGCATATACTCATATTCCAATGCCCTTTGCTGACGTTCTTGAATATATTTAAACCATGTTGTAAGGGGCTTTTCTTGGTCTTGTATGGTGTTTCTAACGGGTTGTACGTTCATATACATTCCTGTTAAAAGGTGTATATTCGGAAAATCTGAAGACCGACCTGAAACCGTGGTTCCGTGAACCATATCGTTCGTGTCAAAATATCGAAAAAGGAGTAATGACCAGATTCCTTGAACGACTGCATTTAAAGCAACTTTGGATTCTTTGGCCAATTTTTGTAATCCAAGGGTTTCTTCAGTTGATAAAAAAAGTTTTTTAACTTCAATTTGCGCGACGTTTTTGTTCTTGTTGTCAGGAATAAAAAGATGTGATTCTTCAAAGTCCTGAAAGTATTGTGACCAGAATTTACGTCCACTTTGAGCATCTTTTTTTCCTAACCAGTTTAGATATGATTTGTAAGAAGGTAATGTCTCAAAAGTCGGTGATATTTTTTTTAAAAGGACATCATAAACCTCAATGACATCTTTCAGTATATTATTTGACGACCAGCCATCGACCAACAAGTGGTGACTCGGCCATAGTAATTTTGTAATATTTTGTCCATGGTAAACTATTATAACACTCAGTAAGGCCCCTTCTTCTAATTTGGCACCTGACTTTCTAATACTTGTTTTAATTTCCTTCCATTTTTTTTCCTTTTCGTCACTGTCGAGATTGCTCCAGTCTTCAACCCTGAGCATAATTGATTTTTCTTTATGTACAATCTGAACAGGTTGCTTCAAATCTTTCCAATGGACTGTTGTACGTAGAATTTCATGTCTTTGAACAACCTTGTTCCAGGCTTTCTCAAATAGGGAAGTATCTATATAACCTTCAATGGTACATCCAACGTTAAGAAAACCTTGATCAACGGAACTCGATAGGTGATGAAACAATAGGCCCTGCTGCATATATCCTAATGGATATATTGCCTCTATTTTTGGTTTTTTAGCCGTCTTCTGCATGTATTATTTTATAAATTGTCCAACAAATTATCCAAATCTTCTTGACTAAGTCCGGCTTCTGGAAAATCAGATGGTGTATAATCCATTGTTTCTTTTGTCGTACAGTGCTGCAATATGGCTTTCAAATTTTCATCAAACCGTTTTGCTAATAGAATAACTGTATCTTCTTTATGAATTTCGGTGCAATAACTCCAACGAATATTAAGTACATTTTTGATAATCGACATGTTGATTTCTAATTTGTGGCTTCGTTCACTTAAAGCATGGCGCGTACCATCCCACAATAACTCATATTGCTCGTAACTTTTGTTATGGTTCTCTTTTTTATTTCCGAGATAATTGAAGATTACCTCAGGTTCTTGATTAAGGAAAGCCTTAAATGATTTATTGTTAGAAAGATATCTTAACAAGCCATAACCAATACCACCATTGGGCACTGTACGCAATCGTTCTTTAGTTGTTTTAATTAGCTCACCATCATTACCCCCTGATTCATAGTTGAGCCTGATTGGAAAAAAGGAAGTAAACCAACCGACCGTATCCGAAACGTCTACCGAAATAGTATCGGCTGTACGACCAAGTCTTTCGAGGCCAAGGCAGAAGTTTGATAAATCTCCCCATTGACAAATGGTTTTGATGAGGGCGGTGATTAGCAGGTCTTCTACTTCTGAATTGTATGCCTCATTGGCCTCATTAATCAATAAATCAGTATCTCCCTCATTTAGAAAACTTTGGTGTATGGCAAAAGAGCGTTCTTCAAAAACTTCTTTGTCAACATCAAAATCTTGCGGCAAGGTGTGTGACTCAAAGTGCTGTTGCTTCCAATACTCTATTTCTTTTTGAAATTCATCAGAATTGGAAAGTGCCACTAAATATTCGCTCCAAACTTTTATGGATGCCGTTTTTTGATTAAAATTAATCTCTTGACCATCTTTTAAGAGCTGCAGCGCACTTGAAAAATCGTTGAAAATAATACTCCAAGAGACCATATCGACAATTAAGTGATGGGCAATCAGGAAAATCGAATTTGGTTGGGTATCACCACATTCAAAGTAATATGCCCTAAAAAGTTCTCCATTGTCCAGTCTGCAATTTTCTTGAGCGGTTATCAAAGCCTCATTGATTAGGCGTTTTTGCTCTTCAATCTTTCTTTCGCTACTAATATCGATATGATGACAAGAATTGTTTTCGTTTTTTCTTAAAGTTCTTGCCACCCATTTGTTATCTGTTTGTACGAAACTTAGGCAAAGTGCATCATGATGTGAAATCAATGCATTGATCGTTAATTTTATCGAATCGAACGGAATGCTATCTATATTCGATACTTTAATGATTTGATTCCAAAAATGGGGTGCTATCAAATGGTTTTCGAAAAACCAGTGTTGTATTGGGGTTAAGGGCACTTCTCCTTCCACTTTTTCGTTGGTCATTGGCTCGGAGACATTATTTGCCGCAAATAGGGAAAGTTCGGCTATGGTTTGATTTTCAAAAAGTTGATTCGGTTGAAGTAATATGCCCACTTTTCGTGCTTTCGATATAATTTGAATACTCAAAATGGAGTCTCCCCCTATCTCAAAAAAGTTGTCTTCTATACTGATGGGATTAAAATTCAATACTTCCTCCCATATTTGCACCAATTGCTTTTCAATTTCACTCTTGGGCTTTTTTAACCCAGTTTCTGATGGAGTTTCTCTACTGAGAGCAAGTAAGCCACTTCTATCGACTTTGCCATTGGGCAGTGTCGGTATTTCATCAATTAGATGAATAGCGGAAGGAATCATATATTCGGGAAGACCCTCTTTCAAATGAGCCTTTAACTTCTTCATGTCGAATTGTTCGTTGGGTCGAATATAAGCCACTAAACGTTTTGGGTTTTCCGAACTTGTATTGTCTGATTGATTGGTGACAACCCCTTTTAGCTTAAACAACAATAATTTTCGTTCCTCGTGGGAAAGTCCATTAATTCTATTCTTGAGTTCGTTTTTCATTATTTGACCGCTTTTACCACTACAATTGAGTCTGCCCACCAAGTATCCGCAACATCATTGGGCATTTTCAAGGGAACAATTTGTACGGAGAAGGAAGTAAAATATTTTAGAAGAATTCGTTGGTGCTCCCTGCTCAAAGAACCAATTTCGTTGGAAAAATAAGTAAATGCCCCACCAGGTTTTAAGTGCGCTTGGGCGTGGGCAAAGAAATGCTCTGCAAAAGTAATACTGGCATTTACATAGCGCATATATTCATCTTCATTTAAGGGGTAGGTATGAAAAAAGATACCATCAAAAAGACCGAGATCATTTATGGTGTCTTGCCATAATCCTCGAATAAGACGAATGTCGCGGTTCATGTATTTTTCTCTCCAGTTATCGTAATATTTAGCTATTACCGCATCGTTACATTCGATAATAGTATGGGTCTCAATAGAAAATTCCTGTAACATTTCTGCTGAAATACCCCTTCCAAATCCAATTTCAAGAATATCCCCCCCTTTTTCAGTAACAACTTCGGCCATTACTTTCATTATGGGAATTAACCAACCCTCCATAATTTCTTCATCCTTCATAATTTTTTGTTCCCGATCTTCTGAAAGAAAATCCTGCACTTTTCCAGGAACAAAATGCTTAGTTTGCTCATTAAGGGCATTTAAATCCGCAGCGAATTCCTTAATAGCCCTATTTACCACAATATTGCGTTGTGCTTCTCTTGGGGGTGCTATAAAGTTATCGTTTTTGAGGACAACAGAAATTTCGAAATCGTTGGATCTTTTTATTCTTTTCATAATTAGTTCTGTTGATTAATCTAAGGATGATATCTGGGTAAGGAGATAATCCTTTTCTTCGCTATTCAGTGACTCTAGTTCATTAAGCAAATGGGCTATTTCACTGTCATTTAAATAGTGGTTTATATTTTCTGCGATGTCGTTGTCTTCTAAATTGAGGGCTGGTACCTTTTGTATCTTTTCCATTACGACAAATGCGTTATCGACCATACCGCTCTCATTGATTTTTTTTTCGATTTCATCCATTTCGATTCGATGGCCCCTAATCTTTACTTGCTGGTCGCCCCGCCCAAGAAATATAATGTTTCCGTTAAGGTCATACCGACCCCAATCACCTGTTCTGTAAAGTTTTGCCGTTGGGTTTTTACTAAAAGGGTTGCTTATATAAAATGAATTTGTTAGTTCAGGACGATTTAAATAACCATTGGAAAGTGAAATGCCTCCAATATAAATTTCTCCAATCGCACCGAATGGCACCATTTTTTTTGAATCATCCAATAAGTATACCTCGGTATTGGCAACCGGTTTGCCTATGGGCACCGTACCCAAACCATCTTTTTCTTCTATTTTCTTTGCAATACACCAAACGGTGCCTTCTGTCGGGCCATATTCATTATAAAGTGCTGTATTCGGTAGCTTGTTGAAATGCGTATTACATAAAACAGAGGGGCAGGCTTCGCCCGCAACGACGACGGTTGTTAAGCTTTTCAAGTAGGGAAGGGAGCAATGTTCCAGAATCAGCTTATATAAAGAAGGAAGCATTAAGGTATGGGTAACCAAGTTTTTGCTAATTACGGTTGTCAAGTTAGTCAAGTCCTGCTCAATATGCTTTTCGGTAACGACGAGATTGCCACCTGTACACAGTGTCCAAAAAATACCTGCTTTTGAGCTGTCGAATGCAATGGACGACATCAGTAAAAAAGTTTTTGGACTATCGGGATAGAATGAAAGTCTTCCTTCGGTAGAATTGATAATATTACGATGGGAAATAGGCACACCCTTAGGTTTTCCCGTACTACCGGAGGTGTATATCACATAGGCCATTGCATCACTTGAAACGCAGGAAAAATTGTTAAGTGTTTCTATTGTATCATTATTAACGTCGTCGATTAGCAAAACTTTTTCTTTAAAATCACCAAAATTGGAACGTAAAGATTTTTGAGTCAAAACTATAGATGCATTCGAATCTTTTAGCATAAAAGCAATTCGCTGAAGCGGATATTCGGGGTCGAGCGGTAAATAGGCACACCCCGCTTTCAGAATGGCCACAAGACCCACGATCATTGAAATCGAGCGCTCTGTACAGAGACCAACAATCTCATTAGATCCCTTGGTGCTTTCTAAAATGGTATGGGCCAATACGTCTGCTCTGCGCATCAATACTTCATAAGTAATCGACTTATTGCCAAAAGTTACTGCGGTAGCCGTCGGATGCTTCATGGCGGCCGCTTCTATAATCTGATGAATACCTTCGAAACCACCAAAAAGTTTTTTTTGTTGGGTTGGCATGGGAAAGAAAAACTGTTTATCGTCTAAGGTTAGCATCTCAATTTCGGAAAGAGATTTACTTGGACTGGCAACTATTTCTTCAAGTAGGACCTCTAAATGATCTTGAAATCTTATGATGGTAGTTTCTGAGAAAATATCGGTGGCGTACTCAAAAGATGTAGAAAGGTGACCGTTTGAATTGGCGACAAACAAGGTGAGGTCGAACTTAGACACTCCAGCATTATAAAATGAATGCTCAAGATGAAGATTCGAACCAAAGGATTGATCGGATTTCACCGCATGATAAATAAACATGGTCCGGAAGAATGGATTGTTGCCCAAAGACCTTTCCAGTCTTATGTTTTTTACCAAGTTATCAAAAGAAACATCTTTATTTGAAAAAGCCTCTAATACGATGCTATTGATTTCCTTTACCAAAGTTGAAAATGAAACCGAGGGGGTTATATTTGCTCTTAAAACAATAGTATCATCAAAAAAACCCATAATATCTTCCAATACTTTCTGATCTCGAGAAGAAATTGGAGAACCTATCAGTAAATCTTTCTGCCCACTATATTTAAAAAGAAAGAGATAATAAGTCGAAAGTAAAAGAACATATGGTGTTGTTTCTAATTCCCTAACTAAATTCAATACTTTTTCAGAAAGTTTTTTAGGCAAATGACGTGTATGTTCTGCTCCCTTGAAGAGGCGAAACTTGGGAGGAGGGTAGTCCGTCGGGAGTTCTAAAAAAGGAGTATCACCGCCCAACTTTTTTTTCCAATAGTTTAGCTGTTCAGAGTCGATAATCCTATTTTGTTGCCAATAGGCGTAGTCGGCAAACTGTAATTTATTATGGTCGACCGCTATTGAAACGCCTGAAAGTAGTTTGGTATAATTAGAGGAAAGTTGATTTAGCAAAATGTCCATCGACCATTTATCAAAAATGATATGGTGCATCGTAATAAACAATATATGCTCTGAGCCACTTAACTTTAATAAGAGCGTTCTTATCAAAGGTGGCTTGCTCAAATCAAAACATTTTCTTGCTTCCAAGAATAAAATTGAATTTTTGCGAGTGTCTTTCTCCTCATGATCAAGTTCACTTAAATCGAATTTAACAAAATCGATTTTATCAGTAGAACTTACTTTCTGAACAAGTCGCTCATTATCGAGTTTATAAAATGACCTAAGTACTTCATTTTCAGATACAATAAAATTTAAACTCTGCTCTAACACATCAACGTTCAATTCTCCCCTAAACTTAAGGCATTCAGAATAGTTATACAGCGGGTTTTCTTGATACAACTGCTGCAAAAACCAAAGGCGCTGTTGACCACCAGAAAGAGGAATCAATGCACCTTCGGGAGCTTTTTCAATACTATTTATTCTACCATGACCTTTCTGTTTCGATTTCCAACGGCTTAAAAGTGATGATTTCGTATTTTCTCTCTTCATTGTTCGATTGCTAAGAATTCAACTATTTTAATCCAAGGGATACGGCTATGTTATACAATTTTTTGATCAGGTAATCATCTAATTTTAAATTTATATCAAATACGCGTTCAACCAACCAATATAATGAAACGATGATTAGAACAACGGAAAGCCAAACTAAAAAGTAGGGATACATTTTTAGTTTTCTCATATAAAATAAAATAGGGAATATGACTAAGATGATTCCAACCTGTCCCAGTTCTACACCTAAATTAAACCCTAAAAGGGTTAGGGTCAAGAATTCGCCGGAAATACCGAGGTCAGCCATGACGCTTGCAAAACCAAAACCGTGAAAAAGTCCGAATACAAAGGCTATTACCCAGTCTTTTCCTTTAAATAATGGTTTGATATTATGATATGCGGCCAATCCAATCGATAGAGCAATAACCGATTCCACAAATTGTGATGGTAAGTTGATAATTTTAAGTGAAGCCAAACTGAGTGTAATAGTATGGGCAATTGTAAAGAAGGTTACGATTTTAAGAATGTACATAAAGGCAGGCTTGAACTTGAGTACAGGTTCCCACCCCCAAATATCAAATTTCTGTGTCGATGTCTTTGTTCCGTTCTCGACATTAACGGCTTTCTTTCTGCGTACCACAGAAGGAAGAATCAATGCCAACAGAAATAGAATATGGTCAAATCCGATCCAAATATGCCAAATCCCCTGTTTGATCATTGCCACAAAACCCTTCCAGACAGAGATATCCGTTAGGTCCAAAGTATCTCGAGTATCATTCGGACCGAAATCAAGAGAAATATTAGCCTCTTCATTGAACACACCTGCCCTCCAATTATACTCGGTAATCAAAAAACCTTTATGGGTATCATCTTTTTCGAAAACGGCACTATAGTCTACAATAAGGTCGTCAGGTAGGGTATTTGTGTTTTCTAAATCAAAATAAACTTGAACAAAATCTCCAAGGTTTCCAGGAAATATGCCTACACTATCTTTCAGCACTATTTTATGATTTCCCTGTTTGGAAGAAAAATTGGTATTCTTGAGGAGATAGGCCTTTAAATCTTTGAGATATGGTTCTAACTCTTTTAGAGTTACCCCATTTTCAAAATTGGTTCCATAGATTTTATTTACCTCGCGCGTATTGATTTCAAATCGTCCCTTTATACCATCGTTTTCATAGATGCGCAGGAAAATATAACTTTGATTAGGAATATGACCTTGTAGAAGTACAGGCACTAAAAATATTAAAAACAGTAAAAAATTAAGAAGCTTATTCATATTGTTCGGTCGTTATTTAGATACAGCTAAACCTGTTTTGGTTGGCTAAACCATTTGTATTTAATACTCCATTTAGTGTCTTCAAATAGTTTAAGATTTCTCTTTTTCTTATGATAATTGTTGTATTGTTTTTAACCTTTCAGACCTCAAATAGAAATTATATATTCTCTACCAAGTAACAGAAAAAAAAGTGATTTTCTTAAAAATAACGTTAAAAAGAAACTTTTAATGGGTTGTAATGTAGACTGACCTCGATAAACAACGTTTCACCGAAATACTTTTATTGCACCTATAAGTGAAAGTTATAATTGCTATATTACAGCAATCAACCGTAGAATTACTTGAAATTTAGTCAATACTTAGTAAATGAAAGAAAATCATACCATTGTACTGTCAGGAAATGACGTCATTACAATAACGGAAAATTTTGGATTGGATAACTTAATGGACCTGATTATTCAAAATTTAACCTTGGCAATTGAAGAATACAATACAAATTTTATAGATATTCCTATACGCAAAGGGTTTAACTATAATGGGAAGCATCCGGGATTGATAGAATGGATGCCTGTTCATCAAATAGGAAAAGAAGTAACGATTAAAGTAGTAGGTTATCACCCTAATAACCCTAATAACTATAATCTACCGACGATTTTATCTTCCATTTCTGCTTACGACACAAGTACGGGGCATCTTAGGGGCATCGCCGATGGAGTGTTCTTGACGGCTTTAAGAACAGGTGCGGCTTCGGCAGTAGCAAGTAGACTAATGGCAAAACAAGACAGTACGGTTTTGGGACTTATCGGCTGTGGTTGTCAATCAATAACACAATTGCATGCACTTTCTAGAGTATTTGATCTTCAGTCGGTTATGATATATGATGTAGATCGTTCTGCAATGGATTCATTCTTAGAGCGAATCGCTCCTTTGAATTTGAACATTCAGATTATCTTTTCCAATATTGAAAAAATCATTGCAGATGCAGATATTGTCTGTACTGAAACCTCTCTAGAGGTAGGTGAGGGGCCTCTATTCGAAAACCTCGATTCAAAGAATCACTTGCATATAAACGCTATTGGATCAGATTTCCCAGGAAAAATAGAATTGCCACTTGACCTATTACAAAAAAGTTATGTATGCCCTGATTTTATCGGTCAAGCTAAAATCGAAGGCGAGTGTCAACAGCTCGACGATACCGAAATTGGACTTGATTGGGTTCAATTGACCAAACGCAAAAATGAATATCTTCATTTGAAAGATGTTAGAACCGTTTTTGATTCTACCGGGTGGGCATTGGAAGACTATGTGATGATGGATTTATTTTTAAATCTAGCAGAGAAATTTTCGGTCGGAACTGCATTTAATATAGAAAATGTATCCGAAGATGCGAAAAATCCCTATCATTTTTTAAAAGAGCCCAAAACCAAAATGGCCAGTTCCGATGCATAGGAAAAGAATCCACTTTAAGATTTCGAATTATCCTTCTTACCGCTTTGAAATTGATTGGCCGCTTTTAAAAATTTTTATTCGATGCAATGAATTCATGGATTGAAGACCTGTCTGAGATTCGACAGTATATTATAAATAGTAAATTTTAGTCTCTTTGGGATAACCTTTGCGCCATGCAACGAGACTACTTTATCTAAATGACAACCTAAACAAACGATAATAATGGATTTTTCTTGGACAAGCGATCAGCTAGCATATAAAAATAAGGTTATTGATTTTGCAAAAGAACAGTTAAACGATTCAGTCGCACAGCGAGATGAGAATAGTGTTTTTTCCCTTGATGATTGGAAAAAGTGTGCAGCATTTGGTATTCAGGGCTTGTCCATCCCCAAAAAATATGGGGGCACGTTTGAAGAAGTAGATGTACTTAGTGCCACTTTGGCGATGGAAGGTTTGGGGTATGGTTGTAAAGACAATGGTTTGCCTCTTGCACTTAATGCGCATATGTGGCCCGTACAACTTCCTATTTATCAGTTTGGTTCCGATTTTCAAAAAGAAACTTTCTTAAGGGATATGGCTTCCGGAAAATTGATAGGCTGTCACGGGTTAACGGAAACCAATTCGGGCTCTGACGTTTTTAACATGGAAACGACTGCGGTAAAAGTTAAAAATGGGTATCTCTTGAATGGAAGTAAACGTTATATAACCCTGGCCCCCGTTGCCGATTTGGCTCTGGTTTTTGCTGTTACCAATCCGAAGGTAGGAAAGTGGGGTATTTCTGGTTTTATTGTCGAAAAAAATACCGAAGGGTTTGAAATAGGTCCGAATAAACCAAAAATGGGTATGCGAACCGTTCCATTCGGAGAGTTGAAATTTAACAATTGCTTTATACCCGATGCCAATAGGCTCGGAGCGGAGGGTGCAGGATGGAGTATTATTTTGTCGACACTAGAGTTTGATAGGTGTAATATACTAGCAAGCCAACTCGGTGCAATGGAAAGGCAACTTGAAGAATCTATCGCTTTTGTTAAACAGCGAAAACAATTTGGAAAATCTATTGGTGATTTTCAATCGGTGTCGAATCGAATTGCCGATATGAAATTGCGATTAGAATCATCGCGCTTGCTTCTTTATAAAGTGGCATGGTTAAAGGGGCAGGGCGAATCAGCAATGATGGAGGCGGCACTTTTGAAGTTACAGCTTAGTGAAAGCTTTTTGGCGTCTAGTATAGCAGCGATCCGAAACCATGGCGGTTACGGATATGTTACAGAAAATGAAGTGGAAAGAAACTTAAGGGATGCCGTTGGTGGTGTAATTTATGCAGGTACCTCTGACATCCAAAGAAAGACTATAGCCAATTTATTAGGTCTTTAGAATTTTTAAATAAATACGAAAATTACTTTGTTGGAAACGTTACCCCAAATTATAGAAAATTCAGCTCGCAGCCATCCCGAACGAGAGGCATTTCGCTTCGGTAGTAAGGCTCTTGCCTATTCTGAATTAGAACATAGAATGCATCAATTGGCAGATCACCTGATTAGAATTGGGGTCAAAAAGGGTGATAGGGTCGGTGTCTACATGAATAGGTGTATAGAAACCGCAATAGCCATCTATGGTATTATGAGGGCGGGAGGTGTATATGTGCCCTTAGATGCTATGACACCACATTCAAGGACCTTGTTTTTATTGAAAGATTGTTCTATAGCACATATCGTAAGCACAAGGTCGCAAAAAAAAAGATTAACGTCTTTGCTAACAGACACGATGGTTGTTGAATCGGTTATTGGTGTTACTTTGGACCTGAATATCAAATCGATTTCATGGGATAATCTTTTTGAGAACAACCTTGAAAATTATCAGCCCGTTGCAATAGGGCCAGATGATTTAGCCTATATTATGTATACCTCGGGTTCTACAGGGCCGCCTAAGGGAATAATGCACACGCATTTCAGTGGCCTGAGCTATGCCCGCCTCTCTGCCGATTTGTATGGAGTGCATCACTTGGATAGATTTGCTAGTCATGCCCCTCTACATTTTGATATCTCAACTTTCGGCTTTTTTACGGTGCCTTATGCCGGTGCAACCAGCATTATACTCTCTGATGCCCATGTAAAAATGCCTTTTAGTTTAGCGCAATTGCTCGAAAAGGAACAAATCACCATCTGGTACTCGGTTCCTTTAGCATTGATACAACTCTTACAGGGAGGGTTTTTAGAGCAAAAAGATTTGAAATCGATACGTTGGGTATTGTTCGGAGGTGAAAATTTTGCATTGAAATATTTGAAAACTTTTACAAAGTTATGGCCCCATGCCACTTTTTGTAATGTATATGGTCCTGCGGAAGTAAACCAGTGTACCTATCACAATGTGGTACCCGATGATCTCAATAGCAATATACCGATTGGTGAAGTTTGGTCCGATACAAGTTTTAAGATAATGGATAAAAATTATAAGGAAGTTGATGACGGAATTACCGGGCAGTTACTCATTCAATCTGTTACTATGATGAGAGGGTATTGGAATAATGATGCCTTGACAAAAAAGTCAACCTATATTGAAAAGGTAACACCGACCAAAAACAATATATATTATTGTACTGGGGATATGGTGTATAAAAATGAATATGGAAAATTGGTTTTCGTTGGAAGAAATGATCGACAGGTAAAGATACGAGGGTATCGCATAGAGATGAACGAAGTAGAATCTATACTACTCCGGCATGAGGGCGTTCAAGAAGCCGCTGTATTCGTAATTGAAAAAGAAGAAGGAGTAAAAATATTGGCTGCCGCACTGTTGTTATTTCCTTTATTTGATATTGATTCGAAGATGATGACGAAATTTTGTAGAGGACTTCTCCCGCAACATTCAATTCCTACTATGATTGAAGTCTTACCTTATTTCCCAAGAACCAGTTCAGGAAAAATAGATCGTCCCACATTGTTGAATAGAATAACCGACAAACTAATTGATGCATAATTATGGAGCAGATATTGAAAGATTTTATAAGAGAACAATTAGCAAATGGAACCCTAGAAGAAGAAATCGATATTGAAGACGACCTTTTAGGTAGTGGAATTGTCGATTCGTTGGGAATTACAAGATTAATCTTGTTTATTGAGAACGAGTTTGGCATAAAGATACCACCAGAAGATATGTTAATAGAAAATTTTATGACCGTCGGTCACATCTTGGATTATTTATCGCGTAGGAAGCAATAAATTTCAAGGTCATAGCCTATGAAAGGAACAAATACAAAGAAATATCCATTGACCAAAAGTCAATTGTTGATATGGGCGGGTCAGAAATTGAATCCCGATGCACCATTATATAATATGGTTCATTCTTTTGAAATAGATGGTGAAATCGATATTTCTGTTTTTCAAAGGGCATTTCAAGAACTTGTCGACCGTGTTGATGCTTTGCGAACAGTTTTTATTGATGTGCAAGGCGATCCTGTCCAAGAAGTATTGGGCCAACTGGAATATGAATTACCCGTATTTTTTCTTAAGGAAACGGAAAGCGAGATAGCTAGGGAAGAATGGATATTTCACCGAAGCCAAAAAAAATTAGATTTATCAAAACTGTTGTTTGATTCGGCGCTCTTAAGTTGTGGTCAAAACAAATTTATCTGGTATTTGAATATTCATCATATCGCAACTGACGCTACATCAACTTCCATCTTGTATGATTTGATGGCTACACTGTATGCACATTGTATGAATGGCACATTATCACAGATGGTAAACGTTCCTTCTTTTCTGTCTTATGTTTCATTTGAGAAACTAGAGCGGGAGAGACCATATCTCCAAAGAGTAAAACATTATTGGTCTCAAAAGATTGAAAGAATTAACGTAGTATCCGGCTTCTATGGCAAAAAACAAAGACCGAAAACAACAGAGGCAATCCGTATAACTGTCCCCTTTGGAAGAGAGAGGTCACTTAGACTCAAACAACTGGCTGAACGTTCTGATATAAGGTCTTGGACATCTCATCTCACGCTTTTCAACCTTTTTTCATTAGCCTTGTTTTCTTTTCTAAATAGGATTAGTGGACAAAAAACTATTACAATAGGGGCTCCCACACACAATCGAGTATCCAAAATTCATAAAGAAACACCTGGTTTGTTTATTGAAGTCTTTCCAATGGTGGTTAGTGTTGAGAATGACGAAACTTTCGAGTCTCTACTTCAAAAGATAAAATTAGAGACGAATGAATTCTTAAAATATGGTCAACCGGGCTTATCGACCCCAGCTATAAGTGCAAGTTACAACGCTGTTATAAATTATTTAAACAACAGTTTTACCGACTTTAATGGTTTACCGGTAAAATCACGGTGGATTCACCCAGGGCATTGTGATCCAGGGCATCAAATAAGATGCCATATATACGACTTGAATGCTTCTGGTGAAATCGAAGTTTATTTTGATTTGAATAAAGATATATTCGATTCAAATCTTTCGGCAGAAGTACCTAATCATTTTTTGAACCTTGTCGATAGTTTATTATCTGATTTGAATCAGCCGATTCAAAGACCTGCTTTAACAGCGGTTCCGAAAATAATTGACAAACCGGGAACGGTCAAAGATGAAAATCAGGATGAATGCATCATTTCTTTATTTGGGCAATGCGCCAAGGCAAACGCCGATTGTATTGCTTTAAGAGCAAATACATTAGACTTCACCTATGGCGAATTAAATGAAAAGGCCAACCAATTGGCAAACTACTTAAAATCATTTAATATTGGACAAGGTGATTGCGTGGCAGTTTATCTGGAAAGGAGTCCCGAGTATATTATCGGTGTGCTCGCTATACTAAAAACGGGAGGAAACTTTATACCTATTCCTTCCGACCAACCGGCAAAACGTGTCGCTTATATTTTAGCAGATTCTGGGTGCTCGCTGGTATTGACCGACACCCGATTAAAGAAAAATATAAAGCCGGGAACAGCTGAAATTATTGATTTAAAAGTAGCATCAGAATCAATTGAAAATCAAAGTTATAAATATAATGAAGTAGTCATAAATCCGTCAGATATTGCGTATATAATTTATACGTCGGGGTCTACGGGAAATCCGAAGGGAGTTTTGATTTCCCATGGGGCTATTCTTAACTATTTGAATTGGGCTAAAAGAGCTTATGCTACTAGCGATAAATTTATATTTCCATTATTTACATCCATTGGGTTCGATCTTACGATTACCGCCACTTTTCTTCCATTAATAACTGGAGGTGAGCTTGTAATCTATAAAGGTGCTGATCAAGGACCTGATATTTCACTAATGGAAGTCTTGGCGGATAATAAGGTGAACAGCATAAAGTTAACCCCCTCACACCTTGCCTTGCTGCAGGGTACTGATTTATCGCATTCAAGGATAAATACAATGATTGTTGGAGGTGAAGACTTTAAAACAAATCTTGCAGCTACTACACAAATGGCTTTTGGGGAAACACTGAGAATCTATAACGAATATGGACCAACAGAGGCAACGGTGGGCTGTATCGTTTCCCAATTTGACAGAGATAAACACAATGATGTATCGGTGCCTATAGGAACGCCCATCGACAATATGCAAGCCTATATTCTGGATTCCTATAACAATATAGTTCCAAAAGGGGTTATCGGGGAACTCTATTTGGGAGGAACCGGGCTCGCTGAGGGGTATGCCAATTTGCCGGCTTTGACCCAAGATAAGTTTATTGAAAATCCTTTCGTAAAGGGTGCAAAAATATATCATACAGGTGACTTGGCTAGAGAGAATTCATTTGGCGAATTGGAATATTTAGGTAGAGCCGACGAACAAATTAAACTTAGGGGTTTCCGTATAGAACCCTCCGATATCGAAGCAAATATGTTGAGTCACAATGCGGTTACGAATGCCGCTGTGGTTCTGATAGAGAATGAAAAGTCTGTTTCTGAAGACGAAGTTGTTAATTGTGTAGAGTGCGGCTTGCCCTCCAACTATCCGAATACCGATTTTGACGAAAAGGGGGTGTGCCATCTATGTAATGCCTTTAAAGGATACAAAGATGAGGCACAACGCTATTTTAAGACTACCGATGAACTTAGGGACGTTTTAACCTCAAAACGGGGTAAAAACCCCAATTATGATTGTCTTTCACTTTTAAGTGGAGGTAAAGATAGTACGTATATTCTGGCGCAACTCATAGGTATGGGTTTAAAGGTATTGGCCTTCACCTTAGACAACGGCTATATTTCAGATCAGGCAAAAAACAACATCGATAAAATTGTCAAAAAATTGGGCGTTGACCATATTTACGGTACAACCGAGCATATGAATAAAATATTTGTTGATAGCCTTCACCGCCACCATAATGTTTGTAATGGCTGTTTTAAAACAATTTATACGTTAAGTACGCAAATTGCTTTGGAAAAGGAGATTCCCTTTGTGGTTACCGGACTCTCCCGAGGACAGTTTTTTGAGACTCGCTTAACCGAGGAATTGTTTTGGGACGAAGATGTAGACGTTGATACTATCGATAAGACCATACTTGAAGCTCGTAAATTATATCATCAGGAAGAAGATGCCGTAAAAAACCTGCTCGATGTTTCAATGTTCAATACCGACACAACTTTTGAAAAGGTACAGTTTATCGATTTTTACAGATATAGCGATGTAAAATTAGAGGAAATGTTGACCTACCTAAAGGAAAAGGTAGGCTGGGTGCGGCCTACCGACACTGGTCGGTCGACCAATTGCCTCATTAATCAAGTGGGTATTTATGTGCATAAAAAGCAGAAGGGTTATAGTAACTATGCTTTCCCCTATAGTTGGGATGTTCGTATGGGTCATAAAACTCGAAAAGAAACCCTCGATGAAATAAATGAATTTATTGATGAGAAGGAAGTAAAGCGAATTACTGATGAAATCGGATATCAAGAACCAGGTGAAGATGAATCAAATCATAAGAAACTAGTTGCTTATTACACAGGAGGGAAGCATTTGTCAGCGAAAGAACTGCATGAATACTTAAAAATGGAATTGCCCGATTATATGCTGCCTTCCCATTTTAAGTTTATGGAAGAACTCCCGCTAACCCTGAACGGAAAAGTAGATAAGACGGCATTGAAGGCACTGAACAGTTCGCAATTGGATATGGATACGCCCTTTGTTGCACCAGAAGGGGAAATCGAAGAAATTCTGGCCGCGATTTGGAAAGAGGTCTTACGATTAAAACAGGTGGGCGTCCATGACGATTTCATCGCTTTAGGGGGGCATTCGCTTGCCGCTATACGGGTAACAGCGCGCATAAACGAAGAAATTGAAATGAATTTTCCTTTAAATAAAATATTCGAGCTGCCCACAATTGCTGAATATTCAAAATTTATCGAAGATACGTTGGTCGAACTTCTAAAGGAATAACGAATAGTAACGAAATGCAAGTAGTAGCAACTTTCTTAAAAGATTTCAGACCCATTTTAAAAAAATGGATAGCTGTACTTATGGGAATATGTTATTTGACCACCCCGCTACACCAACAAATTGGTACTGTACTTCATTCCGTTTCACATTTTTTTGAAATGCCCGGTCATGTTATGTCACATGACTCCTTTGTAGACCATGACTCTTTTAAGGAACATCTACATATAGAACATGAAATTGGGGTGAACGACCACGAACATGGGATTTTAGATTTCTTTGATTCCATTTTTAAGGCTTCGAATGATGAAGATGATTCCAAAGATGCGTTCATAACCAAAATAAAAATAGATAAGCATTTTGTGGTAACCAAAAACTTGGTTCAAAGTCACTTGGTCTTGAATCAAAGCAACCATTTTAGTGAAATAGTCTGTAAATACAGTGATGGCTATTCCCATGAATTGTACGACCCTCCCAGATACGACTTCCAGGGTTAAGTTTTCATTCCATTGCTTTGGTATTCTGCCAAAGCGAAGATTTACCTATCGCGATTTCCATAATTCATGTTCCCATTCAATCTGTCTTCCTCAGAGGATGCCATTATTTGATGTGGGTAATAACAAATCATCTAAAATTTATAGTATGAAACAACTTATCATATTTTTTGCATTTTTTATTGTGAGTCATTGGTTGAGCGCCCATGAACTCAATGGCACTATAGTATCTGAAGACAACATCCCTTTAGAGGGGGTCGGGGTATATAACAAGACAACGGGGGGATATACCTATTCAAATGTTTCGGGTTATTTTGAGCTTGACGATATTTCTATAGGCGATATCGTGTTTTTTTACAGTTTGGGGTATTCGAACTATCAATTAACCATTGAAGAAAAACACCTCGATAGCACTATCAAAATAGCCCTTAAAGAATCGGTCGTTTCACTGGAACAGGTCGTGTTGGTTTCAAAAGTAAACGCACTGAGCACCTTTGTAAATGTCGATGTCAAGGCCAATCCCATAAAATCATCACAAGAAATACTACGAAAAGTACCCGGACTAATCATTGGCCAACATGCAGGCGGTGGAAAAGCGGAGCAGATTTTTTTAAGAGGTTTCGATATTGACCATGGCACCGATATCGCCATAAATGTTGATGGGCTTCCTGTAAATATGGTTTCTCATGCACATGGCCAAGGCTATTCGGATATGCATTTTATAATACCGGAAACCATTGACAATATTGATTTTGGAAAAGGTCCGTATTACGCAGATAAAGGAAATTTTAATACGGCGGGTTATATCGATTTAAAGACCAAAAAGAATATCAAGAACAATTCCATTGCAGTGGAAGCCGGTCAGTTCAATACATTAAGGGCACTGAGTATGTTCAAAATCGTGGAGGATGATTTCAACAATGCCTATATCGCTTCGGAAATGGTGCTGACCGATGGTTTTTTTGATTCTCCCCAAAGTTTTAATCGTTTCAATATCATGGGGCGCTACAATTACAATAATCGAAAAGACCAAGATTTGAGTTTAAGCATTTCGCACTTTCAAAGTAAATGGGATGCTTCGGGTCAAATACCACAACGTGCCGTCGATCAAGGGTTAATAGGTAGATTCGGGGCTATAGACGATACCGAGGGCGGACATACAAGTCGTTCAAACCTGTGGGTCAACCATAGCAAACAACTCGATGAGCATTCCCGCTTAAAATCAAAGGCCTACGTCTCAAAATATGATTTTGAACTGTTTTCAAACTTTACATTCTTTTTAGAGGACCCTGTCAACGGGGACCAAATAAGACAATTTGAAGATCGAACCATAATAGGCGCAGAAACAGCTTATGAACGTTCGTTTCATGTTGGTGATCATGATACCCAGTTTAAGTATGAATCCGGTATTGGTTTTCGATACGACGATGTTAATGATGTAGAGCTGTCAAGAACATTGAACAGAAAAACAACCTTAGAGCAATTGGCTTTTGGTGATGTTGACGAATTGAACACATACGGATTTATCAATGCGACTTATAAGAAAAATAACTGGACAATAAACCCGGGCCTCCGATTGGATTATTTCAAATTTGATTATGATAATTTTCTATCCGAGACCTATGACCATAAGAGTGAAGATAAGCTGTTTTTAGGCCCCAAATTGAACGTGTTATTTGCTGCATCGAAGAACCTTCAACTGTTTGCCAAGAGCGGCATAGGCTTTCACTCAAACGACAGCAGGGTGGTGACGGCTAATAATGGCAAAGAGATTCTCCCGGCGGCTTATGGTGCCGATTTGGGAGCCATTGTAAAACCGGCTGAACGTGTCGTGGTAAATGCGGCATTGTGGAGTCTTTTCCTAGATCAGGAATTTGTATATGTGGGCGACGCAGGTATAGTAGAACCCAGTGGTAAAACAAAAAGATACGGTGCGGACTTTGGTCTTAGATATCAGCTTAACGACTGGCTGTATTTTAATGGGGATGTTAATTATACGTTTGCTAGAAGTACCGATGAACCTGACGGTGAGGATTATATCCCATTGTCCCCCGACCTGACTTCCTCTGGGGGATTCTCCTTTAGGGATGTAGGAAACTTTTCAGGTGGCTTGAACTATCGTTTTATAGGGGATCGCCCAGCCAATGAAGATGACTCTATTGTGGCCGAAGGTTATTTCGTAACTGATTTCAACCTCAATTATTCCATAAAAAATTGGACCTTGGGAATTATCGTCGAGAATTTGTTCGATACCGAATGGAATGAAACGCAATTTGCTACCGAAAGTAGACTGTTTAACGAGTCGGCTCCTGTAGAAGAAATACACTTTACACCAGGAAGCCCATTTTATGCCCGAGCTAAAATTTCTGTTGTTTTTTAACGATTTTAATGTGGGTTTCAGCGTAAAGAGCAATCTTAAAATACTAAAACAATAGGCTTTACGTTTAGCCGAGTATAACCCTAAATATAAATCGAACATGAACCGAATTACTAGAATGAACAAAAGTTTTATCCTCTTTGGTATACTCGGCCTCTTTTTGGTGAGCTGTACTGATGATGAAAAAAGTATCAATAGTGATGAAGAACTTACACAAAGTGATTTAAAGATCATTTTGGAAACAGATGATATTTCAGGTATTGCAGATAGCGTAATCTCTGAATTATATATGAATAATGGAAGTAGCGCCAAATCAGCTAAATCGGCTAAATTATCCGATTGTTATGAGGCAACTTATAGCGATACCGGATTCTCGGCCACGTTCAATAATTGTGTTCTGAATGGAACAGAGAACGTAAATGGTACCCTAACTGTTGTTTATGGCATTGGTGAGGAGTCTACAGCATATACCGCAACGTATAATGATTTTTATGTAGGAGACATCAAGATTAACGGTTCTAGAAGCTTTGTAATGGACGCAAGCTCTGAGGAAAATTCTTTTGTTTTTACCGTGACTAGTGATATGACAGTCGTTCTGGGTGATGAGTCCATTATTGTCGAAAACGGAATTAAAACGGTTGGTTTTACCTTTGGAGACAGTTTAGAAACAAGTATCTTCAGTATTGACGGCAATTGGACCTTAAAAGTTGAAGGAGATACCTATAAAGTCGCTGTAGGTACAATTTTAGAAGGTAATTTAAGCTGTAGCTATCTAACTAGTGGGCAAATGAGTGTTGATAAAAATGGTTTGATGGTCATGGTTGGTTTTGGTGATGGAAGTTGTGATGATATGGCTACAATTACGTATCCGAATGGCGCCACTGAAGATATCTCTTTAAAAGATTAGAACTACACATCAGTTTTCTATAAATAACGCCCCTATCTTCGGATAGGGGCGTTTTTGTTTTCAAATTTATTGTAGTAACTTTTAATTGAAAAAGTGCTTGATTTGATTAGAATTGTCACAATAATATTGGTTTCTTTTTCGATGGGAAGTGGCTTATGTCAAGTCAATTATATGGCCCAAAGGGAAGTTATGGTACAATCACAACTTATAAATAGGGATATATCTGATACGGCCACCTTAGCGGCTATGCGCAAAGTGCTAAGACACGAATTTGTTCCAGAAAACATTCGCGATATGGCCTATGCCGATAGGGCACTTTCCATAGGCTTTGATCAAACTATTTCACAACCTTATATGGTTGCGGCAATGACACAGGAGTTAAAGCTAAAACCCGGCTCCAAGGTCTTAGAAATAGGTACCGGTTCGGGATATCAAGCAGCCGTACTGGCCGAGATTACCGATTCGATATATACCATTGAAATAGTGGAAAGTCTCGGGAAACTGGCAAAAGAGCGATTAAAAAGGCTGGGTTACGATGCTGTTTTGGTAAAATTAGGGGACGGTTATCATGGATGGCCCGAAAAGGCTCCCTTCGATGCCATTGTTGTAACGGCAGGTGCAGAAACCATACCACTTCCCTTGGTGGAACAGCTAAAGGAAGGTGGCCGTATGATTATTCCAATAGGGCCTCATAACGGAGTGAGACAGCTAATAAGGGTGGTGAAAAGAAATGGAAAAATCAAAACAAAAGAAATGATGGCGGTGCGCTTCGTGCCTTTTACCCGAATAAAGGAACACTAATTCAGCATATAAAATAGATCCCTATTTCTGAATTACAGCGCCTTTCCTATCTCGCAAATCGTCCGTTGTGAGCCTTACCTACTGGAGAAACCGTTATAATGTCTTTAAATATTCAAGAAGTGCTTTACGTTCGCTATCGTTAAGATCATCTCCAAATGTATGTCCTCCATTTCCATACCCTTTTAAAGAGGTGTCATAGGTGGTTATCCCCGACTTAGTGGTTTCGACAGTGTAGTTCCAGCCTAATTTCGTTTGATCATAATCGCTGCTATCAAAGGTTCTACGCCATAAAGCGGGCCTTTGTTCACTATTTAAGACCTCTTCCAAGGTAGGTACGGAGCCATTATGAAAATAGGGTGCCGTAGCCCATATACCATCAAGTGGAGGGGCAACATAACCGCCATCTGCAATAATTTCCAAGGCATTTTCATCGGTACCGAACCAACCTGTGTTAAACCAATCGAGAAAATTATTGTTTACCGGCGAAGGTGTTGTATAGTGGTTGGAAAGCTCAGGGTCTGTACCTATGGTTTTTAAAGAGACCATATAATTCGGATAGGTCGGATTTGAGCCATAAGTACCATGGCAACTGGCACAATTTTCCTCGAAAATCACCTTACCCTGATTACTTAAGTCGGTGTCGATTTCAAAAGGATACTGTGGTGCTTCCAAATTATTGATGTAAGCCAGTACGTCTACCATTTTCTCATCAAGTTCTTCAGCCTTATCCTTGTTTAAAAGGGTCAACAAACTAGCGCCTATAAACGATTTGCAAAAATCAGACCTTCCTATGGCATGATAGAACATGGCGTTTTTCTTCTTCAGCAACCACCATGCGGGAACGTCGGTAGGTATTACTTCGTCATCAACATCAATAAGAGGTGCATCGCTCCATTCTAAGGTGTTCTTGTCGCGATGGGCAACAAGTACTTGTGTGATTTTATCCGCAGGGTTGACTCCTATGGTTTCAGTAATAGTTTTAGGACCAATAGCTACGATACTTTTTCTAAATTGGTCATAAGCCAACCACTCTTCACTGTTTTGTCCGCCATATAGAAATGAAATGGCTGTGTTTAGCAGTCCGATATCGTCTGCTCTATTCATGGTAAAATCGGCAGCGTGGTTTCCCAACCCAACGATAAGGTCATCGTTAATTTTTCCGGCATGGCATTGAAGACAATTTGGCGCTACCACTCGAACCCCATTGTTGGCATTTACCGCTGTGTAGTCATAGGAGATAACGGCATTGTCTCCTGTTCGTTCAAGTTCGTTTGAATTGTCGGCTCCAAAACCCCTGAGAAAAGCGTCATACGGAATGCCGGAACTCATATAATCTCCCGAAATCAAATAGTCATATCCGATACTGGGGTTGCCCGACCGTTGCGTATATTCCGGTAACTTTTCAACTTCAATGACTTCTTGACCTGGTTGCTCAATAGCGGGTTCATCGGGTTCAGGAATATTCACATATTCTTCTAGATTATCATTGGAACAAGAGCAATAGATAACAAATAAGGCAAGGGCAAGTGGTGTAAATTTTTTCTTTTTCAAAATATAATATTTAAAAGGAAAACAGTGATTTGGGGCCGTTTTTAAACATAAAAATATAAATAATAACAAGGAAGTATAGCTATATTCCCACATACGGTGGGTTTTATCGATAAAGAGTATCGTACAAATCAGCTTAATCCATACATGCCCTACTTTGCAATACTGTTGCATTCAATAATTCATATATTTACGCTAATGAAATTTACAGCCGTCATATTGGCATTTTATATTTTGACGCTTAACCTTACTCCCTGTGAGGATGGAAGTGTCAAAGAAGGTGTAGTACATGATGAAATGGTTCAAAGCGTAGATGATCATCATGGTCAGGGAAATCTTGATTTGTGCTCACCCTTTTGTATATGCCACTGTTGCCATTTACACGCTACCTATTTCAGCCCTGCTGACATTTATTTGGTTTCCAATACCATAACAACAAAGGTTTTTCTTCATTTTGACAGTTTGGGAAAAGATATTCCCAACACTATTTTACAACCTCCTAGGGCCTAGCTTATACTTCATAGGGATAATTGTATCCTATTTTGACCCTACTTAAGGTCAATTGTAATTTCGAGCAATTTCATTTATGGAAATTGTATCGGAAAGTTGTATAACACTAATCCATTTTTAATGATAAACAAACTCATTGATTTTTCGATCAATAACAAGTTTATAATTGGCTTGTTTACATTGGTACTGGTGGGAGGCGGTATTTACAGTATGACACAGGTTCCAATTGATGCTGTGCCCGATATCACCAATAATCAGGTACAGGTCATTACACAATCCTCCAGTTTAGGTACTGAAGATATTGAACAATTCGTAACCTACCCCGTTGAATTGGCTTTAGGGAATTTACCCAATGTTCAAGAAATTCGCTCTATATCCCGTTTCGGATTATCTGTGGTGACTATAGTCTTTGATGATAAGATGGGCACCTATCTGCCCCGCCAGCTGGTTGCCGAAAAACTGCCTGAAATTCAAGCGAAAATTCCTAAAGGTTTTGGAAAGCCGGCGATGGGACCCATTTCAACAGGACTAGGGGAGATTTTCCAATACACACTTGATGTAGATGAGGGATATGAAGGTGACTATTCGACCACTGAACTACGTACGATGCAAGATTGGATCGTACATCGGCAAATGGCAATGGTGCCAGGGGTAATAGAGGTCAATGCCTTTGGGGGCAACATAAAGCAGTATGAAGTTGCAGTTGATCCAGACGAGCTTCGCTCAATTGGCATAACGATTTCCGATGTGTTTTCTGCTCTGGAAAAAAACAATCAGAATTCAGGGGGTGCCTATATTGAACGCAATCACCAGGCCAACTTTATTCGAGGTGAAGGTCTTGCCCGAACAGTCAGTGATATAGAGAATATGGTGGTTAAGACTATAAATGGCATTCCAGTAAGGGTAAAGAATATCGGCCAAGTAAAAATGGGAAGCGCAGTGCGCTATGGAGCTTTGACCAAAGATGGAAAAGGAGAAGCCGTCGGTGGCATGATTTTAATGTTGAAAGGAGCCAATTCTAATAAAGTAATCGAAAATGTCACTCAACGCATGCAACAAATTCAGGAGTCACTTCCCGATGGAGTTCGAATACAACCCTTTCTTGATAGGAGCTCCCTTATCGCCAAAACCACGGCAACGGTGACAGGTAATCTCTTGGAAGGTGGTTTGATCGTCATTTTTATTCTGGTATTACTCTTGGGCAATTGGAGAGGTGGTCTCATAGTCGCTTCAACAATTCCTTTGTCCCTTTTGTTCGCTTTTATCTTGATGAACATATTTGATGTTTGGGCAAACTTGATGAGTTTGGGAGCTATTGACTTTGGTATTATTGTCGATGGGGCCGTTATAATTGTGGAGAGCACAGTGTTTCTGATGACTTCTTATTTACCTAAAAATCAAAAAGATAATGTTGAAAAACGTGATAAAATTGTAGCCAAATCTTCGAAAAAAATGATGAATACGGCTTTCTTTGGACAACTTATCATTTTAATCGTTTTTCTACCAATACTGGTTTTGGAAGGTGTAGAGGGAAAAATGTTTCAGCCCATGGCACTTACCTTCATATTTGCGATGATTGGTGCCATGCTGCTATGTTTGACCTATGTGCCAATGATTTCGGCTTTGTTTCTAAAGGGGGGCACATCTAAAAATAAAACCTATGGAGACCGATTCGTTCTGTGGGTTGAAAGTAAGTACGAGCCCTTATTGATTAAATCGCTGGGTAAGACTAAGCGTATAGTCGGTACCGCATTGTTACTCTTTTCCATATCCTTAATTACTTTTATGGGAATGGGCGGCGAGTTTATTCCGCAGTTGGATGAGGGTGACATTGCTTTCCATGCTATTTTAAAACCAGGAAGCTCTCTTTCCGAAACGATCGCTACAACTACCAAGATAGAACGTATTATCAAGGCTGATTTTCCTGAGGTAAAAAGTGTAATCAGCCGTATTGGTGTGGCCGACGTGCCTACTGATCCAATGCCAATGGACATTGCCGATGTCTTTGTTATTTTAAAACCAAACGATCAATGGGTGTCAGCCGACTCGAAAGACGAGTTGGTTGAAATAATGAAAAATGCGGTGAGCATTGTTCCTGGTGTAAATTTTGAATTTACCCAACCGATAGAGATGCGTTTCAATGAACTCCTTACAGGTGTTCGCGAAGATGTCGCTATAAAGTTATTCGGAGAAGATTTAAATATACTGGCCAGTAAGGCTGCCGAGATGGGTCAACTTATTTCCACAGTTCCCGGGGTTGCCGATATGAAAGTAGAAGCGATTGATGGCCTTCCCCAAATAACTATAAAATACGACCGTGATAAATTGGCCCAATATGGACTCGAAATCAACAGCCTTAATAATTTGGTGCAAACTGCCTATGCAGGTGGTCATGCAGGGGTGATTTTTGAAGGAGAAAAGCGTTTTGATTTGGTGGTTAGGCTTCAAGGAAAAAACCGGGAAAGTGTTGAAGACATTCAACGGTTATTTGTTAACCTACCAAATGGAGCCCATGTGCCATTACGTGAAATTGCCGATATCAATTATGAGCCCGGTCCGATGCAAATTAGTCGTGACAATACAAACCGTAGAACGTATGTGGGTATTAATATACGTGACAGGGATGTTAAATCGGTTGTTGAAGATATTCAATCTAAACTGGATGCCGAATTTGATTTGCCTCCGGGATATTTTATCCGATATGGAGGAGCTTTTGAGAATTTACAACGGGCTACCAGCCGTCTCCAAATGGTGGTGCCCATTGCTTTATTTTTGATTTTCATACTTATCTATTTTGCATTAAGATCCTTTCCGCAGACCCTAATGATATTCGTCGCTATTCCTATGGCAACTATCGGCGGTATTTTTGGGCTTTGGTTACGCGATATGCCATTCAGCATATCTGCCGGCGTGGGATTCATTGTTTTGTTCGGCGTAGCAGTACTTAATGGTTTGGTTATGATAAGCGGACTTAATGAATTGAAGGAAGAAGGCATTACAGATCTTAAAACTCGAATTATAAAGGGTGCGAAACGAAGAATACGTCCCATTATGCTCACCGCACTTACCGACATCTTAGGGTTTCTACCAATGGCCGTTTCCTACTCTGCAGGAGCAGAAGTGCAAAGACCCTTGGCAACTGTCGTTATTGGCGGTTTGGTAACATCGACCCTATTGACCTTGTTTATACTTCCAATTCTTTATCAATGGACAGAACGAAGATCTGAATATAAGCGAAAATTTAAGGCCATACCTATTTCTGCTTCAGCGGTGATTGTTCTTTTTTTCTGCTTTACCACAATTGGTACGGCACAAAGTTCAAAAACCGAAAACCGCATTTTTTTAAATAAAGGCTCTTTACCTGTAATTTCTCTTGAGGAGGCGGTTAGAATTTCGAAAGAAAATTATCCGTTACTCAAAACTCAACAGCTAGAAATCCAAAGACAGTATGAACTAAAGGGTGTAGCTTACGATTTTGGAAATACCCAAATATTTACGGGGGGAGAGGAAATATCCGACTCCCAAGGGGTTTACACAGTAATCGGTGCAGGACAGCAGAATATGGATGTATTCGGAATAGCGGCAAAGAAACGATTACAGCGGTCGCGTATGGCCCTGGCAGAAGCAGCCTTCGATTTATCTGAATTACAAGTAGAAAAAGAAGTAAAAAAAGCGTGGGCGCATACATTTCAGCAAAAACGTAGATTAAAACTTTATACAGAACTCGATTCGATTTATTCGAAATTCGGTGTAGCTATTGCACTGAACTATAAAGTAGAGGCAATTTCTAGGCTAGAATATGCATCCGCTAAAAATCAAGCGCTCCAAATCAAGAACAAGTTGAGACAAGTTAAAAGTGATTATGCCGTTGCGCTACAACAGTTAAATCTTTGGTTGGTTTCCGATGTATTCTATACCGTACCAGAAAAATTCAGTGACCTCGAAAGCATAGAGGTAAGCGGGTCTACGGATATTGAAAATCATCCCGAAATATTACGGTCGCGAAATAGCGTGATCGTGACCCAGGCCGATTTGGCCGTTGCCAAGGCTGATTTGCTACCTAAGTTCACTATTCAGGGCGGACTTCAAAAAGTAAATGGGGATAGTGGTTATTATAGCTATCAAGCGGGTATTTCACTTCCGTTATTATCGGGAACAGGAAGGAGTAGGGTTAAATCATTCAAAATAAGTGAGAAAATTGCAAGGGCCAACTTCGATTTTGATCGACGTCGATTAGAATCTGAACACCTCCAAGCTATAGAGATATATCAGAAATGGCGAGCATCTTGGTATTTCTATCGTGATGAGGCACTTCCATTGGCAACGGAGCAACGCATAGGGGCTCTAGTGGCCTATAAGGAAGGGGCGGTTGATTATGCTGCATTTACACAGATTATGCGTGATGCGATTCAAACCGAAATTGATGGCTTGCAAGCTCTTGACAATTATTTTACAACTTTATTTGAACTACAATATTTTAAAAATTAAAAGAATGAAAAATTTCCCAAAATATATTGGTCTCTTGTTAGTTTTGGCCATATTCGGTCTTTCTGCCTGTGGCAACACAAGAGAATCGCATTCCAATCTAGAAAATGCTGTTAATGACAAAGAACATTCGGAAGATGAATCCTCAAAGGTAGTTCTGACCCCGCTACAGTTTGAATCGCTTCAAATGAAAACTGGCACTTTACAAAAACGTAAAATGAACGGTTATGTCGAGGTAAACGGCCTGTTGGAAGTGCCACCGCAGAATGAAGCGACCATCACTTCGATAGTAGGCGCCAACATTGTTTCAATCGAAGTCATTGAGGGTGATAAAGTTACTAAGGGGCAAACCGTAGCCTATATTTCCCATCCCAATATTATACAAAGACAGACTGATTTTTTGAACGCATTCAATAGTAGTCGGTTTTTGAGAAAGGAATATGAGCGACAAAAAACATTATACGATGCCGGTGTAGGTAGTGGAGCCACTTTTCAAAAATCAGAAGCGGAATATCAGGAGTCGCTGAGTATGGTAAGGGGTCTCGAAGCCCAATTACGACAATTGAACATCAACAGTTCCTCGATTAAAAATGGAGATATTCAGCAGCGTGTAGCATTGAGAACTCCTATTGAAGGCTATGTTCAAAATGTTTCTATAAAAACGGGACAATATGTAGAACCTCAAACGGATTTATTTGAAGTAGTCGATACCCATCATGTCCATGCTGATTTAATGGTCTTTGAAAAAGATGTATTTAAGGTTAAGGAAGGGCAGAAAGTCGTTTTTAATGTACAGTCTATTCCTAGTGAAGAATTGACGGCAGAAATTTATTCCGTAGGAAAGACTTTCGAACAAGACCCCAAAGCCCTCCATGTACATGCCGAAATTGAAAATAAAGAAGGTAATCTGATACCGGGTATGTATATTCAAGGGCGCATTCAAATCGACAGTAGCAAGATGGTCGCTTTTTCTGAAAGTGCTATTGCCAAAGATGGTGATAGGTCGTATGTATTTTCAACATCTAAAGAGAATGAAAAATGGGTTTTCACACCTGTCGAGGTGCTGCCGGGCATAAAAGATGGGGATTGGGTTTCCGTTAGTTTTTTAAAACCGGTAGATACGAAAATCACATTTGCGCTTAATAATGCATATTATTTGATGGGCGAAATGAAAAAAGGCGAAGCCGAACACAACCATTGACAAAATAATGTATTGAAGAACGATAGAATATAAGTGTACAATTTTTTGTGCCACTGATGTACTGCGTTCTTCTAGTCTTATGTAACTTAGAACTAGAAAAATAGTGATATGCGTATCGAACTTGTTAACACCACGAACAATTATAGACAAATGGGTAAAATAGAAGAAACATTAGAGCTAAAAAGCGTTCGTCCCACCGCCATGCGAATCCTTATTTATAAGTTTATGGCAAATAAGAAAATAGCGGTTGCCCTGACCGATATAGAAAATGCATTTACCAAAGCCGATAGAACAACGCTTTATCGTACCATAAAGACATTTGAAGAAAACGGTATTGTTCATCAGATAGATGATGGAACGGGCATTGCCAAGTATGCTCTATGTGAAGAAGGTTGTAATTGTCAGATCGATCAAGACCTTCATTTGCATTTTCATTGTGGTCATTGTGATGAAACCATTTGCCTTACACAACATAAAATCCCTCAAATCAAGGTGCCTGATGGCTTTGTGCCCGAAAATGTGAACTTGGTAGTGAAGGGTATATGCGACAAGTGCAACGGACTCTAGGGTATTGTCAAACGGGTGGAGGAAGTGGCATTGTGATATTACTATTATCCAAATACAAAGTAAGGCAGCTTATTTTCTTCTTAAGTACTCTATGGTTGCCACTTTTTATGTAGGCGTTTATTGCACTTCCATTGCATCGAAATTACGGTCACCTTTAAGGTTTTAATTAGAATATGAAGAAGAGAGAGCTTGACTTAAAGAATTTGGGAAAAACCAAAAGCAATAAAAAAGAACATGGGCACAACCACAATCATGGTCGTGGCCAGAAAGGGAATATAAGAATGTATATGCCCGCCATTGTCAGTTTTTTTATGTTGCTAGTGGGCATGGGGTTTGATTATTTTAAGTTGCTTCCTTTTTTCAAAGGTTGGGTCAGAATAGTTTGGTATGGGGTTGCCTACCTGCCGGTTGGTCTGCCGGTTTTGAAGGAAGGGTGGAAAAGCATTCGCAAGGGATCATTTTTTACTGAATTCCTATTGATGTCTATCGCAACCATGGGTGCATTCGCAATTGGTGAATATCCAGAAGGGGTGGCGGTTATGTTATTCTATGCCGTAGGGGAACTATTTCAGGGTGCCGCAGTGAAAAAAGCAAAGGGAAATATAAAGGCACTTTTAGACCTTCGACCCAAAGAAGCCAATGTATTTCGAAATGGAACTTTTGAAAGTGTCGATCCAGAAACTGTTTCCATTGGCGAGACCATTCAAGTTCGGGCCGGAGAAAAGATTCCTTTAGATGGAAAGCTAAAATCAAATAAAGCAACGGTCAATACGGCCGCGTTGACGGGAGAAAGTAAACCTCAGACTTTAGGACGGAATGAAGAAGTGTTTTCGGGGAGTTTAAATCTTGAAAATGTAATTGAAATAACGGTATCTAAAGAGTTTAAAAACAGTTCAATAGCACGAATTTTAGAACTGGTTCAAAATGCTACGGCCAGAAAATCAAAAACAGAATTGTTCATCCGTAAATTTGCCCGAATTTACACCCCGATTGTAGTCTATCTGGCGATTGCTTTGACCTTTTTACCATATTTGTTTGTCAACGAGTATATCTTTCAAGACTGGTTGTACCGAGCTTTGATTTTTTTGGTAATATCATGTCCGTGTGCATTGGTCATTTCCATTCCTCTTGGGTACTTCGGGGGACTTGGGGCGGCTTCCAAAAACGGAATTTTATTTAAAGGAGCTTCCTTTTTAGAGGCCATAACCAAAATGAAAACATTGGTTATGGACAAAACCGGAACAGTCACGAAGGGTGTATTTAAAATTAAGGAGATCAAAGTATTCATTGATGCCAAAGATAATACGTTGAGCCAGGCAGATGAAGAGAAGGAGATGATGCGTTATTTGTTGGCCGTGGAAATTCAATCTACCCATCCCATTGCACAAGCGCTAGTGGCGTATCCTTTAAATAATAAATATGAGGCCAATAATGTAATTGAAATTGCTGGAAAAGGTCTAGAGGGAATTGTGAACAATAAAAAGGTGCTAGTGGGCAATGCCGCTTTAATGAAGGCAAATAGTATTATTGTGCCCAAAGAGATTGAAGCAATTGTGGAGTCAATGGTACTAATTGCAATTGAAAGTAAACTTCGGGGTTATGTGGTAATTGCCGATGAATTGAAGGAAGATGCGAAAGAAATGATCGGTCAGTTGCGGGAGGTCGGAATCAGTGATATTGTCATGTTGTCGGGAGATAAAGATTCTATAACTCAAAAAGCAGCCAGAGATTTGGGCATTACCAATGCCAAGGGGGGGCTACTCCCCGAAGATAAGTTGAAAGAAATGGAAACTCTAAAAAATCAAGTTAATTCAAAGGATAGCAATGGAAAAATAGCCTTTATTGGTGATGGTATCAACGATGCCCCAGTTTTGGCAGCAAGTGACATAGGTATAGCCATGGGTGGTTTAGGCAGTGATGTGGCCATTGAAACGGCAGATGTGGTCATACAGACCGATCAACCTTCTAAAGTGGTGCGAGCGATCAAAATCGGTCGTTCTACCAGACGGATTGTATGGCAGAACATTGCATTGGCTTTTGGTGTGAAAGCCATTGTTTTGATTATGGGGGCTAGTGGATTGGCTACTATGTGGGAAGCAGTCTTTGCTGATGTAGGTGTCGCTCTTTTGGCTATTTTGAATGCGGTTAGATTGCAACGCATGACTTGGGAATAAGACCGTCTTTCAATAGTTATAGTTATATTAAATGTACTGGTTCGAATGATATCATACTTTAATTTATGGTTGTAGGTGCGCTTTATATAACCATGCAAACAAAATGAAATTGTGATATTTTAACAATTTACACAGAATACTTTACCATTCATACAAGCTCTTTTCTAAACACTTGGTGAAAAGTTTACATTGTCATAAGCATTTGGTCTGTGTTATATCTTGTAAAGGCCACGTGATTAAACCAAAAAACAACACCATGAAGTTTTCTCATCTACCCCTGCGTCTGCTTGGTTTCTGTATTATGATGCTACTCTTTCAATCGTGCTATTCGGTACGTTTGGTTAGCACAAAGGGTACGCCTATGCCCGACCAACATGAAGATGAGGAACTGGATGATGCAAAGCTGGGTGATTTTTATAAAGACAAAATGTTTACGGTTGTTAAAAAAGCCGTTCCTGCAAGCGTTTTTACAGAAAGTATTCAATTTCCGATTGACCAATCAAATTGCGAATCTGGGAAGTTATTTTCCGTTGAGTACAAAAATTCTTTGGGAGGATCCCTTTTATATTTGGCTACATTCGGTGGCAAACGCAAAGTGAAGATTACATATGTATGCATGAAAACAGAAAGACAATAAGCTATGGCCAACACAACCTCCTATCCAAAAACTGAGTGGTACACCTTACACAGAAACGGACCACATGAACTAAAACTTTTGCAAATTACAAGACTAGAGGGGCAAGCCAGTATGCCTTCAACGGTTGATTGTTACAATGATGCCGCTCTGGAAATGCAACGATTAATTAAAGAGGCTTTAGATAATAATCATGGATTTCGCGCTTATGGTTCACGATGGTCTATGTCTTCTATAGCGCATAATAAAGATCGCATGCACTATAATGCTTATATGAACCTATCCTTTCCTATTTTGCCCCAAGACATGCATTCAAATACTGGTTATAATAGTACGAACCTCTATTTTTTTCAATGCGGAAACACGGTAAAAGAAATATCTCAGGTTTTTGAAAAAAATGGTAAATCTTTAAAAGTAAGCGGTGCTAGTAATGGCCAGACTATTGCAGGTTGTATTTCGACCGGGGTACATGGATCAGCACTGAATGAAGGATCTGTTCAGGATCATGTAGTCGGCATAAACTTAATTATCGGTCCCAATCCCGAGGATATTGTGTATCTAGAACGTCATACTAAACCTGCTTTGAATAATGCTTTTGCGCACAAGTTCAATGCCAGGGTCATTCGTAATGATGGTCTTTTTAACGCAGCGCTAGTAAGTCTTGGTTCTTTTGGTTTTATACATGGAGTAGTGGTGGAGGGAGAAGACCTGTATCTGTTAAAGCGATACGTTCGTAAAATCGACAAGAATGTAGCATTGAAATTGTCAGAAACCATGGATTTTAAAAACACCGATTTTAAAATTGAAGGAGAGACAGATGTAAACGGTAAAGGCAACACGCCTTACCATTATAAAGTATTTATAAATCCGTATATAGACGATGGCAAATATGTGGTCGAATTAATGTATAAGAAACCATATCAAAGCTCCTATCCCGACCCCTTTACAACCATAGACAAATCGTTGTATCGTGATGTAATTCATCTCTTGATACAGATTAGCAGGAAGTTTCCAAAAAGTATTCCGTGGTTCATTAAAAAGCTTCAGAAACAGATACTTCCAGATGTAAACGAGGAATCTTTGGGTACGTTATATGAAACGTTTTGGGATGCACCGTATAAAGGTCCGGCATTTGCTTGCTCTTTCGGGGTCGATGTTAAAGATTGTGCCAGAACCTTGGAAGTTCTTGTTGATTTGACAAAAAAAGAAGGTCCGATACCGGGAATATATGCCATGCGTTTTATCAAAAAATCAGAGGCTACTTTATCTTTTGCCAAATTCTCCACTACATGTATGATAGAAATTGATGGGGTACTTTGGAAAAAATCAAAGAAACTGATTGGTTTAGAGGAGTTTTCAAAAAGAATGATAGAGGTTTTGCAACAAAACAACATTCCTTTTACCATACATTGGGGGAAAAATTCATCTTGGGATTTCCCTGATTTAGTAGCGTGTATGTACGGCGATAAAGCCAAAGAGTGGAAATCTTATAGAAGCGCTTTACTTTCGAAAGAGATGCAAACACTTTTTTCAAATGACTTTCTTGAACATATAGGTTTGTCAGAAAACGAATCTGATATTCCTGAAGATTTAATTGTATCTTTATAAGATATAGTATATGTATAACTAGTTGTTTAATACTATTTTAGTAATCTTAAATTAAACTTTTAGTTTATATAAAATTGTAGCCTCTGAATGTAAATAATACTCCTAGGAAAGCTCAACAGCGCATGTGAAATCTGCAATAAACTTCTACTGCACTCCCAATATTATTCTATGTTTTACCTTGATTGATAAAGGTAATCCTTAATATTGAGGCGAAAATTGACAATCCTAATTCTTCATGGGTAAACCACGGAATACGACACTCATCATACTTGCTTTTTTTTCAATTTATGTAATTTGGGGGTCCACCTATCTTTTGAACAAAATAGCTGTTACCGAATTGCCACCATTTATGTTGGCTTCAGTTCGTTTTGGTATCGCGGGCTTGCTCATCTTCGTTTTGGCGAAGTTTATGGGAATAGATATATCCATAACAAAAAAACAATGGATAAATACGACCAAAGCGGGATTTCTGTTTCTGGCATTCGGCAATGGCACTGTGGTTTGGGCGCTAAAATACGTTGATAGCGGATTTGCGGCTCTAGAAGTCTCGGCACAACCGCTCGTAGTACTTTTATTAATGCGTGTTTTGGAAGGCAAAAAAATTCAACCAATGTCCATTATCGGTGTTATTTTGGGTATTCTTGGCATCTATTTATTGGTGAGTCAGAAGCAGGTTATCGACCAAGAAAATTCAGTTCTCGGTATGTCGATGATTTTTTTGGCAATGTTGAGTTGGGCCTATGGAAGTCTCTTTGTTGCTAAAGCCAATTTACCCTCTAACTACTTTGTGAATACCGGATATCAAATGGTCATGGGTGGTATTATATTGCTGTTGGCTAGCCTACTTTTTGGAGAAACGTGGTCACCACCCACAACTTGGGATGCGCCAGTACAACTCGCCTTATTATTATTGATTTTTTTCGGGAGTATTGTGGCCTTTACGTCGTTTAACTACTTATTAAAAGTTGTTTCGCCCGAAAAAGTAGCGACCTCTACGTACGTGAATCCTATTGTGGCATTGGCCTTGGGCTGGTATTTTTTAAACGAACAGATTACCACCCAATCAATTATTGCCGCCATCATTTTGTTGACAGGTGTTTACTTTATCAATACCAAGAAAAAATTGATGCTCTTCTCAAGGTTTAGAAAGTGAGGAGATACACACTACTTACCTTTGCTAACATACTTTAAAAAACATTTGATTGATCAAGGTGCCGGTAAAGTCCTTTGAAAAGTAAAATTGTTTTAATTTCTTATAAACTGTATTTTAGGAGAAAATATGATGATTTTTCAGTTTTATTAATACTAAACACTTTGTATATATGGGATCACGAAGAGATTTTATTGAAAAAATTACGGTTACGGCTTTGAGTGCACCAATACTCTTTAACTCCACGAGTCTTTTTGCAGCTTCCGATGAAGTTTATGATGGTCCTATACTACGTGTTGCCATCATGGGTCTTGGTAGCTACGGTACTAGGGTCGCCAAAGCAATGAAAACCTCAAAACGGGCAAAACTAGTAGGTGTTATTAGCGGCACGCCTTCAAAAGTTGTTGATTGGCAGGCTACCTATAATATTCCCGAAAAGAATTGTTATAACTATGACAATTTTGATGCGATTAAAAATAACCCCGATATTGATGCGGTGTATGTTATTACGCCTAATGCTTTGCATCGTGATCAAGTCATACGGGTTGCCAAAGCCGGAAAACATGCAATCTGTGAAAAGCCCATGGCCATAAATGCGAAAGATGGAGAAGAAATGGTTAAAGCCTGTAAAGCTGCGAACGTAAAATTGTTAGTAGGATATCGGATGCATTTTGAACCGAACACCCTTGAGGTCATTCGCATGAGAAAAGCTGGGGAGTTCGGTGAGATTAAATTTTTCCAAGGCCAATCCGGTTTTAGGATTGGAGATCCCACACAATGGCGATTGAACAAAGAATTGGCCGGAGGTGGTGCCATGATGGATATCGGTATATATTCCATCAATGGCGCGCGATATATGGTGGGAGAAGAACCTATTTGGGTAACTGCCCAAGAAACCAAGACCGATCCCGTGAAATTCAAAGAAGGAGTTGATGAAACAATTCAATTTCAAATGGGTTTCCCAAGTGGTGCCGTCGCATCATGCCTTTCTACGTATGCTGTAAGCCATCTTGATCGATTTTATCTTAATGGTATTGATGGGTTTGCTGAAATGCAACCGTCAACCGGGTATGGCCCTATTAAAGGGCGTACACATAAAGGCCCCTTGACCGAACCAATTGTGACGCATCAAACCGTTCAAATGGATGAGATGGCAAAAATTATACTAGAAAATAAGCAACCTGAAGTGCCCGTTGATGGAAATGAGGGAGTTAGGGATTTAAAGATTATCGATGCTATTTATGAAGCGATAAAAACCGGGAAAAAGGTCACGCTATAAACGATTGCTTAATTATCGTCGCTAAAGTCTCTAAATATTCAATCTAAATAGCTATGAAATACGCTTTATCAATTATATGGTTAGCTACTATAATACTGGGTTGTAACCCTACAACTAGCGTTAGTCTTTTTAACGGAAAAGACTTGCATGGTTGGCATGTTGATGTACCGAAAATGGATACCGTTCCTGAGGCCATTAATCCTTTTATCATACGTGATGGAATGTTGGTCAGTCTTGGCACCCCTCAAGGACATCTTATCACGGATGCGAATTACCACGATTTTCGTTTGAATGTAGAGTACCGTTTTGCAGGGGAGCCTGGTAATTGCGGGGTTTTGGTATTTGCGTCAACCCCGAGATCTTTGTACAAAATGTTTCCAAAATCAATCGAAGTACAAATGATGCATAAAAATGCAGGAGACTTTTGGTGCATTGTTCAAGATATTACCACGGAAAATATGTTAGAACGAAGAGGCCCCAAACGAGAGTGGGGTATAACCGAGGGGAAAAAGCGTAGAATCAAGAACCTAACCGATGATTCTGAAAACCCATTAGGAGAGTGGAACTCAATGACTATTGAGTGCCTAGGTAACAAAATAAAAGTTTGGTTAAACGGTGACTTGGTAAACTATGGTTACGATGCCACGGCCAGTAGCGGGCAGATTGCATTACAAGCTGAAGGAGCCGAAGTTGAATTTCGAAAGGTAATGCTTACCCCAATTACAGAGCTAAGCGATATGGCACAAGAGTGATGCTTTATTTTTTATGGTATAGCAAAGAATTCAATATAATTATAATAAATCGGGTAATATAAAAGAAGTTTTATGAGCGATAAATTTAAAAACGACACCTCTATTTCTAATCGCAGAACATTTATAAAAAAATCGGGAATTGCGCTTGTCGGCGGTTCATTGGCATATTCGACCGGTGCATTCGGAGCGATTTCCGCAACAAATCCTTCGGTTATTAAAGTAGGCTTAATAGGTTGTGGCGGAAGGGGTACAGGCGCTGCATCGCAGGCACTTCGAGCTGACCCAAACGTTATTCTTACGGCAATGGGCGACGTTTTTGAAGACCGCCTCGAAACCTCGTATAGCGAACTTGTCAAAATAGTTGGTGATAAAGTCAAAGTAGATAAAAAGCATAGGTTTATCGGGTTTGATGCCTATAAAAAAGTTATTGCTTCCGATGTTGATGTGGTTTTATTAACGACTCCTCCAGCCTTTAGACCAGATCATTTACAAGCGGCGGTAAATGCCGGGAAGCACATTTTTTGTGAGAAGCCGATGGCGGTAGACGCTCCTGGGGTTAGAAAAGTTTTAGCTGCCGTAAAAAAGGCCAAGGAAAAAGAATTGGCGTTGGTAGCAGGCTTCTGTTTTCGCTATGACTTTCCGAATATGGCGATTATGGATCGTATTCTAAAAGGGGAAATAGGTGAAATCAAGGGTATATCGACTTTTCGCCATGGGGGGGAAGCTTGGTATAAAGAGCGGCAACCAGATTGGACCCAAATGACCTATCAAATGCATAATTGGTACTATCAAAATTGGTTGTCGGGCGATTTTATAGTAGAACAGGCAGTACATAGTTTAGACCTTATGTCATGGGCCATGGGCGATGTTATGCCGATTAGTGCTACGGGAAGCGGCGGAAGACAAGTGCGCACCGATGAAAAATACGGTAATATCTTTGATCATTTTGCCGTTGAATTCGAATACCCGAACGGGGCAAAGGGCTATCACTTCACAAGACAACAGGCCCAAACTTCCCACAGGAATAGTGTGGATGTCTTTGGAAGCGACGGAAGTGCTAAAATAAACATAGGAAGGCAATATGAGATAAGTGGAAAAACGAACTGGAGTTATAGGGGAGAAAAGAACGATATGTTTCAAACGGAGCACGATGAACTTTTTGCTTCGATAAGAAACGGAACCCCCATCAACGATGGGGTTCGAATGGCAAATAGTACCATGCTTGCCATTTGGGGAAGAATGGTTGGTTATACCGGGCAGACCATCACCTGGGACGAGGCTTTTAATTCGGAGGAAACCTTAGGGCCTAAAATTGAGGCATATGACTGGAACCTGAATTGGCCTATGCCACCGGTAGCCGTGCCCGGAAAAACGAAATTAATTTAGCGCAGGTGTTCGTATGATAAAATGTAACTCTTTTCTGCTTCTATTTTTCGGTGCAGCACTTTCTTTTTATATAAACGGTCAGGACACTGCACTGACTTTTGGGACCGAAACGACGATAGACGGATTGATTTCAAAAAATAATGAAGGGAAACCTATAGAATGGATAAATGTCAATACCGATCACGATACGTGGAGAACCGAGAATGGTATGTTAGTCTGCAAAGGAAATCCAATTGGAGTTATGCGTTCTGCCAAACAGTATGAGAATTTTATACTGCAAGTAGACTGGCGCCATATGGAAGCCGGTGGAAATTCAGGCGTTTTTGTGTGGAGCGACGCAAAACCCGACGAGAAATCACGTCTACCTGGCGGTGTTGAAGTACAAATGCTCGAGCTTGATTGGGTAAATCAAAATATTCGAGATGGGGTAAAACCACCAATAGCTTATGTTCATGGTGAACTTTTTGGTGTTGGTGGTGTTAAAACAATTCCTGACACTCCTAGGGGAACACGGAGCAAATCGATTGAAAACCGGGCCAAGGGTAAAGGTCAATGGAATACGTATAAAGTCATTTGTGTTGACGGAACGATTAAACTTTCGGTGAACGGTAAATTTGTGAACGGTATCAGTAAATCTACCATAAAGAAAGGTTACCTCTGTTTGGAATCCGAAGGTGCAGAAATCCATTTTAGGAATTTTACGCTTATCGAATTACCGCCAGGGGTAACCTCTGAAAGTCAGATGGCCAAGGAAATTAAATAAAATCAGGCCAGTATTCCACTATTTTTTTTCGAAGAAAAGATACACTTCGTTCCAATTGATCCATGCCGTCAACACCATCTTCGATACTGATCCATCCATCGAACCCGACCCGTTTTAATTCTTTAAAAATAGCATCATAGTCATTGAGTCCTTTTCCAATTTCACCATGGCTCAGTCTTTTTGCATATCCCAGGGCTCCACCTTCTTCCTTTCTTAGATCTTCAATGGTACCTTCTTTCAAATAACGGTCACTTGCATGCATGCTGACTACACGGTCTGACACCCTGTAGAGAAGTTCCAACGGGTCTTCGCCGGCCAAGAAAGTATTGCTCGGATCGTAGTTGACCCCAAAATTCGGATGTTCGATCCGTTCAACCAATTTGCAAAAAATATCCATTTGCTGAGCAAATTCCGGATACTCCCAAAAATCATCCTTATAATGGTTTTCTAAAATTAGGGTAATACCCAGTTCCTCAGCCAAGGGCAAGCAAGCTTTAATACATTCGGCGGCAAGATCGATGCCTTCTTCTTCTGTAAGTTCAGGTCGCCTTTGTCCTGATAAAACCCGACAGTATGATCCACCAAGTATATGGGTCATCTTGATCCAACCTTTTTGTTTTGCTATTTCCTTTTCTCGGAAAGCCGCATCGGGATGCGTAAAATCTGGAGAACAGCAAAGCATCGGTATTACTTTGCCATGACCTTCCACTTCTTTTCGAAAAGCAGACCAATTTTTGGTATCGGCCATTTCTAGAAAACCGGCATACCACTCAAGGCCATCAACTTCCAATTTGACGGCTAAATCTATCCATTCGGAAACTTTCATTGTTCCATCCTTACAAAGTTCCTGCATAAAGGCTTTGGGGAATACTGCTAATTTTGGCATATGCTAATTTATTGATTAAAGGAGGATGTTAATTTTAGAACATCCTCCGTAATGTTTGTGTTTTTTAAAATTCTGATTTTTTGATGCGGACTATTTTTTGGTGCGTGTACTCCAAGCAAAATCGTGTGATCCGTCCCATTCTTTGGGAAGGTTACGCCCAATCATAGGAAATTGCTCTAAATCCATCACCTGACCACTTACTGGTCCGCATTCATCGGAAAGCAGGTACAATGCCGAAGCGGCTATTTCTTTAGGAGAAAAAATACGCTGCGCCGGTGCAAAGATATTGGGCAGATCTTTGTACCAATCTTCTACCATGCCTTGCTTTTTTTTATCGGCCATCTCCCGTTCTGTCAAAACCCACCCCGGATTAATTTGGTTTACACGCACCCCTTTGTCCCGAAAGAGGCTATCACCTATATTACGGGTCATCGTCATCAGCGCTCCCTTCGACATGCTATAAGCCAACAAACCAGGTTCTCCACCCCATGCATTTATCGATCCAATATTGAGCACACAACCTTGAACAGGTATCAAATAGGGTAGGGCACATTGAATAATTTCCAAGGGAGCTATGGCATTAACAGCCATCACCTTATGCATCAATTCGGTACTGGTCGATTCTATGTTTGATGGGGGCACCATTGCTGCGTTGTTTACCACGGCATTCAACTGTCCGAAAGTGTCAATTGCTTTCTTAACCAGTAATTCTGGGGTGCCTGGTTGTGCAATGTCACCTGTAATCGCCACTGCATTATCGGCACCTAGTTCCGATAATACAGATTTTCCCTGTTCATCTTCGAGTCCGTTAAGAACCACCTTGGCACCTTCATTTATACAGGCTTTGGCAATGGCTAGGCCAATGCCCGTGTAGGATCCCGTAACAAGAATGACTTTGTTATTTAAACGCATAGTACATCAGTTGGGTGTTAGTACACTTTTGACTACATTACCTGAATGCATCTCCTCAAAAGCTTGATGCCAATCGGAAAGGTTCCATACGCCACCAATTATAGGTCTAACATCGAGATTGCCCGAGGCTAAAAGCGACAACACTTTTTCCCAAATGGGCCAATTATGGCTAAAACTTCCTTGCAACCGCACATTTTTCTGAACCAAAGGGTCTAATGAGAAATTAAGCGGTTGCGGACCCCAGCCTACTTTCGTAATTTGCCCGTTAGGTCGAACAAGTTGCAAGGCCATCTTTAATGTGGCACTGACACCGGCAGCATCGATAACACAATCTACCCCAAGACCATCTTGTTGTTTGGCCCATTCTGAAGCATCGCCTACAATAGTTTCACAACCGTATTGTTGCGCTATGGCTAACCTGCCACGATCCGCTTCCAACCCGACAACGACAACGGTAGCCCCGCAGAGTTTGGCCATGGCAGCACATAAAATTCCAATGGTTCCGGGACCCAGAACCATTACACGGTCTCCCGGTCGAATCTGTGAATTGACCACTACTGCATTGTAGGCAACAGAACAAGGTTCTGTTAAACAAGCCTGCTCGAAAGGTAAGGTTTCCGGTACTTTATGAAGACATCGGGCAGGTACCCTAACAAATTTGGTCATCGCTCCATTCACCCCATACCCAAAACCTTTTCTGGTAGGATCGAGATTGTAAAGACCTTGTTTTGAAAGCGGATTATTTTGATCTATAACGGCAGCAGTTTCGCTGACAACCCTATCACCTTCCTTCCAGCCAACAACATTCGACCCAAGTTCTGCAATGTGCCCACCAAACTCATGCCCCAAAACAACAGGGTAGTTAACAGGCCAACTATGGTCTGCGGTCCATTGATGTAGGTCGCTACCGCAAACACCAACATTGGCAACTTCCAATAAAACATCATCCTGTCCTATCGATGGTTTCTCTATTTCTCGAATTTCGACACTTCCTTTTTCGGGAGCGAAATTAACAACAGCAATTGATTTCATTAGTTATAATTTAAACGTTATTAAATTTCTCCGTAGGCATGAATTTTTTCACATATAAGTCGTAAAGATCCTTCAAGATCACCATCGGCGGTCTTAAAAGAATCAGCATCTATAGTCAATGGTGCTCCAAGAACCACCAATGGCGCTCCAAATTCAGGGCAGCGAACAGCTTGCTCTAAAGTTAGGCCACCAACCGCTTGCACAGGAACATTGACGGCGTCGACCACTTCTTTCAATTGATCCATCGGACTCGGCATTTGTAATCCTTGCGCGGCAATACCCCTACGCTCATCGTAACCAATATGGTGTATCACATAATCACACCCTAAATTTTCGAGTCTTTTTGCGCCTTCGACCATATCAGGACAGCCCAAATTATCGCCCATTACTTTTACCCCGTAATCGGCACCCGCCTGTACGACTACTTTTATGGTTTCTTCGTGCGCACGCGCCATCACTACAACATGCGTGGCGCCGGCTTTGGCCATCATTTCTGCTTCCAAGTAGCCACCATCCATAGTTTTAAGATCTGCAACAATAGGTATTTCAGGAAAAGCTTCCCGAAGTTTACGTACCCCGTGTAAACCTTCTGCCAGAATTAACGGGGTTCCGGCCTCGAGCCAATCTACCCCTGCACGCAAGGCAAGTGCAGCAGTTTCTAGGGCTTCGTCGATATTGGTAAGATCTAAAGAAATTTGTACAATGGGTTTCATAGGCAAACAATGTTTTTTTTAGTTTTTACTCCAATTATATATGTTCTAAAATGTGCGCTAAATATAGGTATTTCCCGAAATTGAAATGGTCAATATTCCATTAGAAAAGTACCAAATGTTTGATAATATCAGTGTTTTAATGGCTACAATTATGAAAATACACTGTAAAATTAACAAAATCATAATTTGAATGATATTATCTTAGAGGTATGAAATATAAATCAATAGGCTTATCGGTATTGCTATTTACTTTGAATTTCTTGATTGCATTTTCACAGTACAATGAACAAGACTGGGAAGAACGCGATCTTTGGATGAAGGTCCCTGAGTTAATAAAATTGGCAGCAATAGAAAATGGCGATCAAGTTGCCGATATTGGATGTCATGAGGGATATTTTAGCTTTCATCTTTCAAAAAAAGTGGGGGCCTCAGGAAAATTTATGCTGTTGATATTGTCGAGTACCGGCTTACGGAGTTGAAAAAACACATTAGCGATCGAAATGTGACTAATATCGAAGTGGTTCTTGGAGATGCCGATAATCCGAAATTACCAAAAGGTTCACTTGATGCCGTGATTGTAATGGATACATATCATGAAATGGAAGATTATATAAAAATACTGGGGCATATTAAAGCCGCCTTAAAACCTGATGGCCGTTTATTGATTTTGGAAAAATTAAAAGCACATAAAATTGGTAAAACTAGAGCAGAACAAACGGCAGCCCATACCTTATCAGCCGATTATGTGAAAGAAGATTTGGTAAAAGCCGGGTTTTTAGTACTTAAAGAAAGTAATGATTTCGGCTATTGGAAGAAAGAGACCGATAAGCAAATGTGGGTTTTGGTCGCGGCAACAGTACCAGAATAATTCCATTCTTCTGTTAGTATCGCATTAAGATCTACCTTAACACGTACCTATTTCGTTTTGCCCTGGCTTACCGATCAATTCTTGCAACAGCTTTCAAGTTCGATTCCCCCATTGAACTTTATGAAATTAAAGAAATATCATAATTTTTCCTTTAATTTTCGTTCAACCATTTGATAGCCCGTACCTTTGCTGTCATTTATTAAGGTAAAATCAGTAAAATTAGATTTATGAGTAAAGTGAAGGAGAATGATACGGTAAAGGTTCATTACACAGGAAAACTGAATAATGGTCAAATCTTCGATAGTTCTGTAGACAGAGAGCCCCTTGAAGTAACTTTGGGTCAAGGTGGTTTGATTCCAGGTTTTGAAAAGGGTTTGGTAGATATGGAAGTGAACGAAAAAAAGACCGTGGTCATACCTAAGACAGAGGCATACGGCGAAGTTCAAAAAGAATTGTTTCAAAAAGTAAATAAGGAAGAGTTGCCAGACACTATTCAACCTGAAGTAGGTATGGGGCTCGTTGCAAAAAATGCAGATGGAACAGAACGTGAACTACGGGTTGCCGAAGTAAACGATGATCATATTGTTATTGATGCCAACCATCCTTTGGCCGGGCACGACTTGACTTTTGATTTAGAACTCGTCGCTATAAAATAATAGGACCGCTACTTGTTGGTCAAAATAGATAGGAATAGCTCAACGGAACGTTGGGCTATTTTTTTATTATAAATTTTCTCCAGACATATCCAATGGCACAACAATACCAGGGCGCAAGTCATTCAAGTAGATGCTGCCTATTCTTGTTCGAACTAAACGCAACGTAGGAAATCCCACCGCTGCGGTCATTTTACGTACTTGTCGAAACTTACCCTCGGTAAGGGTTATACTGATCCAAGAACTGGGTCGATGTTTGCCGATCCGTAATTTTTTATTTGCTGCGGTAAACGCCGGATTTTTCAAAAGCGGTTTAACAATACACGGCTTTGTCCGATATTTTTTACCAGAAAATCCGATTTCGACTCCTCCTTGCAATTTTTCAATGGCGTTTTTGGTAATTACGCCATCGAGTTGTGCATAATATTCCTTTTCAACGCCAGATCTATTTACGGTATCACTTAATTTTCCGTCGCTCGTTATCAGAAGTAGGCCTTCCGATTTCTCATCAAGTCGCCCTATGGGCATGCTGCCCTTCGGAAAATCGAAGAGCTCATTTAGAAACCTTTTATTTCGAACCTCTTTGGGGTCGTTAGATTTCAATTGACTGAGCATCCCAAAGGGTTTATGGATCTTAAAATGTAAATGCTTTTCTTCTTTCATAAAACATATAAAACCATAAAAAAGATAAATTATTAACCCGTTTTATTCTTACGGTTTTAATAACATGGCAATGGACGCAAAAAATTATCTCACATGAATATTGTAATACTTTTTTGACAGAAACAAATATAATATTGTCTTTTTTGTGCTGTATGACATACATTCTTTGATACAATTTTCCTATCTTTATGGTATACTCCCTAATTTCCCCTATAATACGAATTATTTGTATTAAAATGAATATGACGGATACTGATAAAGCTGTTGAAGTTTGCAAACGCATTCTTAATAGGTCTTCGGATATTGTTTTCTTTATAGATAATCGAGGGTTTGTTTCTTGGGCAAACATCATTGGTGGGGAATTTAAAATGCAATTATCGGCCAATATTTTTATCGAAACGATTCATATTGATGACCGAGAGAATGCTCGAGATATATTGGAGGAGGTAATGGGGAGTGGTAATGGAGATGCGAAATGTGTTTGTAGACATATACTTCAAAATGGCACAACTGTGGTGTTGGAGTGGACGTTTTCAGCATTGGCCGACACTGAACTATTAAGTTGTTTGGCAAAAGAAAAAAAGGGAACCACTAAGGAAGAAGAGAAAGTTTTTCGGTTAGAGCATTTGGAAAATGAGATAATGGCCCATGCTATGGAAACTATGCCCAATACCATGGGTGTTTTTAATAAGTATGTTGAAGGTATTGAAAAGATTTTCCCTGATTTAAAAGCCTCCATTTTAATAGTTGACAATGGAAGGTTAAGAAATTTAGCTTCGCCAGGATTACCCAAAGCCTACATTAACCTTGTAAATGGACTGCCTATTGGCCCCAAGGTTGGCTCTTGTGGTACAGCTGCTTTTCTTAAAAAACGAATTATAGTTGAAGATATAGCCACAGACCCATTATGGGAAGATACCAAGAATGTAGCACTTCCTTTTGGGCTTAGGGCTTGTTGGTCACAACCGATATTGAATTCAAAAAAGGAAGTTATTGCGACTTTTGCCAATTATTATCTAACCATACGTAAACCCACTAAAAAGGAATTGAGAATTTTTGAAAGGCTGGCTTCACTCATTGGTATCATCCTAGAAAATCATAGAAATAATAAAAAGCTATCTTCAAATAGCGAATTGTTCAACTATGTAAATTTAGCCACAAATGATGCCATATATGATTGGGATTTGAAGAAAGATGACTTTAAATGTGGGCATAGCTTTACTCGACTGTTCGGTCACGAAGTGAATGGGCAATCGTATTCAATTTCGAAGTGGACTGCATTTATACATCCAGATGACCTTTTACATAACCGAAGTGAATTTTTGGTGTTTTCTAAAAATCCAAAGGCAAAACGGTGGGCCATCAATTATCGTTTTATGAAAAAGAACGGCATGTATGCCTATGTTGAGGAAATGGCTTATGCCGTTCGGGATAAAAAAGGGGAAATTGTAAGAATGATAGGAGTTTTAAGTGATATCACCGAAAAATTAAATTATATTGAAACGGTCGAAGAACAAAATAGACGCCTTAAGGAAATTGCATGGGAGCAATCTCATTCCGTTCGGGCTCCCGTTGCTCGATTAATGTGGATTATCGACTTGATCAGAACTGAGGAACTAACGGAAGAAGAAAAAAAAATACTTTTGGCAAGTATGCTTTCGTCGGCAGAGGAAATCGATACGATTATTCGAAGTATTACGGAAAAAACATACAAATTGAAGCAAGAGACCAAAAATGTATAATTAAATATCTGAGGGCTTTCATGAATATTAGTTGAAGCCAATTTTACCCAATGCCTTGTGGCTAACTTCAATTGCCTCTAATGGCTGCATCGTAAAAGTTTTGTCTTGTTCGACCATATAATATTTCATTCCCGACAGTTTTTTGTGGGATAAAATTCTTTTAAAGTCAATGTTTCCGTTGCCAACAGGAGCAAATCGGCCTTGATCATCCATATCTTTTACGTGCCATATCTTAAAACGGCCCGGGTATTTTTCAAAATACTTTACGGGATCTGCGCCAGCTTTGGTTACCCAGTAGAGATCCATTTGAAAATTGACAAATTTAGGGTCTGTGTGCTCCAACAAATAGTCAATCGGTACAATACCCTCTTTGTCTTTTTTAAATTCAAAATCATGATTATGATATAGTAATTTCAAACCTGCCGCTTTACACTTTTTTCCAATACTATTAATTATGTTGGCCAAATTGGCAGCGCCACCCGTCATGCCCATAGATTGACTGGCTTGATCATACTTGAAAAGTCCCATTGGGGGTATCGGAATAACAAAATACTTAAATCCAGCGGCTTTAACATCAGCAATCATGGCGTCAGCATTAGCCAAAGTAACCGTAGCTTGATGAGAACTTATTGGTCGAAGATCTAGTTCTTTCAGCAGTTTTTTGAAATCTGAAGGAGCCATATCATAAAACTTGCCATCTGCATACCCAGCGGCTTCAATATTCTTATAATTTGCCTCCGATACGGCTTGTAATGTAGCCCTGACATTGGTTCCCATATCATCACGAACCGTATAAAGCGCAAGCCCTCCAAATTTCTTTTGGGCCTCGCCTGTAAATGGTGCAACTATAAAAAACAGTGCAATTACGAATCTTGTTATGGTATGGTACATCGAATTATTTCATTGTGTTAAGTGTCAAAAATAGCGAATACCTGCAAACTTATTGGACTATAGTAAGAAATGTAAAGGTCTGAATGGTTTTATGGTCTGTTCGGATGTTTGAAATAAACACTTTCTTCTACTAGTCTATACATCAAAACAAATTCTCTTTATTCCTATACTGGTAAAAGATGGCTTATAAACTTTAGTAAAATTTTAAAAAGCCGTTATTGGGAATATGTTTAACTTAAAGGTAATTAAAAAATAAATGATGATGAAAACAAACGTATTGCTATTGTTTATGACCATGGTGTTTTTAGCCTGTGGGTCACATTCAAACAAGACAGTAGCTCGGGCGCAAAGTCGACAATTAGATGATTTAGTCGCCACGAAATCATTTGAGATTGTAAGCGATTGGGCCTCCCCGATGGGTACTACTAGTATGAACAACGTTATCAATTCAGGCTTGTTGGGCCCTGGAAACAACGCAGGTCATATCAACTTAATAGGAAATTCGAATTATTTGCGTGTAGAAGGTGACAGCGTATCAGCCTATTTACCCTATTTTGGTGAACGACAAATGGGCGGTGGGTATGATAGCGACGGTGGCAATATACAGTTCGAAGGTGTGCCTGAAGATTATGAAATCAAGCAAGACGAACAAACAAAGCGTTACGAAATAAGCTTCAAGATAAACAGAAAGATAGAAAGCTTTACAGTTCGGGCAACTCTAATGCCGAACTTATCAAGTACAGTCAACATTACTAGTTCACAGCGATTTCCTATACGTTATCGCGGAAACGTCTCTGAAATTTCGAAAAAGTAGTGAACACTTATTTATCGGGCAAAATTTTTGATTTTTTTAGTAGTGCCTTCATTAAGATTTTAATACATTTTACGACCAAATGGTCATTCCAATTAATTGGGCATACTTATGACGAAACAACATACAAAAATTCCATATTCCATATTAGAGTTAGCCACAGTGGGAGAGGGGGCCAAACTAACCGATGTCTATAGAGATAGCCTTAATTTGGCGCAGAAGGCTGAAGAAATGGGGTATTCTCGGTTTTGGTTGGCAGAGCATCACAATATGGTTAGTATTGCTAGCTCAGCTACCTCTGTATTGATGGGCTATATTGCAGGAGGTACTCGAAGTATACGTGTAGGATCGGGAGGTATTATGTTGCCCAACCATTCGCCCTTGCTCATCGCCGAGCAATTCGGAACACTTGGATCCTTATACCCTAAGCGTATTGATTTGGGTTTGGGAAGAGCCCCGGGGACCGATCAACTCACGGCACAGGCAATTCGGCCAGATCGAATGCAGGCCGTATACGACTTTCCAGAAGAAGTTGGGAAAATTCAACAATATTTTTCCCATGAAAATCGAAACGCCAAAGTCAGGGCTACGGTTGCAGAGGGCGTAGACGTACCGATATACATATTAGGATCAAGTACTGATAGTGCGCACTTGGCAGCCAGAAAAGGACTCCCTTATGTTTTCGCAAGTCATTTTGCACCTACCCATTTATTTGAGGCTTTGAATATTTATTATAACAATTTTGAGCCTTCTACATATTTAGAAGCTCCTTATACCATGGGTTGTATCAACGTAATTGCAGCCGATACTGATGTTGAAGCCGAGCGCATATCGACTTCTATGCTCCGTTTGATGTTGGGGGTGATGACCGGTAAATTAGATTATCTTAAGGCTCCCATCGATATGACGCCACAACTACGACAAATTTCTAAAGAACCTGCTTTTCAACGAATGCTAAAATATGCCTTTGTAGGAAGTAAAGAAACGGTACGTCAAAAAACGGTGTCTTTTTTACAAGAAACAGGGGTTAATGAAATTATGGCTGTTTCCCATATCTATAACCCTGATGAGCGAATCAAATCTTTCCAAATTTTTTCTGAAATAATGAAGGAAAATATAAGCGAACACCAGTCCATTTCACTTCAATAAAACATATCTAATCCATAACAATATTCTTTTTTTGGGATAAAGGGATAAGAATATCCTCACAAACCGGAATAAAAAGATAATTTAAGTGTAACCATAACATTTTATCGATAAGCCCCATAATTTATGGTGGAATAGTGGATTTTACAGGTCGTAAAACGGCCAAGATTAAATAGAAAAAAAAGAATATTTTGTTTTTTTATTTGAAATCTATAACTATCTTCGAAAGGTTAAAAATTTGTTAATGCATAATTTTTGCGTTGTTTTTATGGGGAAATAATATCAATTGTAAAGATAAATTAAGAGGTGTTTAAAATTACACCGCTTATTTATTAATATGATATTTTCCTGTTTTAAGAATTTAAGGAGTTTTCTTTAACAAATTGAACTACGATTACAACCAGAGTACCTCAACTATTTTTTTTAAACTAACTTAATTTATTATGATGAAAAATCGCTTACAAAAACTGATGCCAAAGGCGACGGGCTTCTTATTGCCCGTTATGCTGTTTTCTATGGGCATGCCACCAACGGCAGCCCATGCAAAATTAAACGAGCCAAATGCTCTTAACGAAAAAATACAATCGATTGTAAATGGTACGGTCACCGATGAAGATGGTATTCCGCTCCCGGGAGCCAGTGTGGTCGTAAAAGGAACATCAATAGGTTCCGTCACCGATTTTGACGGTAACTATTCTATAGAAGTTGCTTCCGATGCCACATTGGTATTTAGCTATATCGGGTATACCACAACAGAAGTTGCTGTTGGGGGACAATCGACGGTGAACGCAAGTCTTGCTATTGACGCAGCCAAACTAGACGAAGTAGTAGTGGTCGGTTATGGTACCCAGAAAAAGAAGAACTTGACAGGTTCAGTGGGTATTGCCGACGCAGAGCGTCTCGAGAACAGGCCCATTACTTCGGCAGGACAAGGATTACAGGGGGTTATACCCAATCTAAATATTTCGATACGAAACGGTGATCCAACAGATAATGCTGAGTTCAACATTCGTGGATTTACCTCAATCAATGGCGGTAGCCCCCTAATCTTGGTCGATGGGGTACCGATGGATTTGGAACGAATCAATCCGAACGACATTAAAAGTATTTCCGTACTTAAAGATGCTTCTGCAGCAGCAGTTTATGGTGCAAGGGGAGCTTTCGGGGTTATTTTGGTAGAAACTAAAAAAGGGAGAATCGGAAAAACCAGTATTAACTTTAGTACCCAACAATCGTATGCCAAGCCGATATTTCATATCGATCCGGTAACCAACCCTTATGACCTCGTCAATTATATTAACAGGGCTACAATCAACACCAGTGGTCAACCCAGATACGATGACGAATTTGTAGCGGGAACACTGAGGTACGTTAACAACCCGACCTTGGAGAACGAATGGGATGTTGTAAACGGAAATCTTAGATATTACGGTAATAACGATTATAACAATCGAGCCATTGCCGATTTCGCACCACAGCAAACCTATGATTTTAGCATAAGTGGAGCTAATGAAAAGGCTTCGTATTACGCTTCTTTCGGGTATCTGAAAAAAGATGGGTATATCAACAACAGCGAAAAAAACGAGAAATACAACCGTTACAATATCTTGATGAAGATGGACTTCCAAGTGAATGATTGGTTGAATCTTGATTCGAAGATTGTTTATAACAATCAAAATAGTGATAAACCACACTTTTATAATTGGGATGTGAATATTAATTCCGTGGCGAGGGTTTTACCCATTACGCCCGTAGAATTTCCTGATTTGCCGTATTATCAGACCCCGGGAGACCGTGCGGACTATGAGCAATACATTGGCAAGTACTTTAGCAGCAACATCTTTTTACCGTATTTGGAAGATGGTGGGCGAGATACCTTTGTTGTCGGTGATCTTTGGTTGACCCAAGGTGCTACGATCGAACCTGTAACTGGGTTAAAAATTAGAAGTGAATTTTCGTACAATTCCGTTAATAGAAATGACAAAGACGTTGCTAGTAAAATTGAGGTAATCGATACAGACTTAAATGCTGATCCCATTATCACCAACGGTCTAAGTGGAAATGACTTTATACAAGAGTCCAATAACCGCAACGAATATTATGTTTTTAATGCCTTTGCCGAGTATGAGTTTAATGCTGATCGTACGGAGAAAGATCATTTAGTAAAAGCCATGATCGGTTTTAACCAAGAATGGGGTCATAACAGATATTTCTCTGCCCGTGCACAAACCTTGATAACACCTTTGATCAATAACATCAGCGCGACTACCGGAGCGCAAACCACAGGTGGCAACGAATCGGCTTTCTCATTAAGAGGTGCTTTCTATCGTTTCAACTATATTTATAAAGACCGGTATTTATTTGAAGCGAATGGCCGTTATGATGGTACTTCGCGTTTCCCTTCCGATGATCGCTTCGGATTCTTCCCTTCATTCTCTGCAGGTTGGAACATATCGGAAGAGCCTTTTATGCAAGGAGCTACGGGCTGGTTAGATCAATTTAAGATTCGTGGATCTTGGGGTTCTTTGGGGAATCAATCCGTAGAAGAGGAATATGGAAATTATCCTTATATAACAAGTTTGGGATCAAACACCTCTCCTTTTATTTTAGGCTCGGGCAGAACACCCTATGTTAGCCCAGGAGGTTTGGTAAGCCCTAGTTTAACTTGGGAAACGGTAGAATCTAAAAACGTTGGTATTGATTTAGCTTTTTTCAAGAATAAATTGGCCATTTCGGCGGATTATTTTACCCGCGACACGAAAGACATGTTAATGTCTATAGATTACCCGGGTCTTTTGGGTACCAGTGCACCGGCTAGTAATGCCGCTGATTTGCGTACAAAAGGTTGGGAACTATCCGTCAATTGGCGCGACACCTTTGGTGATTATGGAAGATGGGGTCTAAACTTGGCACTTTCCGATAATCAATCTGAAATCACTAAATACGACAACCCATCAGGCGCGCTTTCAGAATATTATGTGGGCCAACAAGTTGGAGAAATCTGGGGTTATGAAACGGTTGGTATTTTTCAAACTGATGCCGAAGTGGCAGCAGCACCGGATCAATCGCCCATTGGTAACAACTGGTCGGCCGGTGATATTCAATATGCCGATTTGAATGGCGACGGCAAAATAGATAGCGGTAGTTCTACGCTTGATGATCCGGGAGATCGTAAAATAATTGGTAATACGACCGCGCGCTACTCCTTTGGAATCAACCCAGAAGTCAGTTATAAAAATTGGACATTGAACATGTTCTTTCAGGGAGTATTTAGGGATTACCTTCCGAGCAACGGAAACTGGAATGCCTTTTATCCTAACAATGCGAATCTTGTTGAAAAGTATTATCTATCGGAATCATGGAGTCCCGATAACCCGAATGCATATTTTGCAAAGCCTTTGATCGGTACTTCGGATAAGCGTAATATTCTACCCCAATCACGTTACGTTCAAGATGCATCTTACATACGTCTTAAGAATATCACCTTAAGTTATGATTTGCCATCTACCTTACTTGACAAACTCGGGATGAGCAAATTGCAATTATATTTGGCAGGACAGAACTTATGGGAATCAACTAAAATGCATAAACCGCTTGATCCAGAATCGGTATTTACAGTGACCCAAGAATATTATTTACAACGAATTATGACTTTTGGAGTCAATGTATCGTTTTAATCAAAAGAAAATATATTACTATGAAAACATATAGATTTAAAAATATAATGTGGTTTGCGGCGATACTCTTTTTGTTCGGTTGCAACGATGACTTTTTAGAAAGGGTACCGCTTGACAGCGTCAGTGATGCTACCTTTTGGGCTACCGAAAGTGACCTACAGGTGTATAACAACAACTTTTATGACTTGGCCAGAAATGATGATAACGTTCCCATTATGATGGGTCATGACGACTCATTTGATAGTCACAAATATGGCATTTGGTATCTAGACGAAGCCTCCGATAACATTGTGGCGCAGCACAGCAGACATGACCGATATCGTTCTTTACGTGCGGGTATTCATGTAGTGCCGGATGGTGCCCAATGGTATGGTTATAAAGGTTGGAATTTTGTCCGCTCCTTAAATATTGGGTTGAAAAACTATGACCTTGCCAATGTTTCCGAAGAAATTAAAAACAAATATCGCGCTGAAGCACGTCTATTTAGAGGGTGGTTCTACTATGATAAAGTATCAAAATTCGGTGATATTACCTGGTTGGATGAAGAACTTTCTACTGATTCAGAAGCACTTTTTAGTGCGAGAACGCCTAGAGATGAAGTGATGGCCAACGTTCTGGCAGATTTAAACTTTGCTGTAGCAAACATTCCTGAATCATGGGGCGATGGTGGTAACCATGGCCGATTGAATCGTTGGGCCGCCTTATTGGTGAAGTCAAGAATTTGTCTTTTTGAAGGCACGTGGCAAAAATACCATGGTGGCAGTAATAGTGACATGTGGTTAACGGAAGCGGCAAATGCGGCCAAAGAGCTTATAGATAATGGTCCATATTCATTGTATAGTACCGGTGATCCCCAACACGATTATAACGCTTTTCACCGTCAATTAGACCTTGATGGCAACCCAGAAGTTATACTTTGGAGAAAATATGATCCAGGACAATACACGAATCATGTTATGTCATATTGGAGAGGTTATAATGGTGGTGCGACCAAAAGCATGGTGGAAGACTACTTGTGTATTGATGGTGACCCCATAACACTTTCTGATCAGTATGCCGGAGATGCCACCATTGAAGATGTTTTTGTAAACAGAGATCCTCGGTTACGACAAACGATTTTACACCCTGAAGATCGGGAGTTTTATAACTTTGGTAATAGCGGTGACTTTACGTATCCACGAGTTACCGGTATGGTAGGTGGAGAAAAAAGTGCAACGGGCTATCAGATTATAAAGGTTTATGATGTTGCTGCGGCTTATCGGTCGTATAACACTTCATGGACACCCGCAATTACCTTACGTTTGGGCGAAGCACTGTTAAATTATGCAGAAGCTACGGCTGAATTGGGAACCATTACGCAAGATATTTTGGATATGACCATCAATGCGCTGCGCGACCGGGTAGCCATGCCACATCTTGATATCACCAATGTTCCTGTGGATCCAAGATATACGGGTGATGGTGTTTCGCCATTACTAATTGAGATCAGAAGGGAACGTCGTGTTGAATTGTTTATGGAAGGTTTCCGTTACGATGATCTTAGACGTTGGAAACAAGGTTCGAAATTAGCGAAGAAAGATTATGGTTTATTATGGGATGCCGCGGCAGAAGCACGATACGAAGGTGCTACAGTAATTACAGCGGTTGATCCAGAATCTGGAAAAACCTATATTGATCCTTATGGTGGATCAGATTGGGCTAGTCCCCAGTTTGATGAAAACAAACATTATTTGTGGCCTATTCCACTTTCCGAAATTTCTCAAAACCCCGACCTGGGCCAAAATCCTGGTTGGTAACTGAGGTATCATTTAAAAAGACGAAGCCATCCTTATACGATGGCTTTGTTTTTTGAAATTTGTAACATACCTATTAATTTTTAAACTCTTATACCATGCTTTTCAAAAAGGCCCAACGATTCTTATTGTCACTACCACTATTAGGTTTATTAACCGTTAACATTTCCCAGGCACAAGAGGAGACTAAACAAATAGTGCCCAAACTGCAAAATCCGATAAGTGTACCGTACCTGCAGAAAAAATTAAAAAAGGCAGGTCCAAAACTCGTATTGAACCCAAAAATCGAAAAAAACCTTAAAAAGAAACTGAAATCAGATCCCGTGGTTCAGAATCTGTACAAGGCGATACGGGCCAATGCCGTTGAAATTCAAAAAGAGCCGTTGTTGGTTAGAGCGTTGGAAGGTCGACGATTGCTTCATGTCTCACGGGAAATGTTATATCGTATGAATATGTTAGGGATGGTCTATCGCATCGAAAAAGACCCCATCATTTTAAAAAGAATCGATGAAGAATTGAAAGCGGTATGCAATTTCACCGATTGGAACCCCTCACATTACCTTGATGTAGCGGAAATGGCAATGGCCGTGGCCTTTGGTATTGATTGGGCCGGTGAGGCACTGCCTTCAAGTACCATCGAACTAGCTAAAACAGCGCTAATAGAAAAAGGAATCAAGCCCAGCTATAACGAAAAAGGCAATACCGGTTGGGTAGGTGGTAACAATAATTGGAATCAAGTATGCCATGGTGGTATGGTAGCGGCTTCCATTGTCACAGCTGATAAAAATCCGGAATTGGCTGTAAAAACTATCGGTAGGGCTTTAGATAGTATGCCTCAGGCCCTAGTTTCATATGGTCCCGATGGTGTTTATCCAGAAGGTGCTACCTATTGGTCGTATGGCACCTCTTTTACCGTCTTCACCGCCGCCATGTTCGAAAGTGCATTTGGAACGGATTTCGGATTGGCCGAATTTCCGGCCTTAAAGGAAAGCGCCGATTTCAAGGTACTCAGCAACGCCCCCTCGGGTTGGTATTATAATTTTGCCGATTGCGGCGATAAACGTAGTGCACAGGGCGATATTACTTTGGCTTGGTTCGCCTCTAAAACAGGAAATAAAGCCTATTTTGAAGAAGATCGTTTTTTAGCACCCGCCGCAGGTATGGGTAAATTAGCGAGAAATGCCGGTGCCGGATTGGTATGGGTGTCCCAGTATAAAGAAAAGGAAGATCAAGAAACCCCATTGGTCTGGAAAGGCGAAGGCGATAATCCGATTGTAATTTTCAGGCCGGAAGCTAACGATCCCCACCAATACTATTTTGGAGGTAAAGGGGGAAGGGGAACGGTTAATCATGGTAACATGGATGGCGGTTCTTTCATATTCGAGCTCAACGGGGTGCGTTGGTCCATCGATACAGGTAACCAACGGTACCACGATCTTGAAAAGACCGGCTTTAATCTTTGGGACAGATGTCAGGAGTGTGAGCGTTGGACGCTTCTAACCAAAAACAATTTCGGGCATAGTACATTGACCATAAACGACCAACATCATGTGGTTGATGGCAAAGCCGTAATTACCGATTTTAAAGAGGGAAGTCAACCAGAAGCCACCATTGATCTGAGTGCCGCATTTGAAGGACAATTAAAAAGTGCACGCCGTAGATTTGTAAAAGACAGTCCTACATCGTTGCTTATTGAAGACACTTTAGAGGCTTCCGACTCTACGCGGCTGGTGACTTGGCAGCTACTTACGGTTGCGGATGTAGAGCTGGTCAAAGGAGGGGCAATTTTACGTCAGGATGGCAAACAATTAAAATTGGAAAATTTGTCCCATCCTGAAATATCGGCATCTGTAGTTTCCTTAGACCCCGCACCATTGGAATTAGACAGACAAATCGAAAATCTAAAACGGATTGAACTACGAATTCCGGCGTATATTATGAACGATAGAAAAACCACGATTAGGGTTCGTCTTTCAGGAGATTAACATTGAGGGTGGCCTATATTCTATGCAATCTACCTATTGTATTGCACGGTAAAATATAGTATCTTTTTAGTATGCAAAAGACCTTGGTCAGAAACGCTTGATCAAGGTCTTTTAAAACGATAACATCGTGCTTTTTGAATTTGACAATGACATTAACGAATACTTGGTAGTTGTGAGCCCTTCGGAAGCCATATCTAACAATGTCTCCTTTTTTAAAAGATTATATCATGAAAGGTTCGGTCGAGCACGATACATTCAATCAAAAGCGCATGTAAGTCTCTGCCATTTCAATCTACTCGAATCGCGTGAATCTATTTTAAAGCGGGAGTTCGATTTGTATTTGAACCAAATAAAAGGTTTCGAAATGGGCGTATGGGGGTTTCATGGGTTTCAAAAAAACGGCCTAGTATACCTAAAAACCGAGAAAGAGAAAATTATAAGCGTTCAACGGTTACTGACAACTGTTTTACGTCAACGTTTCCATATACCCAAAAAATTAGCTCAAGTATTGCGGGAACCACATATCACTATAGCCCGTAGTGATAGCGCTAGTCAATATTCCCATAGCTGGAATTATTTTAAAGATATAACCTATGAACATCAATTCTTGGTCGATAAAATAACGGTATTGCGTAGAAATGTGGCTAGAAATCAAAAATCACGGTATGAACTCGCATTCGAAGTTCCGCTAGCAAAATGCTAGGCTATTTGTGCAAGCCTCCGGCGATTGGAAGTCACTTTTTCAATACTGGTAATTACCAGTTTTACCAGCTTTTTACAAGGTGAAAGTAAGGCCTAGACTTATATTTGATGAACGATCATTCTCTGAATCGGGTGAGAAACTACTATAAAAGTAATTGTAAAGTGCCGAAACACTTAACACCTTGGTCAATGGCATTTCAGCCTTCAATTGGCATAGAATCCTATGATTGCCAATATAGCGATACAAAGGTTGAAAATATACGGTGCCCGTAAAATCAAGTCTAACCTGTTCCAATGCATGGGTTATCGATAAATAACTACTATTTCTATGATTATAGAATTGTTGATATGGATCGTCTGTTTTTTCTATTTCATACATATAGGCATTACCAAAATATGCCTTGGTATTTTCTTTGGATATCAATTTCAAACGGATACCGGCTCCAATCAAATTCCTGCTCGTAATTGTTAACAGGGTATTGTTCTGGTTTTGTAAAAAAGCTTCCAATCGAAAGAGGTTCGATAGCTTTTGATTATAGCGGAAATGAAGAAACCAAGAATTTTGGAAATCTTCATCCTTACTTCTGATAAGGTTATAGTTGCCGATAAAAAAATAAATCTTTTTAAGATCTTTTGATTTGAGCTGCGTCGTCAAATTAGATCCGACTTGCAAAATGTAACTGCCATTATTGTCCGTATAATCGAATAACAAATCACTTTTCAAGGCAAAACGCACTGAATCACGTTGCATACGTTTTGACTCTATATTGACCAATTGGCTATTTGAATATTGGTAAAAACAAGCAAGTACGATGAGAACGTAAATGTTTTTTATGCGCATTTTGAGCTATTTTAAAAGCTGCAAAGGTATCCAAATTCCGTATAATTTACCAGACCATCGGAAGTGTTCATTGCTATATGGGTTTTCGAACACTGCATTTGAAAAGTTGTGCATCTTGCCGAAAAATTTTCTAATTCTAAAGTGGTCTTAAAAAAAGGAAGGAATACTTACTTCAGCATCCGACCTTATAAATTGGAGTGACCCGTTATGTGAAATAATGATTGATCTTTTCCCAAAACTTATAATCATCCATCGATAGAATTTGACTTTTGGTATAGTCAATTTGGCAGAACTTCTATTCCCTTTTAGTATAAAGACATAAAATTCCACTTTTGAGGTGTTAATTAAAAACACCGATTAAATGAAACTATATCTTATCATAGCAAGCATTCTATTTGTAGAAATGGCTTTTGCCCAAGAAGTCGAGACCAATGCGACATCAAAATTATGGTCGCTAGAAGATTGTATTTCGTACGCCATTGAAAACAATATCACTGTAAAAGATGCCGATTTGAATACGAGCATTTCCGAAGTGGATTATAACAAGGCAAAATCAGCAAGGTTGCCTAACTTATTCGGTAGTGCCTCACAGACTTTTTCAAGCGGTACTTCTATTGACCCAATTACCAGTGATTATGTTTCCGACCAAATTCACAGTACTAATCTAGGCATCAACAGTTCGATGACGCTCTTCCAAGGAAGCCAGGTAAACAATCAAATCAAACAGAACAAATTGTTGCTTGAGCAAAGCGGATTATTGGCAGAGGAAGCTAAAAACAGTATCGTTATCAGCATTTTGGAAACCTATTTACAAGCACTTTTTAGCAAAGAGGGAATTGCCATAGCGGAAAATAACTTGAAGGCCTCGGAAAAAGAGGTGCTGCGAGCTAAATCTAGACTTGATGCCGGGTCTATTGCTTTGAGCGATTATACAGAAGCCCAAAGTCAGGCCGCAACCAATAAATACAACGTCATTGCCGCTAAAAATGATTATGAACAGAATATCATCACCTTAAAGCAATTGTTAGAATTATCGCCTTTGGAAACCTTGGAAATCGAAACCATCGATGAAAATATGGATTTGATAAATCTTGAACTCAACAAAGAGGCAATCTACACCAATGCCTTGGCGTATCTACCGGAGGTTGAAGCCAGCAAGACCAATATCTTAATAAACGAAAAAGAACTAGATATTGCCAAAGGAGGATATTTACCTACACTCGCCCTAACCGGGAGTTTAGGTTCCGGTTACACCAGTATTAACGATAGCGACTTCTCAGACCAATTAGATCTCAATTTCAACCAAAGGTTGGGGCTAAGCTTGACGATTCCAATATTTAATAGAAATCAGACCAAGGCCGCTGTTCAGACGGCATCCATAAATATTGAAAAGGCTGAGATACAAAAGCAAACTGTTGAAAAGGAAGTTATCAAAAAAGTAGAAACGGCATACCAAAACGCATTGTCCTCACAAGAACAATTGGTAGCGGCGGAGGCTTCTGAAGATGCAGCGGAGCAGTCTTACAACCTAGCCCAGAAAAAGTATGAACTGGGAGACTTAAGCACGACAGATTTGGTAATCAGCCAAAACACGTACACCAACGCACAACAGAATTATTTACAGGCAAAATATTTAAACATTTTATACCATCAATTATTACAATTCTATCAAGGAAACGAAATTAAACTTTAATCAAAATGAAAAATAAAAGAAACATCATAATCGGAGGTATTTCTGTAATCGTATTAGCTTTAGTAGCATATAGCTTTATAGGCAGTAACGACACCGCGGTCATAGAAGCAAAGACCGTTGCGGCAAAAAAAGGAAACGTAACCACAATGGTTACGGCAACGGGTACTATTGAACCAACTAACCAAGTGGATGTTGGTACACAAGTATCCGGGGTTGTAGAAAAAATATATGTAGATTATAACAGTGTGGTAACCGAAGGGCAATTGATAGCGGAATTGGATAAAACCAATCTTAAAGCAGCTCAAATCCAGGCCCAAGCTTCGTATGATAATGCTGTTAGTCAACGAAATTATCTACAAACCATTTACGAACGTCAAAAAACGTTGTACGACAACCAAGTAATCAGTAAATCTGATTTTGACGATGCGGTTTATAATTACGAAACGGCAAAAGGAACGGTGATACAGCGCTTATCAGATTTACAATCGGCCAAAACAAACTTGGGATATGCCAATATTTATTCTCCAATTAATGGGGTAGTGCTTTCCAGAGCTATCGAGGAAGGCCAAACCGTGGCTGCAAGTTATAGTACGCCAACACTCTTTACCATTGCGGAAGACTTAAAGGAAATGCAGGTAGAAGCTGATGTTGATGAAGCGGATATAGGTGAGGTAAAAGACGGACAACGTGTTAGTTTTACGGTAGACGCCTATCAGGGTCAAGAGTTCGAAGGAGTGGTTACCCAAGTAAGATTAGACCCTACGATAACTTCAAATGTTGTCACCTATACGGTAGTCATCAAGGCTGATAATCCTGATTTAAAACTAAAACCAGGGTTGACAGCTACTATTTCAATTTATACGCTAGAATTAAAAAATGTGTTATCGGTGGAAGCAAAAGCTATCAATTTTAAGCCAACACCTCCTGAAATGATGGCCTATAACGAGCAACAAAACATTAGTGTAGATAGACCGAAAGACGGACCAAGGCCAACTGAAGATGGTGCAACCAAGGTATGGGTGTTGGAGGCCAACGGAGCTATTTCTCCAAAAGAGGTAACACTTGGTGCCAGTGACGGTGTACAGGTACAAATTTTGGATGGAATTAGCGAAAATGACAAATTGGTTTACAGTTTAAAATCGGAAAACACGGAAACTACCGCATCATCAGGTGCTAAAGATGAAAGTCCGTTTATGCCACAACGTCCGGGAGGAAAGAAAAAATAACGACCATGAGCAAAGAAATCATAAAAATAGAGGACCTAAAACGTGAGTTTACCATGGGTACTGAAACGGTTCATGCATTAAAAGGGATCTCCTTTACGATTCGGGAAGGTGAATTTGTGACCATAATGGGGTCGAGTGGTTCAGGCAAGAGTACCATGCTTAATATTTTAGGCTGTTTAGACCAACCAACCTCGGGAACTTATGAGATTGATGGTGTAAGTATGAAGGACCTTAGTAGAAATGATTTGGCGACCATCAGAAATGAGAAAATCGGATTTATATTTCAATCCTATAACCTGTTAGCCAGAACCACTGCCATAGAAAATGTAGAGCTGCCACTTTTGTATAACAGTAAAGTTTCTACCGAAGAGCGTAGGGAACGTGCTATCAAAGCCTTAAATATGGTCGGACTGGGGGATAGATTACATCATACGCCTTCACAACTTTCAGGGGGACAACAACAACGTGTTGCCATTGCCAGGTCTCTGGTGAACAATCCTGTGATGATTCTTGCCGATGAGGCAACGGGAAACTTAGACACAAGAACATCGTATGAAATTATGTCGCTGTTTCAAGATTTGAATAGGCAGGGCATTACCATCACATTTGTAACCCATGAGCCAGATATTGCCATGTTCAGCAATAGAACCATAGTGTTAAAAGATGGGAATATCATTCAAGATTACATGAATGAAAATATACAATCGGCATCAAACGAACTGGCAAAACTGCCTCAAGAAAACCATTGATTATGAGAATATTAAACCTATTAAAAATAGCCTATAAAGCAATTGTTCTTAATAAGTTAAGAACATTGCTTACCATGTTGGGAATCATCATAGGCGTGGCTTCGGTAATTGCGATGCTAGCCATTGGTGAAGGCTCTAAAGAGAGTATTAGAAGTACAATTTCCAGTATGGGGTCTAACATGATTACCATAAGGCCTGGCACCGATGACAGGGGGCCGGCAAGAGGTAGTGGGGGAGACGTACAGACACTTACCCTTAAAAATTATGAATTGATAAAAGAGAAAGCTACTTTATTAAGTTATGTTACTCCAGTAGTAAATGGAGGCGGACAAGTAATTAGCGGGGCCAACAACTGGCCTAGTACCATTTATGGTGTTAATCCGGAATATTTACAAATTAAGGTGGTCGACTTACAAAGCGGTAGTATGTTTACCGATGCTGAAGTAAAATCTGCTTCTAAAGTAGTGGTTCTCGGGCAAACCGTTGTAGATAATATATTTCCCGATGGGCAAGATCCCGTGGGACAAATGATTCGTTTTAATAATATTCCGTTTAAAGTGATTGGTGTTTTAGAGGAAAAAGGTGAAAATACTTTTGGACAAGATCAAGATGATGTTGTGATTGCCCCTTATACCACAGTACAAAAACGCATTTTGGCCATAGATTATTTGAATCAAATAATGGCTTCGGCGGTTAGTGAAGACGATGCGCCGGACGCGGTTTTGGAAGTGACCGATATTTTACGTTCAGAACATAAACTACTGGAGAATGAAGAAGATGATTTTACGGTTCGTTCTATGGAAGAATTAATTTCAACCTTTAGTTCGACCAGTGAAATGTTGACCATACTTTTGGTAGCCGTGGCAAGTATTTCGTTGCTCATAGGAGGGATTGGCATCATGAACATTATGTATGTATCGGTAAAAGAACGTACCAAAGAAATTGGTTTGCGCATGGCCGTCGGCGGAAAAGGGTCTGATATTCTCATGCAGTTTTTGATTGAAGCTATTTTAATCAGTATTACGGGAGGAATTTTAGGGGTTGTATTAGGCCTTAGCGCCACCTTTTTTATTGAAAAATTCTTACATTGGCCGACGAGTGTGGCACTGTATTCCATAATTATATCGTTTGCCGTTTGTGCTATTACCGGTATATTTTTTGGATGGTACCCTGCCCGAAAGGCATCGGCATTAGACCCGATTACAGCGCTCCGTTATGAATAATTTGTTATGCATAAAAACAAAAAAATAATATTTTTTTCGCACCTCCTGATCTGGTTCGTCTTATTTAGTTTGCCCTATATCTTGTCTTACGGACAAGAGCAGGAAATTAATAGGATTATTGCCCATTTTTGGATTCCATTGTTCTTTTATGCCATCATTTTTTATTTGAACTATTTCGTATTCATAGATCGCTTTTTATTTGCAAAAAAGACGCTTCAATTTATTGTCATAAACCTTTTGATCATTGCCGTTTTTCTATTGTCAAAAGAACAAATAGAGCAAAGCTTTTTTCAGGAATTAGTGAAGAGGCCACGTGATAATACTAGAAGTGGCCCTCCTTTAAAAATGCTGATTTATGTACAGATGTTGTCCTATATGGCGCCATTGCTTTTTTCTATCGCCATTAAAACGACACAGCGATGGGCCAGAACGGAAGCGGAACGTAAAGAGGCGGCCAATATAAAATTACGATCGGAGCTTCAGCACCTTAGGTACCAGTTGCAGCCCCATTTCTTTTTTAACTCTTTGAATAATATTTATTCTCTGGTTGATATTTCCCCGGAAGAGGCAAAAACGACCATTCATAGTTTAAGTAAACTCATGCGCTACTTATTGTATGAAACAAAAACAGAATTGGTATCCCTTTCAAAAGAAATCGATTTTATGATAAAGTATATCGATTTAATGAAACTTCGTCTTAGCGACAAAACAAAAATTGAAACAAGTTTTCCTTCTGACGAAACCGGTATCAAAATAGCGCCATTATTGTTTATATCGCTGATAGAAAATGCCTTTAAGCACGGGGTTTCCGCAAACGCGGAAAGTATGATATCGCTAGAGATGCAATGTCAAGATAAAACAGTTATTTTCAACATCGAAAACTATAATTTCCCTAAAGAGGACAACGATAAAAGCGGATCAGGTATCGGATTGCAAAACTTGGAAAAACGATTACAATTACTATATCCGAACAAACATACCTTCCAAAAGCAGCTCAAAGAGGGGATATATACGGTACATTTAAAAATTGAAACTTAAATATGGAAGCTATTCAACTCACCTGCATGATCGTAGACGATGAACCTATGGCACTTAATTTGGTAGAAAGTTATGTAAAGAAAACGCCTTACCTCACGTTGCGAAAAAAATGCAGTAGCGCCATTGAGGCAGTTCAATTTATTAATAATGAAACTGTTGATGTACTTTTTTTAGATATTCAAATGCCCGACCTTACAGGGCTTGAATTTTCCAAGATGCTTCCCAAGCATACACGGGTGATTTTTACAACAGCTTTTGACCAATATGCCCTCGAGGGTTTTAAAGTTGAGGCATTGGATTATTTGTTAAAACCTTTTGATTATGCCGAGTTTTTAACTGCCGCAAATAAAGCTTTGGAATGGTTTACCTTGGTAAAAGGAAAAACGGAAACTTTGGTTTCCAAAAAAAAAGAGTTTCTTTTTGTAAAATCTGAGTACAAACAACTTCGTATTCGGTTATCGGATGTTCTTTATTTTGAAGGACTGAAAGATTATATCAAAATTTGGTTAAAAGACAACCCCAAACCCATTTTGACTATCATGAGTTTGAAGTTGTTGCAGGAAGAACTCCCAACATCAGATTTTATGAGGGTACATCGGTCTTTTATCGTTTCTTTAAAAAACATAGAGGTCGTCGAACGTAGCCAGATTGTAATCAATAAACAGCGTATAACGATTTCAGAACAATATAAACCCCAGTTCTTGGAATTTATAAACAAGAATTCTTTGATGTAATCGATACCAGAAAAAGGGTACAAAAGAGAAGAAGTGGGTGTTTTGACACCCACTTCTCCCATCATAATCCGGAATTACTTTTCAATTCAGCGCTGCCAGAAGTTTTTTGGCAACCAACTCAGAAGAAGCGGGGTTTTGTCCAGTGATTAAGTTTCCATCTTGTAAGGCATAGGCTCCCCAATCCGATCCTTTGGAATAGCTGCCTCCATTTTCCTTGAGCATGTCTTCAACTAAGAAAGGGACCACCTCGGTAAGTTGTACAGCGGCTTCTTCACTGTTGGTAAACCCGGTTACTTTTTTACCCTGTACCAATGGGTTTCCATTTATATCTTTAACTCCTTTTAAGGCGGCTGGGGCGTGACATACAAAAGCAATAGGTTTTTCTTGCTTATTAAAAGCTTCGATCAGCGCAATTGAATTTTGATCGTTAGCCAAATCCCATAACGGTCCGTGACCACCGGGGTAGAAGACGGCATCATAATCGTTGGCGTTGATTGCTGTCAACACCTTGGTATTTTTAATTTTCTCCTGAGCGACAACATCTTTTTTGAACCGTTCGGTATCCTCTGTGCTGGCATCGGGTGTGTCACTACTAGGATCAATGGGTGCAGCCCCTCCCTTAGGCGTAGCCAAGGTAATATCGGCTCCTTTATCCAATAAAGTATAATACGGATTGGCAAACTCTTCGATCCAAAATCCGGTTTTCTTACCGGTATCTCCCAATATATCATGGGAGGTCAATACAAATAATATTTTCATCACTTTGATTTTTTAATTTATAAGGCTAGTATGCCATTTTTACAATCTTCTCCGCATCGGCAGGGGTGAGGGTTTTGTGCTCACCTAGACCTTTCCATCCGCGGTCGGTAAACCGTTGCCCAATATTTTCGGCCGTACCCTCGTATTCCGAAGTATAATCGGATAATTTGGTGTCGATGCCCAAACTTTTGAAAAAAGCTTCGGTTTTCGCTATTGCGGCATATGCCTTATCATCGATATTGCCTTCCGTTACATTCCAAACACGCTCGGCATATTGGGCCAGCTTCTCCTTTTTAGCTTCAAAATTGTACTTATAGTGGCTCGGTGCAATAACTGCCAAAGTTCTTGCATGATCAATTCCAAAGAGCGCCGTTAATTCGTGGCCCATCATATGAATAGCCCAATCACCAGGAACACCTTGTTGTATCAATCCGTTTAACGCCATGGTACAGCTCCACATAAAGTTTGCCCCAGCCTCATAGTCCGTAGGGTCTTTCAACACTTTGGGAGCTACCTCGATCAGTGTTTGTAAAATGCTTTCAGCGAAACGGTCTTGTAAGAGTCCACCAACGGGATAGGTCATATACTGTTCCAGCACATGGGTAAAAGCATCAGTAATACCATTGGCCAATTGGCGCTCAGGAATAGAAGTAATCACGGCTGGGTCTAAAATTGAAAAAACGGGAAACAAACCTGGACCTCCCATGGCCAGTTTTTCTTTGGTTTCCTTTCTTGTGATTACCGAACCCGAATTCATTTCAGAGCCTGTCGCAGGTAGCGTAAGTACCGTACCGAAGGGCATTCCCCTTTCAGTACGAATGCTCATTTTAAGAATGTCCCAAGGCGTGTCGCCTTCGTATAAGGCCGCAGCCGATAAAAACTTGGTGCCATCAATGACAGAACCACCACCAACGGCCAATAAATAAGTAATATTTTCTTCTTTGATTACCTTCAAAGCCTCTAGAAGTATATCATATTCGGGGTTTGCGGGAATTCCACCAAACTCCAGCACCGCGACACCGTTCAAAGCGGTTTTGACCTGATCGTAAATGCCATTTTTCTTTATGCTTCCACCTCCGTAAAGCATTAAAACCTTGGCATTGGCAGGAATTTCTGAAGCCAATTTATCGATGCTATTTTTACCGAATATGATTTTAGTCGGATTTTTATATTCAAAATTGTTCATTATAAGTTGTATTTATTGTTATCAATTCGAAGCCCCCCTATAGGTTTAACCACGGCTTCCTCTAAACTATTATGGTTTGAATTAGGTCTTATCTTAATCAATCATGGTTACGAGGTCTTCAGTACTCTTTCTGACCTTGACCAAATTTACGAGCCAGTCCGCTTCCTCTTTTCGATATCCCAAGGGTAGCAATACCGCACTTCGCAGCCCTTTTTCGCGTAAGCCTAAAATTTCGTCGACCGCCGCCGGGTCAAATCCTTCTAGTGGTGTGGCGTCTACTCCTTCAAAAGCGGCAGCGGCTATCGCCTGGGAAAAGGCTATATAGGCCTGTTTTGCTGCGTGGTTGAAATTCGTTTCGGCATCCCTTTGCGGATATGTATCCAACAACATTTGTCGGTAATTTTCCCATCCTTCATTTTTAAAGCCTCTAATATCGTTTGTCAAGTCGAACATTGTATTGATGCGTTCAGCGGTATAGGTATCCCAAGCTGCAAATATTAAAAGATGTGAACAATCTGTTATCACCGATTGGTTCCAAGCAACAGGTTTGATTTTCTTCTTTACCTCTTCATTGGTAACCACCATAATTTCAAAGGGTTGCAATCCACTAGAAGTAGGGGCGAGCCTCGCTGCTTCGATAATTCGGTCAACTTTATCTTGTGCTACTTTTTCACCGTTCATGGCTTTGGCAGCATAACGCCAATTTAATTTATCTAATAATTCCATTTCTATTTATCTATTTAGGTACTTATACATTTATATTTTCTTTTAGACTTTTATCGCATCCCAGGCTGCTTGGTATGCCGCTTCAATATGTGTCTTGTCTATGCTAAACTCTCCGCGTTGCTGTGCGACCATTAAAAAAGATAAGGGATTTATGGCGTAGGCGTAAAGCAAATAATCGGAAATTGGTTTGATAACACTTTCATCTTTCCCGCGCTTCCATAAATCGAGTAAGGGCTGTAGGTGTCTTATACCTTCTTGCCTGCTGGGTTCATCGATTATCGGGGTATTATCGCATTGTGCTAAAAACATCGCTTCCTCACACTGTTTTAGTTTAAAATCGGCAATCCGTTTCCAAATCAACTCAAAACCTTCTGTAACAGAGAGTGTAGGGGAATAAGTCTTAAAAGCATAAGCGGTAAAGGTTGACTTTACCTCGATATAGGTCTTGTTGACCAAATCTTGTTTATTTTCAAAATATAGATATATGGTCGCTGGCGACACATTGGCCATTTTGGCAATTTTAGACATCGGGGCCGCATGAAAACCATCGTTATTGACCAAAGTAATGGTAGCCCTTATTAGGGCGTCACGTTTTTGAATACTTTTCTGAAGTTTAGGCATATTATCACTTTAAAAAACCACGTTGAATGCTGTCAACACTATCATTTCGTATACAAACATATAAAAAAGAATGAACATTCATTTTTTAAATAACCCTTTTAACAATACTTTATCAGGGGTAAGCCCCAGATATCTTATGCAAGCAAGCTTGTCTAAAACAATTTAGACCAACATAAAAACAAATAATTTAAAATCAGCAATTGACTTTAAATAGACCAAACAAATAAGTATATTTAAAAAATACACTATAGTATTAGAGTAATGTTCTAAATAAATAGTTTCAAGTACTTCTATATGAAAAGAATATATATTATATCCTCATTGTTTATTGGCTTAGGATTTGCCTTAGACCTACAGGGAATAAGGGCACAGGAGGCCCCACTTTCAAGTACCATTGTTTTCCAAGAAATAGAAGGACTGCTTGTTGTGGAAGCCGAGTATTTCTATAAACAAACGCACGATGAAGAACGCAAGTGGTATGTGACCCATAAAGGAAACCTACCTAAAGTAGGCCGTGATGAAGACGCCCCGCATATTTTTGAGAGTAGTAACAATGCATACTTGGAAGTTCTACCTGATACACGTGTGACCCATGACGATAAATTGATTCATGGCGAAAACTTTAGCAATGAGCCGGGTAAGATGGCGCTTTTATATTATAAGGCGAATTTTAAACATACCGGAAGGTATTATGTTTGGGTACGCGCCTTTAGTACTGGAGGTGAGGATAACGGTATACACGTGGGACTCGATGGTACCTGGCCAGCTTCCGGTCAACGTATGCAATGGTGTGAAGGTAAGCACAAATGGCACTGGGAAAGCAAACAGCGCACCGAAGCGGTACATTGCGGAGAACCTTGGAAAATTTATCTTGATATTGAAACCCCTGGTGACCATGAAATTATGTTTAGTTTGCGTGAAGATGGTTTTGAATTTGATAAATTTATATTGACAAAAGAAAAGGCTTTTGTTCCACAAGGCTTAGGGCCTAAGGTAATCGTCAATAGCGGTAAATTACCGCCTTCTTTTGAAAAAGTAGCTGAAGATTTTAAACCCAAACAAAACTAGTATATGTTAAGAGTCGTTTCTTTTTTTTCGTTTTTTCTTATGATTTCCACGTCGCTTTACGGGCAATGGAAGACGCTAGACCCGCAACAGGAGTGCACCAAACGTCACGAATGTGGTTTTGTAGCCCATGATAATGACTTATATCTTGTGGGTGGACGAGGCATTAAACCTGTCGAAAAATACGACATTCAACAAAATTCATGGAAAGTTATGGCTCCCACACCCCTAGAGATACACCATTTAACACCTGTTTCCGTTAATGGGAAAATCTATGTTGTTGGTGGACTTTCGGGAAAATACCCCGAAGAACAACCCTTATCCCATGTGTATACCTTTGATGCTAAAGAGAATACTTGGGCTAAGATCTTTGAAATACCAAAAAACAGAAGAAGGGGAGGATCGGGTGTAGTTGTTTATAAAAATAAGATCTATATCGTAAACGGTATTACTTTCGGGCACACCAGTGGTACCAATGCTATGTTCGATGTATTTGATCCCGTAAAAAAAACTTGGACAGTTTTGGATGATGCTCCAAATATCAGGGACCATAGTAGCGCTGTTATTGTCGGGGACAAATTGATTGCTTTGGGCGGACGGAATACCAGTTATCATGAACCGGATAATTTTACGGCTTTTTTCTCAACCGTAAAAAGTGAAGTAGATTATTATGATTTTAAATCTAAAAAATGGGGTACCTATAGCGCTACCTTGCCAGCCCCGTCTGCTGGGGGAGGAGCTGTTCAATTGAATGACAAAGTTTATTATGTGGGGGGCGAAACAGGTGAGAAACTGGCGAATAATCAGATGTATGCTTTTGACCCAAAAAACGATGTCTGGGAAAAAAAGCCATTCTTAAACCAAGGGCGTCATGGTACAAATGCCGTTAAAAATAAAGGATTGATCTATATAGCGGCGGGTTGTGCAAATAGAGGCGGATCTCCCGAAATCAATTCGATTGAAGTTTATTCTGAATAATTAAGTAAAACATAATATATTGATTAATAGTAATATACAATACTATGTTAAATGTTTTAATTTAATAATTGCAACGTAGAAAATTGAAAATAATATACGTACAAAACTTTTATATTTAAGAGGTAAGGGGTAAGCTTTTTCATAAGTTCAACGGAAAGCGATATCTTTGTTGGATTATTAATTAAAAACAGCTTAGAAAAAAGAATGGCAAAATCGCAGCAGACGTACAATAAAAGTGAAAAAGAAAAAAAGCGTTTAAAAAAACGGGAAGAAAAGCGTAAGAAAATGGAAGCGCGAAAGGCGCAGGCCAAGGAAAGTGGTAAAAAAGGAATTGAATTTGCATATGTAGATCACAACGGTAATCTAACCGATACCCCTCCAGATCCATCCAAAAAAATTAAAGTAGAGGCCGAGAGTATTGTAATAGGGGTGCCAAAAACCTTGGAAAGCGATAAGGAAGAATTTGACCCTGTCAGAAATGGAAGTGTATCATACTTCGATCACTCCAAAGGCTTCGGGTTTATCATCGATTCAGAAAACCAAGAAAAATACTTTACACATGTTAGTGGCTTGATCGATGAAATCAACGAAAACGACAAAGTGTCTTTTGAACTCGAAAAAGGGATGAGAGGCATGAATGCCGTTAAGGTCACTTTAATTAAATAAAAACAACTTTTATCAGAGCAGTCCTCTTGATAAATAATCAGATACATTCCGAAAAGCAATAGCTACCTACTCTGGTTAAGAGTCTGAAATTTAAGACTTAACTATTTTAAGTTTCAAAGTGCCCCAGAGACTTAATACTGATAGGCAGTTTCTGAAGATTATATTATACTGCGCACGAATGGCGTTTTAAGAGCATATATTCTCCATTATTTTTAAACTCACGAACGGAAATTCCTGTGTAGCGCTTAAAAGTTTTGGAGAGATGACTTACATCGGTAAAACCCAGGTCATCAGCGATTTCGGTTAGTGTAAAGTCGGAATTCAACAAACGTATTTCAACCAATTTAAGTTTGGCCTTTATAATATATTCGCGCAACGACATGCCTACTTGTTTCCTGAAAAATTCGCTGACATAGGCAGAAGACATTGAAAAAATATGGGACAGATGGTCGACTCTTAAATGTTCAGGGGTATCAATATGCTCGTTGATATAGGTCAACATTTTCGTAATTCTGTCATCAGCGTTGTTTTTAGGCACCTCAAAATATGTACTCTTTTTAATATTACGTATTAACACCTCTAAAACACTGGTCATTAAACTAGTTGCAAGGTTTATAGATTCGTTTCCGTAATTCATAGATTCTTGTACAATCATACCAATTAGACTTTCCAAATGGTTACGGTCTACATCATTTTTTATAATGTCTCCAGGCAATTGGTTATAGTTGGATAATATATACGATGCCTCTTTAAACCATTCATTTCTATCAATATTTATCCTATTTACATTTTTAAAAAAAGAATCTGTAAACTTTAAAAACACAAATTTAGTAGGCTTTTCTATTGTAAACGAATGGCATTTTAAGGGTGGTAATAAAAAAATACTCCCTTTTTTGTAGCCATACTGGTTATAGTTTATGCATTGTGTTCCTTCACCATTTTTAATTAAAACCAGTTCAAAAAAATTATTTTTAACAGGTCTTTGTTTCCATTCCGTTAACTCTAATTCTTGTATTTCAAAAGGTTTATTTGCTTCTAATACTTGCATAATAGTGTTTATTTCACTTTAAAATTACTTAAAACAAACCTAACTAGTATAATTTCAGGTTTATAAACCTCGATTTATACAAACATCACCTTTTTTTGTACCATAAAATAGCTCCATTACCTATATATCTTTGTCTTAAAATTAAAAAACAGATATATTATATATAAAATGAATACACCAAATATTGCAAAAGAAGACATTTTAAGCGCTTTTAATTATAGACACGCCACTAAAGAATTTGATGCTACAAAAACCATTTCTGATGAGGATATGGAATTTATATTAAAAACAGCACATTTATCGCCAAGTTCATTTGGTTTTGAGCCTTGGCATTTTGTTGTTGTACAAGACAAAAAGCTAAGAGAGCTTTTAAAACCGGTTGCTTGGGGTGCACCTTTAAAATTAGATACTGCTAGCCACTTTGTCTTGGGTTTAGCTATGAAAGCGCCAATGGTAAAGCACGATGCGGCATACATAGATCATATGATGAAAGCGGTAAAACAAATGCCTGCAGAAGTTATAGCAATGTATTCTAAATTTTACAGAGAATTTCAAGAGCGCGATTTTAACCTAGATTCAGATAAAAAGTTGTTCGATTGGTCATCTAAGCAAACTTACATTGCTTTGAGTAATATGATGACATCTGCCGCATTAACCGGTATAGATTCTTGTCCTATCGAAGGGTTTCACCAAGAAAAGGCAGAAGCCTTATTAAAGGATAAATTTGATATAGATACAGATAAATACGGCCTGGCTTTTATGGCAGCCTTTGGTTACAGAAAAGCAGACCCTGAGTTTCCTAAATCTAGAAGAAATTTTGAGGATATTGTTAGTTGGAGGTAAATAGCCATCAGTTAAAAAATAAAAACAAAAAAATTTCAAGGCGTGATACTTTTAGAATTTGTACCACTTAAAAATTACACATATGAAAGCAATAGGATATAAAGAGAATCTTCCGGTCAGTGATGATAACTCTCTTCAAAACATAGTGTTAGATACACCAATAGCAACAGGAAGGGATATTTTGGTTGAAGTAAAAGCGATTTCCGTGAATCCCGTAGATTATAAAATTAGAGCCAACAGACCTACACCAAATGGGGATTGGAGTGTTATTGGTTGGGATGCTTCCGGAATTGTAAAAGCAGTAGGTGAAGAGGTTTCGTTATTTAATGTTGGAGATGAAGTTTGGTATGCAGGAGATTTAAATCGCCAAGGTAGCAATGCAGAATTTCAAATTGTAGATGAGCGTATTGTGGGTAAAAAACCATCCAGCTTATCTTTTGCAGAAGCTGCAGCTTTACCGTTAACAACCCTTACGGCTTATGAGATGTTGTTTCATAGATTAGAGGTGTATAAAGACAATGCCAACGAATCTATTTTAGTTATTGGCGCTGCTGGTGGTGTAGGTTCTATTTTGGTGCAATTGGCTAAAAAGTTAACCAAGTTGAACATTATTGGTACCGCTTCCCGCGAAGAAACCACATCTTGGTTAAAAGAATTAGGCGCAGATACTGTAATTAATCACAGAAACAACCTAAGCGAAGAGTTCGAAAAATACAAGCTTCCGGCACCTGAATATGTAGTGAGTTTAAATGCTACAGAACATCACGTCGGTGAAATTGCAAAACTGATCAAACCACAAGGTAAATTCGGTTTTATTGATGACCCAAAAACGCTAAATGTAATGCCTTTTAAAGGGAAAGCGGTTTCTATACATATAGAGTTAATGTTTACACGTTCTATGTTCCAAACCGATGATATGGTTGAGCAGCATAACATTTTAAATGAAGTTTCTGAGTTGATAGATAACGGAACTATCAGAACAACTTTAGGGGAAAACTTTGGGACTATAAATGCTGAAAACCTTAGAAAAGCCCACGCCTTTTTAGAAACAGGGAAAGCAAAAGGTAAAATTGTTTTAGCGGAATTTTAAATACAATAATTACAATGAAAATTAACATTTTAGTTGCACTCGCTATAGTAGCAAGTGTATTTGCAAACGCGCAAACACCAATAACTGATGCTGCAACCTCTAAAAACGAAGTTGTAACCGCAGACAATGTAGAATGGGGGTGGTTAAATCCCTTACGAGGCGATAAAAGTCCCGCAGCAGGTAAACTTTGGGGAGATCGTACCAAAAACGAACCAGCGGGGTTTTTGGTGAAGTTTAAAAAAGGATTTTCCTCGCCACCACACATTCACAACATAACTTATAGAGGTGTTGTAATTAAAGGTTGGTTACATAATGATGATGAAAATGCAGAAAAACAATGGCTTCCAGCAGGTTCTTATTGGCAACAGCCAGCAGGTGAAGCCCATATTACCGCAGCAGATGGTGAGGAGAATTTAGCCTTGTTAGATATTCAAGAAGGTCCGTATTTAGTAAAGCCAACCTCTGAAGCTTTTGATAATGGTGAAAGATCAGTAAACGTAGACAAAACAAACTTGGTTTGGCTAAATGCTGATGATATAACATGGGTATCGGAAAAAAGCAATGTACAGACTGCTTTTTTATGGGGAAGCCACAAAGAAAAGCAACTTCGCGCAACATTTTTAAAACTGCCAGCTAGCTTTAACGGAAAAATCAAAAACTTAAGTCCAAACTTTAGGGCAGTAGTTATTTCTGGTGGCCTAACACATCAGTTTACTAAAAATGATGCTAAAAATGTACTTGAACCAGGTTCTTATTTCGGAGTGGAAGAAAATGTTACGTCAATCATTTCTACAGCTAAAGAAACCGTGATTTACATAAGAAGTAACGGAGATTTTGAGGTTAAATAAAGTTGAAAATGTTATAATATAAAACAAGTTTTTAAAGTACAATATACTTGTTAACGGTACTAATTCAAGGAATTAAATAGTTGACATGAACGTTACTCGATTACTTAAGTCAGTTATAATTAATAATTCGTATTTTAGAATATCTACCATCAGTACAACCTTAACCATCGAATTATGGCACAAAAATCATGCAATCACATAAAAGCTATTTCCGAACTTAAAACCGCTGCCGAGCATTTGTGTGAGGAGTGTGTTAAACTTGGTGAAGGCTGGGTACATTTACGCACATGTCAAGAGTGTGGCGTAACGCTCTGTTGCGATGATTCTAAAAACAAACATGCTACAGCTCATTTTCACGCGACCAAACATCCGGTTATAAGTTCGGCAGAACCTAATGAACGATGGTTTTGGTGCTACCTTGACAATACTTTTGCAACCTATTAAACCAAACCAATTATGATAGACCCTAAATTTCCTGAATTAACCAATGTACAGGTAGAAAAACTCAAGAATTACGGTGAAATAGAGTATTACAAAGAGCCAACGGTCGTTTTGGATTTTGGAGACCAGCACTATGATTTTTTTGTAGTGCTTACGGGTGGAATCAGAATTATTGATCCAGATAAGCAAAATGATAGTATTACCGTTCATACCAGACATCAATTCTCTGGTTCTAGTAGTATTCTTTCGCACAGAACCGTTGGTGTTTGTGGCGAAACTTTGGCAAATACCCAGCTCATAAGAATAAGTCCTGAAAAGTTAAAAAGTGCCATTGCTAAATTCAGTGATATCAGCGATGTGCTTCTAAATGCATTTTTATTGCGAGAAGATGCCTTAAAAAACAATGTTCAAGGTATAAAGCTGATTGGTTCTGAACATTCCAATGAAACCTATGCCATTCGCGATTTCATGGATAAAAATGATATTTGGTATAATTTTATAGATTCCGATAAGGAAGAGGGATTGGTACAGCTATTGGAAACTTTTAATTTAAAAGAATCTGACCTGCCTGTTTTAATCAATAGTCAGAATGAGATTTCTATTCGCCCATCCATCGATGAAATTGGTACGTGTACCGGAGTTCGGTTACAATTGGATGATGATATTTATGACGTCTTAGTGGTGGGTGCAGGTCCTGCTGGTTTGGCTGCTAGTGTTTATGCCGCTTCAGAAGGTTTAAAAGTGTTGACTATAGACAGTAATTCCCCTGGCGGACAAGCAGGTAAAAGCTCTAAAATTGAGAATTATTTGGGGTTTCCTACCGGAATTTCAGGAAGAGATCTAGCCAATAATGGTTATATACAAGCTCAAAAGTTTGGTTGTACGATTTCCGTTCCGCATAGGGTAGAGGGCATAGGGCGCAAAGAAGGCTATTATGAAATTAATTCTAATAACACAGCTGTGTTAAAGGCAAAAACAGTTATTGCCGCAACCGGTGCGGCATATAGAAGGTTGCCTTTAGCGGGTATTGAAAAATTTGAAGGTTCTGGAGTTTACTATAGCGCTACATCTATGCATGCCAATATGTGCAAAAATAGCGAAACTGGTATTGTGGGCGGTGGTAACTCCGCTGGTCAAGCGGCCTTGTTTTTAGCAAACTATGCACATAAAATATATGTAATCATCAGAAACGAAGATATTGGTGCAAAAATGAGCGATTATCTGGTACAACGAATTTTTGCCTGTGAAAATATTGAAGTACTGACCGGCAGCAATGTGGTTAAAGTCGAGGGTAATACGTATTTGGAAAAGGTAACCATCAAGAAAAATGACACTTTAGTAGAAAACAGCATTAACTACCTATTCACGTTTGTTGGAGCAAAACCGTGTACAGAGTGGTTAGACAATTTCATAGATACAGATGCCAAAGGGTTTGTACACACAGGACTTACCATTTGCGATAATGCTTTAAATGGCGAATCTGTATTCAAACATAGAAAACCCTATACTTTTGAAACCAGTTTACCAGGACTTTTTGCCGTCGGCGACGTGCGTTCAGGTTCTGTAAAACGAGTAGCTTCGGCGGTAGGTGAGGGGTCTATTGTGGTCAGCGACATCCACAAATTTTTAGCGCTTGAAAACGAAGCGAAAATTATATAGTAATTTTGTCCCCTATGCCACGTACCATAATTGAAAATATTGTAATCCAAGAATACAAAGACCAAACCTTTTTTGAGTTTTGTAAGTATACAACCATTCGGTTTTTTGAAATTGTATATTTTGAAGAAGGTACTGGCACCATAAAAATTAATGGCAAAACCGTAAACTATGCTGCTAACAGCCTTTTTGTTTTTGTTCCGGACGATATTTACATTGTAAATCCCGAGTCTGCCACCACTACAATTGCCATTAAGTTTTTAAAAAGCTTTTTTAGGGGAGATGCACCGCAAAATGTGAATCTTCCGGTAAATGATTGGTTTCGTAAAATTGAAGGTATTTTAAACAGTGAAAGTCATCAACTACGTGAAATGCGTTTTGAAACCGAATCCGACAAAATTCACTTGATTTCTTTAATAAAAATGGTGGCGGCGGAAAACGACAAAAAGAAATCGTACGACCTGTTTATCATTCAAAATTCACTTTCAGTAATTCTTCATTTGATCGCGCGCAACATTCAGTTTTTAAATGCTGATATGACTACAAAAATAGTTGAGTCTTCTAAAATTCAGCAAATCATCAACTTTATTCACGCTAATATTTACAATACAGAATTGTTGACTACTAAGAACTTGGCAGAAGAGTTTCATATGGCCGATAATTACATCAGTGAGTATTTTAAAAAGCACACCGATGTTTCTTTAAAAAAATACATACTTAACTACAAACTAAAACTCGTAGAAACCCGATTAAAATATACTGATTTGCAGTTTTCCGAAATTGCAATGGAATTGGGTTTCACAGATTCCAGTCATTTGAACAAAACCTTTCAAAGCTATAAAGGGATGACAATTGGTGCATATAAGGCAAGTATTTCCTAAAAAACTACCATTTACCTGTTTTTTTACCAAAACCACTTCTTTTTTTACTTATCCAAAGCTTGAGTGCCTAGGTACCTTTGTACTGTAAGTATAACAGCACAATAAATAACCAAAAACTCAAGACTATGGACTACAAAAATTTTCAAACATTTACGGCGGAACAAAAAGGAGGAATTTTAACAGTGACTATAAATTTTGGTCCTGTAAACGTGCAAGGGCAAGAAATGCTAGCTGATTTAAGCAGTCTTTGTTTGCGATTAGAGCGCGATAGAAGCGTAAAAGTAGTTGTTTTTGAATCTTCAAATCCAGGGTATTGGGTGTGTCATTATGATACCAACTTGCTTAGAGATATGGCTACAGAAGCCGTGCCAAGAAACGAAATACAGTTATTGGACTTACAGTCTGTATTAGAAAGATTAAGCAATGTACCACAAGCAACCATAGCAAAAATTGAAGGTTTTGCACGAGGTGGCGGACACGAAATGGCTTTGGCTTTGGATATGCGTTTTGCAGCAAGAGGAAAAGCCAAATTTATGCAAATGGAAGTAGGCATGGGCATTTTGCCTTGTGGTGGCGGAGCTTCGCGTATGGCAAGACAAACCGGTTTAGGAAAAGCATTGGAAATTATTTTAGGTGCCAGGGATTGGGATGCTGACGAGGCTGAAAAATTTGGAACCATAAATAAAGCCTTGGAGGCAGATGAGATTGGACCTTATGTTGATGCCTTGGCAGAACGTATTTCAAAATTTCCGGCAGATTCTATTGCAGCTAGCAAACGTGCGGTTTATGCATCTATAGACTTGCCAATTAAAGAGGCTTTAAAAGAAGAAGCTTATCAGTTGTTTCAGGCAACAAGTAGAACCCCTGCAATTAAAAGGTTCACCTATGCAGATGAAAATGGTGCTCAGTTTGACCATAACAATCAAAAGAATTGGGAGCAAATGGTGATGGATATTCAAGAAGTAAATTAATAAAACAAGAATTATAATTAAATAAAATAGAGATTGATATGAAAGCAATGTTATTGAACAGTTACGGAGAAAATGCCACATTTACAGCAACTGAAATAGAAAAACCAGTAGTAAAAGCAAATCACGTATTGGTAAAAATAGCGGCATCTAGTATAAATACTATAGACACGATGATTAAGAATATGGGACCCGATTTACCATTGTCTCCTGCTGCACCTGCTTTATTGGGAATGGATTTCTCAGGAACTGTAGAGTCTGTTGGTGATGGTGTTGAAGGCTTTAAGGTAGGTGATGAAGTGTACGGTTGTGCTGGCGGATTAGCAGATTTACCAGGAACGTTAACCGAATATATTGTTGCAGACAGCAATTTGGTTGCACTCAAACCAAAACGATTAACAATGCGCGAAACGGCGGCTTTACCCTTAGTAGCAATAACGGCTTACGAAGGTCTAACCAGAGCAGGTGTAAAAGAAGGTCAAAAAGTATTGGTACACGGTGGTTCTGGTGGTGTTGGCCACTTAGCCGTACAATTGGCCAAATACTTTGGTGCAGACGTTTTTGCAACAGGTACAGGCGAAAACCAAAAGGCTATTGTAGAGAAATTTGGTGCCACGTTTATCGATTTTAAAACTCAAAAAGCAACCGATTATACAGCTAAATACACCGATGGTGGTTTTGATGTGGTTTTTGATACCGTTGGTGGTGCAAACCTGAACAATTCTATTGAAGCAGTTGCCTTAAACGGACACATTTCTACTACGGTTTCGTTATGTGAGTTAGACTTAACTCCGTTACACTTTAAAGGAGCATCATTACACGTGGTATTTATGTTGATACCAATGTTACACAATTTTAAAAGAGTTGCACACGGTAATATTTTAGAGCGTTTAGCCGAAATTTCTAACGAAGGGCACTTGACCCCAATAGTAGATGAAAATAAGTTTTCATTAGAGCAAGTTGGTGATGCTTACACACATTTGCAAAGCGGAAAAGCCATTGGTAAAATAGTGGTAGAAAATTAAAAGGATATAAGGATTTGCAATGTATCCTTATGGTTGATTGGTGGTGCTAAATGCCTCTTTTTAGAGGCATTTTTCATTTAGAAAAGATTAAAACCTTGTTTTTTACTAAAACCACCATTTTTACTACCAAAGTCAAAAAGGGGTTTGTGCTTAATTTTGTTATAGATAAAAAATGAAATAGCAGTAGCTATAATTAAAACATATAATTATGAAAACAATAGAACATACAAATGCACTTGCGGAAGCTCGTGCTCTAGAAGTACCATCACGAGAATTATCATTGAGACGCGATCCATCTGTTTCTCAATTTTGGAATGAAAACAGAAAATTGTTAGAAGCTGCTTGGGCAACATGGGAAATTGAAAACAAAGACGATTTACTAATTCCTGATGAAACGCTACTTGATCCACGTTTACAAAAAGCAATTAAAGACGCTTGGGAAAACCCAGAAAAAGAATCTGCTGTTGCCGATTTATGGGAAGAAATTATTCCAGGTGTTTACGTGGCACAGTTTTTTGATCTAGATCGATTAGCAGATTTTCGCAACTATTTAGAAGCTGTAGCAAATTCACAAGTTCCAAAACGAGCACCTTATGGTATACAGTTAAACCGTTATGGAATGATGTTGGATCCCCGCTCAGAAGGACATTTGGCTGCACCTCATTTTCAGGCATTTTACAACGATATCATGGACCGATATATGCGTCCGATAGCACGCCTGCTATTAGGTACTTATGGCTATGACAATCAGACATTTGGTTTCTCTATCAGGTACAATCCAGACAAGGACAAGGATTTACATGCACATACCGATGCTTCTGCAGCGACCTTGAATATCAACATTAACTTACCTGAAGAAAAGTTTACAGGATCGGAGGTAGATTTCTATGATAAAGCTTCAGGGAAAACGGTACAAACTACCTTTGAACCAGGTAAAGCCATAATTCACAGAGGTAATGTACCGCATGCAACACACCCAATTACAAGCGGGCAACGTAGCAACTTGGTAGTGTGGTTATACGGAGACCGTATGCAAATACCACGCGGTAGTACAAGCAGTTATGGTGGCGCCAATAACTCGGCATCTACAATTGATGCTACTGAAAACATCACTGCTCGCCAACGTTGGAGTTTGCCTGATGGCCCTAAAGATACTATTGCACCGTTTTAAAAAGTCCATATAAAACTGACAACATTTGTGTTGTCAGTTTTTATAAACAACATAATCATGTACACCAGACCAAAATACCCAATTTCAACAGTTTTTAAATGGACCAGAAGATACATTTATATCTTTTTTATTACTGCATTAATTCCGGTTATACTTTACGAAGTAGCAGGTTTTAAATGGCTAACACTACCTTGGCAGCCTATTGGGTTAATTGGTATGGCATTAGCATTTATAACTGGTTTTAAAAATAATGCTTCTTACGACAGGCAATGGGAAGCTAGAAAAATTTATGGCGGCATTGTAAATGCGTCTCGGTGGTTTACTACAATGGTTAACGATTTTATAACCAATAAATACGCTGATAATCCTAAAACAGAAACTGAAATGTTTCAAATAAGAAAAACGATGGTTTTACGCCATGTTGCTTGGATGAGTGCCTTAAGACACGCGTTGCGCCAAAAGAAAACTTGGGAAACGGCTAAAACAAATAAGTCCGACCAAGAGCATATGAAAAAAATAAATGTGCTAGAATTTGAAAACTCGTTGTCAGATGAGTTAGAGGGTTATTTGTCTTTAGTGGAAAAAGCTAAGGTGCTTTCTAAAGCAAACAAGCAAACAGCAGTTTTAAATTTTCAGTCAAAACACATTGGGCAACTGGCATCATTAGGGTTAATTGATAATTTTAGGCATGTAGAATTTCAAAATGTTATAGGCGAATTGTTCACCTTACAAGGAAAAGCGGAACGTATTAAAAATTTCCCGTATCCCAGACAATTTGCAACTTTGAACTCTTATTTTGTTTGGATTTTTATTTTCATAATGCCCTTTGGGTTTATGCGCCAGTTCGATTTAACCGCGCAATCATTAGTAGCATCTGGTGTACACAATGCATTTTTTGGATTTCTTGTAGAACATTTTGTGTGGTTATCCATTCCGTTTACCATAATTATTTCGTGGATATTTTTTGCTATGGAACGCGTAGGTGATACTTCTGAAAATCCGTTTGAAGGAATGGGAAATGATGTGCCAATTTCCACCATTTCTAGGGCAATAGAAATTGATATTAGAGAAATGATTGATGATGACAGGCATGAAATTCCCGATCCGTTACCAGAATATGCAAATACCCAAATGTAATTATTGAACCAGGATTTAATACGTAAAAATAAAACTCCAATAGATAAAGCTTAAAAAAATGAAACATATATTAATAACAGGAAGTACAGATGGCATAGGAAAATTACTAGCCTTGCGTTTGGCTAAAGAAGGGCACTTTGTGGCCATTCACGGTAGAAGCGAAACAAAATTGGCAGCTACTCTAAAAGAAATTAAAGAGCAATCTAACAATGAAAATATTTTAGGCTTTTTAGCAGATTTTTCAGACCTGAAAGCTGTTAAAAAAATGGTTAAGGAAGTTGCTGAAAAGATGCCAAAAATTGATGTATTGGTAAATAATGCCGGCATCTTAACAACAAATAGCAAAACCGCTAGTACGGATATTAGATTTATGGTGAATTATTTTGCGCCGTATGTGTTGACCAACGGTCTGTTGCCTAGTATCAAAACATCGGAAGCACCACGAATTGTAAATTTAAGCTCCGCGGCACAATCGACCATAAACATACAGGCATTAGAGGGTAAAACAAGTTTAGGTGCTAATGAAGCTTACGCACAAAGTAAACTGGCATTGACGATGTGGAGTTTTTATTTGGCAGAACAAGAACCATCAATTACTGTAGTAGCAGTAAATCCTGGCTCTTTGCTAAATACTAAAATGGCGAATGAAGCTTACGGACAATTTTGGTCGCCTGCAGAAAAAGGTGCTGATCTTCTCTACGATTTGGCTGTTTCCGAGGCTTTTGAGAGCGTTGGCGGTGCCTATTTCGATAATGATAAGGGAACCGAACGGGGTGACTTTGCAGAAGCACATCCTGATGCATACAACGGTTCAAAAATTGACGAACTTATAGCGGTTACCAAAATGCTATTACTGGGTTGATCAGATGCTATTGGTAAATTAAACAGGGTTCGCCAAGGTATGGTTCTTTTTTTAGGATTGAAAACCAAGCCAATATTTTTTAAAAATCCTCTAGCAGTACTTCACCAACGACGATTCCGATGCACAATAAAAGCAAGATCAAGGCTGGGAAAGACCTGATTTTAGGATCGGCAACCTTAAAATGCATGGCAATGGCTCCTAACATAAAAATCCCCATTGCTCCCGCTGTGGGAGTGCTCAAATCTGTTACCCAAATAGAGATGACCAGCACTATGGCAAGGGCTATTTTAATGGTTCCCACAAGGTACATTATGGGTTTAGACAAGCCATAAGTTTCAAATTCCTCTTTCATCGATTTGGCATCGCCTCCCCGCCAAGGCGTGGGCTTGTTAACACGAAAAAGCCAAACGTTACCTATGGTTATAGCAATTATTATTTTGGAAACAACAAGGGCAGAGGAAAGAAGCATGTTTTTTCTAAATGGTTATTAAGGTGAATATATGTAGAATTTAAGAATTATCCCATTAGGACTATATCTTAACAATTGAAATCAAGAATTGTACAAGCACGCTACGGTCTCTTCGAGAGCTATCGATAGACTGCACACTTAAGGTTTTCTGTCTTGCCCCGGTCTTTGCAACAACTAGCGAACTACAAATGGCCATTTAGTTGAAAATAGCTTCGGAAAATTGCTACGATAAGCTTCAGAAAATGGACATCATTTCTGAAAATAGCAGGGGAATTGTTTCGGGAAGTCTTTCAATACCATAGAAGGTGTTATCTTTGCAGACTACAGAAAAAGATACCATGCAAGAGACCCTAATTGAACTACAGGATAAAAAGACGGATAAAGAACTTTATAGCTACCAGCAAGGAGCCATTCATCAAATCTTTGAGAAGTTCGACAATGAAAGAGATGATTACCACCTTTTATATCAATTACCTACTGGTGGTGGAAAGACCGTGATTTTTTCTGAAATAGTACGACAATACCTTAAAAACCACTCAAAAAAGGTTTTGGTAATGACGCACCGTGTAGAACTCTGTAACCAGACTTCAAAAATGCTTACCAGTTTTGGAGTGGTCAATAAGGTAGTCAACAGCAAGGCCAATTTAGATGACCATGAACGCTACAGCTGTTATGTGGCCATGGTTGAAACCCTTAACAATAGGCTTAACGACGGTATATTGGATATCTCTGACGTTGGTTTGGTCATTGTAGATGAGGCCCACTATAATTCCTTTACGAAACTCTTTAAATTTTTTGAAAACTCTTTTATTCTAGGTGTTACTGCTACGCCCTTAAGTTCCAATAGAGAGTTGCCCATGAACAGCAACTATGATGAGTTGATTCCTGGGGAATCCATCGAAAATTTAATTGAAAATGACTTTCTCGCTAGAGCTGAAACTTACCAATACGACATGGGGCTTACTTCTTTGGAGGTAGGGTCCAATGGTGATTATACGGTAAAATCTTCTTCAGATCTGTATACGAGTCCTTCCATGTTAAATAAATTACTGGAAGCGTATACGGCACATTCCAAGGAAAAAAAAACATTGATATTCAACAATGGTATAGAAACCTCGATCCAGGTATACCATACCTTTAATAATGCTGGGTTGCCCATCATGCATTTGGACAATACGGCTACAAAAAAACAACGAAAACAAATTTTGAAGTGGTTTAATGAGACGCCGGATGCGATACTTACATCTGTAAGTATTCTTACGACCGGTTTTGATGAACCCACGATAGATACCATTATTCTAAACAGGGCCACAAAGTCTTTGACCTTGTACTACCAAATGATTGGTAGGGGGTCTCGGGTGTTGAACAACAAATCTAAATTTACCGTTATAGATCTTGGCAACAATATCTATCGTTTCGGTCCTTGGGGTGCTGACCTGGACTGGGAAGCCATTTTTAAATCCCCTAATTTCTACATAGATCGCATTAAGGACGATGAAGACATTGAAAGTACCTTTAAACATGAGTTGGCCGATGACATTCGGTCGGAATTTTCCAAATCTGAGGACACTTACCTCGATATTAAAGCCATATATAAAGAGGCCACTTTTTCAGGGGAATCGTCTAAAGTAGTTTTGGAAAAATCTATTGAACAGCATGCTTATATCTGTATAGAAAACAGTGAAGATGTGTATGATGCCATTGCCTTGGCAAAATTACTTAAGGAAGACATTGATAATAGAATACAGGTTTATGCCAAGTGTATAAGTAAAAGCACCTATAATTTTTTAAGTTGGTTGAAATTGGATTATAAAAAAAAGCTGAACACCTATCTTCGTGAAAATTTTGATGCCGTTTTTGAGCAAATTCATGGTCATCCCCCAGAAGATTAACCGAATCTTATGACCAAGATTTTTTTTGAAGGGTGCGTTCTGCAAAACCCTATTTATAACTTCAAACCGTACACCGACGAAGACTTTTTCGAAATAGTGTGCTGTTATAAAGTAACGGGGTAGCCTATTTCAATTTAGTAGTTAGATAGAAAAAACTAAAACGTTCGTTTTAGCATAATTTTATGTATTTCATTTTCAAGGATACGTTTTTCTTCAATGTAGAAAGACCGTATATTTTACTTGGTGGTCTCTTGGCTATCATTCACAGAAAAGAATCCCGAGTTCGCTGATTCCTTAGAATCTTTATTGTTTTAATCTACATCTTTGTGGTGTTCATTACCTATAAATAGATGTTATAATGAAAAAAATAAGCCTATTGCTAGTTCTGGCAATACCCTTCACCTTTTTAATTTCCTGCTCAGAAGATACCCTGGCCATCACTAATGGGAATACGGAAACTACCGAAGAGGAGGTAAACGAAACAAACGACGAGGCCTATGTTGAATCGTATGGCGATACCGATTTCGAGGCTACGGACTGGACCGACGAAACCCATAGTAAATCTGCAGATCCCAATTATGACGAAGTATTTGAAGATGAAGTGGTAAAGCGAATCGATATTGTGATTACCGAAGACCGTTGGCAAAGTATGTTAGACGACATGACAGGCCTTTACGGTACTTTTGGCGGTAGTGGGGGCGGAGGCCCCGGAGGTGGCGGATTGATTGAAGTAGACGAAGACCCGATTTTTGTGCCCGCGGAAGTGCTGTACGAAGATAACGAATGGTACCGTGTAGGCGTTCGTTTTAAAGGCAACTCTAGTTTGCAATCTAGCTGGTCGGGAGGTATTTTAAAACTATCGTTTAAATTGGATTTTGATGAATTTGAAGATGAATATCCACAAATTGACAATCAGCGTTTCTACGGTTTTAAAAAATTAAGTTTGAAAAATAACTACAATGATAAGTCTATGCTTCGTGAAAAAGTGGTTGCCGATGTTTTTAGGGATGCAGGCGTGGCCAATTCGCATACCGCATTTTATACTGTATACGTAGACCATGGCGATGGGCCTGTCTACTTTGGTGTATATACAATGGTAGAAGAGGTTGACGATACGGTTATCGACACTCAATTTAGCGATAATGACGGCAATTTATACAAACCTGATGGTACTGGGGCGAGTTTTGCAGCTGGTACGTTTTCCGAAGAGGTATTCGTAAAGAAAACCAATGAAGATGAAGCGGATTTTAGCGATATACAAAGTGTCTTTACGGCTTTACATGCCAATAATAGAACTTCAGAACCCGAAGTTTGGCGCACGAATTTAGAGTCTGTTTTCGATACAGATACCTTTTTAAAGTATTTGGCAGTAAACACGGTTATTCAAAACTGGGATACCTACGGTAGAATGACCCACAATTATTACCTGTACAATAACCCCGATACCGAAAAATTATCATGGATTCCATGGGATAACAACGAAGCCTTGCAACAAGGCAACATGCAAGGATCTTTGGCCTTGGACTTTTCTGATTTGAATGATTCGGAATGGCCACTGATCGGTTATTTATATGAAGATGCAACCTACAAGGCTCAGTACGATACTTACCTACAGGAAGTGATAGATAACGCCTTTAACGTAAGCACCATGCAAGCAAAATATGCCACATATGCCACATTGGTAGAACCGTATGCCAAGACTGAAGTTTCAGGTTATACTTTTTTAAATTCGAGTTCTGATTTTCAGGCGGCCATAAGTCAACTGAACAGTCACGTTTCCCAACGGGCAACAGCAGTAATTAATTACCTAAACAACTAGTTTTTTACGTCGGACTGATGGCTTGGTTCGTTGTTGATGTTCCCTAGTTGAAATCCGGCTATTTTTATAAATAGCTGGATTTTTTTGTTTTTATCCAGATAAAAAAGAAGGATTTATAATTTGAGTTAAATATATTCATCGCCACTTGTGATACGTGATACTTTAGGAATCGGTACTTGACTCCAATCCGTCAAGATTGGTTGAACACAACCAATGACTACTTTCATTCTGATAAGTAAAGGCAATAATGTAAAGATAAGACCGGCAGCATTACCTTTTGAATGCTAAACCTCATTGGACAACCGCATTGCATTACAGTTAAAATTTCGTTAATTGGCTCACTGTCAGTCCGTACCAAACGATAATTTTTCTAATTTAAATACACACTAAAATTATGAGAAATGAAAAAAATACTACTAGGCTTTGCTATAGTTATAGGAGGCTTTATTACTATAGCTGCTACCAAGAACATGGACAAAGATGTTGACCTCACCGAAGGTTTTAGCTTCGGTAACCCTGAAATAGCCTCCATCAATCAGCTAAATTTTGGCCCACAGGGAATATTATTCGTTGGGGATTCAAAAAAGGCCACTATTTATGCTTTGAATACCAATGATACCCATGTAAAAGACAAGGCGGCCGAAGTTAATATCGGAGAAGTCGACGCAAAGATTGCGGCAGCTTTAGGTACTACAATCGAAAAAGTGAAGATAACCGACATGGCCGTAAATCCTATTTCAAAAGTGGTATATTTTGGTGTCCAAACAGAAGCGGGTACTCCAGTTCTTCTTAAACTGATTGGTGAAAATTTTGAAAGTGTTCCGTTACAAGAAATTAGTTATTCCCAAATTGAATTAACAGACCCGGTAGCCGAAGATGCCAAAGACCATAGAGAGCGCCCATTGCGCGTTTGGGCGATTTCCGACCTCAAATACCATGATGGCCAAGTCTTGGTTTCAGGCCTCTCCAACAAGGAATTTGGATCTACTTTTCGAAGTATTCCGTTTCCCTTTAACGATGCCCAAGATTATGCATCCTTGGAAATTTATCATGCAGCACATGGCAAGTATGAAACGCAGTCTCCCATTAAGACCTTTGATGTCGTTCAACTCGATGGGGAAACGTATTTGATGGCCAGTTATACCTGTACCCCCCTGGTGCTTTTTCCTATGAAAGAACTTAAAAATGGCGTACACTCGAAGGGCCGGACGGTGGCTGAGTTGGGGTCGGGCAATTCCCCTTTAGACATGGTATCTTTTGAAAAAGAAGGAAAACAATATTTCGTCATGTCGAACACCAATAGACCCATTATGAGAATCGACTATGCAGATTTGGCCGCATCAAAGGAGTCATTGACCGAGCCTATTAAAGAATTTGCGGTTTCCGCCGGGGTTGACTATGTTTCCTTGCCCATGGTGAATGTGTTGCAAATGGATAATTTAGATGCCAATAGCATTGTTTATATGCAACGAACTGCAGACGGGGAACTCGTTTTACGCAGCAGAACCACAAAAAGAATGTGATTATGCCGATGTATGATATAAAGAAGATCAAGTTATACTTGGTCTTTTTTTGTTTGAATAGCCTTCTGATTTCCTGTGAAGGGAATAGAACAACGACTGCTGTTCAGGTACACTACGAGAATGGCAAAGCGGTTAGTGTCGAATTTACATATGACAAAGACATTGACAACCTTGGTTTGTTTCTAAAGAAGGAATTGAAAATTCCTGTTTTGGGAAGCCTTGTTAATGTCGGTAGCAACAAATATTCCTTTATTCCGGTGATACCTTTTACCGATGGCCAGACCTATTCTTTACGAGCGGGCAAACGAACCATTGGTAGTTTCACCGTTTCTGATAATTTGAATAAAACCGTTCCTGAAATTCTTGATATTTATCCCAATACCGATACGGTACCTGAAAATTTATTAAAGATGTATTTTCGATTTTCCCAGCCAATGCAGGAAGTTGGGCATGTGCTCGATTTTATTAAAGTCGTCGATGAGACCGAAGGCGCGGTAAAGGAAATCTTTCTTGAAATGGAATCGGAACTATGGAATAAACGACATGACCTGTTGACCTTATGGCTAGATCCGGGACGTATCAAAACCGATTTGATTCCGAACAGGGAACGTGGGATGCCCATTTTAAAAGGACACCACTATACCATACATATTGATAGCAATTGGAGGTCGGCAGAGGGCTTGCCATTGAAACATCCCTATAAAAAAACACTGATTGTTACCCAACGGGATACCAAAAAACCCGCTATCAAAAATTGGACGATTGACCTGCCCAATGCCGACTCAAGACAACCGCTTTCTTTGCTTTTTTCAGAACCGATGGATGCCGTTTTAAGTTCTGAAGCCATAGTCATATATGACGGTTCAGGAAATAGGTTACCGGGCGATTTAGAGGTAGTGAAAGGCGAAAAAAAAATCCTATTTACCCCCAAAAACAATTGGAAAACAGAAAGCTATAAAATTATTGTTGAAGCTATACTTGAAGATTTGGCCGGTAACAATTTAAATCGATTGTTCGATGAAAATATAAGTGTCAAATCAAAAAATAACATATCGCTAAATGCACATGCTTTGGACTTTAAGATTGATTGACGGGGCCGCACCGCTGCGATTGTCAGAGCTTTAGTAGCGATACCTCACTTATGAAGATTTCTAAAACCAATGGGAAGAAGATGTTATATGAAAGCTTGGCATTATTTCAGAAAATAGGCTTTTCGAAACAGCTAGTCATTGAGCATTTAACCCTTGTTTCAAGAGACCCATACAAGACTTGGGGTTGGGAATATCAAATTGAGTTTTCTTTAAGGAAGCATTGAATAGTCTAGGAGTCTTTTAATTTTTCTTTTTAAAAGGTGCAAAAATCGAAGCCTGGGAAAAAGACAGCCCAACTTCAAAGAAAAAAGCACCCAAAAATGGGTGCTTTTGTTACCTATTATCTATTGTGAAACATTTTTTAGTTGTTCCTAATTCCTAGTCCCCTGAAATCATTATCGATTTGACGTTTACAAACTCTTTTAAACCGAAACCGCCATGTTCGCGACCGTAACCGGAATTTTTCACACCGCCGAATGGCATATTGGGTTCGGCCAATCCGAAGGTATTTATAAAGACCATTCCTGTGTCGAAATGCTTTTCCGCTAATTCAGTAGCCTTTTTTACATCCTTTGAAAAAATTCCACCCCCGAGTCCGAAACGACTATCATTAGCGATACGCATGGCATCTTCATTGTCCTTGGCCTTTATCAAAGACGCAACAGGACCGAAAAGTTCGTCGTCATAGGCGGGTTGCCCTTTGGTCACCTGATCCAATACCGTCGCCGGATAAAAAAAACCGTCCCCTTCGGGTATTTCACCACCACATAATAGTTTGGCACCTTTCTCAATACTTTTTTGCACTTGTTCGTGGATTTTTTCACGCAAATCTTCGCGTGCCATAGGCCCCAATTCGGTTTCCGAGACTTTTGGGTTACCCATCTTGAGGTTCTTCATGGCATTGACAAAGTTTTCCTTGAAGTCGTCATAAACGGCCGTTGTGGCAATAAAGCGTTTTGCTGCAATACAAGTTTCCCCATTGTTGTAAATACGTCCTTTTACACTTTTCTCCACGGCAAGCTCAATATCGGCATCGTCTAAAATCAGATAGGCATCATTACTCCCCAGTTCCAAAACCGATTTTTTAATAGCAGCCCCTGCCTTCTCACCAATTTTTTCACCTGCTCCGGGGCTACCGGTCAGGGTAACACCACGTACCAGTTCGTGATTTATAATTTCATTCGATTGCTCGTGATCAATTACCATTACGCTAAATAGCCCACTGGGCAAGCCCGCTGTATCGAAAATAGACTGCAATAATTTAGCCGTACCCGTCACATTTGAAGCATGTTTGAGCAATACACTATTACCGGCCATAAGATTGGCAATGGTGTACCGTATAACCTGATAAGCAGGATAATTCCAAGGTTGAATACCGTAAATAATACCGATAGGGGAATAGGTGATGATACCCCGGCCGCCACTGGAGAGTTCCCGTTCCTCGTTTTTCAGAGCTTCTGGGGCATTCTTGGCCGTAAAGTTGCATATGGCGGTACAGAGGTCTACCTCTTGATTACTTTGTTTCAAAAGTTTTCCCATTTCATCGGTCATCAGTTCGGCCAGTTCCGATTTGTAGTTTTGCAGCTCCTCGCCAATTGCGGTGATGATTTTACCGCGGTCTTCGACTGATCTGGTCTTCCAATCGAGAAAAGCTTTTTGTGCATGTTGTATGGTCTGCTCAACCTGCTCATCACTCATATAAGTGTACGATGATAAGGTTTTCCCGCTAGTCGGGTTAGTGGTTGTAATCGTATGTTCTTTCGTTTTTGTAGCCATTGTTTTCTGTTTATGAATTTGTAATTCTTCCTATTGTTGCTCGCTCGGCATAATATACACATCGTTAATGTTCACCCGATCGGGCTGGGTAAGTGTATAGTAAATCGCATTGGCGATATCCTCAGACTCTAAAGTTTGCATTTCAAGCATGGCCTGTAATTTTTCCTTAATGTCTTCATCGGTGATGGTATCGGTTAGATTGGTGGCAACGGCACCTGGTTCTATCGATGTTACATTGATGCCATATTTTGGTGTCAGTTCTTGGCGAAGACCTTCCGACAACATTTTGACGGCTGCTTTGGTGGCACAGTATATGGCCCCACCAGGAAAATAGCGATGGGCAGCCATAGACGAGATGTTGATGATATAGCCTCCTTTATTAGCTTTCAACTGCGGCAATACGGCCGCAACACCATTTAATACCCCTTTAATATTGACATCGACCATTTTTTCCCATTCATCGGTTTTTAGCTTTTCAACAAACGAAAGGGGCATTAACCCGGCATTATTGATGAGTGCGTTAAGATTACCGAACGTGGATACTGTCTTCGACACGACCTTTTTAAAATCTTCCATCTTGGTAACATCACCAGTGACCACCGATGCCTGCCCGCCATCGTTTTCAATGCTGGTTTTCAGTTCATTTAGTATATCTTCACTTCGGGCCATAAGCACAACCTTTGCACCATGTGCCGCAAGCTTTTTTGCGGTTTCCTTACCTATACCGCTTGAGGCTCCAGTGATTAATATTACGCTGTTTTCTAAATTCATAATTCTGTTTTATATTATTTGTGTTTTAATATAGACCCTTTGGCTAAGGGGAATTGACTGCATCGTCACAACTATTGACCTGTATACCGAAAAAGTCAAAGTAAACGCTCTTGGGTAAGAAAAAAGATGGTAAGATTGACCCGTTTTGGTCAAACTGTTCGGAAGAGGAGTAGTAAAAGTATAAATGGAATTACCATTATTGGTGTTTCAAGCCAATGCATGGATTTTACCGGAACGTATTTTTACTTGGAGTGAATGAGTGTTGATTTAAATAGTTGCACGAACTATTTTACCGAAGTGCTTTTGGGCATGTGTACTTCCACTTTGTCATGCATGGTATATAGTCGGAATTGTTCTCCTTCGGGAACTAGGATTCCACTCGACCTGTTTTCTTCCATAATAGGATTTTGAGCATATTTTTGCCAATGAACCAAGTCTTTTGAAGCTGCTATATTGGTCGACCATTTGCTCCAGTCGGCAAAAGCGGTGCCGTGATAATAGGCGTAATACCATCCTTTATGTTTTACGATTTGATTCACGGCTAGGCCATATTGGTCATAGGTTTCCGGACCCATAGCAATAACCGGGTCATCTTGCACATTGGTCCATACGTCAAGGTTTTTCGAAGTAGCCAACCATATACCTAAATCATTACGCTCATAGAACAAATACCACGTATTATTCTCCCTCCAAACCGTAGGTGTGCCGTAAGGTCCGTCGCTCAAAGGCGTACCATTTGAAGTACGAATATCCAAGGTTCCATGGTCTTCCCATTGAATGCCGTCTTTAGAGCTAAGCCTGTGTGCGACATCATCTTTTCCTTCTGCGAACATATGGTAAGTGGCTCCAACTTTTAGCACCATCATATCCTCTGTCCAACTTTTATCAAAAACAGGATTATCGGCATAGCGGGTCCATGCAATTCCATCAGGGGAAGTAGCATAACCAAGGGCGAGTGGAGAACCGCCCGGCTGAAAACCTGTATACCACATGTGATACGTATCGCCTTCCTTCAAAATATAGCCTCTTTCCCGTATCTTTTGGTCCCACGTATTTTTACCTGTACCCTCAAACACCGGATTTTGAGATAATGTCTCGAATTCGATCAATTCCATGGGAAAGGAAGTATCCGTCGTAGCGGAGACACTATTTGCCGGAACATCGGCAGCCTTTTCCTTTGATTTCGACCTATCATTACACGACATAAAAACTAAGGCACCAACTATTAGTAGATGACGTAATTGCATAGAAACAGGCATTTGTGATTATTGGCTGATTTATGGATTGAAAGATAGTAAAGTCCTTTAAAATGGTTGGAGATTTTTACTTTTCATTTTAAAGAACTCAAATTATAGAAAATTGTATCGTAGGAAATCTAACGGCCAATAGGGCGAAAAACCTATAGTCCTTAGACAGTTTAATTATACAACTCCCGTTGAAACAGAGAAAAATGTGCGTGTGAAAATGCGCCTTGTTAACCCAGTCTCCCAAGCAATTGCACGGTTTGATGGAAAAGAAATCTTCAAGGGGAACCTTGTTAAACCAAAGTATACTAAATTCCCTAACTGCGGTGAAGATATCATTGCGATGATCTCTCCCATAAATACAGAACCAGAAACTATTGAGCCACGAATGCATGCTTTAGCTGGCAGCAAAAAAGAACCCGAACATCCTAAATTCATAAAAGGCACTGAAGCGCTAGACGAGGTACCTGATCAAGGGTTCTACTATGAATGGAAAAAGGAGTAAACGTTGATATATAAATCTGAAAATCACATATTTAATTCGTTTTTATAGAACTGACGTTAATTTAGCCTATCTTTATAAAGTTAATTATTTAGACAGCTTTTCTTTTTTTAATTTTTGACGATTTTAATCAATCCTTCGCTTTCTTCATTTTTATAATTGGTGGTAGTAGTTCTGCCTCAAGAGTCTGATCCCTTCCAGAGCTTTTATGCAGTAGCCTGTAAATAGATGGGTATATCACACTTTTCTTACTTGCGCTCAGATATGGTTCTGAAGTAGCGAAAATTTAAATAAAAAATAATAGTATCGATAATCCAAAGTTTTCTAGAGAAATAAATTCCAACTTTTCAAAAACATTAAGAAGTAGAGTAAACAACTATTTTAAAACCCATAATAAAAGTAGAAATGCCAATATGACCATGGTTATAAAAACCGTAGTTATGATGGCCTTATTTTTATTACCGCTAATAGTACTTTCATCAGGTTTGGCCTCTACAGTTTGGATGGTTTTTGGTTTGTATATAGTAAGCGGATTTGGAATGGCAGGAATCGGAATGGGCGTCATGCATGATGCCATTCATGGTTCGTATTCCAAAAACAAGAAAATCAATACGCTATTAGGTTATACGTTCAACCTTATTGGGGCCAATGCAACGGTTTGGAAAATACAGCACAATGTGCTGCACCATACCTTTACCAATATCGAAAATGCGGACGATGATTTAAACGCACCTTTCTTCCTTAGGTTTTCCCCCCACGCCAAACATTATTGGGTTCATCAGTTTCAGCACATCTATATATGGTTCTTTTATGGTTTAGCGACCATATCATGGATAACAACGAAAGATTTTGTGCGTCTAAAGCGCTATAAAAACATGGGGTTTTTAGACAAAAAACATGAATACAAAAAGAATCTGGTTAGCATGACGTTGTGGAAACTACTTTATTATTCCTATGCACTGCTTCTTCCTATGATCATGGTTCCATTTTCATGGTGGATAATTCTATTGGCTTTCTTAAGTATGCATTTTGTTACCGGTCTTTTGGTGAGCATCGTTTTTCAGATAGCCCATATTATGCCCGTTAATGAGTTTCCACTACCTGACGAGCAAGGTATAATAAACGATAATTGGTATAGCCATCAATTTGCTACTACTAGCAATTTTTCTCCTAATAGCAATCTCTTATTTTGGCTGATAGGCGGGCTAAACTACCAAGTCGAGCACCATGTGTTGCCCGATGTCTGCCATGTACACTATAAAGAACTAACCAAAATTGTATCAGAAACTGCGCAAGAATATGGCATGCCCTATCATTGTAAAAAATCTGTTGGTAAGGCTATTTGCGACCATACAAAGATGCTCCGTACGCTAGGCAGAAAGTAAATGGTGTATTTCAACAAGCCCACCTAATTTTCTACTTGGAAAAAACGAGGTACATCAATTTCAACAAAACCAAAAAACGTGGCATTTACGCTAAGTGGTTCAAAATAAAGACGTAGCTTCGCCGCTTCAAAAAAATGGGTCTATGAAGCGCATAAGTCAATATAAGAAGTTATTTGGTGTTGAAAAGGAGATTGATCTTAAAGCACTAAAGACAACATACCGTACTTTGGTAAAAGAATGGCACCCTGATAAATTTCAAGAAGGCGATGCCAAACGTGAAGCGGCCGAAGTAAATAGCCGCGCTATCATTGATGGCTACCATTTTTTGGTGAGTATTGCCCCTGCAACTATTGCCGCGAACTTAGATGCATACAATGAAACAATCAACAATTCGGGTATTGCAGATTACGTACATAAAGGATTGGTGCTCGAAATCACCTTTTTAGATGGTACGACCTATGAATACTTTGGTGTTACAAAATCCATTTATGTGAAGATGATCAATTCCAATAAATTGAATCGTTTCGCAAAGCGCAACATCTATACGAACTACATTTACAGAAAGTCAAAACGTACGCTGCAAGAGGCGTAAGCATAAGATAGTATACTGTTAACGGGCGACGGTCGCTTTATTCGAAGTGCTGTTTAAAAGAATAAGTGCCTCACTTTACACAATTCTCGTACTTCCTGTACCTATCTTTACTTAAATCTATATTATGTCGAAACAATTTTCCGCCTTAGGAATCAACGAACAAACACTCCAGAGTTTAGTCGATTTACAGATTTCTGTTCCGACAGATATTCAAAAGAAAACCATCCCTATAATATTAAATCAAAAAGAGGATATCGTAGCCTTGGCAAAGACGGGGACCGGTAAAACTGCAGCTTTCGGATTGCCCTTGTTACAGTTAATAAACACGGAAGCTTCTCATGTGCAAGCGGTAATATTATCTCCCACACGGGAATTAGGCCAACAGATTTATGAAAATTTAGTTTCATTTGCTGCGCATAGTTCTTCTATTTCTATTGCTTCCGTTTGCGGTGGCATTCCTATAAAGCCCCAGATAGAACGTTTAAAAGAAGCTACCCATATTATTGTGGCTACTCCCGGGCGGTTGATAGATTTGATTCAACGTAAGGCTGTTAGTATTAAAAATTTAAAGTATTTGGTTTTAGATGAAGCCGATGAAATGGTGACCGCCTTAAAAACCGACTTGGATACCTTAGATGCCGAAATGCCAAAATCGCGTAGAACGCTTTTGTTTACGGCTACCATGCCTGGCACCGTTAAACAATTGGTGCAGAATTATATGTCGAAACACGTGATGCACCTGGAAGCTGATATGTCGCAAATGGGCCATCAGGGCATCGACCATAAATTTATAGTGGTCGAACCTATTGAAAAGCTGGAAGTTTTATTGCATTTTCTGAATTCTAAAGAAGGGGAACGTGGCATTATTTTCTGCAAGACCAAAGCAGCAGTGAATAAGTTAGCTAAGAAACTGGCCATCAATAAATTCTCTTCAGGGTCTATTCATGGGAGTCTGACGCAGGGAATCCGAGATCGAATTATGGGTCAGTTCAGGGAAGGATATATCGATATTCTTGTGGCAACCGATTTAGCGGCACGGGGTATTGATGTAAAGGAAATCTCGTATGTAGTAAATTACCACCTACCGGACACCTACGAAGCCTATGTGCATCGAAGTGGTCGTACGGCGAGGGCAGGGGCGAAGGGACTCTCGTTGAGCATTATTCAAGAAGATGAACGTATTGATATTCCTGAATTTGAGGAAGCGTTGGGTTTGGTCTTTAATGAAATAAAGAAACAAGATGCCAAAAACAGGGAAGAAACCAATCTGCTGCTTTGGGCGAAACGTATTTTTAAAACAAAACCCAATCGTACTGTTTCCGCAGAAACCAAAAAGAAATTAAAAACCGTTTTTCATCATTTAACAAAAGATGAATTGATTGAAAAAATACTGGCCGACCGTATCATTCAAAACTCTCCTGCCACACCCAAGGATCAATCTCAAAAGAAATAATACATGGCCAACGACATTCGTACCCAAGAAGATATTTTACAAAAATTGGGCATTGATGCCTTGAACCCAATGCAAGAAGAAGCATTGGCGGTTATTGGTAAGAATACGAATATTGTTTTGCTTTCCCCAACAGGTACAGGTAAAACCTTAGCTTTCTTATTTCCCCTTCTGGAGACCTTAGATGCTGAATGCACCGAAGTACAAGCGCTGATTTTAGTACCTTCTCGAGAGTTGGCCATACAAATCGAACAGGTTGTCCGTGATATGGGTTCGGGTTTTAAAGTAAATGCGGTGTATGGTGGAAGGCCTATATCTAAAGATAAAATCGAATTAAGGCATACGCCCGCGATTTTGATTGGTACACCTGGACGAATTGCAGATCATTTTGGTGGAGATCGCTTTACAAAAGCTGATATTAAAACATTGGTTCTCGATGAGTTTGATAAATCGTTGGAAACAGGATTTGAAGGCGAAATGAGTGAAATCATCAATCAATTACCAAATCTGAATAAAAAAATTCTTACTTCAGCTACGCAAGCAGTTGAAATTCCCGGTTTTGTTGGGATCGAAAAGCCAGTCTTTATCAATTATCTGAATTCTAAAAAAGAATCAAAACTGGCCCTCAAAAAAGTGCTATCGTCTGATAAGGACAAGCTACGGACTTTGGTAGATTTGTTGCTGCACATCGGTAGTCAACCCGGTATTATCTTTTGTAATTTTAAGGACAGTATTGAACGGGTAAGTTCGTTTTTAAATGAAAATGGCATCAATCACACCTGTTTTTCAGGTGGGATGGAACAACGTGACCGTGAACGCTCGTTGATAAAGTTCAGAAACGGTACTTGTCAAGTATTGATCGCAACGGATTTGGCGGCAAGAGGAATCGATATTCCCGAAATGAAATATATCATTCATTATGAATTGCCCAGAGCCGTAGAAGAATTTACGCACCGAAACGGTAGAACCGCACGGGTGAATGCGAAGGGTACCGCATATGTTTTACAATCGAAAACCGAGTATGTACCTGAATTTATAAAAGATGTAGCAACAGTAGATATCACTCAGAAAGCCCTCCGAAAAGCTCAGTATTGGGAAACGCTCTTTATTTCCGGAGGAAGAAAAGACAAAATTTCCAAAGGCGATATTGCCGGACTTTTCTTTAAACAAGGCGGACTGAACAAAGACCAATTGGGCATTATCGAGTTGAAACAAGATTGTGCATTTGTGGCTGTTCCCGCATCCTTGGGGAAGCAACTGGTACATAAGCTAAACAACGCTCGATTGAAAAACAAAAAAGTGCGTATCACTATCTTATAAGTAGGTCACTCGATTACGCTCACGACACACTTTTTCCAATGCACGGCATAAAGAAATAAAGTAAAATACAAGGTAAACGGTACACTATAAGGCATTTAAACCAATACCTAAAAAAATGAATTATAAAACTTTGAAAATAAGTGAATTAAAATGTTGAATGTCAAAAAAATGGCCCCATCTTTGCGCTTCAAAAAGTATTATAAATTTTAATTAGATTACAATGAGTAAAGGAACAGTAAAATTTTTCAACGACACCAAAGGTTTTGGTTTTATCACTGAAGAAGGTGTTGAGAAAGATCATTTTGTACACGTTTCAGGTTTAGTAGACGAAATTCGTGAAGGCGATGAAGTTGAATTTGATTTACAAGATGGTAAAAAAGGCCTAAACGCAGTAAACGTTACAGTTATATAAGCATATATATCTTGAATTTTACAAAAGCCCATCTATTTAGATGGGCTTTTTTTGTGGTTAGCAGGCCACAAGTAAGTCTACTTTCCACGGCCTACAGGTCTGAATGCGCTTTTTTTCAATCTATAGAATCGGGCCGTTCATAGATACAATTTAACTGAACATCTAGTTTTGGGCAAAAAAGGTTATCAAAAATTAAACCAAGTTTTAAATTCTCGGTCAAAGTAGTGATTGAATAAATGAAAGTTTAACCTTTTTAAATTTAGAAATCATGAAAACAAATACTAAAACATACTTCGTACTGCCCTTATTACTAATCGGATTTATTTTTGCAGGTACCGCCCAAACTCGGAAGCGTACAACAAAAACAACGACGACCACAACACGAACGGTAACCAAGAGCACCCCTAATCGAGTGTCAAGCAAAAGAGTTGTATACAAAACTCCTAAAAAGAAGGTAGTTTCTGTACGAACGGTACCAAATAAGAAGGTTGTAAAATACCAAGGTCAGAATTACTATTACGCCAACAACAGGTATTATACGTCTTCAAGAGGGCGTTATATTCCAATAGCTCCGAAAATCGGATTTAGAATCAACACTTTGCCCACGGGATATAGCAGGGTTCGTTTTAACAGTCATATCTATTTTAATTTCGGTGGTATTTTTTATTCCGAGGTCGGTAACGCATATGAAGTTGTCGAACCCGAAGTAGGTACTATCGTTTATGAACTGCCTGATGATTATGAAAGGGTGACGATTGACGGTCAAACTTATTATGAGTATGCCAATATTTTATACGAAAAAGTGCAGGTAGATGGCACGAGAGCCTATGAAGTGGTGGGTATCATAGATATGGAATAGGCTATATTTTTGAACCAAAGATAGGCGTTTATCATTTTCGGGTAAGCGCTTTTTTTGTTTGTTATTGGTTTTCGATGTAAGTTATATGGATGCCTTCATTTATAGAGGAAATAAAAACGATGTAATTAGATAAAGTGCAGCGAATAAAAATGTAATTTCGCGCGGCATAAAATTGGGGTAAGTATTTGAATACTAAAGATAAAATAGGCGGAATGAAGCGTGAAGAATTAGATAGTTCCCAGGAAGTATCTTTAGAGGAAGTAGAAAAATGTATTGCTGTTTTAGAGCGATTGGTTGCCGATACAAACCAAATATTTGAAATACCTAAAGCGCATAGAACGGCATTAATAAAGGCATCCGGTCAATTATCAAGACCGAGTAGGGAAGAATTTTCCCGAAGAAAAAAAGATGCCAAAAAAGCGAGCAAACGAAAACAAGCGGCGAAAGACAAAAGCGCCCGTAATCAAACGGGTATCAGATATGCCCGTGAGGCTGCTGTATTTGTTGCTCCTAAATTGCTCGCCGCCGCCGATTTGGCCGCAAAGGATACCCCCGAATTGGAATCTCCAAGAGATTGCTATGTATGCAAAACCAAATTCACCAAATTGCATCATTTTTATGATACTATGTGCGGTGATTGTGGAGACCTTAATTATGCCAAACGTTTTCAAACGGCAGATGTAAAAGGCCAAGTGGCCGTTATTACCGGTTCTCGCCTAAAAATCGGATACCACATTTCATTAATGTTATTACGCGGCGGTGCTACCGTTATTGCTACCACACGCTTTCCTGTGGATTCGGCCTTGCGTTTTTCCAAAGAAGAAGATTTCATGGAATGGGGGCATCGCCTAAAGATCCACGGACTCGACTTAAGACACATTCCCAGTGTTGAGATTTTCTGTAATTATATCGAACAGAATTATGAAAAACTCGATATTCTAATAAACAATGCGGCACAAACGGTACGTCGGCCTGCAGGGTTTTATGCGCATTTAATGGGCAATGAAGAGCGCCCTTTTGAATCCTTGCCCCAATTCGCACAAGGTATATTGGCCGACCATAAGCGCTGTTTGGAAGAATTGACCACATTGACCACAACAGTTTCTGCAAATAAAAACATGCCGGTTTCCTGGCACGGTCCAGAACCCGGTATCGGATTACGGTCTTCTGCCAAGTTATCTCAAATACCCTATAGTTTTGATGCCAGTCTGGTGGCCAAAGAAGTTTTTCCCGAAGGGGGATTGGATGCCGATTTACAGCAGGTAGATTTACGCAAAACCAATAGTTGGCGCTTAAAATTAGGTGCTATTGAAACCACCGAGATGGTAGAGGTACAACTGGTGAATTCCGTTGCTCCTTTTGTGCTGTGCAACCGACTTGCCGAAGTAATGAAAAAGGAAAATACCGGACAAAAACATATTATTAATGTTTCTGCCATGGAAGGTAAGTTTCATCGTTTTTTTAAAGAATCGCGCCATCCACACACCAATATGGCAAAAGCGGCCTTAAACATGCTAACGCATACCGCTTCCGGCGATCTGGCCAAATACGGTATTTATATGAATGCGGTAGATACGGGTTGGGTAACCGATGAAGACCCTGCCGAATTGGCCAAAAAGAAACAAGAGGTTCATGATTTTCAGCCTCCTCTCGATATTGTTGATGGTGCGGCCAGAGTTGTAGACCCTTTATTTGATGGTATTAATACCGGAAAACATTGGTGCGGGAAATTCTTAAAAGATTACTTTCCGATTTCTTGGTAAAATGATAATTTATTCTTCCGTTATTGTTGAACCAATTTAGAATGTTCCATAAAATGGTTTTCTAAACGTTTCAGCTGTGGATGTGATTTTTGGGCATAGATGACGAACTGGCACTTTTTTATGCTTTCGGCCATAACAATCATACTGGTCGTATCACTTTTTTTCGATAAAAAATCGGCATCGTCTATACTGCATATTTTCAATTCGGAAATACTCACACCATTCGTCAAAAATAGGTTTTGAAGGGTTTTAGGAGTAGTAATTAGAATATCGATTCCCATATAGATTTCCGACTTTTGAATATCGATATGCAGCTGTTCATAACTGGCGTAGACCCGCAATGTATTGTATTTGGTGAATTTTAAAAAGGCATCATACAAGGCTAGGACCTTTTCTTTGTTTTCAACAAGAACCACGGCCCTTGGCGCGTTTCCAACAGCCTCCCCCTTTAACTTTTGTAACGTTGTCAGTATTAAGGTCGTCGTTTTTCCACTGCCATCCGCAGCAAAGCAAAAGACGTTGGCTCCACTTTTTATTACCGGAATACTCCTTTTTTCAAATGGGGTAGGGGTTTCTATAGACTGTAGCTCCAAAGATTCAAGTAATCGGGGATGTAATTTTTTAAACGGCATATCTTTTATGTGATTACAAATCTAAATACTTTTAAAAACAAATATACTGCCAACGCATCGGGAAATTAAAGATTGGCTTACTTATTCCAAATCGCATTGGCTACGAATAAAGAATTAAGAAAACACCCACCATAATACCCGCCAAGGGCACCAGTTTTTTACGTTTGTTCTGCTCTTTGAACAACAATCCGCCAACGACTACGGCAATGAGTATCTGGCTGCGTTTAATGGCCGAAAGCAACATGATCAAGGCATCAGGGTCTTGCAGGGCTTTAAAATAAAAGTAATCGGCGATTTGCAACAGCACCCCGACCAAGGGTATGGACCAGCGCCAAGTAAAGGCATTGCGCTTTTCGGCATTCGGAAACCAGGTGATGCTTAAAATAACCAGTAAGATAAGCACCGTATAAAAACAAAACCAGAATTGTAAGGTTTGAGGGTTTAAAGCCAAGCTTTGAACCAAAAACTTATCGTACAATCCACTGGAAGCCCCTAGAAAGGTGGCTCCGATTATCGCGAATATCCATTTGTTGCTTTTAAAATGGATGCCCTCTTTTTTGCCGATCTTTGAATAAAGCAGTACCGAAAAAATGATAAGAAAAAAGCCGATCCATTGCAAACCGTTGGGCTTTTCTTGGTAAATGGTGATGGCTCCGATAAAAGTAAAAAAAGGTCCGGCCGAGCGTATGGGCGTCACAATGGTAATCGGCAAATGCTTTAACGCCTGATAGGCCAATAGCCAAGAGGCGGCCATTATAGCAGACTTTATAGCGAGAAAACCATGGGTTCGCCAGGGAATATCAGTGATATAGAATTGTATGTCGACCATATATTCAGGAAACCATACAGAACCCAAATAAAATGGAAGCAACACTAAAAAACCTGATGAAATGGTACCCAAAAGCACCGGGAAAACCTCGTTGCCTTGAACGGCATGTTTTTTAAGCAGGTTGTGTAACCCTAGAAATAAGGCGGCCAAAAGACCGAGGTACATCCACATAGCGCGCGAAGATATTGGTTTTTTAGGGTACTCTGGGCATATAAATGCTATGGATTACAAATCGCGGTCATATTCATGGAACGTATGGCCAAAGCCGACAATGATCGAGGAATTAATAAAATATAAAAGGGTAAACATGTGAAAGCCGACTTGCACAAGTCGGCTTTGTGAAAAATATGCGTTATGGACCCTACAAATATGTTTTTAATATGTCACTCCGTGATTTGTTTCGAAGAACTCGGATCGCCTTTTCCCTTATTTGCCGAACACGCTCCCTGGTGATGTCAAAGAGTTCACCAATTTCACTTAGGCTCATGGGAGTTCGCTCTCCAATGCCGTAGTAGAGCCGTATAATTTCACGTTCTCTAAGAGGCAGTGTTTTTAACACCTGAGTAATGTCTGTTCTAAGGGAGTCTTTTATCATTTTGGCATCTGGACTGGTCGTGCCTTGTGAGTTCATGACATCATAGAGATTGGAAGACTCCCCTTCTTGAAGCGGTGCGTCCATCGACAAATGCCGTCCTGAATTTTTCATTGCCAGTTTAACCTGGGCCGCGCTCATATCAAGCTCCCTACCAATTTCGACTGCACTGGGAGCTCTTTGATAGGTCTGTTCCAAAGAAGCGTATACTTTATTTATTTTGGTGATTTCACCAATTTTATTCAATGGTATTCGCACCATACGTGATTGTTGCGACATTGCCTGTAAAATAGATTGCCGGATCCACCATACCGCATAGGAGATGAATTTAAACCCACGGGTCTCATCAAAACGCTTGGCTGCTTTGACCAATCCTATATTTCCTTCGTTGATCAAATCGGAAAGCCGCAGACCGTTTCCTTGATACTGTTTTGCGGCTGATACGACAAAGCGCAAATTGGCATTTACTAATTTATTAAGGGCAATTTGATCTCCATTACGTATTTTCTTGGCCAATACTACTTCCTCATTCGGGGTAATCATATCAATTTTTGATATTTCCTGAAAATACTTGTCCAATGATTTAGTATCCCTATTCGTAATTTGTTTGGTGATCTTCAATTGCCGCATATATTATTTGTTTTTATTAATATTCCTTTACTATAATCTACATTTTTACTGCAGAATTCCTAGTAAAGTTGTAATTTCTTTGATTTTTTTTCAATTTTTTACTTTAAAGAGATAACTAGATTAAGTTTAAGCGGGATGCATGGGCTCCCCTAGAAACAATAATAGTCCTATGAAGTTTTCGATATAGAATATGCCTTAATACCCTTAAAATGATACTATTGGCTATGAATAACCCCCCGCCCGATAAATCGTTCCGGCAGAAGGGTAGGTTCGGGTAGATTTATTAACTGACCTCCTGAAAGCTATACTCTTAAAATTCCAGTCTTCTTTGGTCTAAGGCTTTTTATTGCTCTCGACCTTGTTTAATTGTAAACTATCGATAACCGCTTTCAAACGGTCTATTTCCAACTGGTAATTTGGAACAGCTTCAGCCCCTCCATCCGTCGAATCGAACTGATAATCATTAAGAATATTGGAAATAACACGTTTATGTCCACAATAGGCAAAATCATATCCATGTTCTGTAAACCGCTTCTCAATCAGGTCTATAGTATCCTTACTGTGTATGCCATATAAATTAAAGTCTTCATCAATCTTGTTAAAATGGTCACGATCTTTCTTGTTGTAGCCCCAGGTAATATATGCAAGGATACCTACAACAACTGAAGCAACTGTTAATAATAGCAGCCTGCGGTTTCGGTTCCGCTTTTCAATGGCCTCGAACTTGGATCTGGCCAATTCTTTCTTGACCAGTAGCTTTTGTTCTCCTTCCGTAAGTAATGCCATTACATCTCGATGCAATTCACTAAAATTATGCCCTTTTAGCGCCAATGCCCTGAAAAGGTTCGCTATCCCTACGGAACGATCAGTGTTTAGATCAATAAACTGTATTCTTTTCAGCCTTTTTGGAAGTTCACAAGGTTCAATTAATAGGGGAATGAATGTTTTACGATCATTCAATGACGCGTGTACCTCGTCCATAAGTTCTTTTGATACTACGGAACTTTGGGAAAGTATAAAAAGGACAACATCAGATTCTTCTATGGCCTCCTGTATTTGATGGTCCATTCGTTTTCCGACAACTCCGTGCACATCTCTTGCCCATATAGTCAACGCCTTCTTTTCCAATGCATGGGTAAGATTCACGACAAATTCTCTATCGTTAGAATGGTAACTAATAAATATTTTGCGTGTCATGTTAGTGTGGCGGCTGATTATATTCAAGATTAATTTAATTGCAATTCGGTTTTACGCGAAATGACATGCAAAGAATGCCCAACAAGCAAAAGGACCAAAAAAACTGGAATAGGCCTTAAACTCTGGTAGTATAAACTCTCAGCAACACTCAAGAATATTAACATATAAAAGAAACTGATAGCACCGTAACGCTCGAAGTACTTGCAAAACAATAGATTAGATTTTGATAGCAAATTAAGTAATACGCTTATGAAGAGTGAAATACCGATAATTGTATTAAAATCATATAATAACAATAGATTGCCATCTTCCAAGCCAGACCGATAGTAAGTTAGCGTTGGTAGCAGGATCAGTATGATCAAATTGATGAAATAATCTACATTTGAATTCAGTCGATAAATTTTTGAAATCCGCAAAACCATAACGAGTAGAAATAGAAAATAAAGCGATAAGGATTGAAGCCATTCGCCCAAACTTTCCAATAGCGCAAAGAGTATGAGAATCGAAGGCGTTATGACGTCTTCATAACGCTTCAATAGACGTCTTCCCCATCGAAACTTCCCAAATACTATTTTTATGCCAGAACCACTAAGAATGGCGAGAATGAGAAATATAGAATAGGTCCATAACCCAAGGAGCTCACTTAAACCTGTTGCGCTAAAAATATCCGCTAATATGGGAATTGAGATTGCAATCAAGATTAACAAACTCCGTTTTCTCAGTTTTTGCCAGTAGGCTCTTTCTACAAAGAGGCTTAGTTTATTGTTGTGTACTATCTTTTCCTTTTCTTGCTCTAGTCGCTCAAAATTGGCAGTATCCTCATGAACTTCCAGGTTAAGGGCCTTAAGCAGTGAGGTCATTCCAAAGTTCAGGTCCTTACTCAAATCGTATTTTGTCAACCGTTTAATTCTAAAAGGAACTTCGCAGGGTTCCAAAAGTACCGGCACAATTGTTTTATTTTCCTCCAAAGCGAAAGCAACTTCATCCAAAACATTTTCTGATTTCACCGAAGATTTTGATAGCAATAATACCATAGTATCTGCGTCATCAATAGCTTGGTCGATACTTGAATCCCATGCAGATCCAGCTTCGATACTAATCTGGTCAAACCAAACGTCGGCACCATTTCGTATCAATTCTTGGGTGAGTTGTTCAGCGAAATCTAAGTTCCTTCTCGAATAACTTATGAAAACTTTAGATTCGGACATATCGTAATATAGAAATTGAGTATTGAAGTGACTATTTCTTACTAAAATACGTATTTTAATTTTTAATCAACCGCCGGGTAATTCTATATTTAAAGTGCACTATAGTGTCTTATGTAGTGTTTGCCCTGAGCATCTCGACTTCGCTGATAGAAACTTGCCGATGGAGCACTTCACTTTCTTTTGCCAACGCTTTGTCTCACAAAATTTTTAAAGATAATTAGCTGCTGAAAATTACGGCGCCTACTAAAAGCCAATGACATCAAAAAAGGAACCACATAAATATATGGGAAAGTAGAGGTAGACGATGGTGGTTGGAATTCATTTAGTTATACAATAAAGCTGGCCAGTTACACACTTTTATGCTAGCCGCATCATTATTCTCGCTTATTTGTTTATGAATTGAATTCAGAATTATAAAAGAGGGAATACGTGATCAACTTAAACCAGTTAAAATGAGGAGAATATTTATACTAAGTTTTGCCGTAACTTTAGCCTTAGTTGTACTTGTTTCATGCCGTTGCCAGCAGATTGTCGGTGGTGTAGATAAATTCTACCATACCTTACCAATAAATGGGGTCGATCGAGAGTTTATCGTTGATTTACCCTTGGGATATGATTGCGCTAATGACTATCCTGTGGTAGTAGCATTCCATGGCTTAGCTCAAAATAATGAAAGAGCTTGGAATCTTTGGGGTTGGAAAGAAAAAGGTGAGACCGAGCAGGTAATAACGGTGTATCCTCAGGGGCTATCCTACACCTTTGGCCCAAACCAAACTTCAAAGACCAAGTGGGATGACGGAGAGCTAAGCGATCCCGCTAATCCGGCAGACCTTAACCCGGCAGCACAAGTCATAGCCGATGATGTTGCCTTTGTACGTACAATGATTGCATTTATTAAGCTGGGCTACTCCACAGATCCCAACAAGTTTTATGCCACGGGTTTTTCAAACGGAGGGGGTTTTGTGTGGCGCTTGGCCATTGAAGCGGGAGATATTTTTCAAGCCTTTGCGCCTTGCTCAGGTATCTTAAGTTACACGGGCGTAGCCCCGATCGCGTACAGACCAGTCTATTTTAGCGGGGGTGATTCAGAATCTTTTGTAGTGGATAACAATAACGGTGTTCCACTAAATCTGGATGCTGCTGAGATTACCGCCTTTATGCAGGATATACATGATATAGAATTGGATGCCTTACAAATTCAAGACATTTTCACGGTAGTTACTGAAAATACCGAAAAGGTAATTATAGAATGGAATCAACCCATTGATCCACCACAAACACATTTTTATAAACTGATTATGTGGTCAGATACCGAACATGTTTATCCAAGTATGCTAAATTCATTCCGAAATCCAAATCTTCATCATCTTGTTGATGAATACTGGGAGTTCTTTGATTCGCTTTGATTTTATAAGGCAAAGGAATATGGCCCGATGCTGTTGAGATATGGGCCTATTAAAGAGTCACTGAAAGTTCTATAATGTACTGTGTGGGGGCTGCCCTGAATCATTCACTAAGAGTCGTCAAAGTATAAACGAAGAGAAACATTACTTTGGTAAACGACATAAAAATAGAAGGTCTGGGAGACGTTTTCCTTTTTGAACGGCGTGGCGTGCCGGCCTATTTTGAACTTCACCAGGGACAAATTTTTCTTCAAAAACGCAAGCACTTCTAATATAATTTTACTTTTTTTGTCCAATGATTCGGTCAAAAAAGAGCTATTTCCCTGTTTTTCTGTGTTTTATGGTTTTTTCGTTTGTTTATATGAACGCTCAAGAACCTGAAATTCAACAATTTGAGGGATCGTTACAACTTGGTGAATTTATTGGGGAAGCAAAATATGAATATAAGATTGCTGAAGGTGACACCTTGCGCGATGGCGCCTTTCAGATGAACCGATCTAATCTTCAAGCACTATTAGACGAGGAGGACTCTTCTTTTTCCTTTACAGGAGCTTTCAAAGACAACGTTCCAGAAGGGTTTTGGCGGTTTCAGTTCGGGGAGTTTCAATCGGACAGCAAAACCCAGGTCGTCGATATTCAGTATCAAGTCAAGGTAAGCGGCCGACAAGAAGTGGCAAGCGGTGTGATCAAAGACGGGAAACCCCATGGCAAGTGGACGTATACGATCGATCAAATCAAAGATTCCGAAGTCGAGAAACTACTTTTTAAAAGCACGATTGATTTTGAGGAAGGTATACCACAGCGCAGCTTTCGAATCGAAAATGACAGTAGTACGCTCGTAGGTCGTTTTCTTCGAAACGGACTCGCACATGATGAATGGTCCCTTTTTGTAAACACCGACTTGGGAGATACGGAGAATTGGATTTTTAACGATGGTATACTCCAAGTCATAGAGCAGCAGAAAAATGGGCTACGGAACACCATTCGAGTTTTTGATGACACTCCCAAAACCACGAAGACCATCAATCTTGATTCCCGCTATATCAAGGCCCTGCAATTGCAACGCTCAATTTCCGATGGCGTCGAATTGTTTGATAAAGGTATTCCCAGATTGCTTGGAGAAAACGTCAAATACTATCAAAAATTGGATGCTATTTTAACAGAACTCGGGGAATCGAGCTTTCTTCCTGAATTTAAAGTAAAAGTGCCGTACTTTCCTTTGGACTCTTTGGAAATCAATATATTGGATTCTATTCAAACACGTCTGAAAAAATTGCGGGAAATCAGTAGTTCGTTCCTCAACGATTCGCATCTCAATATTTTAAAACTGTCGGACCCCGATATCCAATATCATTATGAAGTGGTCCGTAAAATTTCAGAGACCTATCTAAATCCTCTAGAGCGGATGCTGGCGTATCGTGAATCGGATATCGTGGAGTTTGCCACTCGTGAAAAATTGATACATAACCTATGGCCAGAGGGGCTTCCATCCAAAGAATTAACGGTAACGATCGAAGTCGATAGTGTGTCGTTTTCAAGAACCTTCGAATTACCGGATGCCGACAATTATAAATTTGAAGATTACGATATGACCTCGATGGACGGACTTTCACGCTATGCCGAAAATAGCCTGCATACTGTTGAAGAGATTTTAGGTGCCAAATTGACCCAAGAGAAGAACCAGCAAGAATTGATTGCCTTAGAAAAAGAACTGCTGGCCCAAAACAACGAGTTGCAACAATTGATAGACTCGACGCAGCATACTTTGGGTGCAGCATACAAAAAGGCATTAGGTCGCATTAAGGCGGTATCGGACAAAAAATTAAGTGATTTTTCCTCAAAGGAGGAGGTAAACAGTGGCCGGGAGTTGGTAGTATGCTATAAACGAATGAACCTGCTGGCAAAGTCCGTAGCAGCGTTGCCGACCCGATCCAAGGAGATAGCCACAGTTTATAACGATCGGATATGGAACCCTTTTATGGCCACTTTGATGGATGAAGAAGTCAAGAAACGGATTACGAATGCTTATCGTCAGGTGCTCGTTCCCCATTTTCTGGAAAGAATACAGACCGACTTGAGTTGTGAAAATGCCGGGGAATTGACAACTCAAATCGAAAATACTGTTCAGCGCATATTGCAATTGCGTGAAGAGGACACGTCAAAAGTGGAGCGAAAACTACGAAAGGAACAAGACCCCCAAGTGGTTTTGCAATTGTTCGATGTGCAACCGATGACCGAAGAAAACTAGATGATGGGGCTAGACACTAAAATATATATACGGTTCGTCTTAATTTTCGCGGTTTGCGTAAATTTCAATGGATTTTCGCAAGAAGAGGAAGAAAAACAAGTCCTGCCTTACGAATCAAAATATAAAGACCCAAAAACCAAGGTATGGGTCAATACCTACGGCAAAATACGAATCGGAAAGCGACTATTTTGGGATGCCCAAACACATTTTAGGTTCCAGGAGACCGAGAAAACACCCTTTTTAGGGCAAATCGCGCAAATCTATAACCGTCATGCCATCGGCTATATTTATTCGAAAAAAGTAAACTTCAGTCTGGGTGGGGTAGTGCGCATTAATTTCAATACCGATGAAGAATCCATCGATAGAAATGTGGTTCCCGAATGGCGTATCTGGCATCAGTATCAATTTGCCATGCCACTCTATTCGGCGATGATATACCACAGAATTCGTATTGAACATCGATGGACACAGGGCTTTGCGGAAAATAGCGATTATATTTTCAGAAATCGGTGGCGTTACTTGTTTAGAGCCAAAATTCCTTTGAACAGCCATAAATTGGAACCGAAGACGATTTATGTCGCACCAGAGGCGGAATTGATCATGCAAAGTGGCAAGGCCGTCGTAGACAGCCCTATGGAAGACTTGCGTTTAACGACCACTTTGGGTTATATTGTAACCCCTAGATTGACTTTTGCCGCAGGACTAATGTATTCACAAGGGCAAACGTTGGAAAATGGCGGAAACTTTAATCAGAACTGGACTATGCGTGTACATATGTACTATTCTCCCGATTTTAGAAAGGTGAGAAGTAAATTGCCAGAAATTCACCTAGAGGATTAACTTGTTTCAAGGACCGGAAAAATGAAAAAACGAACGATTATCCTATATCTGTTACTGGCCACATCTGTGGTCACTGCCCTCTTTTTTCTTTTTAGAACACAAGGTTTGAAACAGCAATTGAAGGAAACGGAGCTTAAACAGACCCGGTTGGAGGTGCAAGTGGATGAACATAAGAAATTGATGCGTATCGACAGCATGCTCGTCGATGGCAATTACAATTCGGCATTGCGTGAGTATACTTTTCAATTGGAAAACAAACTCGGCAACGACAGTATCGGGTTACAATTACGAATAGCCTTGGCGGAAAACCTGAAAAGAATGGAAGCAAGCAATAATACCCAAATTGATTCACTCGCATTGAAGGCTTTGGATTCGCTTCAAGAAACGTCAAAAGTAACGCCCCGGGAAATAAGGCAATACGATTCGGTGAGTTTTGCACTTGAAAAAATGAAGGTTCAATTGCAAACCATGCAAAGGCAGCAAAGGAAAAAGTCATTTGGCGAGTATCTTCGTTTTAAGAGCCAAAAGGGAAATCAGCTTCACTATGTGGGGCAGGTTCAAAATAAAAAGGCCAACGGGTACGGGATAGCTCTTTTTGATACCGGTAGTCGATACGAAGGACAGTGGAAAGACAACCAGCGACATGGCGAGGGCACTTTTTATTGGCCCGATGGCGAATATTATATAGGCAGTTACATAAATGATCGGAGAAATGGCAACGGCACTTACTATTGGCCCAATAAGGAGAAATATGCGGGACAATGGAAAGATGATAAGCGAAACGGCCAAGGCACTTTCTACGGCGCAGATGGAAAAGTGGTCACCAGCGGTGTCTGGAAGAATGATAAACTCCAAAAGCCCAATAAGGAATAAGGTAATCGACAGCAATGCTTCCGAGCGTTTTTTCAATATCTCGTCACATCATTGATGGCGTCTTCCTATCTATAAGTCCAAAAAAAAATATACAAGCTAAGAATTGTTCCTCCATACTTCGTTTTGAAAAAAAGAATGGTGGTACGGTTATTTCTAAATGAAGGCAGATTTGAGGGATATTTCAATTTAATTTAGGTAATAGTTTTATTTAAACGGGGAAATCCAATCTTTAGAAATTTTCAAACAACACATTCTTCGCATTTTCCTTGTATCAACAATTGAGAAACCTCTATTTTTCTATTGGGTATTTCCGGAAGGGAAACACGAACCGTCAAACAATCTACCTTTCCACAACTAAGACACTGAAAATGAGGATGTAGATCTTCGTGTTCAGCTGCCGTACACCCATTACATTTTGCATACCATTTGTGACCTTCTTTACCAAGAAATGAATGCAGCACCCCATCGTCTTCCAACTTATCCAATACACGGTAAATTGTTGTTTTATTGAACGTTGTACCTAGTCGATCAATTAGTTTTTTTGCTGAAATGGCTACAGGGCTATTGTTAAACTCATTGAGTAACACTTCAACTGCTTTCGTTTTTCTAATCACTCCCATAAAACAAAGATAACGCAACTGTGTTGCAATAAAAAATATTATCTCTACATTTGCAACTCAGTTGTATTAACACAAATTACTAATGCTATTAATAAAACAGAAATCTGATATTTTAGGCACTTTTGCAAGTTCATTGTGCCTTATTCATTGTATTGCCACTCCTTTTCTTTTTATCGCTCAGGCCGGTTCGGTTATTTGTTGTGACACACCTCCGGAATGGTGGAAATTTATGGATTATTTTTTCTTGGCTATTTCTTTTATAGCTATTTACTGGACTGCAAAAACAACCTCTATTACATGGATGACGCCTATGCTTTGGCTAAGTTGGTTCGTATTGGTAGCCGTAATCTTAAATGAAAAATTAGAAATGTATCCTTTACCGGAAGCTGTCGTTTATGTTCCTGCTATTGCCTTGATCATACTACACCTGTACAATAGAAAGCGTTGTAAATGTACTACTGATAAATGCTGTGTAAATGAAGGATAAAGATCAAATAGAACTAACGGGCGACAATCATTTTTCAACAAACATAAAAACGCCATTACGGGCAAATGCTTTTGATAAATCTGATGATGAAAAGATTACAAACATTCAACATCATTTTAAAATGATCATGGAGTAAATGGGGTTGGACCTCACCGACGACAGTTTATCGGGAACCCCATATCGTGTTGCAAAAATGTATGTAAAAGAATTGTTTTACGGATTGAATCCAGCGAACAAACCTAAACTTTCCACCTTTAAAAATAAGTATAGTTATAAAAAAATGTTGGTAGAACAGCATATCACTATTGATTCTGCTTGCGAGCATCATTTTTTGCCTATTGTCGGGCATGCCCATGTAGCATACATCCCTAAGGATAAGGTAATAGGATTATCTAAAATTAATCGTTTGGTCGATTATTACGCCAGACGTCCACAGGTTCAAGAAAGGTTGGTACTTCAAATTCTAAATGATTTACAAGACGCATTGGAAACCCAAGATGTCATTGTTTCGGTAACAGCCAAACACCTTTGTGTTTCTTCAAGAGGAATAAAAGACCAAAGTAGTTTTACCACAACTTTGGAATATGGAGGATGTTTTACGGAAGCTACCATCCGCAATGAATTTTTAAAAATAATAGCACAACAAAAACTATAACAAAATAAGTGCAAAAGAGTTAATATTAAAAGATGAAATACAGTTAGTATACTGTATTACAATGTTTTATACTAATATCCTTTGCTTGGGTAAAGTACGGACGAGCGTTTTAAAAGGTTTAATAACTCTTTTTAGCGAAGGAGGCAGTAGGCGCATCGGCGGACTTCATTTTCTTTAAATTTTTCTTCTAAAAAATTTCTTCTCACAGGCGAATGAAATCGAAGAATGGGATTTGGTGCTAGTCAAATCACATTCTAGGTTCCTGAATGCTTATGTAAATAAATAAAAAGGCAATAAATAACATCCGCCCGTACCGGCCTCTCCCAATACATCGATTCTGGCAAGTAGGGTATGCTCGGGCAGGCTTATTTACTGCCCGAGGCATGTGTCCCAAAACCCATTTAGCGACGTAGTAGGAAGGTCAATCGGTGTGAAACGATAGCTTATTGCAAATTAAATTGTATCATCTACAGCGACTGCAAAGATACTTTTCGAAAAAAAATTACAAAAGATGTTAACCTATATGCTTTGTTTTCATTCAGTAGTGAATATTTAAAGATAAATAGTAACTAAGATTAAAAAATTATGGAAAGTGATATTAAGTTATTAAAAAGGGGAACAGTACAAATTGAAGGCAAAGAGTTGCACTTAAAGGCCCATGACATTAAACTAGATAACCTATCACGTCGGAAAAAAGGCGCCTCAGGACATCGCCGTGCTATGGTACATGACAATACAGATGGGTTAACCATCAACTTCAATGGAGATTATCCAGGAGGCGTCACCATGAAAGGAAATATAAAATGCGACAAGATCGAGATGGTTCAATTAAAACGTCTTTTCGGGCATACTTCTTTGATCGATACCATTGCTACTATGAAACGTGAAATGGATGCTCTGAATAGGCGTATTGCCAAATTAGAAAAACGATAAGACAGCAATTATGAGAGATAGTTTTAGAGAAATCGCAGCATTCATGGATCGCATAGAACCTGCCACTGGAGTGAGACGCTTATTAGAGATGCATCAATTGACACCTGATGATGGATTGAGAGAGGTTTTTAGGCGACATACACATCCAAATCTGGTCGACCAACGCTTTTTATTTTGGAATACTTTTTTGATGGATTTTTTAAGAGGTATCACTCCTGATAGTAGAAGAGGTCGTTTATTACTTGGTATTTTCACTTTAGGTTTATCCGAAGTCGCTAGGGCTACCGAAATGATAACCGCTACATTAGGTAAAGAAATATGGAAACGATTTGCTAGATCGCCACATGACAGGCCATTTAAGCCTGCCGTTGAAGCACGTTCTAAAGAAATAGGTGCACTAGTATCACAGTATTCCCACATTTCAGCATTTTGCGAAGTATGGACCAATAGAGAAAAAGACTGGTTGATCAATTCATGGCGAAGATCGATACGTGGTGTTACAAGTCAAATATCAGAACGCCAATTACGGTCATCAGGGTTGGTAACGGTGAGTAACGACCTGTCAATCACAAAAGCAGGTTTTCATCGATTCAGAGCAGAAAGTAGCGAAGATAAATTGGTTGGAAAAGGAGTGATGCTTACACGGGTCAATGTTGGAATGGGTGCATCTCGATTAGAAGTTTACAGCACGCATTTAAATGCTGGAAACCTAGCCGTTAAATTCGTTCAATTCTTAGAGCTTATTCATTTTATAAGTGCTACGCATCGAGCCAACAATCCGACTATTCTTGTGGGGGACTTTAATTTAAATGCACATGATGATGTAGTATACTCCTTTGTAGAACTCTTTTCAGACTCTCCGAGTTCCGGAGGATTTTGGGATGCTTTAAGGTTGGGGGATGGAATTGATTTTAATGAATTTCAAGAAGTTTTTAATAGCCTTACTCCAGAATTACAGACATTTATCTCCCGTTTTCGAGGTACGATATATCAATTCATGACAGGCTGTATGTCTATATTACGTTTTAAAGATCTATGGAAACACCAAAACGATTTACGTTCAGAAGCCAACAGAGGTAATGGCTATACTACTGATTTGTTGGCAGAAGGAACTGCTGATGCATTGTGCCCTGTTAGATTACGAAGTGGCTTAGGTCTTTGTAGCGAATTACGCAGTGCCCCAGCTCGTGCAAAACGTATAGATTATATGTTTGTAAGTGACACAGATGTATCACAAACATTTACCGTAGATTTTTCAGGAGTAACGCGTTTTCGAGCTGATAGACGTGCAGATTCCAGTGATTTTGAGGCGATGCCCTTTATGTCAGATCATTTGGGCTTGTATACCACCATGATGCTCGTACCAAGGAGATAAACTTGCCATTATATATCTCAATAAAAGCGTCAAACAATATAAATAAAAGAAGCTATGCCCTGTTGTTTTAAAGCTAATAACTCTTAACTATTCGCAATAATGATTAAATCTATATTCTTATTTTTACCAAAATCAAATAAAAGAATTTAATAGTATGAGCAAAACAAAACTAACAATAAATAGTAATGGGTCTGTAAAAGTAGAAGGAGATTTTGAAATTGTAGATAGCCAAGGGAATTCATATAACTTACAAGGCAGAACAGTGTTAGGTATATGTCGTTGCGGACGTTCTAATAACAAACCTTTTTGTGATGGTTCACACAGAAATCATTTTGAGCACGAAGCAACAGCTTTCGATTTACCTCCAATGAAAAAGAGTTAAAACATATTAGTTATAGCTTTCAATAGACTTCTCTCCTAAAAAAGCAATCATAACATTTATACTATAATGTTCCGCGTTATGTAACTTGAGCTTTGGTTACGGCATAAAAAGTAAAGATTCTCAATCTTTACTTTTTTGAGCGGGTTGGCGTGCTCGCGTATTATGCACTACACTTCTTTTACCACCGCTTCATCTCGCCGAAAAAAGCAATCAGCCACTGGGTAATCACTTTTTATCGCGTCTAAAAACTCTTTCTGAAAAGGTAGTGAAACCGAATAATGAGATTCGGCGATAGCCAAACTTCATTTGAGGTTCATGAATACCTTTAAAAAACAATAGACCAGCAATTTGTAAGCTTCCCCTAGATAGAACTGCTTAGTTTTCTAAAACTTCATTAAAGTTATTGTTTTTAATTCTTTCGGGGCTAGCCCCGAAAGAATTAAGTTCCGCATATTTTACGGGTGATATTTTTCCTAGTGCGTCGTGTGGCCGGTGATGGTTGTAATCGTTGACCCAGATCTGTGTTTGCTCCCTTACTTGGTCGATATCCTCGAATATGTACTTGTCAAGAACCCCTCTTCGATAGCTTCCGTTAAAACGTTCTATAAAAGCATTTTGAGTTGGTTTGCCAGGTTGGATGTACTTGAATTCTATCCCATGCATCCCGCTCCAATCGTTCGTTATAAGGGCAATGAACTCCGGGCCATTGTCCATTCGTATCTTCTTCGGTTTTCCTTTTTTGTTGATAAGATGGTTCAGTACCCAAACGATACGGTTGCTGGTCAAGGAGAAGTCAATTTCGATATGGAGTGCTTCCCGATTGAAATCATCGATGACGTTAAATGACCTGAAGCGTCTCTTGTTCTCCAGAACATCGGTTACAAAATCCATACTCCATGTATGGTTGAGTTCATCCGGAACCTCCAAAGGCTCTTTTATCCTTGCCGGCAAACGTTTCTTGACTTTTCTTCTCAAAGGCAATCCAAGGGATTTGTAAACAAGGTGTACCCGTTTATGGTTCCATGGCTTCCCTTCATTGCGCAAACGCTCATAAGCTTTCCAAAAACCTTCCTCTGAGCGTTCCTTGGCTTTTTGTCGCAAAGCATCCTCTATCTCGGAATCGTCCTTCGGCAAAGGTTTATAATAATAGACGCTCTTGCTCATATTTAGGACACGGCACGCCCTGCTGATACCGTAATGAACAAGTTCTTTGGCAATACTGCGCTTGCGGCAAGGCTTCAGAGCTTTTTTTCGATGATCTCCTTGGCCATTTGATGGTCCAGCGCCAAATTGGCGTACATCTGTTTGAGCTTGCGGTTCTCCTCTTCGAGTTCCTTTAGACGCTTCAGTTCCTTGGAGTTCATCCCGGCATACTTGGAACGCCATTTGTAAAATGCCGCGGAACTAACGCCATGCTCACGACTGATCTGCTCGACACTTTTACCGTTGTCGAACTCCTTTAAGATGTTTGCAATCTGCGTGGGTGAAAATTTACTTCTTCTCATAATACCGTTTAAAATTAAAGATTATTATTCTACTTTTAAACAGTTCGGTTTTAAGGGGAGCTTACAAACCCTTTTAATCTAAAATGATCTTTAAGTCTTTTAATTAACTTATGATAATCTAAAAAGCCAGATAATGGTGCAAGTTCTCCTCTAATAGAACATATATTCTTATACAATTGCAGTTCTTTACTAGAACTTGGTTCTTTTAAGCAATTATTACAGATTTCAATTGTTTTGTTTTCATCATTAGAAATTGCATTTTCAAAATCAAATCCTATAAAGATAATTCTTCTCAAAATTTTTGAAGTTTCGCTTTCATCAATATCATTAGCTTTTGCTAAATCATCGGGACAATAGAAACCCTTATATAATTTTTTTATACTTTTAGAAAATGCCTTATCATCCTGATTTATCCTTTTATGCAATGTATTAGCATCATTAGCTTTCGAAAATTTGATTAAATCATTTAAGTCTTTAAGAACTTTAGGATGTAATTGAGAATTTACAATACATAGATAATCCTTTGAGGCATCAAATACATTAGAAGCAGTATTTAAATACTCATTCCAAATGTCATGTAATAATTCATTATTAGGACCATTTGTATTTATTTGAACGTTACTTTTACTTGATACAGCGATTTTTATTTCAATATCATCGTTATCTTGAGTTGTCAATAGTAAATCTTCAAGTAACCATCCATCACTACGTACTTGATAATCAATTTGTTTAATTTTACCTATCTCTGAAGTAAAAGGAATTTTATCCGCTAAAAAATGAGAAATAAACCATGCCGAGACTTTATCTTCAAAAACAAAACCACCGCCTCCAGTCTGCTTGGAAGTTGCAATTTTTCTAATTTCTGAAGGTTGTTTTTTTTCCCCCATTACCTAAAAGTTCTTTTAATTATAAATATATGAAATCTATATTGTGATGTTCATTTAGAATTCAGTCAATAAAAAACTTGACATGGTGTAAATGAAGTTTTAAAGACCTCATAGAATTTTGGTAAAACAATAGGAGAGTGGAGCGTGCATATTTTAGGGGTCTAGTAATACAATTTCTTAAGTGTTATAAGTATACAAGGGGTTTCAAAGCAATGTAAACTAGTTACAATGTTTCCTAAAATATAGCGAATGAGCCGTTAATTGTTTCCAAAATTTTATGCAGCCTTGAATTTTTGTTTCTTTTGTTTCAAGACAAAAGATATAAACTTAACTTTAATAAAATAGATTTAGATATGGATAAAATTACAAAAGAAGCTATAATATCAAGTATGAAAAAAAAGCGCGAATTAGATTTGGATTCAGCGTTGGAAGATATTGTTAATATACCTGAATGTAATGCAGATAAAGACAAGTTAGAATATTCTGAAGATTTTTTTTATCAAGTACATCATATTCGACTAGAATATTATAAAAAAATGGATGAACCAGTTAAGTTAACTGGTATGACAGAACCATATCAAAATAATATTCAAAATTTACTTGAGCTGATAAATATTCAAAACGATATTAATAAAGAATATAGAGATAAATTTGATGTTGAAGTTTTTAATATTTTCATAACCAAAAAGTGTGTTTAGTTAAAAAAAAGATTAATTAGAGGTTCTAC
>TARA_R110002049_G_scaffold305515_1_pt1 | contig 187376 bp, 169 predicted proteins | sample TARA_R110002049 | Tara Oceans TARA_R110002049 (sample SAMEA4396941) | marine metagenome | biome: Polar Biome; feature: [SRF] surface water layer (ENVO:00010504); material: water (ENVO:00002006), including particulate matter (ENVO:01000060) such as... | depth 5 m | reverse complement strand
CGACTATAGGGTCATCGCCCAAATGGGCATGGGCATGATGGCCCAGCTGTACGCATATATGGAATAATAACCCCTTAATTAAACCATTCTGGAAAATAGAAATCAATTTACAATCATTGTTTTATCGAGAAATATACTAAAAGGGGTCAATGAAAATGATGAAAAGTAATTATTCAACCCAATTTGGCAAAAATTCATCGCAAGGATTATGGCATCGTGAGTAAGTTGAATAGCAACATCAGGCTTCTATATTGATCCTAGCTTACAGGCTTAGGTTTCTAAAGGAAAATATAAATATATTAATAAGTTTTAGTTGAGTTAGTTTAGTTTTTTAAGGAGTAATGGGAAACTGTTACTCCTTTTTTTAAAGAATATCGGTAAAAATTGGCTTAATTTTTTTCACATTCTATACATTGAAGAATCCTGAATGATTTTAGTGTATCGCGAGAAATTCTTAGTCAAGGTCACTATCGATGCCTGGCTCTTGTGGAACCCGACCTTTCCGATGTGACCCTAAAACACAAGTTCAACCGGCAGCTGATGAAGAACCGCAGGTAACCGGAAGCCCATTGGAAACCTATGGAAAGAAAATTTCAAGTCATCTGGATGCTGAGTTCTATCTATCTGAACATAGAGGTGCTCTGGTATACGAACATATTTTTTTGAAGATGCACAGATTTACCCCAAACACCTGCACATATATTTATGTAATCGGCATTCCAATTCTTTAGAATTTCTAAAGAATTGGAACCTACATTTATTCCTTAAATTTAAGGAATGAAAATCTTGATAGCTGAAGACGAGATTGAACTTCAAAAATCGATGGCCACGTATTTAGAACGTGACGGTAACGTTTGTGAAACGGCGTCTGATTATAAGGAAGCTTTGTACAAGGTAGATCTGTATGAGTACGATATTTTAATACTCGACATCAATCTTATTACAGGTAGCGGCTTGGACATCCTCAAAGAACTTAAAAAACAGCATAAGAATACGGCCACTATTATTATCTCAGCCAACAGCTCGTTAGATGATAAATTGGAAGGTCTAGATCTCGGGGCAGACGACTATTTGACCAAACCTTTTCATTTGGCGGAATTGAACTCTCGTATAAAAGCCGTTTTACGTAGGGGAAAGTTCGGTGGCACGGAGAAAATTGATTTCCATGAAATTTCTATTGATACAAGGTCGAGAACCGCTTTTATTGATGAAAATCCAATGTCACTTACTCGAAAAGAATATGATTTATTACTGTTTTTTGTTACAAACAAGGGTAGAGTGTTATCTAAAGAAATCATTGCTGAACATTTATGGGGCGATAACAGCGATTTGGCAGACAACTACGATTTTATCTACGTGCATATTAATAATCTTCGCAAAAAATTGACCAATGCCGGGGCCAAATATATCAAAACTGCCTACGGTACTGGCTATAAATTCATCGAAGACTAACCTATGGTTGAGCGTACAAAAAAAATACGATTATTACGAAAAACCTCCAAAGCCTTTCTTTGGGTAAGTTTTGTTTTGATGTTGGTCAGCACCATAATACTTTATTTTTACGTCCGAAATCTGTTGCAAGACGAGGTAGAGGAAGAGCTGAGGTCAACCGAGGCACGTATAGTAAGCGCGATAGGGGAAAACAAACCAACCTATCAACTTCCTCCCGTTGTGGAAATCGAGCACGTCTCTTTATTGGAGACGGAACGTTTAAAAGACACACTTATTTTTGATCCCTCTCAAAGCGAATTGGAAGAATTTCGCGAGTTGACCACCTATTCTGAAATAGATGGAAAAAAATATCGCATTACCGTTCGAACGTTGATTGTAGAATCTGAGGATATTTTGGTTGCCGTTGTAGTATCCTACCTTGTCATCATTCTACTGGTGTTCAGTTTTCTATTTTATTTCAACAAAGCATGGAACCAAAAATTGTGGCATCCTTTTTTCGAGAACTTGGAACAAATGAAACGGTTTTCACTGACATCCGACAAGCCTATTGTTCTTATGGATAGTAATATTTTGGAGTTTTCCGAGCTGAATTATGAAATAACGGCCTTAACCGATAAAGTGCGTTCCGACTTCAAGAACTTAAAACAATACACTGAAGATGTTTCTCATGAGATGCAAACTCCATTAGCGATTATTCAGGCAAAAGTTGAGAATATTATCAATGACGATAACCTTAATGACGTTCAATTTGAACATTTAACTTCCATTCAAAAAGATATTCAACGGCTTGCCCAAATGAACAAGCGGTTGACTTTGCTGACCAAAATAGAGAACCAACAGTTCTCAAATGTGGAAAAGGTAGATATTACCCATTATATTACCGAGACCATTAAAAATTTTAGTGAAATCTCTAACAAAGAGATCAAATTTGAAAGAAATGATGCGATTTGGGCAGATATGGATCGGTACCTAGCGGAAGTACTATGCAATAATCTGATCTCAAATGCTATCAAATATACAACGAAGAACATCGATGTGAAGGTGACCGCAAGCGATAAAACCCTCTCTGTTTCAAACTGTGGAAACAAGGCTCTGCAGCACCCTGAAAATCTATATACTCGTTTTTACAGAGAGTCGGAGACCATAAAATCGACCGGATTGGGTCTGGCCATTGTAAAACATATCTGCGATCTCTATGGTTTTCAGGTAGATTATAAATTCGAGAATGACATGCATACGTTTTTAATTACGTTTAAATAATTTTATAAAATGTGTCGACAAATTTTAAGCCTAATTACGTGTTCTATGTAAAACTTTAAATTCTCTTAAGGTTTTAGCCTTAGTTTTGGCCATGAACACAAAACGTTTCCTAATGCAAAAAAAAGTATCGTTTCTAATTCTCATTATTTCTTTTTCTACGTTGTTCTCGCAAGAAAGGATTATCCTCAGTGGGCAGTTGCTCGATGCGGAGACCCACGAGGCCCTGCCTTTTGCAAATGTGGCGGTTCATGATTTTTTGACCGATGCGCTATTAACTGGGGCCATTACCGATGATGATGGCCGTTTCGAGATTTTGGAAATTCCATTCGGAAAATACAAGCTTTACTTTTCGTTTATAGGATATGTAACTTCGGAACAGATATTCATGGGAGGCGGATTGAATCCCATTTTTGATTTGGGGAAAATTGAACTTGCCCCGAGTGCAGAAAATCTAGAGGAAGTTGAGGTTATCGGAAAGCAAGCTACCACCAACGCCGACCTAAACAAAAAATCGTTTAATCTTGAAAATAACATCGCTCAATCGGGCGGTTCGGTGCTAGATGCCATGAAGACCCTGCCCGGGGTAACCTTTGATCAGGATGGCAAGGTCGTTTTACGAGGAAGCGATAAAGTGGTGGTACTTATTGATGGAAAGCAAAGCAGTTTGACGGGTTTTGGAAACCAAAAGGGCTTGGCGAACATTCCTGCCTCTAACATCGAAAAAATCGAGATAATCAACAATCCCTCTGCAAAGTACGATGCCAATGGTTTTGCTGGAATCGTCAATATCATTTACAAAAAGGAAAAACAAACAGGACTAAACGGAGATGTCGGACTTTCCTTGGGTTTGGGTGCTTTGGGAAAACGTAGGGCGGATACCCCTACCGATTTGGGTAGTTTTTCGACCAACCCCAAATTGATTCCGAGTATTAACTTGAATTATAAAAAGGAGAAGATCAATTACTTTCTACAGTCAGAATTTATCTTGCAAGAAGCATTGCCCAATAACGAATTTACTACACGAAATTATGACGATGGGCGTAACCTAATTTCCCAAGTGCCTGAGAACAGGAAGCAGTTCCGCGCTATAATCAATGCAGGAATCGATTATGACCTCGATGAGAACAATAGCTTTACTTTTTCAGGACTCTATGACCGTGAAAAACATATCGATACGGCCCAAGTTGCCTTTATCGATTTGAACAAGAATTCCCGAAATCGTTATTATAATTGGCGCGAAGAAGAAGTTACCCGCTATATCAACGCTGCAGTCAATTATCGGCATAAATTCGAACAAACGGGACATACAATGAGTGCCAACGTACAGTATACCCAAGGGCTGGAAGACGAGACGTATTCATTGAACGATAGCTCTTCGGTACGTGTCGGGCGAGACAAAACGAACATCCGTGCTATTGAGAATACGACGAGTCTTTCAACTGACTATGTGCGACCTTTAAAATCAGGTCGGGTCGAATTGGGTGCCAAACTGCGCATCAGAAGATTGCCCGTCGACTATACGATTACACCAGGTAACCAATCTATTATTTACCCTGATTTGGGTACTTTTTCCGATTGGGGCGAAAACTTATATGCGGGCTATGTGAACTATCTTTTGGAAAAAGAGAAATACGACGTGGAGGCCGGACTTCGCGCCGAACAAACTAATGTGTTCTATGACCTCGATCCCGTAAATGCATACTATCCTGATAACGATAAATACAATTATTTTGAACTTTTTCCCAGTGTGCGTTTTACTTATAAAATGAACGATAACAACAAACTATCGGTATTTTATAACCGAAGAATTGACCGCCCTGGCGAACCCGAACTCCGCGTTTTTCCAAAGTATGATGACCCCGAATTGTTGAAGGTAGGCAATCCATATTTACGACCCCAGTTTACCGATGCGTTCGAGCTGGCCCATAAATATTCTTGGTCTTCCGGTTCGTTATTTTCCGCAGTGTACCATAGAATGATTCAAGATCAATACATGCGAATTTTCAGCATCGATGACTCCAATCCCGATTATGATATTGTGAACCGTATCTATCAAAATACAGGAAGTGCCACCAATACGGGTGTTGAACTATTGTTAAGCCAAGATGTTACCAACCACTGGAAAGTTTCTGGCACGTTGAATTGGTATGCAAACACCATTGACGCATATCAAGGCAATTTGCTTTTTCCCTTTGAGCGAACCTTTGATATTCAAAAATCCACGGCCAATGCCTGGGATGCCAAAGTAAATACTGAGTTTGTTTTGCCCAAAGACGTAACGTTTCAATTGACAGGCCTATATTATTCCGACCGTAACATTCCCCAAGGTGAGGAATTGGCCCGTTCCTCGATTGATTTAGGCATAAAAAAAAGTTTATGGAACAAAAAAGCGGATTTGACGTTTTCTGCCAGCGATATTTTTAACCGCTTCGGTATCCGACAACGCTTAACCAATGAAGGGTTTACTGCCCTTTATCAAAATTATTTCGAGACCCAGATATTCCGATTGGGCTTCAAGTACAAAATTTAAATCCTCATAAAATGGGTACTTTGAATAAGGTTGCTAAGATTACCTTGCTTTTTTGGTTGATGAAAATCGTTGCCACTACCTTGGGCGAGACCTTGGGCGATTTTATCGCGCAGACTTTAGGTCTTGGCTACACTATTGGAATTCTGATAACGTTGGCATTTTTCGGTATTGTTTTGGGAATTCAATTGTCGAGAAAAGAGTATATCCCTGTTTGGTTTTGGTTGGTCATTATCGCTACCACGACACTAGGTACCGAGATTTCTGATTTTATCGACCGAAGCCTGCATTTAGGGTATACTTGGGGAAGTCTTTTGTTGTTTTTCGGACTTTTATCGACGCTATTTGCATGGTTCAAAAGGTTTGATGACCTAGCGGTTTACCCCATTTTTGAACGCAACAAAGAAGGCTATTATTGGATTGCCATTTTGTTCTCCAATAGTTTGGGTACGGCGTTTGGCGACTACCTTAGTGACGTAGTAGGGTTGAGCTATTTGAATGGGGCCATGGTCACCGCGGGCATTATTATTTTGGTCGTTTTATTACATTATTTTACCAAAATCAACCAGATTGTACTGTTTTGGGTTGCTTTTATCTTCACCAGACCCTTTGGAGCGACTTTCGGTGATTTTTTGACCAAGCCTTTGGCAAAGGGAGGGTTGGATTTAGGAACGCTTCCCGCTTCTGTCGTTTCAATAGTGCTGATGGGTATTTTGATTTTTGTTTCACATCGGCAAATGACTTCGCAGGCTGACGAACAGGAATAGTTGAAACAATAGGCATTTGAAATCACTTTCTGTTTCCAATGATCCAGCTTTAAAATTGCTTTAGATTCTCCTTTTACATTTGATGTACAATAAATTGATAAGGACTGCCTTGACTGGACTTATCGAAATACAAGGTACATTGAAGAATAGAATTTTAGCTCCCCTGTTTCTGATAGCATTATTCCTCTTAGCACAAGAAAAGGCAGCTGCCCAAAGTAACGCTATTGAATCTGCCGGAGATATGATTCTGTTCACATTGCCTGCCACCGCACTGACCGGTTCTTTAATCGCTAAGGATTATAAAGGAACCTGGCAATTTACCAAAGGGGCTTTGCTCAATCAGGCAGTTACATTTGGTCTGAAATATGGAATAAACAAACAGCGCCCATATGGTAATGGGGATAGGGGCTTTCCCTCAGGGCATACATCCACTACGTTTCAAAGCGCTGCCTTTATACAAAAGAGATATGGCTGGAAATACGGTATTCCTGCCTATGCCCTTGCAGGGTTTACAGGCTATAGCCGTATCAATGCCCAAAAGCATGATGGGTGGGATGTTCTTGCAGGAGCTGCGGTAGGTATCGGCAGTGCCTATCTGTTTACAACACCTTATCAACGTGAACATATGGAACTGACCTTTACCAGTTGGGAAGATAATTACCTGCTTGGCTTCACGTATAAATTTTAAATACCGACCAAAAATGGAAAAAGACATTGTTTTCAAAGATGCCCAAAAACCAGCTTACGACTTTAAGTTCAACAAAGAGGTAGCGACCGTGTTCGATGACATGGTGGTTCGCTCCGTTCCTTACTACGAGGAGATGCAACGCATGATTGCGGAACTTACCAAGGACTTTGCGGTAAAAGGCACCAACGTATATGACCTGGGCTGTTCCACAGGAACGACCATGATCAATCTGGATAAGATACTTGAAAAGGATATTCATTTTGTTGGTATCGATAACTCTGATGAAATGTTATTAAAGTGTGAGAGTAATCTGAGAGAAGCCGGAGTAAAACGGAAGGTATCTTACGAAAATCAAGACTTGAACTGTGATATTGGATTGAACAATCCATCGGTCGTCATATTTTGTTTGACGCTTCAATTTCTGCGTCCGTTGAATCGAGAGAAGATTCTAAGAAAGATATATGAGAGTCTTCCTGAAAACGGAGCGGTCATCCTTATTGAAAAAATCCTTACAGAACATTCCATTTGTAATCGGTTGTTTATTGAACATTACTACCAGTTCAAAAAAAGAAACGGATACAATGAAACGGAAATCGCAAAAAAAAGGGAATCCCTCGAAAACGTACTCGTACCGTATCAACTATCGGAAAACGAGACTTTATTAAAAGCATGTGGTTTCCGTTTTACAGAGGTCTTTTTCAAATGGTACAATTTCACAGGTCTAATCGCAATCAAATGATCATGGTCAAAATCGGTAATTTTTTCTTCAGAACCCGAAACTACTTGTTCCCCGTGTTTTATGTATTTCTTTTCCTTCCGTTTACTCGGATTTCAGAGAACTACACGACGGTATTCTTTATTGGCTTGGCAATTGTCATCTTGGGCCAGCTGGTTCGCATGTTGACCATTGGTCTGGTCTACATTGTTAGGGGCGGCCGAAATCGCAGGATTTATGCCGAGGGATTGGTGACTGATGGCCTTTTCTCGCATTGCAGGAATCCCATGTACGTAGGTAATATTCTTTTGATTATCGGGATGAGCGTTCTGTCCAATTCCCTGTTTGCCGTAGTGGTCATGATTCCTTTGTTCATGTTTATTTATCAAACCATAGTACAGGCCGAAGAAGCGTATTTAAGGAACTCGTATGGCGGTGGTTTCGATAACTATTGTGCAAGCACCAACCGATGGATTCCTCGATTGAAAGGGATAGGGGATACCTTCCGCAAAAACGATTTTGATTTAAAAAAGGTCGTCTTTAAGGAGTACAATACCACTTATCTATGGATGTTGGGCGCCACTCTACTTTTAGCCTATAATACCCATTGGCTTAGTTCGAAATTGACATTAAAAAATAAAGGCTTATATTTTCTTATTGCTATAGCTGTATTGACCTCCCTATATTTTACTATTCGATTCATTAAAAAACGGCAAAAAAGAGAAAGAAAAAAGATGGCCCATGAACAAACTTTATAGCATGAAGAAAACGCTCATAACAATAACGCTATTTTTTATTCTTGGAAATCTCTTTGCCCAAATCGATAGTACATTTATAAAACGCAAGCGAAATCTGTTGCAGAAAAGTATCGTTCCTGTCTCTTTGCTTGTCTCTGGTATTTTATTATCGGATAGTGGATTCGAGAAATCGCTAAATAGAGAGACCAGAGACAGAGTAGGCAATAGTTTTGATTTTCCGATTGACGAATACACGCGTTTTGCGCCCATTGTACAATTGTATGTCGCCGATATCGTTGGTGTAAAGGCCAAAAATCATTGGTTCGATCAAACAAAAAACTTAGCAGTATCCATAATACTGACGGATGTCATTACGAACACCCTAAAAAGAAGTATTTATAAAGTGCGGCCTAACGGTTTCAATGCAAAAGCATTTCCATCAGGGCACTCTTCGTTGACCTTTAGTACGGCAGCGGTGCTATACGAAGAGTTTGGACAGAGTAGCCCTATTCTTGCCTATAGTGGCTATGGGTTTGCCGCAATTACGGGATCTTTTAGAATGTTAAACAACGATCACTGGTTGTCCGATGTGCTCGCTGGGGCAGGAATTGGCATTTTGGTTACAAAACTGGTCTATCATTTTGATTACCTATTTAAATGGAATCCATTTCTAAAGGCAAAAAACATCGCTTTGATTCCAAGATATTCAAATGGAGCGGTCGGACTCTATTTCTCTAAACGGTTCTAACGTTTATAGAGAAACGCACGCAGTAAATAACGTACCAAATCCTAATTCACTTAAAATGCCGAAATGTAAAATGAAAGGCATGAAGAGAATGAAAGTATCGATCAATAAGACCATAACGATTTCAAATGGCGGTTTATGAAAACCTTATTTTTTGGATTGGCTTTGCCCGTGTTTCCAATTACTATTGCCCAGCAAGCAGATTCTTCAAGGGAAATAGCCTTGGAAACGACACTAGAACGTGTAGGGGATTATGTCTAGTTTGCACTCACGGCCTTCTCGTTGGATTGCTACTATAGCGAAAGCCGATAAGGAGGTTTTTGGCGATTGAGTAAATTAGGAAAGTCGTATAGGTGGCCATACTTTTCCGTCAGGGCATACTTCTTTTGCCTCAGGGTGGCTATTTGGCAATGGGGATACGGGTGTCCTAATCGGTATCGTATGTAAATTTTAAAGTGCTAGCCTGAAAAAAATATCGTGTTCACAACTCCAAAGCTTTTAGCGGTATAGGATGTTGTTGAAGACTAAAAATGCCGACTTGCCACCTCGCTCTCTTTCCAACCGAGTCGAATAGCAACAGCTTGCAGTGTTTTCTTTGGGTTTTTGATAGGTTTTGAATATAAGTGCCATTGGCTCTCACCTTCCCTTTTATAGGCAATCGATGCCCCTGGCGAACCACATGAAATTGCAACGTCGCCATTTTCCAGAGAAAATTCGGGCGTTTTGGTTTGGGGTTGAACACCGTTCGGAGGCCATAATTTACGAATTAGCTCTGACTCGGGAATCATTCCCAAATCACCGTAGGTGGCGACAAATTCGTGATGGCTCGCTCGTAGCTCTTCTAGTTTTTCGAAAAGTTCGGGTCGAGAGGCTAGATTGTTGATTTCGTGGGGGTCATTTTGAGTGTCATACAGTTCCTCCAAGGGCTTTTTCTGGGCCCAGAACTGCCATTGGTCTGCACCTAGTTTGTTTTCCTTTTTGAGGTGTAATATCTCCTGCATCATGGCGGCCTGATCACGATAAGGGATATAACCAAGATAGGGCAGGTCGGTACGGTAGTTTCGTATGTATTTATAACGCTTGTCACGTACCGCCCTAACGGTTTCCGGCGCCGGATCCATTCGATCCCTAAAGGCATAGATATAGTCGCGGGGATCTTCCCGGTCATCTCCAAGAAATTTTATACCCTCCATATAAGATGGTTTTTCGAGTCCGGCCAAGGCCAATGTCGTTGGGGCGAAATCAACAAAAGAAACTAATTCGTCATTTACGGTGCCCGCTTTTTCGCCATTGGGCCACCGCACGATCATCGGTACCTTAATGCCCGAGTCATAAACCCATCGCTTTGCCCTGGGCAGTCCGTCACCATGATCGCTAAAAAACAATACGATAGTGTTGTCCAATACTTTTGCTTCTTTTAATTCTGCCATCAGCTCACCCACCCATTGGTCCATGGCGTGAATATTGTCATAATGCCGGGCCAAATCGGTGCGTACTGCTTCCGTATCTTGGTAATAGGGCGGTAGCGGAATCAAGTTAGGGTCGGTAACTTTTGGGGAATAGTCTTTAAACGTTTTGCTTTCATGGGTGATGACATTGTTGAACACTGCAAAAAATGGAGTCTTTTTAGACGGCCGATTACGCCAATGGGCGTCTTTGCTACTTTCGTCCCAAGCGGTGACGGGTGGTTTAAATTGATAATCGGTTTTTGAATTATTGGTACAATAGTATCCGGCCTCCCTTAAGTATTCTGAAAAACATCGCACCCCTTCTGGTGGTGTAGCTTCATATACGGGAATGCTTAAGAGTTCGGGGTCGGTAATCTTATCCAAAGAACTGGTACGTTTCCAAGTACGCATGGCCATAGCTCCCGTAGACGTCGGATACATACCCGTAATCAAGGTATGCCTACTGGGAGCACAAACACCGTAAGTGGCATAAGCATTGGTATAGCGTACGCCTTCTTTGGCCAATTTGTCAATGTTCGGGGTGGGAACGGTCTTGTCTCCATAGCACCCTAAATGCGGACTCATATCTTCAACGGTGATCCAAACAATGTTGGGTTGATTTTGTGATACTCCTAAAATTGGCAGAAGTATCATAAAGCCTAGAATTAGAAGCCAATGCTGTGAAAGCGAAAGCTTTTTTAGAAAAACCATATTTCGTTGTTCCATAGTTTTTTAGATTTGTACTGACTCTGAAGAAGAAAGCGTCTTTCCAAATGTAACTTTTCTCATTGAAGTTGAAAACCCTATCCTAAAAATAACATCCGTATCGATTTCCAAATACGATGCTTTAACGGCTATTGGAAAGATGCGTAGTTGACCAAAATGATGTTTTATGGGGCCTGCTCTTTTTTAAAGGGAGGTGCCGAAAGACGAAAGGGTCTCTTCGGAAACTCTGGAATGTTCAATTTGTATTAATCCATACCTTTATGGCAATACACCCGCTATATTTGTATAGCGATAAATGCTTTGTTTCATGGAATGTATCAGTGTTTTCGATATGCTTAAAATCGGAGTGGGTCCGTCAAGTTCCCATACGCTAGGCCCCTGGCGGGCTGCGGAGCGGTGGATAGCCGAACTCGAGCAGGAAGGGTTGTTCGAAGAAGTGGCAGAAATCAAGGTATACGTCTATGGTTCCTTATCGTTGACGGGTAAAGGCCATGCCACTGATTTGGCAATTATCTTGGGCCTCTCGGGAGCTGACCCGGTAGAAATCCCGATAGCTGATATCGACGGAATTATAGCTTTGGTTAAAAAGGATAAGGTGTTGAACTTTGCCAATAAAAGAGCAATTGCTTTTGATCCGGGCACCAATATTATTTTCAAAAGGGAGTTTTTGCCTTTTCATGCGAACGGAATGAAGTTCGAGGCTACGCTATCGACAGGAAAAAAGACCACAAAAACGTACTACTCCATCGGGGGCGGTTTTGTGGTGGTCAAAGAACGTAAGAACGCCAAGAAAAATAAGAATGTTTTTGCCACTTTTCCCTTTCCCATTGAAAAAGGAGTACAACTGTTGGCCTATTGTAAAAAGGAGCAAAAAAGTATTTCTGAAATCGTATTGGCCAACGAGCTTTCCCTTAGAAGTGGTGATGCCATAAATCTGCAGTTACAAAGAATTTGGGAAACGATGTTGCAATGCATGTATGTCGGTTGCCACACTGAAGGCAATCTCCCGGGCGGACTTAATGTTCGACGCAGGGCATTCGATATGCACAAGAATTTAATTGGTGATATTCCCTATGTAAACCATGAGGAATGGCTGGGGACAATCAGAAATACAGAGGTCAAATTCAGACAGATATTAAAGTGGGTGAGTTGTTTTGCGCTCGCCGTAAATGAGGTAAATGCTTCGCTGGGCAGGGTGGTTACCGCGCCTACCAACGGCAGTGCCGGGGTTATTCCTGCGGTATTGATGTATTACCTAGTCATCGAAAATCATAAGGCGGACTTCGAACATATTAAAAAATTTCTTTTGGTTGCGGGCGAGATCGGCAGCATTTTCAAAAAAGGGGCAACTATTTCCGCTGCCATGGGAGGCTGCCAGGCAGAAATTGGAGTGTCTTCCGCCATGGCCGCGGGCGCATTGACCGAGCTTTTGGGAGGCACCCCTGAACAGGTCTTGATTGCGGCAGAGATTGCCATGGAACATCATTTAGGGCTCACCTGTGATCCCATCGGGGGGTTGGTTCAGATACCCTGTATCGAACGCAATTCGATGGGTGCGATAAAGGCCATTAATGCTGCAGAGCTCGCTTTGGAGACCAATCCTGAAAACATAAAAATACCTTTGGATAAAGTGGTCAACACCATGTGGGAGACCGCAAAGGATATGAATTCGAAATACAAGGAAACTTCGGAAGGCGGCTTGGCCGTCGAAGTAAATATGAGTGATTGTTAATGTAAAATTCTAAAAGCTAAGAAGGGTCTTGTCGAATTCCCACCCTATAATGTCCGCCCGTATGGGCTTCGTTAAAAGCAATCCCCAGTTCGTTTAACGGATAATCTTTGTTTACTAAGGCTTCAAAAGGATACTTCTTGTGGTTTTCTTCTAAAAAGGCAATTGCAACGGCTAAATCTTGTGGCCTGTAGTTGTGCAGCCCTTTTATGGTGAGTAGGTTGCGTACGATCATCTCGGCGTTCACCTGGGTCTCCCTCTGACTATATACGGCACCCACCCATACGGCCACACCTCCAATATTCAAGAGTGATAGGCTTTTTTCCATGACGGAGGGCACTCCTGTTGTATCTATGACCACATCAGTTCCTTGGTTGGCACCTAGTTGTTCGGTAATGTCGTTTACTTCTAAATGGGCGGCTATGGTCTGATTCACACCAAATGTTTTGGCAACGTTCAACCGATCGATATCCCGATCCATAGCATAAACGTTGTTGGCCCCCGATTCTTTGGCCATGGCACAGGCGGAGAGGCCGAGCATTCCTGCGCCCGTTACGAGAACGTTCTTGCTGTTGAGGTCCCCGGCCAACCGAATGGCTCCGGCAATCGTAGCATGCGTGCAGTTCAATGGTGCAAGCTCTTTATAGTTCAAGCGGTCGGAGAGGTTGAAAATGGCCGTGCCTTCCCGAAGCAAACAATGTGTTGCGAACCCACCACTTAACGGTTTATCGGATGCCATTTGTTGGTGTCCGTATTTAAAAAGGTTTTGAGATTTTTGGGGAAATCCCTTTTTGGCCATGGTTCCATGTACATCATGGGCATAAACCGACCAAGTGATCAGATTTCCGACCTGAAGTGCTTCTCCCTTATAATCGGTGTTGATGGCACTCCCCAAAGAAACTACACGGCCTATAATTTCATGACCTAGAATGCTTGGGCATGGTGAAGTTCTTCGTCCGTAATAGGTATGCAAGTCACTTGTGCAAATCGTGGTGTATGTTATTTTTACCAAAACCTCATGCGATTTTGGTATGGGAAGCGACACTTTTTGAGTTGTGAACGGTTTTTCAACTTCATGGAAGACTAACGCTTCTGCCATCTGTTTTGCTGTCATAGTTATCTTTTTTACGGGTGCGGTTGAATGTATTATTCGAGTTAAAGATAAAGTATGGTTTCCTGTATAATTTTTTGTTATGCTAGGAATACTCCTTTTAAAAACTTAATAATTATCGATTTACTGTTAAAACTCGTATAAATTGTGAATATTTGTTAAAAAAAGTGAGTAGCAAATATAGTTTCTTTTAAAGAAAATCGATTTCTTTGAAAAAACATAACCATAGCTTTACATCATCTTAATTTAATCGAGGTATTCCGCCCGTTACATTTGCCTGATGGAAAAAAGAAATCAGACCTCAATATTTACCGCTGATACAATGTCAAGAAAATCTAGGCTTCCCGGCATGTCTTCGGTCTGGATTATGGTAGCTGCATTTTTATGTTATACCGGGATGTACGCAGTGCGCAAGTCGTTTTTGGCCGGGCAATACCAAGACTTGGATATTGGCCTTGGAATGGACCCCAAAACCGTTCTGGTTATCAGTCAGGTGTTGGGCTATATGCTTTCGAAGTTCGTTGGTATCAAGATCATATCGGAAATGCCGCCTCAAAGAAGGGTCTACTGGTTATTGGGGCTAGTCGGTCTCGGATTGGGCATGTTAGGCCTTTTTGCCATCGTGCCTCCCAACTGGAAAATGGTCACGCTTTTTTTCAATGGATTGCCCTTGGGTATGGTTTTTGGGGTTGTGTTTTCCTATCTGGAAGGCAGAAGAAATACGGAACTCTTGGCCGCCGCCCTGAGTGCTACTTTTATTTTCTCTACAGGACTGGTAAAGACCGTTGGGGTGCTGTTGATACAGAATTATGGGGTCGGCGAATATACCATGCCATTTGCCACCGGGTTGCTTTTCCTTCCCATATTTATACTTTCCGTATGGATGCTGAACAGGTCAAAGGCGCCTGATGAATTTGATAGGCAAGAGCGTACTGAACGCACGACAATGGATGTGGCCAAGCGAAAAGATTTTCTCAAAAGGCACGGCGCTGGCTTTGCCGGCTTGGTGGTCATTTACATTCTACTCACCATCATACGCGATTTTAGGGATAATTTCATTGTAGAGTTCTGGGAAGAACTGGGGTATGGCGGGGAGCCGGAATTGATTACGCTTACCGAAATTCCTGTCGCCATAATCGTGCTTGTAATCGCGGCCTTCGGCATATTGATCCGTAAAAATCGGTTGGCCTTTAACCTTGGCATGTATATGATAGGGTTTGGGGCTTTGGTCATTTTGTTGTCGACCTTGCTTTTTAAGCAATCCCTTATTAGCCCGGTGATGTGGATGATCAGTACAGGGGTGGGTGTGTACTTGCCCTATATTTTATACCATTGCCTGATCTTCGAACGCTTGATTGCCTTGCTTAAATACAACGGAAATGTTGGTTTTCTTTTTTATACGGCCGATGCTATGGGCTATTTGGGCAGTGTAAGTGTTTTATTGCTTAAAGAAGTTGTGGGATATAACACCTCGTGGGTCGACTTTTTTATCGATATCAACATCAAGGCAGCCGTGCCGATCATGATATTGGTATTTCTTGTTTTGCTCTACTTTAGCCGAAGCAAGGCGCCGCAAGCTACGCCGATACCATCTAAAGGAGAGGTGTGATAGTAAAGTTTGTTTAACAATTACATAATAAATAATATGATGAAGTGTATTCGGATAGGGGTTTTAATTTTGTTGATGCAGTTGACGAGTTGTCAAGATCAGGTCAAAGAAACGAAGGAACCCAATGATTCCAAATTAGCCAAACGGGTCATTGTACTCGGTCTTGATGGCTTAAGTGTCGATGGTTTTAAAACCGCGAAACATCCGAACTTGGATGCATTGTTTGCAGACGGAACAATTTCATTTACCACACGACCGGTAATGCCATCGGTAACTTTGCCGAACTGGACGAGCCATCTTACGGGAAGCGGCCCCGAAGAGCATGGTGTCGACAATAATGGTTGGACCTTGATAGACCATCAATTACCAGGGTTGGAAAAAGATTCCGATGGGTATTTTCCGTCCATTTTTAAAGTGCTTAAAGATCAAATGCCAAATATTAAAACGGCATATTACTATAATTGGGGCAATCTTATAAATCCTATCAATCAAAAGTATCTTGACGAAGTAAACTTTCTGGAAGACGATGCATACGAGGAAAATTATAAAAAGGCAAACGCCTTTGCCTTAAAACACAAAGACGACCCCACACTTATCTTTTTATATAGTGTGCACGTAGACCATGCAGGGCATAATCATGAATGGATGTCACCAGAGTATATTACATCCATTGAGGAAGCCGATGTTAAAGTAGGGACGCTGATCAATGCGTTAAAGAAAGACGGACTTTACGACGATACACATTTCTTACTTATCACGGATCACGGTGGAAAAGGAACCGGTCATGGAGGGATGAGCCCGGGAGAAATGAATGTGCCGTGGGGTATCAAAGGGCCGGGAATCAAAAAATCGAGTGCATTTAAAGACTACAATAGCAATAAAAATACGGCATTGGTCTTAGCGCGTTTGTTCGGTCGCGATAGCCTTCCCGAATCATGGACAGGCAAGGTGCCCGAATCCATTTTTGAATCGAACTAGGCTAAACCTGTTTGAGCTCCCTGTTCTTTTTTACAAATTGCGAAGGGGTAACGGTTTTCAATTTTTTAAACTTCCGGTTAAAATTGGATAGTGAAGAAAACCCCGATGCTTCGGCAATCGTTGCAACAGTGAGGTCGCTGTCTTCGATTAAGAGCTGACAGGCATGGGCGATACGTACCTCGATAAGAAATTCAAAAAAAGTTTTGTTGGTTCGTTGTTTAAAAAAGCGGCAAAAGGCATTGGGGGTCATAAAGGCGAGTTTCGCTATTTTTTTTAAAGTGATTTCTTTGTGAAAGTTTTTCATGGTATACTCAAAGATGGCCCGTAGCCGTTCCCCATCATCGTTGGTGATTTTTTTTTGATAGATAAAGCCGGCCAAGGATTGTCTTTCGGCATGGCATAATGTTCGCAAAAGTTCTAAAAATTTTAAGAATCTTGAGAATTTATCCAAACTGGGGAATCCTAACATCAACTTTTCGATTTCCGGATCTCTTTCGGTCAAGCGAAACCCAACGTCCGAGTGGTCGAAAAAACTTTTGATTTCTACGAGATCGGGAAGGTTGAAAAAATCTTCCCCGAAAGAACGTTTTGAAAAGAAAAGGGATACCATATGCGATTCTTCCTTTTCAACACTTTGAAATACATGCGGCATATTGGAACCAATAACAAAAAAATCGCCAATGCCATACGAGTGAACGCTATCTGCCACGACCAGCTTTCCCCGTCCTTGAACGATATAGCTGATTTGAATTTCCTCATGCTGGTGTAATTTTCCATAAAACCCCGTTTCCTGATCAATTTGAACAATCAGGTTCTCTGCGGGAGATTTCGGAATTTGAAACGGAAAAACTTTCATTACTGCGTGTATATATGCCGAAAATACTATTTTACTATGCTATATTTGGTAACATAGTACTGTTTTCAGGTAAAATATTATTAACAAAAATGCTGTGACCTGTTTTAATTTTGTGCTAAACCAGAGTGTGATCTAGTTTGCGTTAATAGCATTTATAGGAATTGGCCCATGAAAATCGGGCTTGTTAAAATATATAATTCAATACAATAGGCTTATGAAAATCGAATGGAGGGGCGTTATGCCCGCAGTTACTACAAAATTTACAGCTGAGGACGAACTTGACATGGATATGTTCAAGGTGAATATTAAGGCCCAACTTGATGCAGGGGTACACGGCCTTATTTTAGGGGGTACCTTGGGCGAAGCCAGTACGCTTACCGACGATGAAAAGAAAACACTCGTGCTTGAAACGGTTGATTTTGTTGCTGGCAAGGTGCCTGTAATCATCAATATTGCCGAGCAGACCACCAAGGGAGCCATCGCTGCGGCCCATCGGGCAGAAGAACAAGGTGCTAGTGGTTTAATGATGTTACCGCCGATGCGCTACAAAGCGAACGAGCATGAAACAGTGATTTATTTCAGTGAGGTGGCGAAAAACACCGATTTGCCGATAATGATCTACAACAACCCTATTGACTATGGTATCGAGGTTACCCTTGATATGTTAGAAGTGCTCTTAAAACATGATAATATTGCGGCGGTCAAAGAGTCGACGCGCGATATCTCCAATATTACCCGCATCAAGAATAGGTTTGGGGATCGCTTAAAAACCTTTACCGGTGTTGATACCTTAGGGATGGAAAGCCTTTTGATGGAAGCCGATGGTTGGGTAGCCGGACTCGTTTGTGCATTTCCTGCCGAGACCGTTGCTATTTACGAACTGGTCAAGGCCGGAAGAATTAAAGAGGCCCTTGCCATTTATCGCTGGTTCCTTCCGCTATTGGAACTTGACATCAGTCCGCAATTGGTTCAGAATATCAAGTTGGCCGAATTGGCGACGAAAATTGGTACTGAACATGTTCGGGCGCCAAGATTGCCTTTGATCGGTGACGAGCGCGAACGCGTATTGAATATTATTGCCCACGGCTTGGCCACGAGACCGGAATTGCCGGCGTATAAAAATTTGTCTTTGACACAAGCATAGTGGTCCTATGATTTTTTAACTAATGGCGAAGCATACGTTTACCTGTATCGATGCCCATACCGCGGGTAATCCTGTACGGTTGGTGGCTCATGGCGGCCCTGAATTGATGGGCCGTAACATGAGTGAAAAGCGACAGCATTTTCTTAGGGAATATGACTGGATCCGAAAAGGACTCATGTTCGAGCCCCGAGGCCACGATATGATGAGTGGTAGTATTTTGTTTCCGCCCAGCGACCCTCAAAATGATGTGGGCATCCTCTTTATTGAAACAAGTGGTTGTCTTCCCATGTGCGGTCATGGCACTATTGGCAGCATTACGATTGCTTTGGAAGAAGGACTCTTATCGCCAAAAACTCCCGGTAAAGTACGTATGGAAGCCCCTGCCGGACTCATTGAGATCGAATATCAAAAAACGGGGGATAAGGTCGACTGGGTGCGTTTGACCAATGTGAAATCGTACTTGGCAGCGTCTGAACTGATTATCGAAAGCTCCCAACTGGGCACATTGGTTTTTGATGTGGCCTACGGAGGCAATTTTTATGCGATTGTCGACCCACAACCAAATTTTCAGGGCATACAAGACTTTTCAGCAGGGCAATTGGTACAGTTTAGTCAAGAATTACGGGAGAAAATAAACCGGAAATACCCCGATGCTTTTGTGCATCCGTTGGATGATACTATTCGAAATGTCAGCCATATGCTTTGGACGGGCGATACCATTTCCCCTTTGGCAACAGGCCGGAATGCCGTTTTTTATGGCGATAAGGCCATCGATCGTTCCCCATGTGGTACAGGTACTTCTGCGCGTTTGGCCCAATGGTATGCCAAGGGCCGACTTAAAAAAGGGGAGGATTTTGTTCATGAAAGTTTTATCGGCTCGCAATTCGTAGGTCGGGTCTTGGAAGAGGCTACGATTGGGGAAATTTCCGCTATTGTGCCCACCGTTCAGGGTGCTGCACATGTGTTTGGGCACAATACGATTACCATTGACGATGAAGATCGATATGCCCACGGGTTTCAGGTGATTTAGTGACAGATTTCAAAATAGTCTCTTAACATGGGGAAGAACGTTATTGTTGTGGGAGGTGGTATTATTGGCCTCTGCACGGCCTATTATTTACAAAAGGAAGGCCATAAGGTTACCGTAATCGATAAATCGGATATTACGGCCGGAGCCTCTTTTGTGAATGCCGGCTATATTACCCCGAGTCATATCATTCCCTTGGCCGCCCCGGGTATGATTGTAAAAGGAATGAAATGGATGTTCAGTCCTGCGAGTCCCTTTTATATGAAACCCCGTTGGGATGTTGATTTTTTTAAATGGGCATGGTACTTTCATAAATCTTCGACGCCCGAGAAAGTGGCGAAGGCCATTCCCGTAATTAAAGATATCAACCTGATGAGCCATCAGCTGTATACCGATATCCTGCAATCGGGCGATCTCGGTGATTTTCAGTGGGAACGGAAAGGGTTGTTGATGTTATATCAAACGGATACGGAAGAACAGCATGAAATGCCCGTAGCCGAAAAGGCCAAGGCGCTGGCATTGGAGGTAGATTTTTTAAACCAAGACCAACTCCACACGATCGAACCCGATGCGGCTATCAATGCCAAGGCGGCCATTCACTATAAATGTGACGGGCATACCACCCCAACGGAGGTCATGCCGCGACTGAAGCAGTATTTGACCGATGCCGGCGTCAATATCAGCACAGACGAAGCCGTCCTCGATTTCTCGTTAGATCAGGGCGCGGTAAAAGCAGTGATCACTACAAAGGGTAGCTATACCTGTGATGAGATTGTTATCGCAACAGGTTCATGGAGTGAGGGCGTCGCCAAAAAATTGAATATAAAACTGCCTATTCAAGCGGGGAAGGGCTACCGTATCGATGTCGCACGGCCAACCGGTATTTCAATGCCCGCCATATTGATGGAAGCCAAAGTAGCGGTAACACCAATGAAAGGGTTTACCCGATTTGCAGGCACCATGGAATTTTCTGGAATCAACGATACGATTCGGGCTGCAAGGGTACAAGCCATTGCAAAAGCTGTTGCTGATTTTTACCCCGATATCAAAATTACTGCGGAAGAAATGGCCGCTGCGAAAAGCGGACTTCGCCCGGTAAGCCCCGATGGCCTACCCTATATCGGAAAATCAAAGAAATATACCAATCTGACTTTTGCTACGGGCCATGCCATGATGGGTTGGAGTTTGGGCCCCGCAACGGGGAAACTGATTACGCAGCTTATCTCCGATAAGAAGACAGAACTCGATTTGACACCCTTTTCTCCTGATCGAAGGTTTTAACAAAGTAGGTCTTCTAGGTCATTGAACGGGTTACTGAATATCGAGCTCGTGATTTTCTTATCATAGAATAGCTAGCCTTGAATAAACGCGCTTGGAATTGGTTTAAACACTAAAAGTGAATATTACAAAAACTTAAAAAAAATCTAAAATTTTTTTTCCAAAAATATAAGTTATACTATTAACCCGAGAATTAAATCTAATTCTGTTTTAACAAATTGTAAACTTCATTAGCCTCTTCTGCATTAGGAGTTTCTCTCCAATTCCAGTCAGAATTTTGTTTCAAAGCAAGCCTAAATACTTTTCGCATATATTGTGATTCGAATTCTTCATTGGTACTTTTTGCAACAAATATTTTTTCTTCTGGTGACTCATAATAAATATATTCATCATTATCTACGACATTCCGTAAGCTACTTATTGTATTATTTGCTTTCACCCATAAAAAATCTTTAAAAAGAAAGGAATCTATGAAGACATTACAAGGGATTATATGCATATGTGCATGATCTACTGTACAAAAAACTTTAGAACTATTTCGCGCTGTTCCATGTTCGAAATAATGAATATCAGATTCATAAGCCTTTCTAAGAATAGTGCTGATTTTTTCTTTTATTTCATAATAATCTACTTCTAGCCCCTCGTCTAATTGTGCAAAGCTCTTTATATGTTTTTTAGGACAGATAATTAAATGCCCTGGAGTTATTGCTCCGAGGCTAGGTATTACAGCAAACGATTCATTTTCCAAAATTATTCTTCTAGTATACAGCTTCTCATTTAAAAGTGTACTTATTAAATCGTTTTCCTGTTCTCCCTGTATCTGACTACAAATACAACATCTTTTATTATAAGTTTTCATAATTAAGTTTCTAATAGATTATGACTAAATTTTTTATTTAATTGTTTAAAATTTGACAGCTCTTTTTTAGTTATAGTAAGTGAACTTTCAAATAAGTTTACAATTTTCCTAGTGGATTTTATTGCTTCTTCCTCATTCTCCCATGATGCGGATTTAAACAATAAATTTACTGCTCTTAATATCTCAGATCTAATAAACCCCTCAGTTTCTTGAGACAATTTTTCGCATGCTTTGTCCAAAAAATTAGGTTTTTGACCATTATTGTTTCTTGATAATAATTGTTTTTTTGTAAAATCAATTACTTTTTTTCTAGCCAATAGATCAGGTGGACCGACACCTAAAATATGGTCAATCCTTCCACCTCTTTTTATAGCAGAATCAATAGTTTCAAAATTATTTGTGCAAATAAAAAAAACAATTTTACCTCGATCGTGCAATTCTTGCAACTTTGGAAGCATACAGGCTGTTACAAAAGCCGTTATACCTCTCGTTTGCTCAGATGCTTCAGAAGGAACTCTGTCACGAAATAACTCATCACATTCATCGAAAATAACTACAGTTCTATTCAATTGCATGAGTCTATCAAAAACATCACGAGCCATTCTTTCTATACTTTCCAGGCCCCCTTCAATAAACTGCCCAGGATTTAATAATACAATGGGCCATTTTAAACCGTCTGCAACTGCTTTGACAATTGTTGTTTTCGAGGTTCCAGGAGGACCAAATAAAAGAGCTGAAACTGATCTGTTTTCTGCAGAAGGTAGATTTTGAGGATGATTACTAATTATATTTATGAGATTATCGTCCAAATACTTTAATATTGGGTAATCGTGATTTGTCTCAGAATTAATTTTATAATCATCCCACCTTAGCCAATCTGGCCAATCATTATCTTCTGGATGAACGACTGAAAAGGAGTCTAGAACCATATAAACATTTAGTCGTTCCTGTAAATAATTTAAAGAACTAGTAAATTGAAGAACATTGGCTGAAGTCCAAGATTCAATAATTTTAAAATTATAAGGTTGAGAACTGCACCAACCTGATAATAAGGTATCCTTATATGTCATATATTCAGTAGATATTTTGACATAATCTAGACTTTTATTTAATTTTTCAAAAATTTGGCCGGTATCAATATTTTCATTGTCAAACAATTTATTATCAATCAATTCATTACAAGTAAGCGTTAAAGCCCAAGCAATTTCATGTGTAGATATCTCAAGTCTTTGTGAATTAATGTCCTTATTTTCATGAATGACTCTACCCATCGGCCAACAACCGGAAAAATCTTGTGAATTTATTGATATTTCCAAAGAAGAGATTAGGTGCTGTATATTTTTTGCAATTTGACTTTGAGATAATGAAGCAGAACAAAAAGCTAAAGCAACATTATCGCTTGGACTCAATGCTCCTCTAACGGACTTAGAAAGAAGAGTTTCTGTTACGGATAAAATACTTTTGGAAATTGTATTAATTGTGGAATCAATTTTTTTTATTAATCGATTATCGTCAATACACTCCAAAGATAATTTTAATGCTCTAACTGCATGAAATAGTATAAATGGATGTTCGTTTTCAAAACCTTCTTTGACGAAAGAATGATTTAACAAATTTTTTACAGCAATAGTCAACTTATTTGAAGCATTTTTTTGCGCAAGCTTTTTTTTTGAAATTTTTATAATACGACAAAAGGTTTGTATGTAGATGCTTAAGGTAAATTCATTTAATTCATCGTCTTCATTACCTGTGTCCAATGAGGAATCTAAATCACCAAGGTCTATAGTTAATAGTTTTGGAATTATCTCCTCAAATAATTTGCTTTTAGCATTATTCGAAATTATTTCTGGCGACCTTATAAAAGTTGCTATAAGTGATTCCGTACATCTTAGACTTACAGTTGGATAAAACTTATCTTCTTCAGTAGCCCTAGATTTATGGGTGGTTGAACGCCAAAAAGTTTTTTTATCACTACTCCATAAATTAATCATGGCATTAATAGATGCATTGACTATTCGATGGGATTTATCATTAATGTAATAATCTACTTTCATTTTTAAATGGAATTATTTGAGAAGAAGTGAAAATTGATAACCTTCTTCATTTATTTCTGGTTTTTTTCGAGTATCAAAGCTCGCAGACCTCGAGATTTCAACTTTAAGGTTACTACCATGATATTGTATAATAACTCTAAGGTCAGAATTAACTTCTTCAATAATTTTCGGTTTCAATAATTTGTCAATTTGAGGTATTAAGGGGACTTCAAAATGAATGATATTTTTATTGACATTATCCGTTATAAATTTAATTGATTTATTTTTCTTTTTTGACGTAGACTTAACGGAAGTGCTCTCTTCGTTAAAAAGAGGTAATCTACCTTCAAGATTATCGATATTTTTTAAAGGTCTAATAGCCGTTTCTTCAAGAAATATTAAATCCTCAAATCCACCGCGTTTTTTTATTTTTTTATTTTTTATTTTTTCTACATCTTCATTATTAAATTTACTAAACTTTATTAATGAATCCATAACTTCGCTAATGTCTGCTATTTCATTTAAACGTTCCTGCTCGTTTTTAGCGTTCCATACTTCAAGTGCTTCTTCAATAAGTTTTTGAGATAGCAGTTTAATTGCTTCTTCTTTTGATAGTCGTCTAACTCTAGCTAATCCACCTGCTTCCTTAATGATAATGGGTATCTTATCTCTAACAAGCTTGTTATATGTGATTTTATTTTCTTTAGGCTCTGACTTAGCAATTGGAATAACATTTGCTCCTGTTTTGGTCATTATGTAATATGCATGTCCGAGCAAACTTCCTTGAAAATATAAGGGAATACTGTTTTCGAAAGCGTATTGTGAGCATTCAGTCAAAAAATCGTCAGCTCTTAACAAATCATGAGATGGCATTATTAATAAGCCTTTGATTCTATCTGAACTAATATTTTTGAGACTCATAAGGTTTGACCAAGAGTCAATAGTTCTTATGGTATTTGAATCGGGTAAAACCCTTAAAGAATTTGAATATTGTTTAACGGGTAAATTAGTATAGTGCCAAGGTAAGCAACCATTTACGGCATTACTATCCTCTAATTTCACAAAAGCCATTAATTGAATTTCATGTCCAATTAAATTAGCCAAATTTATAGCCCATCTTCCTAAAGTGACGGCTTCTTTTTTGTTTAAAACACTATTCCAGTCATACGGTTCTACAATTTTATATGGTTTCCAACCTTCGTCGTCTGGAAAAAGACAAACACTTTTATAATCTTTTTTTTGCTTTGTTTTGTCGCTTTCTGTATAGTAATACCAAGTGTCATGAGGGTAATAAAGTAGTCCATCTGGATAACCCCAAAGAGCATCAATTTGAATACGTTGAGCATTTGGGAATGCATGAATAAGAGCACTAGCTTTAGTAGAAAAAAGGTACGATATTAAAAAAGTCCATTGAGAAGATTTCAATCCATCTTCAGAAAATTTACGATTTACTTTATTTAAAAATAATAATATATCATCAATATTAATTAGCGAACCACTAGTTGGTAATAAAAGATCATCCCTTTCTAAGGTTTTTGCAATATCGCACCTAATAACAATAGGATGATTATCACACATTTTTTCTAAATCCTCTTTGATATTTTTTTGTATTTTTTGGTTTTGATTATTCAAATCTTCTCCCTTGAGCAGATATACGTCGGATACGGGTAAATTTGCTCGTACAAAATTGATTGGAGATCTTAATTTTTTCCAGTTTTCAGCATTAGTATCAGTAAAATGAGTAAGAACTTTGAACTTTTTCTTCCTAGGAACAGGTTTTTCTTTTCTTTCGATTTTTGATGTTGCAGAATTTTTTATTTCTTTTTTTATAGATTTATCAACTTGGACAACCCAAACCATTTTACTATCCCAGACCCATTCACAATGAAATCTATCCCCATTTTTTGAAATTGAATTCAAACTACCTCCAACTTTTCTCAAAGCAGAAAAAATATCTTTTTCTTTTTTTGCTGTTAAATTACCGTCAAAAAATAAAGGCTTTGAAACAATAAACTCTTGGTTTTGATCGCTAATTTCTACCATCCACCGGTTTGCCTTTTCAGAAATCCTCCTTTCATTTGACATATGGCCCGGCAATCCAGGACTTATACATTCTTGAAGAATAAGAAACATAGGATCAGAATTAGTAGAATTAAGTAATTCAGATATTTTTTCTGAAATGTTTTCTATAGAATTACTGACAATTATAGATTGATATTTACCTCTTAATGAAATATCCTCAAAAGGAGAATTTGAGCGTATAAATATTCGCGAATTATTTGAAATAATATTACGTAAGAAATAGATGAGAATTTCTTTGTCAATATTTGAAAAATCATTGATTATATTTTCAACATCAGGATTCTTTGTCCATGACTTATAAAAATTTTTTGTAAAAACAAGAAAGGGTAATGTCCATTTTTTCGGAATACTAAAAAGTCCCATTGCTTTTCCCCCAATGAAATTCACATTCAATTTTTTTATATCCAATGTTTCCCAGGAACCAAGAACATGTCTATTTTTAATATTCATATTTATTAGCCAAATTAATTACTAGTAATATAAGTATATTATCAAAATAAATCTATTGTTCAAATAGCTTTAGCTAAACTTGACCTTATAAAATTTAGGTTAAAAAGGTCTATTGCTGTCCTGACTTAATAGAACTTAGTTAATTGCCTAGTTGTTCTTTTAAATGTATATAAAGCCTGTTAAAAATGGTTTGGCAAAACAGGGCCAGACTAAATTGCTAGGAAGTTGATCAATGCCAATGCATTAGTCTGTACTAAAATGTGGATATCAAGGCTCTAAGCTTTCCTGCACCCGTTTTACATTAGAAAGGTCTTGAAAATCAGTATCATTAAACCAGCCCCAGCGTAACTGTTCGTCTTGCCCGTAGCGTTCGTAAAAATTGACACCTCCTTTATCGGCATATTCATAACTGTCGAATAGGTCACCGTTGCCCAAGACACGGGGGTCTTCTTGTTTACGTAGGGCATCGAACAAATGTTCATGTAAATCAGTTAAAATTGTTTGGTGATCGGCACTTAGGGCCAGATTGTTTAAACAATCGGGGTCGCGTACAATATTATAAAGTTCTTGGCCCGGTCGTTTCCCAAAAGACCATTTCCAGTAGTTAAAATCATCATTTTTGGCATAGACGTTAGGTAGTAATACGGTTTTGGTCGGGCTACCGTCGGTATTGGGGTAGCCTCGTTCCGGGTTTCCAACCGGCCAACGGTCCGTTTCAAAGTTTTGAAGATAGAGCATGCTGTCACGCACGATACCTCGAATAGGGTAGCCCTGATCATGGGGCCGCCCCACATCATGGCGTTCCTTGCCGATAAGTACATGGTCTCGCTTCGAATTGACAATGCCATCCTTTTCCGAATACAAAATATCGGCAAAGCTACGGCCGGTAATGGGCTGCATGTCATTTTTTTCCATGGGTACTTTGGCAACTTCCAAAAAGGTAGGGGCAAAGTCGATAAAACTGATAAAGTCATCGATTGTTCTGCCGGGGTGTTCAATACCATCGGCCCACATTACGGCTAAAGGCAAATGGTTCGAATATTCGTATTCCTGACCCTTTATTCGCGGGAAGGGCATTCCGTTATCAGAGGTAACGACGATGAGGGTATTGTTCAGTTCGCCCCGCGCTTCCAAATTTTGGAGCATTTTCCCCAATTGCTGGTCAAAATATTCGATTTCAAAGGCATAATCGAGCAAATCGGTCTTTACCGAATCAACGGTGGGCCAGAAATCATAAACGTCCGTATCGGGAATATCACTGAGCGACTTGCCGCCTTTGGCGATGCCTGAACCGTATTCATAGGCCCGGTGCGGCTCGATTCCGCCATACCAAAAGAAAAAGGGTTTGTCTTCCTTTTGCTGCAAGAAGGCATCAAAATTGGCGGCATAATCGACGTTGCTGATTTTTGGTGTGGGCGGGGTGGTCTTTATTTCGCTAAAGGCTTTTATCAGCAGTTCCCTTTTGCTTCCGTCTTCGTGTTTTGCGATACCCGGGGCCCAACCTTTACCGGTATAGCCTACGTTATATCCGTTTTCCGCCAAAGTCTCTGTAAACACCTTGAATTTGGTTGGGAAAACGGGCCAGTGGTTCGCGGCCTCTTCCAGCTGCCAAGAATTTCTACCGGTTAAAATATTGGAGCGGGAGGGCGCGCATTTCGCATTGGCCGTATACGCCCGGTTAAAAAGTAAGCCGTTTGCCGCTACCCGATCAAAGTTGGGCGTATCTACCCAAGAACAGCCATAGGCGCTCATATGCATATAGGTGGCATCGTCCATGATGGCAAATAATATGTTCGGTCTTTCGGTTGCTTTTTCTTTTTCTTTTTCCGTCCCCTTACAGCCCAAAAAGATGAGGACAAGGCAAAAAAGCGGCACTAGGTTACGTTTTATCATGGTTTTATTTAAATACGGGAATGATTTTAGGCCCAATAAACTATTCATACAAGCGTAGGCGGTTTCTGAGGCGGGTCATTTCTTGCTGCATGGTTTCCATACGGTTCAACAGCTGGGTAATCACCTCGATACCTTCTAAATTGATATCCAAATCGAAATACAATCGTACGACTTTTTCCACTTTGGGCAGCTCCTCTTCAGGAATATACTGAACGTTATTTTCCTCTACGATTTCTACAAGTCCATACGATTTGAGTTTTACCACCAAGGTTTGTGATATATCATGACTTGTACAAAAATCGGTTACACTAATAAGATTTCGAAGTACCATATACTGTTATTTTTTAATGGCCGCTAATTCTTTAAAAAGTTCTTTCTCCCGAGCGCTCAGGTTCGTTGGGGTTTTTAGGGTATAGGTGATAAGCAGATCCCCGAATTGTCCTTCTTTTTTATAGAATGGGAATCCTTTACCCTTCAATTTTACCGTTGTGCCGTTTTGGGTCTCGGGTTTAACCTTGAGCTTGGCTTTTCCGTCAAAGGTGTCTACGGTTATTTCGCCTCCCAGCACGGCCGTATAAATATCAAGGTCGATGTTCTTGTATAGGTTGCTCCCATCTCTTTTAAATGGGGTATTGTTTTCTATCGAAAAGGTGATATAGAGGTCTCCTTTCGGGCCGCCGTTTCTACCCGGTCCGCCGTGCCCCTTTATTTTTATGGTTTGTCCGTTCTCTATTCCTGCTGGAATGGTGATACGAATATTCTTTCCGTTAACGGTAAGCGTCTGTTTTTGGGTTTGATAGGCATCGCGAAGCGATAGTCGGAGTTCGGCATTAAAATCTTGCCCTCTGAATTTTACTTGCCCACCTTGTGAAAACCCACCGCCTCCAGCGCCACCGAACATCGATTCGAAGAAGTCTGAAAAATCATGGCCTCCAAAATCTCCGGAATACTGTTGGCCTCCGCTAGGCCGAGAGTGTTGTCGCGACTGTCTAGCTTGTTCAAATGCTTCCGCATGCTCCCAATCTTTGCCATACTTGTCATACTTTTTCCTTTTTTCGGGATCCCCCAACACCTCATTGGCTTCATTGGCTTCTTTAAATTTTTTTTCGGCCGTTGCATCATTTGGGTTTACGTCGGGGTGGTATTTTCGAGCCATCTTCCGATAGGCCTTTTTTATGTCTTTCTCGGAAGCGTTCTTTGAAACTCCCAATACTTTGTAGTAATCAATATATTCCACGTTAAAAATTGGATTTTTTCTTATGTTGTTCGTATTCGGTTCTATGCTGTGCTATGGCAAAGACATCAGTATAAAATTAGTGATTTTTGGGCGTAAATCCATTTTCATTGGTTAATATTGGAATGCTCCGCCATAACTGGGCAATTTAAACTTTTATACGGACATTCATACCGATTAAATATTTACAAAAAGTAAAATTAATATCATATAAGGTAAAAATGGGTTTTGGAATATAACTGTTTAAATATGTATATTTGAAACCATTCATAACGTATACGCATGCTATCTCACGGCAAAAGGTTTTTTTTAATAGGATTGGTTTTGTCGGTTATGGCATTACAGTTCTCCTGTGGTGATTCGAAACAGTATGCCGAGCCATTACCGGAAACCGTCGATTTCAATTTTCATATCAAGCCTATTTTGGTACAGAACTGCTATTTGTGCCATGGTCCCGATGTAAGCAGCCGAAAGGCCAATTTACGATTGGATATTTTGGAAGGCGCCACCGCTGAATTGGAAGATGGCGGGCATGCTGTTGTGCCAGGTAAACCCTCAAGGAGTTTGCTTGTAGCCAGAATAAATAATGCCGAAGAGGATATGATGATGCCTCCACCGGATTCTAACTTGAAACTTACCGAGCGGGAAAAAGCACTTTTAGAGAAGTGGATCGATCAGGGGGCTGAATGGAAAGAACATTGGGCCTTTATAAAACCGATTACGGAAAAAGCGACGACCGATCCCGATGCCATCGATAATTTTATCGATAAACAGTTGGCACAAAAGGGACTGGAGAAATCGCCGGTTGCCGATAAAAATGCACTGATTCGTAGGGTAGCCTATCTGATTACAGGCTTGCCACCTTCGCCGGCCGATGTTGAATCATTCACTGCCGATGATAGTCAGGACGCCTATGAAAAAATGGTCGATCGCTATTTGAATTCCCCTGCTTATGGTGAGCGGTGGGCACGACATTGGATGGATTTGGTGCGCTATGCCGAAACCAAAGGACACGAATTTGACTACACCATTACCGGAGCTTGGAAATATAGAGATTATTTGATTCGGGCATTTAATGAAGACATAGCGTATAATCAATTACTAAAAGAACATCTGGCAGGCGATCTCATAGAAAAAAAACGGTACGATTCCGCATCAGGAAATGCAGAATCGCCTTTAGGTACAGCATTTTATGCTATGGGAGAGGGCACACATAGTCCGGTCGATATCCGTCAAGACGAAGCAGATCGCATTGACAATATGATCGATGTTACGTCAAAGACCTTTCAAGGGTTGACCGTTTCCTGTGCCAAATGCCACGATCATAAATTTGATCCGATTTCGGCGGCCGATTATTATGCTTTTTATGGTATCATGGAGAGTACGCGTTTCTCCCCGGTTCCTGCAGATTTGTCTCTAGATGATGAAAAAAATGTGAAAGCAGTTAGCGACTTAAAAACATACATGCGCCAATTGGTTGCCGATGAATGGGCCGACGGTTTGAAGTCTTCCCAAATTGAAGAAGTGAAGCAAAACGGGGAATCAAAGGAATTGAATACCAATGAGTATAAAGTGCTTGGCGATTTTAGAAACACGGATTTAGACGGGTGGATCAGCGATGGAATTGCCTTTGGGCAAACGACTACCTTAGGAGACCCAATAGTGGATAGAGCTACTGGAAAGTTAATGGAATTGGAGCAGGGCCGTGCAAGTAGTAAAACTTTTGGTACAGGAGTTTTTGGGGTGTTACGCTCTCCCAATCTTGTGTTGGATACTGATTTTATCGGTGTGAAAGCCCGCGGAATAAACAGTACGGTTCGTATCGTGATCGACAACTTTCAGCTGATTCAAAATCCCATTTACGGAAATATGGCGCAAAAGGTGGGTGAATCGAAATGGAACAATTACGTGTTTAACGTAGGCCCTTGGAAAGGTCATAAAGCCTACATCGAAATATTGCCGGGGGAGTACAACAGACATGATTATGCTTTGCCTTCGGATGCCTATGTCGAAACGGAATATGCCATCGCCTACGATTCCTTGTGGCCCAAGGAGATAGAGCATAGGCTACCAGTCAGTCAATTGTCGCCGAAAAGCAGCAGACTTTTGGCTTTTTCACCCAAACGAATTGAGTCACTAAACGGAAAACTTAAAAAAGGACAATTGTCAGCTCGGATTCCGGAATTGAAAACAGCGTTGGATAGTAGTCTAAATCTTCAGAGATCATTGGTGAACACTTCTTTTTTCTATGGTGTAAATGAAGGCATTGGTATCAATAGTCCTATATTTAATAGGGGAAGTTACCAAGAACTGTCCGAAGAAAAGGTACCACGACGATTTCTGTCGGCTCTACCCTTGGGTGATGTACCCTTTAAATCAAAAGGAAGCGGGCGTCTTGAACTGGCAGAGGCCATGCTGAACGAAGACAATCCGCTCACTTCGCGTGTTATGGTCAATCGCATTTGGCACCACCTTTTTGGGAAGGGAATTGTAGAAACCGTTGATAATTTTGGGCTGCAAGGGAAACTTCCTTCACACCCGAAATTGCTGGACTACCTCGCCGTTAAATTTCAGGAAGACGGGTGGTCGATCAAGAAAATGATTCGACATATCGTTACCTCGGAAGTTTTCAAAAGGAGTGCGGTGAGAAGTGATGCATTGACGGAGAAAGATCCCACAAATAAATATTTGGCCTCTTTTCCGGTACGTCGGTTGGAATCGGAAGCTATCCGTGATGCACTTTTGGTTGTTTCGGGAAGTATGGATTCCACGTTGTACGGGCCGCCGGTCAAAACACATCTGACCGAGTTTATGCAAGGCCGGGGTAGACCAGGGAAATCAGGGCCTTTAGATGGTGCCGGTCGAAGAAGTATCTATCAAGAGGTGCGACGTAATTTTTTAGAACCTATGATGGTCACTTTCGACCGTCCTATACCGTTCAGTACATTCGGAAGGCGTAATGTGACCAATGTGCCTTCCCAATCGTTGATTATTATGAATGATCCCTTTGTGGCACAACAGGCCGAACGTATGGCCAAACAGCTGTTGAGTCAGAAAGATTTGACCTTTGACGAGAAAATAGCATGGATTTATATGCGTACTTTTTCACGCAAACCGAGTGCTGAAGAACTGTCAAAAGCCGCAAGTTTTATTGAAGTTTTAGGTGGAATGGAAAATCAAGCGGAAGAAGGTGATTTGGATAAAGAAACAAGTATTTGGAAAGACTACTGCCACAGTATTTTTAACTTAAAAGAATTTATATACCTGATATAATGGGCAAGTATGATAATTTTATGCAACGACCCCTCTCACGCCGTGAGATGTTGGGCATATGCAAAGGTGGTTTTGGAACGTTGGCTTTTGCAAGTTTGTTCGGAGGTTTTCCGTTACTGGGTTGTGAACGGCCAAAGAAAGGTATGGCGGCAAGTTCAGACCTATATTTGGGCCCGCATTATTTACCCAAGGCGAAGAATGTTATTTTCCTGTATATGGATGGAGGGGTCTCTCAAGTAGATTCTTTTGATCCCAAACCCCGTCTTGCTAGAGAGAATGGCGAAGATCCCCGAAAAAAATTCAAGGTTGACAATACCCAGTTTGACAATGTGGGCAAAATATTGAAGAGCCCGTGGGATTTTGAACAATACGGTGAATGCGGCATGCCGGTCAGTGCGTTGTTTCCACATATTGCTACCTGTGTTGACGATATTGCGCTCATACGGTCGATGACATCTAATTTTCCCGAACATACCAATGCCAATTATTTTCTACATACAGGAAGTGGTATTCAAGGGCGCCCGAGCATGGGTTCATGGATGACTTATGGTTTAGGAAGTGAAAATAAAAACATACCGGGTTATGTGGTGCTCGACGGTGGATTGATTCCTCCAGGTGGTTTGGACAATTTTAAAAATGGTTTTTTACCGGCTTCGTACCAAGCGTCGGTATTAAGGGCGGGGGCAGAACCGGTGGCCAATATTCGACCCCAAGAATCCGTTCAAAATTTACAAGAGCAAAAGTTAGGGTTTATAAAGCAGTTGGATGAAAGCCTACTGGGGAAAATGGGTGAGGTTGATGCCGTAGAATCCGCTATATCAAATTATGAGTTGGCGTATAAAATGCAGTCTTCCATTCCCGAATTGACCGAGTTTACGGCTGAATCTGAAGCGACTAAAAAATTATATGGTCTTGATTCCGATGACCCGCATACCAAAGGGTATGCATCACAATGTTTATTGGCCCGCAGATTGGTGGAGCGCGGTGTTCGTTTTATAGAATTGACATGCCCAAATATAGGAACAGATCGTTGGGATCAGCACAGCAATTTGAAACAAGGTCATGAACGCAACGCCCATGCCGTTGATCAGCCGATTGCAGGGCTTTTGAAAGATTTAAAATCGAGAGGCCTTTTAGAGGAAACTTTGGTCGTGTGGACGGGTGAATTCGGTAGAACGCCGTTTGCACAGGGTACGAACGGCCGTGATCATAACCCATCGGCATTTAGTATGTGGATGGCGGGGGCCGGCATTAAGGGCGGAACCATTTTCGGAAAAACCGATGATTATGGATATAGAGTCGTGGAAAATCCCGTTACGATTCATGATTTGCATGCCACCATCATGCACTTATTGGGAATCAACCACGAACAGCTTACCTTTCGTTTTGGTGGTCGCGACATGCGATTGACCGATGTACATGGCCATGTAATCAAAGATATATTAGCGTAACACAAAATAGAATAAATGCAAATTAAAAGCTTGTTTAAAAAAGGAACGATATTAGCTTGGCTACTACTTCCATTGGTTGCGATGGCCCAAGAACCATCATCTGGGATAGCACATTCCTTTTTTATGGCCGGGCATAAGTTTACCGGTATTATTGGAGAGTCGGGGGAAGTTGTTTGGGATAGTAAAAAGCCACATGCCAGGGATGGTTATGTACTGAAAAATGGAAATGTTCTGATTTGTTGGGCCGATGAGGTGCGTGAATATAATAAAAGAAAAGAGGTTATTTTTTCCTATAAAAGAGCCGAAGAATCTATGGAGTTGGGCACGGCAGTGCGCCTTCCCGGTGGCCGTACCTTGATTACCGAATCAGGAACAAGCCCCAGACTTATTGAAGTCGACAAGAACGGGAATGTAATTACAAGTGTACCTTTAAAACCCGAAACAGATAATGTGCATATGCAGACCCGTATGGCGCGGAAACTTAAAAATGGAAACTATCTGGTTCCCCATCTGCTGGCTTTTGCTGTTAAGGAATACCAGCCTGATGGTTCGGTAGTGAACGTTTTTAAGACTGATGATATTAGCCAAGAAGGTCGAAAAGCCGAAACTTGGCCTTTCACCGCCATCCGACTTAAAAACGGGAATACCGTAGTCACATTGACGCATGGAAATACGGTGGTGGAATTCGATTCGAAAGGGCAAGTAGTTTGGAAGCTTACCAATGAAGATTTAGAGGGCGAACCTTTAGCGGATCCTTGCGGTGCTCAAAGGCTGCCCAATGGCAACACTGTAATCGCCAGCTATGCGGCTAAAGGTCCGATTAAGCTTTTAGAAGTTGATGCCGATAAAAATATGGTTTGGAGCTATACTGGGCATAATGTGCATCATTTTCAGATATTGACTACCAATGGCAAACCTTTGAGGGGCGTTCCGCTTAAATAAATGTATGCTGGGTATAGCGAGTAGTATAGGGTTTTTAAACGACCCTGCCGATATTTTGATCTTTTTAGGAAGACTGCATCCTTTGGTGGTGCATCTCCCTATCGGATTTTTGTTATTGGGGGCATTGGCCCAACTAGCTGCGAGAAAATCGAAGTTTCAGGCCATCACACCCCTTATTTCTTATGTATGGGCCCTCGGGGCGATCAGCGCATTTTTTGCCATAGTTTTTGGCTATTTGCTTTCGCTCTCTGGAGATTATGATTCCGACACCCTATTTTGGCATAAATGGATGGGAGTCGGCGTACTCTTATTTTCAATTGGGTGCTATTATGCAACCAAAAAAATCACAACATCTTTTGTTTATACCAAATGGTTTTTTGTGGGACTCACTGTAGTTTCTGTATTTATTACAGGACATTTAGGGGGTAATTTGACCCATGGATCGACCTATTTGTTGGAATTTGCCCCTAACGCGATTCGAGGGTTGGCCGGTATGCCCCCAAAAGTAGAACCTCGAAAAAAAATAACCGAATTAGATTCGGCAGATGTCTTTTTAGACTTGATTTCCCCCATGCTCGATAGCAAGTGCACTAGTTGTCATAACGATGGAAAAAAGAAGGGCAAACTTGAATTAACCACCTACAATGAAATTATGAGCGGTGGAGAAGGAGGGGATGTCGTGATTCCGGGAGACGCTTTGAATAGTGAACTTTTTAAACGGATTACCCTGCCGGAAGACCATGATGATTTTATGCCATCCGAAGGAAAAAGGCCATTAACCGATAATGAGGTAAGTCTTATTGAATGGTGGATCAATGTGGGTGCGCCGCCAGATGGCTATTTTACGCAATTTGATCCCGAGCAGGAATTTGTGGCCATGGCAGAAAATTTCTTCGGGTTAGATCGGGAGAATCAATTATATGGCAGAGCTGTTGAAGCACCGGATAAGGCACTGGTTGACTCACTGGAAAGTAGGGGCTTTGTTTTGAATCGATTGATGAAAGACAATTATTTTATGGATGCCAACTTTAGTTTAAGTGAAAGGAGCCTAGAATCTTCCGATGTTGAACTGTTGGTGCAATTAAAAGAGCAATTGATTTGGCTTGATATCAGCAATTCCAACGTTCATGATACACACTTGGGCACACTTGGCCAGCTTGAAAATTTGGTACGATTAGATGTAAGCGGAAATGCGATTACCAATGTTGGCGTCAATCATTTGGTCGAACTTAAAAACTTGGAATCGCTTAATTTATTCGATACCCGCGTTTCAGACGGGGTCTTGCCCGTAATTTCGAATATGAAAGCACTTCAAAAAGTATACCTGTGGCAGACAGATATTTCTCCGGAGGGTATTTCGAAATTAAGAAGGGAAAATTCCGGTTTAAAAATAATTTCGGAAAGGGAGTAATTGTTCAAAGGACGTTTTTAAGACAATGTTGAAAATCAGTTGATCAAAGCATGGCAACAGGTCGAATTAGCTGATTTTTTTGTACTTTCAGCTACAGCAAAATGAATTTAAAACCGTTCATACTAGTATATTGTGTTTGGGTAACGGGCATTGCATGTGGTTTCACGAACCAAGACGACAAAATCTTGAAGGTAAAAGAAATTGAACATACGGGTGTCGCCAGTTTTCAAGAGGTCTCTGATTTGCTCGAAAGTCAAACAGAACTTCATGATATTGACTTGGTCAATTGGGATGCATTTCCCTATCGTCCGAAGACACAGTTCAGAATTGCACATAGCAACAACCAGATTTGGCTTAAATATTATATTCAGGAGAAGAGTGTCTTGGCCGAAGTCGTTGATGTCAATGGTGCCGTGTCGAACGACAGCTGCGTTGAGTTTTTCTTTGACCCCCTAGCCGATGGCAATTACTATAATTTCGAATTCAACTGTATCGGAACACCTCTTTTGGCCTATGGCCCGACAAGAAGCGACCGACAATTTGTTGATGAACATTCGATACAAGAACAAATTCAGGTAAAATCAACTTTAGGAACCACTTCTTTTAAAGAGCGTACAGGTGAGTTTACTTGGGAGATTACTCTGGTTATTCCCGCGGAAACCCTGATACATGATGAAGGACTACAATTAAAGGGGCTTCACGCCAAAGCCAATTTCTATAAATGTGGCAATAAAACTGCGGAAGCACATTATCTCAGCTGGAATCAGGTTAAGACGGAACGTCCTGATTTTCACCGCCCTGAATATTTCGGAACGGTCGTTTTTGAATAAATATTGGCTTTCATAAAATTTTGTAAATAATAGCTGACAAATGGGTGTGTTCGAACACATTTTTAGGCTCGTTCCTTGTTTATATTAGGAAAGTAAGTTATCTTAACCATTGTATCCCAGTTCCCTCCAGATACGGTAATAAGCAGGCTTGAGCGACTTCTGCTCGGAAGATGCCCGAAGCGTGGTTTGATACGTTACCGTAGCTTTAATTTGTAAGATCGGTATGAAATGAAGTTCGCCCAATTTTCAAAGGTCTGGATAATATGTTTTTTCGCAGTCCTAGGATTATCACGTTGTGCAGAGCAACCCTCGAACGGTACGCTACTACTTCCTGACGGTTTTAAATCCGTTATTGCGATAGATAGCGTCCCTGAGCGAATACGGCATATGGCTGTTTCCGATGCTGGTATTTTATACGGAAATCTTCGAAATTCAGACGAAAAGGCTGGCGTTATTGCTGTTGCAGATACCGATAATGATGGTGAGGCCGACATTATAGAAAAGTTCGGGGGGTATAGGTCCCGTCAAAGCTGGAGCTATTCGACAGCGATGCGAATTTATAACGGGTATATTTATTTTAGCTCCGAATTGGTGGTGTATCGGTATAAACTGACTCCTGGAACAATGGTTCCAGAGGGTGAAATGGAGGTTGTTGTGACCGATGACCACGAGCATGGCAAACACGAACACATTGGAAAACCGATCGCTTTCGATAATGAAGGTCATTTATATGTTCCTTTTGGGGCTCCTTCGAATGCTTGTCAAGAACCCAAAAGAACTCCTGGAGCTCCAGGTCTGGATCCTTGTCCGCAGCTAGAACATCATGGAGGGGTGTGGCGGTTCGATGCGAATAAATTGGGTCAGACTCAAAAAGATGGCTATAAATATGCATCGGGAATCAGAAGTGTAGTGGCGATGGATTGGAATTCTGCTGATGAAAACCTATATATTGTCATGCATGGCAGAGATGATTTATTGCGGTTGTTTCCCAATAAATATACCCCATGGGAAAGTGCCTTGTTGCCTTCAGAAGAGTTTATTAGAGTGACCGAGGGATCAAATTTTGGCTGGCCTTATTGCTACTATGACCAAATGCAAGGAAAAAAAGTGTTGGGTCCCGAATATGGCGGAGATGGAGAGATTATAGGTAGATGTGCTGAGTTTGACGACCCCATTATTGGGTTTCCTGGGCATTGGGCGCCTAATGACCTTGTTTTTTATCAAGGGGATCAATTCCCAGAACGATATAAAAATGGGGCCTTTATTGCCTTTCATGGGTCAACGAACCGAGCACCTTATCCCCAATCGGGTTATTTTGTCGCTTTTGTGCCCTTTAAGGATGGGGCACCCAATGGCGATTGGGAAGTTTTTGCCGATGGATTTGCGGGGGTTGATCCTATCGAAAGCGTAAAAGATGCGCATTTCAGACCTATGGGGATTGCATTTGATAAAGATGGTGCGATGTACCTTTCCGATTCGGTAAAAGGAAGGATTTGGAAAATAACCTTTGATGGCGACAAGGCTGCTTTCGGTAAGGAGGAACTCGCAAAAATGGAAAAAAGAAAAACAGCGACGCACATACGCACTCCGGATAAGGTTAATGACAATCTTGGTAGAAATGCTTCTTCCCAAGGGGAGGCCACCTATTACACCTATTGCAGTACTTGTCATCAAAAAGATGGGCGAGGGGCGCCAGGGAGGTTTCCGCCACTTGCCAATACTGATTGGGTCTCGGGGGATAAAGAACGGTTGATCAAAATAATACTGGAAGGTATGGAAGGAAGTATTGAAATCAATGGGGAAGCATATAATGGGGTAATGCCGCAACACAGCTTTTTGAGTGATAAAGAAATCAGTGGCGTACTTACATATATTCGTTCCAATTTTGGAAATGATGCGAGTGCCATAGAAGTACATGAAATCAGTAAAATAAGAAATTCGATTAGAGAAAAGACCAATTAAAGTGAAGTAGTGAAAAAATAACCCTTATCCAACAAAGAATATACTATGAAAGCATTTACAAAACATTGTCTGGCAACCATGCTGTTTTTGTGTATTGGTTCAGCTACCCTGTGGGCTCAAAATTTCGATATCTTGATTAAGGGAGGCAAAGTTGTTGACGCCAAGAACGGCATTGATAAAATGATGGATGTTGCCATAAAAGACGGAAAGATTGCAAAAGTCGACGCCAATATTCCTCAAAGTCAAGCGACGAAGGTGATTGATGCAAACGGACTTTTGGTGAGCCCGGGATTAATCGACATCCACAGCCATAATTTTCATGGTACGGAACCCGATGCCTATCTCAGTAACAGTTTTACGGCTTTACCACCCGATGGTTTTAGTTTTCGAAGCGGCGTTACCACTATCGTAGATGTCGGGGGTGCAGGGTGGCGTAATTTTAGAATTTTTAAGGAACAGACTATCGACCGGTCGAAGACCAGGGTGCTTTCCTTTTTAAATATTGTAGGGTCTGGCATGAAAGGGGGGGCCATAGAACAGAACATTGATGATATGAGTCCCAAACTTACGGCTCTGGTAGCTAAGCAGCACCCCGGGATTATCGTCGGCGTAAAACTGGCGCATTATAGCGGATTTGATTGGACACCGACCGAACGGGCGGTAGAAGCGGGTCGGTTGGCCGACATTCCAGTAATGATTGACTTTGGAGGAAGTGATCCCGAACTATCTATCGAAAAATTGTTTATGGAAAAACTGCGACCAGGCGATATTTTTACCCATGCCTATGCTCATGTAAATGGTCGGATTCCGGTGGTAGATGAGCGGGGGAAGGTTCGCGATTTTGTTTTTGCCGCACAAAAAAGGGGCATTATATTCGACGTAGGCCATGGCGGTGGCAGCTTTGTGTTTGAACAGGCCGTACCGGCGCTACAACAAGGTTTTAAGCCGAACTCGATCAGTACTGATCTACACACGGGAAGTATGAACGGGGGTATGAAAGACATCATCAATATCATGTCGAAATTTGTAAATATGAATATGCCGGTGCATGAAATCATCGCCACCGTCACCTGGAACCCGGCACAGATCATAAAGCGTACCGATCTGGGACATCTTTCGGTCGGCGCCGTTGCCGATGTTACCCTTTTAAATTTGAGGGAAGGCGATTTTGGTTTTATTGATACCCAAGGCAAGAAAATGAAAGGAGATAGAAGATTGGAATGTGAAATGACCATTCGTGATGGTAAGGTGGTCTATGACCTGAATGGCTTGGCCGCCTCAAATTGGAACGAATAAACCAGGTCGAATTTTGTATATATTGAATCAAAATAATTTAATTTAAAAGGAACACGAAGATGAAAAACAAAACAACTACAAGAAGAGCATCATTCAAACAAATAGGAATGGGTCTAGCAGCATTGTTCGGTATCGGTACGGCCAGTGCAATGGGTAAAAATGAAAAAAGACCCAAAAAAGAAGTGGTGGGTGACATCGTAATGGATCAAGATATCCCATTGTTTTCGGGGGCTGTCAAACATGGGAATACCCTTTATATTGCAGGAAAAGGGGCACATGTAGAACCTTATGAGATAAAAGCACATACTGAAATTGTGCTGCAAGAACTTCAAAAGGAATTGGAGCGCAATGGCTCTTCCATGGAAAAAGTGATGAAGGTAAATGTCTACTTGGCCGACTTGGCCGATTACAAAGGCATGAACGAAGTGTTTCGGGGGAGATTCGGAAAGAATCCGCCCGTGCGAACTACGGTGGCAACCTATGGCGGTGTGCCTGGTAGTTCGTTGGTAGAAATGGATTGTATTGCTTCATTGGATTAGTAATGGCTAAAATCGGAAATTATGAGTAGTAGAAGAAAAGTACTTAAAACGCTATCGGCCCTTCCCTTTGTTGGGGGAATACTAGGTCCGGGTATGTTAACGGCAAATACCGTCGAAGAAGCGATTGTCAAACCGATTGCCCGTGATTTTTTTAAAGAGCTTGGTCTTCGTACGTTTATTAATGCTGCGGGTACCTACACTTCCATGACAGGATCCTTAATGCGAAAGGAAGTAACCGATGCGATTAACTATGGGGCTACAGAATATGTGAACCTAGACGAATTACACGACAAGGTTGGTGATCGTATCGCCCAACTTTTAGAGTGTGAGTACGCGACCGTATCTTCGGGTGCCTTTGGGGCCATGACAATCGGACTTGCAGGGGTTATGTGTGGTATGGATACAGAAAAGGTGGCACAACTCCCCGATACAACTGGGCTTAAAGATGAGGTCATCGTGCAAGAGGCCCACGATATTGGGTACACCCATGCCTTAATCAATACCGGTGCTAAATTGGTACAGGTAAAATCGGCTAAAGACCTTGAAAGGGCAATCAATAAGAACACGGCCATGCTCTGGTTTCTAAATGCTAATACCGATTTGGGAGAAATAGATCGTGAAGGGTTTGTGGCTCTGGGAAGAAAACATGGAATTCCGACATTTATTGATTGTGCGGCCGACGTTCCACCCGTAGAAAACCTTTTTAAATTCACCAAAATGGGCTTTGATCTTGTTGCTTTTTCGGGTGGTAAGGGTATTAGGGGGCCTCAAAGCGCAGGACTCCTTTTGGGCAAACGAAAATATATCGAGGCCGCGCGCCTGCATACCCCACCCCGGGGAACCACCATTGCCCGTGGAATGAAAGTGAACAAAGAGGAAGTATTGGGCATGTTGGCCGCTTTGGAAGTGTACTTGGCGAAAGACCATAAAAAGGAATGGGAGCTCTGGGAAAATCAAATTAAATTGATTAGCGATAGCGCACTGACCGTGAAAGGCGTGGAAACAGAAATTCATGTTCCTCCGCACGCGAACCATGTTCCTAGTTTACGTATTAAATGGGACGAAAGTGTGGTAAAGATTACAAAAGATGAAATGCGGAAACGGTTACGTGATGGGCATCCGTCGATAGAAACGGTAGGAGGTAAGGAAGAGGTGGGTATTACCACCTGGATGATGGAGCCGGGTCAGGAACGTACGGTGGCCCAACGGGTAAAAGAAGTACTGTCGAATGCTTAATAACACCAATGATAAAATAACTTTTTTATGAGGATTTCTTTTTTAGGATTACTGTGTATTGCTTTTATTTCCTGTAAAACAGAACCGGAACATACCGAGCAGACAAAAAGCATAACCACGCCTATTGAGTCTGCCGATATAAATTATGATCCCGAGGCAAACCTGCAGCAGTTGGGTATAACGCTCCGTACACCTTCGGCGCCGGTAGCGAATTATGTGAATGCAGTTCGAACGGGAAACCTGATTTTTCTATCGGGCAAGGGGCCATTGCAGGCCAATGGCGAAAACATCACGGGAAAAGTCGGTACTGAGCTGACCATAGAACAAGGGTACGAGGCAGCAAAGGTGACGGCCATCAATCAGCTATCGGTATTAAAGGTCGAATTGGGTAATTTAAATAAAGTTAAACGTGTTGTAAAGGTATTGGGTATGGTCAACGCAACCTCTGACTTTACGGACCATCCAAAGGTCATAAACGGTTTTTCGGATACTATGGTGGATGTCTTTGGCGAAAATGGAAAACATGCCAGGGCAGCGGTAGGTATGGGCTCGTTGCCCGGGGATATTGCCGTAGAAATTGAGATGATTGTCGAGGTCTACGGAAATTGATTATATTTGGTTTTCACGCTAGAAATGCGCTGTTAACCACCATGAGTATCAGTATAAAGACCAAACATACCGCAAGACGATGCTGCCATCTAATTTTTCTTTTCTTGGTCCTGAGCGGTTGCAGCCCTAAGGAAGAACCCGAATTTTTACTGCGAACGGCACTGCTTGTCAATGAAGAACATACCTGGTTCAAGGCCTTTGCCTATTTCGGTGAAATTCTAGAAGAACGCTCTGAAGGACGTATCAAGGTCGAACTCTATCCCTCGGAACAGTTGGCCAAAGAAATCGAAGCCATTCGTTTGATACAGGCGGAAGTAATCGATATGACGACCACGGGATCTACGTTAACCAATTGGTTTGAGGCGGCTACCTTTTGTGAGCTTCCCTTTTTGATGCAAGACTCAACCGATATGAACCGTTATATTCAAGGTCCGGTCGGAAAATTGATGGAAGATGAAATGATTAAAAAAGCAGGACTTCGGGCCCTGGGGCATTTTGAACGAGGGCCAAGACATTTGACTTCCAACAGACCAATACGGCATCCCGATGATTTAAAGGGATTGATTATAAGAGTGCCCAACGTGCCGGCCTTTGTAACCACATGGAGCGCTTTGGGCGCAAAACCGACTCCCATGGCATTTTCCGAAGTATTCACGTCGTTACAACAGGGTACCATTGAGGCACAGGAAAATCCGTTTGCCATGATCAACAACGCAGGGTTTTCTGAAGTGCAAAAATACTTGAATTTGACAGGCCACGTCATAAGTTGGGTATATCCGGTTGTAGGAGAAAAACAGTTTCAAAAATTACCCCCTGACCTTCAAGAAATTTTTCTGCAGGCCGGTAAAGAAATGCAGGCTTACGAGCACCGTCTTTTTCTTGAAAATGAAAAAAGTGTACAAAAAGAATTAAAGGCTGATGGTATGCAATTTATCGAAGTGGATAAGGAAGCCTTCTCAAAAAAATGTGAACAGGCCATTTACGAAAGCCTTTCCCCAGAAATGCAGAAAATCTATGACGAACTGAAACAAGAAAAAGGTGATGCTATATAAAACAATAGGGCGTCTGCTCAAAATTGGGACCCTCTTGAGTACCTGGGGGTTAATGGCAACGGTATTACTTCAGATTTTTTGTCGTTTTTCGCCTTTTGATACGCCATCATGGACGGAAGAAGCATCCCGACTATTCTTTATTTATGCCATGTCGTTTGCTGCAGGTCTGGCCATGAAGAATGAGTTTTACGTACACCTCGATATGTTCTATAACCGTTTTTCTGCGCGATTGAAGAAAATTTTGAACGTAGCCATTCCTATAGTTACGTTGCTTCTTTTTCTGGTTATGGCCTTTTATTCCATACAATTCATAATCTTGGGAATTCCTGAAAAATCTCCGAGTATGGGCTTTAATATGGGCTTGGCGTTCATTAGTATGTTTATTATGGCAACGTCTATCAGTTACTATCTGTGGAGGAAAATCCGAAAGATATACAAAACCACAAAACTATGATTTGGATACTGGTTATCGTTTTTGTGCTAAGTCTGATACTCCGATTTCCTATTGCTTTCGCCTTGGGATTGTCTTGTTTGAGTTATTTGTTGGTAAAGGGAGTCCCGCTTATTATTGTTCCGATGAAGATGTACTCGGGTATTGATGTATTCGTGCTGTTGAGTGTACCAGGGTTTATTATGGCGGGCAATTTGATGAACCGGGGTGGACTTACCGAAAAAATTATCAAATTCTGCAACCACTTGTTGGGCCACATTCGTGGAGGACTTTCATTAGTGAATATTGGAGCCTCGATGCTCTTTGCAGGAATTTCGGGAACGGCTATTTCCGATACGGCAAGTATGGGGTCGATTATGATTCCTGCGATGAAAAAAGAAGGCTATGACACTGGTTTTTCCTGTGCGGTTACCGCGGCCAGTTCTACCATTGGACCGATAATACCTCCAAGTGTGCCTATGATTATCGCTGCAACCTTGAGTGGCCTATCCGTAGGGAAGTTGTTCTTGGCCGGTGCGCTTCCCGGGTTGTTATTGGGGGTCGGCCTTTTGTTCACGGCCTATTTTATTTCGAAGAAGAAGAAATATCCCAAACATAAGCGCAGCAGTTTAAAAGAAGTGGCTCGGGGTTTTGTCGACACCTTTTGGTCATTATTGATGACCTTTATCATCCTTTACGGAATTATAGGAGGTATTTTTACACCAACGGAAGCGTCTATCATAGCGGTGGTTTATGCTTTGGTTATCGGCAAATTTGTTTACAAAAAACTGAATTTTAAAAACATTCAGGTCATTTTACTTGACAGTATGAAGACTTCCGCAAGCCTTATGGTCCTCGTCGGTTTTGCAAACCTTTTTGGCTACATTCTGATTACGGAACAAATTCCACAAAGCATATCTAACGAAATTTTAGGTTTTACTGACAATAAATACGTCGTCTTGCTACTCATCAATTTGTTGTTGATCGTCGTAGGCACATTTATGGAAACCATTGCGGCCCTGCTTATTTTGTTTCCTATTTTATTGAAGGTAGCCCTTGCCGTCGATGTCGACCCCATTCATTTTGCGGTAATTGCGGTTTTGAATTTGATCATTGGCCTGACCACTCCACCTGTTGGGGTTTGCCTTTTTGTCGCCTCCAGTATTGGAAAGATATCGATCGGGGAGGTAAGTAAGGCCGGTCTGCCCTTTTTGCTGGTCAGTTTCGTGGTATTGATCCTAGTGACCCTTTTCCCATGGTTTTCACTAGTCTTGCCAAACCTATTTATCGATTAGAACAGGGCGAACAACCAAAATTTATCAATAGAGAACACCCATTAAACAAACAAAATGCTATGAATAAGATTATTAGCCTAGTTCTTTTCCTTTTCGTTTTTGGAACTGCTGGTATAAACGCCCAAAGTGATACCTATGTTCTAGAGGAAGACATCCCGTATTATCCGGCCGATGTTCGTAATTCTGATGCGTATATCAAAGAACGCTGTAAGTTAGATGTCTATTACCCTAAAGACGCTGAAGGTCTGGCAACGGTTGTTTGGTTTCATGGCGGTGGATTGGAAAGTGGTGAAAAGCATATTCCTGACGGCTTAAAGAATAAGAATGTGATTGTTGTAACGGTGAATTATCGGATGCATCCGAAAGTGAAACATCCGGTATATATCGAAGATGCCGCTGCTGCGGTTGCATGGACGTTTAAGAATGTTGCCAAATACAACGGAGATCCGAAAAAAATAATTGTAACCGGACATTCAGCCGGGGGCTATTTGGCTAGCATGGTCGGGTTGGATAAAAGTTATTTAAAGAAATTTGATATTGACGCCGACGACATAGCCGCATTGGCTCCTTTTAGCGGCCATACCATTACCCATTTTACCATCAGAAAAGAAATGGGAATCGAAGGTACACAACCCATAATCGATAAATTCGCACCACTTTATCATGTGCGCAAAGATGCTCCACCCATGTTATTGATAACCGGTAATCGCGAATTGGAAATGTTGGGTAGGTATGAAGAGAATGCCTATTTCTATAGAATGATGAAAGTGGTCGATCACCCTGATATTGAATTGATGGAGTTGGATGGGTACGGGCATAATATGGTATACCCTGCGGTTCCGTTGTTGTTGGATTTTGTCAAACGTAAAACGGCTGGGCAAACGCAAAAACAGAACTAGTTCGCAATCATATTGCCTTCAAAATCGATTTCCACAGCAAATGGATCGAAAATGTCATCGGTAATAATACTGATTTGTCTACGGTTTAGGGGTGCTAGTTTGCCAAAGTCTTGCAAGGAATAAAACGAGGCCCATTTTTTTTGGATAGCTGATGCCGAACGATTTTTTCCAAGACTAAAAATTACCTCATTCATAAATTTTAAAGTGATTCCGGCCCCAGAGGCGGCTATTTTTTCCATTTCGGGATAATAGGGAATCAATCCTGAGATCCATTCATTTTCAGAAACGATTCTATCGGGGTAGAACCACGTTTGATTAGCCCATTTGTAGGGTACACCATATCCCTTTAACACACCAGATGTTCCGATGCGCTGTATGGCCTCGAATGCCTCGTCATCTTTTTTAACATCAATAAAAGGCATCAAATACGCCTTATTTGTTAATAAAGCATTTTGAACATTTCGAATAGAAATCGCGGAAGGTTTTTTGTTTTCGCTGATGGCAGTTGCCGCCAAAGCACCGGCCGCCTGCCCGATGCCCAATACGACAGGTTGCAAACGGGTCGCGCCGTTAACGATGTTCGAAACGCTTATATTCTTCTCCGCTACGATAAAATTTTCTACCGATTCAGGAATCAAACTACCCAGCGGAACATTGTAACTGGGTACTCGAATATTAATAAAATCGATTTCGGGTGTGCCTTTCGGATTTTTGTCCCGATGATGATCAATGGGGTAATCACCGACTGCAATCCCCGTTTTATAAAAGTTGTAGTCATAGGGGCGTTCCAAATGGTCAACGGTCAAAAATACTTTGCCTTTGACCCGACGGGCTTCCCGATCATACGGAATCATCGGGAAATTATCTTTTGTCGGAAATTCGTCAGCAACACGAAGGTGTTGAAATCCCAGTTCATTTTGAATGTAATAGACAAAACCTTGGGTAAAGCTTTTGGCGTCCTTTAATTTTTCTTGGCGTTGCAGTGAGGTTAATTCGGGCCAATTGACATAGAAATCATTGCCGCAATTGGGCCAGTTGATCATGTATTTATGGTTGGGAAGCTTGCCATAACGGATCATCTGCTCACAACCCGAGACGCCCCCGAACATTTGTCCAGCTTCACGTTTGCAAGCACATTCAAATTCAGCGGCATTATAGTTTTTTGGTTTTTTGACCAATCCCTTTTTATTCCCACGGAGGTGGGAATCCTTCGAAACATCCTCTAAAATCACACAATAAGTCAAATCTTGTACGGTAGAGTTTCCTTTTTCCGGGGCTTGCTTTTCGCCCGTTTCGCTTTTTGCATCCATGCCTACACGGAAATCTGCATTTACTAATGGTAATAATTCCCCAATTTCCGTGGCGTCGATGAGAATTTTGGCAATAACGTAATATGACTTCCCATTTTGCCGGTAGAAAACTTTCCATCTTTCGCCCTCTTTTTGGATATCGGTATAAACGGCATTGAAAACAAGGTTCAAATTTGTGATGTCGGCCATCTGACGTAGAATGTTATTGCCGACCGATGGTTCGAAAAGCGTGTGGCTTACCCAACCGGTTGCGACTTCTTTGGGGCCACCATAATGGGCATACAACGAATCCCTGAACTCGCCCCAGATGCCCGAGGGCATTTCGTGATTGCCATCGATTGCTGAAACCCCGGCAGATGTGAGCATACCACCTAACCATGGTGTGGATTCCAAGATTTGTACTTTTACCCCCATTCGTGCTGCCTGTATACCAGCCGAAGTTCCCCCGGCGCCACCCCCAATAATTAAGACATCAACTTGACTCTGTGCTTGAAGTAAAACAAGCCACAAAAGGCTGAGCAGCACTAATAAATTTCTTTTTCCCACAATTCAATTGGATTAAAAATAGGGTTAAGTTACAAAATGCCCAGTAGATTTTAAGTGTTTTGCTGAGGCAAAGGGTCTTCTTAGGTCGCAGGGAATGCACTAATAATGGATGTTTGATATACTCGTCTTGTTGACCGAGGTTATACAACAAAATCAAAATAATTTCAGTGCTGAATTAATCTTCAACGTTTATAAGAGTACGCTTCTTTTTGTACTTTCTTCCATACCATAAAAGCGCCCCCGTAACGGGCAGGCTTGCGGTAAGTAGGCTTGCTAGGAAAGCAATAATTTTACCGGCGATGCCTCCGATTGCCCCTATATGAATGTCGTAGTTCATTCGCAAAATTTTGTCGGCTACTTTTGCATTTTCATATTTTCCATAAATGGCCTTTGTTTCTAGTTCTTCCAGAGTATTTTGGTCAAAAAAACGGTAATCGGCATCGTAGTACAGTCCTTCACTGTTCGTAACTTCAACATAAATACTTTCGTCCGCTGTTTTGGGATAGTGTAATTCGAACCCCACGGCGTTGGGTGATTCCTTTTGAAGTTTTACAATTAAAAAATCCATAGGAATTGTGCCATCGGCGTCTTGTGGTTTCCCCGTATTTTCAGGAATGATAAAAGCTGGGACTTTTTCGCCGCCAACCGATTTGTATACCACATATTTAAGCCAATTATAAGAAATGACCGACCCCGTAAATGCGAGCACCAGAGCTAGTGAACAAATATAAAACCCGGTTACGGTGTGTAGGTCGAAGTTTTTGCGTTTCCATCGGGTATTGGGTTTCCAATCGAATTTTAAGCGTTGCTTTATATTTTTGCGTTTTTTGGGAAACCATAAAATAAAGCCTGAAATGATTATCAGAATAAAGGTCAGAATACAGGCGCCAACTACTTGTTCACCTATTTCCTTGGGAAGCCAAATTCGCATATGACCTTTTAGGATGAAGGCAAAAAAACCGGAGAGGTGGTCGTCGACCTGAATAACTTCGCCCGAATACGGGTTTAAAAAAACACTCCGATAAAATTCTGGATCGGGGTCATAAAAGATAACCTCGATGGCATCGTCAGCTCCCTTAAAGGCCGTACCATGAACAGTGTTTTCGGGAAATACCTCTTCTGCAAGTTTTTTTGCGACTGTCGGCGTTAAAATAGGTAGGTTTTGGGGTGCCACTTTTTTATAGTCATCGTAAAAACTTTCTATTTCTGCCCTAAACGCCCAGCAGCAGCCTGTAATTGCCACGACAAAAACTACTGTGCCGGTAATAAGGCCTAATATTTTGTGAAGCTGAAATATGAATTTCTTAACTGTCATTGGTGTCTTTTTGGGGCTGCAACCTTTAACGGCATAACAACCCTCATCTTTTGATTAAAACTTATACGAAATATTCGCTAACAACGCTCTCGGCATTTGTGGGTTTATGGTGGACCAACCTTTGTAATACTCTTTGTTAAAGGCATTGTTCAGCTTTAGTCCGAATCTATATTTATGTGCGCTATAAAAAACAGAAGCATTGGCAACGGTATAGCTGGGTAGAATAAATTCTCCGGTCGAGGCGTAGTTAATCGCAAAACGCTCACTTGCACCATTAAAACCAAGGCCTAGTCCGAAACCATCTAATTTTCCATTTTGAAACTCATAATTTGCCCAAAAATTATAAAGTGTTTCCGGCCCGGCCTCTAGCGGTCTCCGATTCAGTATTTCGGTATTGTCAGATTTTGTGGTTTCACTATCGTTATTGCTATAACCCGCTCTAATATTCATGCCCCTGAATGGGTTGGCATTTAATTCAATTTCAAACCCCTTGCTAACGACTTCACCTCCTTGAATTTTATTAAAAGGAGAAGAGGGGTCTGTGATGACGCGATCGGTCACGGTGATATCGTAGTAACTTACGGTAGCGTTGAGTCTATTGTTGAACAGGTTGGTTTTTATTCCGAATTCCAATTGATTGGCCTGTTCCGGTTTGAAAGTTTTGAGGGTTTGTGCACCGTTGTCAGGGTCTCCAACCAATTGTGGCGCAACATTGGTAAAGCCGTTTTGGTAATTGGCAAAGAGGGATAATCTATCGAGGATGGGTTGATATAATAGTCCGAATTTTGGTGATACCGTAGTTTGGTCGAAATCGTCATCGGGGCTTGTCAAATCCCCTTCATTGTCAAATCTATCTAGGCGTAAACCTACTAATGCAGAAAGGTTGTCTGTAATGTTCAGTACATCGGAAGCGTAAATGCTATAAATGTGATATTTTGATTTGATATTGCCGATCGGTTGTGATGCTAGAACCCCATCAACCCCAGTAGCGGATAATGGGTATGAATCCGTTTCAACGTCCGGCGTGAAAGGGTTGTCTCCATTTGCACCGCCTTCAGGAGTAATATTTCCGTAGAAGGCATAGCCACTATTGTTGCTAGTTTCGGTTGCGTTGAAATAATCCAATCCAATAACGACTCTATTTCTTAAAGATGCGATTTTAAAGTCACCAATAAAGTTCTGTTGAATATCGGTAGTCTGGGTATTCGCATTTTGCTTGCTGATAAATCGGGTAAAGGTGTCGTTGCCTAAAATACCATAGTCGAACAAATAGGAATAATAGCCTTTTGTTGAGGTAGTGCTTTTAGAAAGTAGCGTCTGGGACTGCCAGGCATCTGATAATTTATAATCCATTTCTATTCTGTAGTTCTGATTCGGGTTTTGGAGCGTCAAATCATTACTGGTGAAAGACAATTTGTTGTTGTATCTCAATTCATCGAGATTATTCGATTCTGTTGGTGCACTTCTATTCAAAAATAAAAAGGTCGGGTTCGTTTGTTCCGCTTGCGTTATTTCACCATAAAAGGAGAACGAAAGTTTATTAGTTACTTTATAGGAAAGAGAAGGGGCGATAAAAAAGGATTTTCTAAAACCGGCATCTTGAAAACTCTGTTCTGTCGTATAAGCTGTATTTATACGAAAATATAAGTTGTCGTTTTTGCTTAAGGCAGTATTGAAATCTCCTATGATTTGATTCAGACCGTATGTTCCAGAGACAAAGGAGAGTTCGCCTCCTGTGCCTACATACGGTTTCTTGGTGACTACATTTATAAGACCGCCATAAGAGCTTACTGCATTGCCGAACAAGGTGGCCGACGGACCTTTTAACACTTCGATACGTTCAATATTCGCAGGGTTTATTGTGCCGTTTGTCAAACCTGGTAGGCCGTTGACCAATTGTGGTTGAACCGAAAAGCCACGCAGACCATAATACCCAGCGCCATCGCCTCCTCTACCGGTAGATGCCCATAGCTGTTCTACACCTGTTGCATTTTTTAGTGCATCATCGAAATTGGTAATTACTTGTGATTGTAATAATTCGTTCGTAATCGTGCTGTATACTTGTGTGTTCTCAATGTCTTTTAAAGGTAATTTGGAAACGTAGGCTGTTCTCTTTCTTGAAAATTTGTTCGTTCGCTCACCTTCTACTACGACTTCATTTAAGATTTCGTTTCCTTCGTAAAGAACGATAGCCTCTAAATTGAGCGAACGATTGTTTGATATGGAAGCAGGAATCTCCCGAGTTCTGAAACCTAAATAGGATATGGAGAGCGTATAGTTTCCGTTTTCAAGATTGGTGATTGTAAATTTTCCGTTTTCATCGGTTTGAGTTCCCTTTGCAGTGTTTTTAACCGAAACATTTACTCCAAACAGTGGGTTTTGTTGATTGTCGGTAATGGTTCCGTTTATAGTGCCTCTTTGGCCAAATACCAAGTTGCTTAATAAAAACAGCAGTAGGATTGGAAGTTGGTTTTTCATGTATATTTATTTAGACTTGATATAAATAATAAGTTTCGGCAAATGTATTTTGCGAAAAACTCTTTTCCAAATTATTTATATTAAATCTAAATAATAATTATTTCGAATATTGATTTTCAAAGTTGTTGCTACAACTTTTTATTCTTGCCGAAATAACTTGTGATTGTCTTTTAAGACTGTCAAAAAAAACTTTATTTTTGCCATCTTCTTTTGGCCCCGTAGTTCAATGGATAGAATAGAAGTTTCCTAAACTTTAGATGCAAGTTCGATTCTTGCCGGGGTCACTTTTTCAAGTCAAGGCGCTACCTTCAGAACAGATGTTTTAATTTTGTCAGCAGTACAGTCGTCACTGCCTTTTCGCCCAAATCTCGTACATGGGTTCGCCTTTGCTGTTTTTGCCTGTGTGGTGCCAATCCCCATTTTTAATTCTATAGTTGAATTTTAGTGATGCGCCGACCCGTGAGTTATCTTTAGAAAAATAGGATATGGTTTCAGTGTATACGCCATTTTTAGAGGTGAAGCTGCCACCGCCGGTACCGGAAAATTTAAAGGTCTTGGTATCATAGGCTATCCACTGAAAATGGCCGTCCATTAGAAATTTTAAAGTTTTTCTAGAATTTTCTTCCCCCCTTCGTTCTTGACCCTTGTCAGGGCCTCGTGTTGCAAAAAGCCACTGCCCGTCCAAATCTTGTTCAATTTTCGCAGATAGCTCGAAGGTTAGTTCGTCGGCTGTTTGTAATACCAGATTACGCCCTTTCATAGCATATGGTAATGCCAATTGGGTAGCGCCATTCGTCTCATAATCTGAATTGAATTCTAAATTTACTTTTAAAATATCATTCTTGACTGTATAAAACCCCCCGACGGTTTTGATGAAATTGGGGGGACTGGTGGTGTAGGAGGTGTACACAAAATAATTACTATTCAATTTTATTTCATGGTGAATCATTTGACCATCGCTTTCTTGTTCAGTGTGATAGACACCTGGTGAAATCTGTGCCTTTACGCTCACTGCCGAAGTAAGAAGGCAAACAAAAAGAAAACGGGATACTGATTTTATAGATTTCATAACTAAGATTTTATCCTTCCAAAATAGGGATTAAATAAGTTATAATCAATAGTTTGTGCTAAAACTTAGTGTTGAAATCACTGGTTTCTTGGTGCAGTATATTAAGCTTTTTTAAATTTTTTTATAAATCCTTTTTTTTTCACTTTTTTTCTTTTCATTTGTCATAGTTTTTAGTTGAACAACATGCAATTTGTTTCTGTGTTTGCGCAGTGGAACTTTAGTTCTATTTTTTCTGCAGCTACTTACCTGATCGGGGGCCAAAATTTCTGGCCTACTGCGGTAGCTTCCGCTATTAAGCGAAGCCAGCGCATGAATTTTTTTGTCCCGAACACGGAGAAGAAAATTTTGATTTGAATTTTGAAATCCAACACCCTTTCCGTGAACGTATAAGGTGCATTGCGTTTTTGCGTCTCGTTTGTATATCTTTCATAAATCCATTTTAATGAACACCAAATACATTGATTTAATAGATCAGACCTATTTTTTTCCACAAGAGGAGTTCAATTTGAACGAAGGGAACCTAGAGTTTCACGGTATTCCCCTTGCAGAGCTAACGGCCAAGTATGGCAGTCCGTTGAAGTTTACTTATTTGCCCAAAATTTCTGAAAATGTGGCCAGGGCAAAAAATTGGTTTGCTAATGCATTGAAAAAGCATAACTATAGAGGCAATTATCAATACTGTTATTGCACCAAAAGTTCTCATTTTCAGCATATTTTACACGAAGCTTTAAAAAACGATATTCATATAGAAACATCGTCTGCATTCGATATAGACATCGTAGAACGACTAAAGCGAGATGGAAAAATAAAAGAAGACACCTTTGTAATCTGCAATGGATTCAAAAGGGCACAATACATCGAGAACATTGCAAGGCTGATTAATGAAGGACATCAAAACTGTATACCTGTAGTCGACAACTATGAAGAAATCAATCTGCTTTGTGATGCAATAGATGATTCGTTTAAAGTAGGTATTAGAATCGCGTCTGAAGAAGAACCCAAGTTTGAGTTTTATACCTCGAGACTGGGTATCGGATACAAAAATATTGTCCCTTTCTATGAAGACCAAATCAAGAACAATGAACAGATAGAGCTTAAAATGCTCCATTTTTTCATCAATACGGGCATTCGTGATAATGCCTATTACTGGAACGAATTGGTCAAGTGCCTTAAAGTATATGTGCGGTTAAAGAAAATTTGTCCATCACTGGACAGTTTAAATATCGGAGGAGGTTTCCCCATTAAAAATTCGCTTGTTTTCGAATACGACTACCAGTACATGGTCGATGAAATCATCAATCAAATTGTTTTGACCTGTTCAGAAGCAGATGTTCCCGTACCCCATATTTTTACTGAGTTTGGTACTTTTACGGTAGGCGAGAGTGGTGGTGCTATCTACGAAGTGCTTTACCAAAAACAACAGAACGACCGTGAAAAATGGAACATGATAGACTCTTCCTTTATCACCACGTTACCTGATACTTGGGCAATTAACAAGCGGTTTATATTATTGCCGATAAACCGATGGAACGATGAATATGAAAGGGTACTCTTGGGAGGGTTGACTTGTGATAGTGATGATTATTACAATAGTGAGCAAAATAGAAACGCAATATATCTTCCAAAATACAAAAAGGAAAAACCGCTCTATATTGGTTTTTTCAACACAGGCGCGTATCAAGAAAATATAGGAGGTTATGGAGGATTGCAGCATTGTCTGATTCCGCAGCCAAAACATGTTTTAATCGATAGGGATGAAGGTGGTAACCTGACCTACGAACTTTTCAGCGAGCAACAGAAATCGGAAAGAATGCTCGAAATCTTGGGATATTCATAGTAGGAGAAGTAAATGATTCCTTCATGAAAATGATTAAAAGGGTGATAAAAATTAAAAAAGAATTATTTATATTCTTTTCTCAAGCGGTTTTGATGGCATATTCTTCGGAATGTGTAACTTCAAACAAATAAACAGTTTATCTAAAACAATATAATTACAAACTTATTAGACCATGAGCACAAAAAAGAATTACGCCGGTATACCCGACGAGTTCGCACAACTAGAAGAGGCTAAAATTGTCTTGATTCCCGTACCCTACGACGGCACCAGTACATGGGGCAAGGGCGCAGACAAAGGCCCGAAAGCTTTTCTCGAAGCTTCCGAGAATATGGAGCTCTATGACATTGAAACCGATTCTGAGGTTTATGAGCAAGGTATCTACTTGGCTGATGCTATTCTAGAAAATAGTTCGCCAGAGGCAGTGGTAAATGCTGTACACAAAATTACCAAGGAGTATATTAAACGAAATAAGTTTGTAACGCTCTTTGGTGGTGAACATTCAATTTCTATCGGAACAATTCGGGCTTTCAACGAGTGTTTCGATAACCTGACCGTTTTGCAGATCGATGCACATGCCGATTTAAGGCAGTCGTACGAAGGCAGTAAATACAATCACGCTTGTGCGGTTCATGAGGCAAGCCAGAATACCAATCTCATTCAAGTAGGTATACGAAGTATGGATGCCATTGAAAAGACTTTTATGGACGAAGAAAAAATGTTCTTTGCCCATGATATGGTCAACGATGAATATTGGATAGATAAGGTTATCGAGGCAATGACCGACAATGTATTGATAACGTTTGATTTAGATGCTCTTGACCCCTCTATAATGCCCTCGACGGGTACTCCCGAGCCGGGTGGGCTGTTCTGGTACGAGACATTGGAGTTCTTAAAAAGGGTTTTTGAAGAGCGAAACGTCGTAGGTTTCGATATGGTCGAACTATGCCCTATTGCAACCGATAAGTCTTCCGATTTTTTGGCAGCCAAATTGTTTTACAAAATGTTAAGTTATAAATTTAGTGATGAAGCTGTAGATGATGACTATGACAATACCTATGACATCGATTATAAATCGGGAGGCAACAATTTAAAATTCAAGAATGACGACGAATAAGGGAGCGATTTCCAATTTTATAGAAAAGTATTATTTGCATTTCAATGCAGCTGCTTTGGTCGATGCCGCAAAGGGGTATGAGGCCCAATTAGAGGCAGGTGCCAAGATGCTGGTTTCTTTAGCGGGTGCTATGAGTACGGCCGAATTGGGCAAAATATTCGCCGATATCATACGGGAAGATAAGGTTCAGATAGTTTCTTGTACGGGTGCCAACCTTGAGGAGGATATTATGAACCTTGTAGCGCATAGTCATTATAAAAGAGTGCCGAATTACCGGGATCTGACCCCGCAAGATGAATGGGAGCTGTTGGAAAAGGGTCTAAATCGGGTGACAGATACTTGTATACCCGAAGAGGAGGCTTTTCGAAGGTTACAAGAACATATTTTTAAAATTTGGAAGGATGCCGAAGATGCTGGTGAACGCTATTTTCCGCATGAGTTTATGTACAAGATGTTACTTTCTGGGGTTTTGGAAGAACATTATGAAATTGAACTAAAAGATTCTTGGATGTATGCTGCAGCAGAAAAAAACCTGCCTATTGTCTGCCCTGGATGGGAAGACAGTACCATGGGTAATATTTTTGCTAGCTATGTTCTAAAAGGTGAACTAAAGGCAAGTACCATGAAATCAGGAATTGAATATATGACCTTTTTGGCCGATTGGTATACTGCCAACTCACAAAACGGCATAGGATTCTTTCAAATAGGAGGAGGTATAGCCGGTGATTTTCCGATTTGTGTAGTACCTATGCTTTATCAAGATATGGAGCGTACCGACACCCCTTTCTGGAGCTATTTTTGTCAAATTAGCGATAGTACCACAAGTTACGGGTCGTACTCTGGTGCAGTTCCCAATGAGAAAATCACATGGGGAAAGCTAGATATCGACACCCCTAAATTTATTATAGAAAGTGATGCAACTATTGTTGCACCTCTTATTTTTGCTTATCTTTTAAACCAATAAATGCCCTATGGACAATCTAAAACGTGTAATCGTTGATTTTAAAAAACTGACACCAGAAGTACTCAAACTACTGGTCGAACGTTACCCTGATGGGTATGATGACCGCAATATCATTACCTTTAAAAATGCCCAAGGAGAGCGCGTTGAAGCTGTTGAGGTATTGACTGAAGATACCAAGTATTTGGTGAAAATAAGCGCCAAGTTGGAATATACCATGGAAAATTACGATGAAGATGATTATGAAGATTTTGAAGATGATGATCCAGAAGCTGTTCCAGATCCCGATATGTCTGAAGATGACGATGAGGACTAATCCATTTCCCTTCAACTTTTTAGTTCTTATGTAAAGGTTGACCGACTTTTATATTTTTCGCAAAGCTGACATGAATAATGTGGGGGGACTTTGATGTTCCTTCAAATGAATGGTCAATTAATCCTTTTCAAATGAAAATTGAAGATATTGAAAATATTGAGCTGAAATTTTTGGATCTTGATGATTATCAAGAGTTGAAAACGGCGATGATTTCGGCATATACAAATATGCCTGGTGCCTATTGGAAAGAAGCGCATATCAAATCGTTGATCGATAAGTTTCCTGAAGGGCAGGTGGTCATAAAAATCAATGGCCAATTGGCCGGGGTGGCACTTTCTATTATTGTAGATTACAATACTGTCGACGATAACCATACCTATCAAGATATCACAGGAAATTATTCTTTTAGTACCCATAATAACGAGGGAGACGTATTGTATGGTATAGAGGTCTTTATAAAGCCTCAATTTAGGGGCTTGCGCTTGGGTCGAAGATTATATGACTATAGAAAAGAACTGTGTGAAAAACTGAACCTTAAAAGTATTGTTTTCGGCGGTAGAATGCCCAGTTACCATTTGTATTCAAATGAATTGACGCCCAAGGAATACATAGCGAAGGTTCGCAGAAAGGAAATTCAAGATCCCGTGTTAAATTTTCAGATAAGCAACGATTTCCATCCCGCTAAAGTAATGAAGGGTTATTTGGAAGGTGACGAGGCATCAAATGAGTTTGCCATTTTAATGGAATGGGACAATATTTATTACCAAAAACCCTCGAAAAAAGCCACCGTCAAAAAGAAGATAATTCGTTTGGGGCTTATACAATGGCAAATGCGGCCTTATAAAGATTTGGAGGAATTGTTACAGCAAGCCGAGTATTTTATAGATGCCGTTTCTGGATATCGCTCCGATTTCGCTCTTTTCCCTGAGTTTTTTAATGCGCCGTTGATGGCCAAGGATAATCATTTGTCTACTCCTGACGCTATTCGAGAGCTGGCGAAGCATACCGAGGCCATCGTCCAAAAATTTTCGGAGTTTTCCATTTCGTATAATATCAATATCATTACGGGAAGTATGCCTGAAATTAGGGATGGACGATTATATAATGTAGGATATTTATGCCGTCGAGATGGCAGTATGGAGCGCTATGAAAAATTACATGTGACTCCTGATGAAGCTAAAGTCTGGGGTATGCAGGGCGGTACGCAATTAAAGGCTTTTGATACCGATTGTGGAAAAATAGGGGTGTTGATCTGTTACGATTCCGAGTTTCCTGAATTGAGTCGAATTTTGGCCGATGAAGGTATGGATATTCTTTTTATTCCCTTTTTGACCGATACCCAAAACGGATATTCAAGGGTGCGTAACTGTGCACAGGCAAGAGCAATAGAAAATGAATGCTATGTGGCTATTGCAGGTAGCGTTGGTAACCTGCCGAACGTGCAGAATATGGATATTCAATTTGCTCAATCGGTGGTGTTTACCCCTTGCGATTTTTCATTCCCTACTAACGGAATTAAAGCAGAAGCCACGGCGAACGCAGAAATGATATTGATTGCCGATGTTGATATTGACTTACTTCGTGAGCTCAATAAATTTGGGGCAGTGAGAAACTTGAATGATAGAAGAAAAGATATTTTTGAATTAAAGAAAAAATAAGAATTGAAAGAACTTGAACTGATAGGAAGCGAAGAATGGTGTGTGTTTAAAGACTTAGGAGTTCCTGCTATAAAGGCCCGAATAGATTCAGGGGCCAAAACCTCGTCGATACAAGCAACAAATATTAAAATACATTCGAAAAATGCCCAAGAATGGGTGAAATTTGATGTCAATCCATTACAGGAAAACCGAAGCATCGCCATTCCATGTGAGGCAAAATTGGTCGATAGAAGGATGGTCAAAAGTTCTTCGGGTATATCGGAAGAACGTTTGGTCATAAAGACCCCTGTTACCTTGGGCGATTCTGTTTTCGATATTGAATTGACATTGGCAAACAGAGATACCATGGAGTTCCGTATGCTGTTGGGTCGAGAGGCGATTAATGGACGTTACCTTGTCAATCCGGCGGAAACCTATAAAATTCAGGATTTCAGTGAGGCGCAAATCAATAAAAAGTATGCCCCTTATTTTAAGGAGAAAACAGGACTGAAAATAGCGTTGTTGGCAAGTAATCCTGAATTATACAGCAACAAAAGATTAATGGAAGCGGCCGTGGCCCGTGGACACGAAATTGTGTTTTTGAATGTAGAATTGGCCTATATGAAACTCGATGCGCACTCCCCCGAAATTCGTTATAGGGGAGGGAATATCTTAAAGGAGTTTGATGCCGTAATACCGAGAATCAAGCCATCCGTTACCTTTTATGGCTGTGCTCTCATTCGGCAATTCGATAACCTAGGTGCATACTGTCAAAACTCTGCCGAGGCCATCACTCAGTCCCGTGATAAGCTGTTTGCCTCACAATTATTTTCGAATAACGATATACATATTCCAATTACTGGTTTTGCTAAATCGCCGATGGACACTAAAGACCTTATCAAAATGGTCAACGGAGCACCTTTGATTATAAAACTATTGGAAAGTACCCAAGGTAAGGGCGTGGTATTGGCAGAGACCAATAAAGCGGCGGAAAGTGTTATCAATGCTTTTAAAAGTGTTCAGACCAATATCTTGGTGCAAGAATTTATTAAAGAAGCCAACGGACAGGATATTCGCTGTTTCGTTGTTAATGGCAAAGTAGTCGCTTCGATGCAACGCCAGGCGGCGAAGGGTGAATTCAGGGCGAACATACACCAAGGGGGTAAGGCTTCTATAATACGAATAACCCCAGAAGAAAAAAAATTAGCTATAAAAGCTGCTAAAGTATTGAATCTTGCCGTAGCAGGGGTAGATATTATACGGTCGAACAAGGGGCCACTTTTGTTAGAGGTGAATTCTTCCCCAGGTCTTGAAGGCATTGAAAATGCTACGGGAAAAGATATAGCCAATTCCATGATCATGGCCATAGAAAAGAAACTTAAGTTTAGTTAAATAGGGTCAAAAAAACCCATCGAGCATCTGTGGTATTGCTCGATGGGCACTTAAAAACTAGACAAAGACAAACAAAAGCCCTTAATTATTATTCGACATATTCAAGTTCGCTTATAGCCGTTATTACACCTCCTTGAACTTCCAGTCCTTGGGTTGCTGTGGCAGTTGCAACGTCTATATTGTAAACATAACTACCTGTCTCGGTAGTAATACCGACATATGCTGTTGCCCCATCTTCTGATACGTAGTTGTTTCTTGCCGTGACAAGCACAATATCTTCTACGGCGGGAGTTCCTGATACCTCGGTAACCGTTTCGCTATAGACATCTATAATTGCGAATTCTTTTCCAGTAGTGTATGCCCCCTTTTCTTCGGACAAACCAAGATGTACCAAAAATTTTCCACTTCCTAAGTACATGTGCGTTGTAACATACTTACCGCCGATCGCTTCTTCAACATTGAATAAATAGGATTCATCAAATGTTGTTTCGCCCTGGTTAATTCTAGTAATTGATGATGGTTTTGTTGTACTTAGTTCACCATTGGTTGTAGCCACACCTGATGAAAAAGCGTAGGCATCCCCTTTTTCGTCAACGGTAAGGCCATTAACGAAATATCTTCCAATAGAACTGGTGCGGTCATCGTGTATGACGGTTTCCAATTCCATTTCGGGATAGGAATAGACTGCAATATTGGCTTCATCGGGATAATCTGTTCCAAAAGTATCATTACAGCAAGCCTTAACCGTGAAATATGGCAAGTAAATTTTATCACCAACTTGGGTGATCCAAGAAAAGAAAGCAAGTTCCCCATTTTCCTTATTTGCCAATTCCTGGGTGTTAATTTGACCTTCAGCTACGAATTGGGAGGTTTCGGTATCTAAGCGATACCAATAGGCATATGGAGACTCTGTATTTCTAGAAATCTTTATTAATAGAATGTCGTTATCGACAGCTGCAAATGCCTGTACCGTTTCTGATTGAAAGTCTGATAATTTATCTAAGGTTCCTTCTTCGTTCAATTCATAAGTGGTTACAGCCCCTGGATTCCCTTGACCGTATAAAAGGCTGAAAAATTTGTTGTTGTTGGTTACGTAGTACCGATAAGTTCCGTCTTGTTCGACCCCATTTCCCTCGGTACTTATAATGCCTTGGTTAAGTTCGTCAGCTGTAAGGATGTAATCTGCGACTCCTTCCGAAGCTGTAGGGGTTGCCGTAATTATGTATTTTGATACGGCTGTCGGTGTTTCTTCTTCCTCTTCTTTTTGGGTGGAATTGTTGTCGTCACTACTGCAGGACATAAGAAATACAGTTGATGCAAATAGACTTAAATAAAAATGATGCTTTTTCATATTATACGTGTAAAAATTGTGTTAGTGATTGTTATTTTAAATTGGAGATATTAATTAGACACCTTGGGTTATTACAAAGACTTGTGGTGACATTTTGTTTTAAACCTTGGGCTTGTATTGTGTTACGGCTATGTTGGAATCGACAATATCAGCTATCGTTCGATTTAAGTGAATGTATTTTGTCTGCTCATGAGGTTGTTTTTTGAGGGTTTAAAAAAAAGTGTATTTGATTTTACCGGTAAAACTTCTACCTGGTTTTTGTAGGCTAAAATTGTCGTATAGGTTTTTGTTGCCAAGGTTTCGGCATTCCAAAGTAATTTGTAAACTCTTTTTGAAAGAGTAGGTCAAGTTGATATCATGTGAAATTTGTTCAGGTATATCAAGTTTATTACTGCCAAGGCTTGGCCAATAGAGATAAAATGCATGAACGTATAATGCATTGTAACCTATGTTTAATTGGTGGCCCTTGTTCCATAAGTTATTAAAGGTATAACTGGCATCTGCATTCCCGTATAAATAGGGCATATTAGGAATTCGGTCGCGGTATACGACACTTTCAATAGTTTGTCCTTCTTCATATTGGGTATTGTTCCTAAGGTCTTGATATGTCATGTTTGCTCCGATGGATAGGCGGTCGTTGTAGCTATAGCGTATCTCGGCTTCTACACCTAGGTTGGTAACGTTTCCAAGATTGTCCATTACTTGCATGGTCTGGTTACTATTAAGGCGTGGTCGAATAAAGTCGGCCGCATCCCTGTAAAATCCGCTTGAATTTATATTTAATCGATGCTTCTTTTTTATGGTATGCCAATAACTGACTCCCAAATTGTAGTTGTTGCTACGTTCGGGTTTCAGCTCGATATTGCCTTGTAGATTTATCAAATCACCATACAATTCTTCAGTCTCGGGCAAGCGATAGCTTTTTTCATAAGACACCTTTAGCTGTAGGTTGTCATTTATAAAATGAGTTACGGCAATTCCATATCCCAGATGATTGAATTTGTTTATTTGGTTTCTATAAGCGACATCGCCGTAATTGCCCGAAGGATTATACGATTGTGAGAATTTATTTTGTTGAAAATATTGTTTTAGAAAAAGCGAAGCGTTCCAATTTTCCCTTTCATAATTATACCCCAGACCGGTAATATTTTTTAGCGTCTTTTTTGGGTGTTCATAAATAGCGTTGGCAGGATCTAGTTCGTTTTCTCCCTTTCTGTTGAAAGAATTGACCGTATTGCTTAAGGCAAGACTGTGATTTTTGTTAAATCTGTAGTCCCAATTAGCGACAACAAGTGCGTTGTTATTACCATATTTATATAGCGAATAAGAGCGTTCGCCACCGGGGTTTTCATAAGTTTTGAAGTCACCGAACCAATTGTACCTTCGATTCAGCGTATCGATATTTTTTTCTTTTCCAAAATTATAATTCGCATTGAACCTAAAATTCAATTTTTTTACTAGAAAATCATCTTTCTTGTATTTTAGACTGGGCATAATCGTGTTACCCTTTCTATGCCATCCCCCAAAAACGCTGACAATTCTTGCCCCTGTCTGAATTTCCTTATAGCTGCTTCCTAAAGTGATGCCTATCAATAGTTGATCTGCGTAGCTCTTGTCTACGAGTCCGGTATTGACTATAATAGTCTCATTATGGTAGGTGTCGTGAAAACGTTCCACGGTTTGATCTGGATAGTATTGCCCAGTATCGATGTCGGCCACATCTACGTTGACCTTATAGTTGTTGTTAGAATAATTCTGAAAGGCATTTATTTGTGTAATGAATCCGGAATCGGAGACATAGACAGCGTTGATGGCCGTGCGATGTGTATTGAACGAGCCGTAAGAGTAAGAGGCATCTACATGACTTTTTGCGTAGGTATTTGTAATAATATTTACGGCTCCGCCCAGGGCATCTGAGCCTAAGCCTATAGGAACCACACCTTTGTACACTTCAATTCTTTCCGCTAGATTTATGGGTATGTTATTGATTTGAAATGAAGAACCAAAGTTATCCATCGGAATACCGTCTATAAAAAAACGCACTTGTTTGCCTCTAAATCCGTTGATTGAAAAGTTCATCTGTGAACCTACGCCCCCGCTTTCACGAACGCGTATACCTGATACACGATCTAAGGCGTGGCCTAGGTCTAATGTCGTATGATGTAATTTTTTGGCATCTACTACTCCAACGTTGAAGGCTTTCTCCTTGACTTGTTGCACAACACTTTTGCCAGATACGGTAACTTCATCAAGTGCATAGGCCGATTCTTGTAATCCAATGGCTAGATTGCGTGTTTCCCCATGTTGTAATTTCAAGGTTTGTGTATGGGTCTTGTAGCCGATATAGGAGCTTTCTATGGTAAAAGTGCCTTCCCACTCACCAGATAGCAAAAAATGACCTTTTTCGTCAGTAACCTTTCCTTTTCCTAATTCTTTAATGACAATCGAAGCACCAAACACGGCATTGCCGGATGCATCGGTCACTTTGCCGGTAATGGTGGTCTTTTCTTCTTGTGAAAGTGCGGAAAAGGAAATTAGGGCGAAAAAAAGAATTAAGAGTCTCATGTGAATAGTTTGTGTCAATGAAGTGTGATAGTTTTTAGAGGTTTCATCGTAATGAAAGGTTCTGTTTCAATGTATTCTTTAATATTAATTTAGACTTAATAAATATAATTGCGAAAGTACGGGCAATGATTGATGCTGTTTATACGCAATACGGAGAATAAAATACGCCAAACGGAATAAGGCCTAATTCGTTGAAATTTCTAGTTTAGCTTTTGAAGATTTTTTTGCACGTGATGATTCTTTAGGCTTTCTCAACTTAAAAAAGACCAGCAGCGCTATTGTTGAAAGTAACAACCAAAATATATCGACAACGAAGATTTGGGAGTATCCCTTTTGCCATGCTACCCATGGCCAATTGCCCGTAACGATACCATTTGAAATGGGCACGAAAATCCCCAAAATAGCACCTAGTAACAAAGAAAATTTATTTGTAAAATGATTGTTACGTTTTAGAATAAACAACGCACTTAGCAACAACCAACCCCAGAAAAAGACATTATATATGAAATCCCTTCTACCATCGCCGTAATTATCGGCGAACAGTTTGACCACCACGAAGATTATAGCTGTGATAGGGTATAGACTTAAGCAAATGGCCATATAAATGCGTACTAACCAAGTATTAAAATTTCTTTTGTGTTCAGGAAGGTTCTTTCGGTCGCGGGCAACAAGCCAAATAAGAACACCTGAGAGTATTACAAAACAAGTTATAAGTCCTAAGGCAAAATAAATGAGTTTCATGCCATAACCCCCAAAATCACCGAAGTGCAATCTTTTGAGAAGATCGGTTGCTCCTTCTGCATATGAGGTGCGGCTGTAGGGGTCTTTTTCTCTTATTATTGTACCGTCTTTTGCTCTAAAGACCAAATACCCTGTTCCCAACAACTTGTCATCGAAACTGGGGCTTCCTGATACTTTAATATGCATATTTTTATCACCGTAATTGAATATCTGTAATTGGTGTTGCTGTAATTCTGGCCATTTTTCAGTTGTTTGGTGCATAAATTGATTGATGGAGACTTCTTTTTCCAAATTTTCTCCTTTAAACGGGTAGTCGTCGGGAGCTTCGTACTGTGCTGCTTCTTGAAGTTTTTTAGGGTTGTCGTCAAACATGAGCGATTGAACAGGGGGTAGCATTACCGTATAACCGATGATAAGGTAAGCTCCGGTTACAGCGAACATAAATTGATAGGGTAACCCTATCATACCCAATGCGACATGGGCATCTGTCCAAATGGTTTTCCATTTGGCTTTGGGGCGGAAAACGTAAAAACTCGAAATAATCTTTTTCCAATGCACGATAACCCCGGTCAGTACTGCAAAAAGAAAGAAAAATGCCACCAGACCGGCCAAAAAATAACCAGACCGGCCAAAAAGGTTCAATTGAGCAAAGAAGTGGAGCCGGTAAAAGAATTCTCCCAAGGAGTAGTTTGACCCGTAATCTTTTTTCTCAAAGGTGTCCATATTCATATAAAAGAAATTTCCCCTTCTACCTCTTCCCGAAGGTTCTTGTATGGTGGTATCTTTTGAACGTGTCATTGAGACACCTACTCTTTTTTCAAAATACCTGTGCGAGAAAGAAAGGTCACGGCCATATAGCCGGCGATCTTTTGCTAAAACTTCAAGCGCTTTGTCGAAATTAATCGCTTTGAAATAATGTTCCCTTATGGGTTCATTCCGTTCCCACGCGTTGATTTCATCCCTTAAAAAGGTTATGGATCCTGTGAAAAAGATAACATATAGGGCTGCACTAATTATAATACCACTGATGGTATGGGTATGAAAAAGAATATTGTAAACTCTATTTGCCATTAGATATATATTGAGGAGCGGTTTAGGTTAAATAAATCAGGAGGGCCAACACTGCAGTTGCCAAAAGATAAACACCCCAAATCTTTATACCATTTTTGGCCATAAAAGCGAAAATCATCAGGGTAGCCCAAAGTATAAATCCGAAGAATCGTAGCGTAATTAGGGCGTCAGGCGTGTTCCACCATTGTAATAATGCCATATGAAAGGCTTCAGTAAGGATGTAACCTCCCACGAAACCCGCTGATATTTTTATAAGTCGTTGCCATGGGGATTTGGTCAGATATTTTTTATTGGCTGGCATTTCAGTATAAATAAAGTTCTATAAAAAGCATTGCAATCAAAATCACTATCAGAGAGGTTATAGAGAAAAAACGTAATGGAGATATCAACACGGTTAAACTTCCTATGGTCATTAAGATGACCAAAAAAGAAAAGGTTCCGGAACCCCAACCTAAAGTTATTATGGTAAGGCTGAGACCTAAAAATAAGAGGGTGAATCCAATGGTTTTCGCTTGTTTGGGCTTCTTTGCAATCCATTTTTGCAATTGAAGTTTATGAAGTAAATCAGCTCGTTTCGATGTGCTGTACAAAAAATAAAAGCCTATTAATGTTACAGCGCTGGCTACAGTTATCATTTTTACACTCGTTCTAAAATAATTCTTAAATCTTTTTAAGATGGTCTTTAAGAAATGGCTTTGACTACTTCCTTTTTAGCTTCTTTTTTTGACCCATCAAACCCTTCAACACCGCCAACCGTAGTATATTTCATTACATATTTTTTATTGGGATGGATGATTTGGTACGCAAACTGGCACATTACGGCGGCTTCGTGAAAACCAGATAGAATGAGCTTTAGTTTTCCGGGATAGGTATTGACGTCGCCTATGGCGTAGATACCATTAATATTGGTGGAGTAGTCTTTGGCGTTGTTTACTTTGATGGCATTTTTCTCTATCTCTAGCCCCCAATTACCAATGGGTCCCAATTTGGGTGAAAGTCCAAACAAGGGAATAAAGCAATCGGTCTCTACATAAATTTCACCCCTATTATCGTGGTTATATTTTATGATAACAGCCTCGAGTTTTTCATCACCATATAATTTTTTGACTTCAGCTTCTGTGTACAATCTGATTTTACCTGATTTTGCCAATTTTGCTGCTTTCTCAACGGAGTCTAATGCACCTCTAAATTCCTTTCTACGGTGTACCAGTACTACTTCTGAGGCTATATCGGCCAAGAAAATTGCCCAGTCGAGTGCAGAATCCCCGCCTCCGGAGATAATGACTCTTTTATTTCGATAGCGTTCCGGATCTTTTATGATATAGGCGACCCCTTTATCCTCAAAATATTCAATATTGTCAATCAAAGGTTTTCTTGGCTCGAATGAACCTAATCCCCCAGCGATGACCACAACAGGAGCATTGTGTTTTGTTCCCTTATTGGTTGTGACCAAAAACGAATTGTCCTCAAGGCGCTCGAGAGTGTCAGCCCGTTCCCCTAGGGTAAACCCAGGTTCAAAAGGGCTGATTTGATCGATAAGGTTTGTGACCAAAGCTCCGGCCAAAATCTCGGGAAACGCTGGTATATCATAGATTGGCTTTTTAGGATAAATTTCTGAACACTGGCCACCTGGTTCAGGTAAAGCATCAATTAAATGTGTTTTTAATTTTAATAGTCCTGCTTCAAAAACAGTAAAGAGTCCTGTTGGTCCTGCCCCAATGATGAGAATATCTGTTGTTATCATAAGATGTTTTCATTTACAGGTTTACCGCACCGATATAATAGTGGTGATTATTCTATGTCTTTTGTTATATTTTTCTCCACTGACATCCTCGGCTTGTGATGCCTCTAATTGGTAAATTCCGCTATGAAGTGAGGTGAACGTAGCGATACCGGCGGCGTTTGTCGAAATGGTTTTGCTCCAGCCCTTGGGGTCAAAAACCGTCACATGCATACCGGAAAGGGGTTGCTCGCCATCAGTGAGGGAAATAGAAACCACACTATCTTTTTTTACATTTCCGTTTCCCTTTTTACACATGAACAAACCTGTTTTGTTGGGGGTGACTTCATCTTTTTTCACATTGCCTACGGTAACCACCGCAGAGGAGTTAAATTGATATTGGGTCTGCGCATAAAGAGCGGCTACATTGTGGTGAATGGATAATTTGTAAACCCCATTGAGTAAGGGAGTAAATACAGCGTTAAAATGATCTTTGTTTTTTGTGACTCCAAGTTGCGATGAGGTACCATCGGGCAATGTTAGCCAGAGCTTAAATTCAGATGTGTCTGACCACCAATCGGCTATAAGCTCTCGGTTCTCGTTGGGTTCTGAGTAAAATATTGATACTTCATGGGCTACACCCTTTTTTCCTCCAAGATTGGTTTGAATAAATAGCGCATGGGAAAAAAGGCTCGTGCAGTTGACAAGAAAGATGCCGGTTATTAATAGGTATTTAATAGATTTCATTTTTTGATTTTAATTGGTATGTGGCGTAGAGAAAGACAGTTCCCTTACTTTTCTATTTATTTAGACTTAATTTAAATAATAAATTTGGTGCGAATGTAGTGTTTGGAGAATTTAAAAGGTTTACGTGAAACGGAGGAAATTATACGTGAAACGGAATATTAATTCGTTTCCAGGGGACACCGATGCATTTATTTCGGGATGCCTTTTGTGCTTCTTTCTTCTTAGCCCGAACTCAGTAAAGTATTGGGTAACCCCATTTTATCGGGCTGGGATAGTTTACCTTTTATGTTCAAAATTGTGCTTTCAATAGGGCATCTGTTTTCAAATTGATTATCCCTGTTTTGTCTATTTGATTTTGTGCTGCTCCAAGGTGCTGTCGATTTCTAATAGGAAACGTGTTCCCATAATTAAATCTTCCATCTGTTCAAGTATTTTGTCGTTCACCTTTAAGCAAATATCTACTAGAGGAGTGGCACACCATATTTTATTGCATTTTTCCCCTCCGCAATCCCTACACTGACATGGGGTGTCTGATTCCCTGACCATAGTCAACAAGTGTTCCAAATCGGCTTCTGACATGAATATGCCTATGGTATCGACTACTAATTGAATTGTACATATTGGGTTAGGCGCATTATAGATTCTGAAGCACGCACCATATTCATTTTTATAAATTAATTCCATGTTCGTCTTTTTTTTTTGGTTACAAATTTTAGTACCGAGATTTTATACTAATGGGGTTATCCTTTAATAAAATGACTTCTATTTTTATTTAGATTTATTATAAATAACTATATTTGAGCTCAAAACTATTCCTTTCAAATGCTAAATCAAATACGTAAAACGGAGAATAAATTACGCCAAACGGAATAATGTCAGAAATCAATATAACTGTTGAAGGTAGCAATGAAACCTCATTTGATTGTGGTTCAAATAGCAGGGCAGTAGATGAATGCGGTACTTTGGAGATTCATACAAAACTCCATACGGAACATGCCCAGGGTTGGTATAAAGAACTGATATTTGAAAATTTTAAAGTAGGTTTCGGATTCTTGAACGCAAAACGACAATCAATAATCAACTTTAATTTCAAAGGTCAAACCATTGAGATGATTTTTGTTCTAAAGGGCTCTTTTGTTATTGATATATTGGATGCGGAACATACTTATAATTTTGAACCAAATAAGCATAATATACTTTTTTACACCAATTCATCGGGGCGTACAATATTGGAAAGGGGGGATGTTTATATATTTCTTGTAAACCTATCTCCTCATTTTTTTGGTCAGTTCTTGCCCAATGAAAATGAATTTATTGATTTTGTGGCCCTAATGCAAAAGAGTAGAATGGGACAATTTCAGAAATACAATTGCCCTATTACCCCTAAATTGGGCTTTTTGATACATGAAATTATAGATTCAAATTGGCAAGGGCATTATCGTAAAATGCACATCAATGCCAGGGTATTGGAACTATTATTGCTGCAATTGGACCAATTTAAAAGCGATGCAGAAACTAAAATTAGAAAGGGACTTACCAAAAATGAAGAAGAAAAAATTTATAGGGCCCAAGAATATATCTTAAAACATTATAAAAGGCCATTGACTCTTCAATCTTTATCTCAAAAAGTAGGTACAAACGAGTTTACGTTAAAAAAAGGGTTCAAATCAATTTTCGGTACTACCGTATTCAGATATATCACCGATTTAAAAATGGACAGGGCAAAGAATCTGCTTATTGAAAGGCAATTGACCGTAGGGCAGGTCTCGGAAATTGTAGGATACAAGAATCCACAACATTTTTCCACGGCTTTTAAAAAAAAATACGGGATTACCCCTGGTAAGATGAGGAGTTGACCGAACTTACCTATTTTTTTTGACAAACGAATGTTAGAGCAGAATCTGCTTATAGTTCATTAAGAAATCGAACCTTGAATTTATTTTAGGTTCTGCAACATCTCTTTTGTCGTTTTCCCTAAATCGAACGCTGCTTTCCAGCCCCAATCTGCCTGCGCCTCTGAATCATCGATACTACTGGGCCAAGAATCGGCAATTTGCTGTCGAAAATCCGGGTCATACGAAATGATAAAATCAGGAATACTTTTTTTAATGCTTCGCGCAATTTCGGCCGGGGTAAAGCTCATGGCCGCTAAGTTATATGATGATCTTTCCTTAATGTTGGTAATATCGGTTTTCATGATGGCCATAGTAGCACGAATAGCATCGTCCATAAACATCATTGGTAAATTCGTATCCTCCTTTAAAAAGCAGGTGTATTCGCCATCTGATAGGGCCTTGTGATATATTTCAACGGCGTAATCGGTGGTTCCGCCGCCAGGCATCGTCTTCCAGCTTATGAGTCCTGGGTAACGAATACTTCGCACGTCTACACCATATTTGTGATGGTAATAATTGCACCATCGCTCTCCTGATTGCTTGCTGATGCCGTACACGGTACTAGGTTCCATGATGGTATGTTGGGGCGTGTTCTTCTTTGGAGTATTCGGACCAAACACAGCGATGCTAGAGGGCCAGAAAATAGAACTTATCTTCTTGTCTTTGGCCAAGTTCAATACATTAAAAAGAGAATTCATATTTAAATTCCAGGCCCTCATAGGAAACTTTTCAGCAGTCGCACTTAACATGGCCGCCATAAGATATACTTCGTCTATTTCATAATAGGCCACAATTTCCTCAAGAGCATCGTAATCGGTGGCATCTAAAATTTCAAAGGGGCCTGAATTCATTAAGTTCTCACCTCCTTCACGAATATCACTGGCAATAACTTGTTCATTACCATATTCTTGCCGCAAGGCTAAAGTCAATTCGGTACCTATTTGTCCGCAAGCACCCAAAATAAGAATATTCTTTTGCATTAAAATCTAGTTAAATCCGTTAGCCTTCAAAGATACCGTTTATTAAAATTTGTACATTCGCCCTATGGGTAAATTATTTATTTCATGCTCCATTTTGCTTTTGTTTTTCTCTTGTAAAGAGAACAAGCGGCCTGTGGTGGTCGAAGATACAGCTGATTCAACGATTGTGACGGAACAATGGCCGAAGAAAACTGTGATCAATGCAAAGGCAACTGACATAATAAAAGATTGGCCGGAGTTTTCGGCGTTGGATACCGCTTTCGACGCACTTTACTCGGTGGAAAATTCTGAAGATGTGAAATTGGTTATCGAAAATCTTATTGAGAACCAAAAACTATTGGAAACTTCCAAATATCCAGAGGATTTTGATGTGCCCCAAATAAAAAGTCGGCAGAAAGTCTTTAAAACGTATATCTTAAAGACAAAAGGCAACTTAGAATATCGTTTGGACGTAAAAGAACCGGTCTTGGAAATGATTACTGCCTACAATGCCTTGTGCCACCAGTTTAATGTTATCGTAAATAATACGCTCGACACCAAGTTGATACTCGAGGAATAGGGATAAATCCAAGACATTCCTTTCTGCCTTCACAGAAAAGATAAGAGAATCTTATTAACCTTTGGTTTACGCTACTCTTTTTTCTCGCCTTCTGGAGCCGGTGGCGGATTTTTCCTAGCCTCAAGTGCTTGCTTGCTGAGGCTGGCAAGATTAAAGTTGGGGTCAATTTTCAAGGCCTCATCAATAAATGTAATGGCGGCATCGACATTTTCCTTGTCTGTATTAAAAGCAACGAGGCCTTTAAGATGTAGGAAAGCAGCTTTTAAAGATACTTCGTAGGGTTGTTGTCGCTCGTAAAAAGCATACTTCATGTCATCTTTGGCATTGGCGATACCATATTCAATATTTGTAGAAGCACCGGTAATATCGCCTGTTTGTATCTTTAAATCTGCCAATTCATAGGCTAGATATGGGTTAGGGGTTCTTTTATTAAGGATTTCGAACTGCTCCAATGCCCGTTTGGGTTGATTGATGGCCTTTAACGAAATGGCCTTCACCTGTACGGCCAAATCGGAGTCTGATTCGTCTTTTTCTACCCCGATGGTGTTCAGGGCCTGCATATGTTTATTGTTGTTGGCATAAATATAGGCCAAAGTATCCTTTCGTTCTTTTGATGGAGAAAGCACGTTAAGATGGGTAAGGGCACTGATTACGCCGTTCATATCGCCTTGTAAACGCATTTCTTTATAAAAAGCTTCGTAGTGTTTTTGCAATTCACTTGTGCTCTGGCCAACGCCTATAAAACCTGCCATTAATAATAGTACGGATAATGTTCTCTTCATCACTGTTGAATTTTGGTGCGCTAAACTAATAAAATATTTTTTGCTATTCGTTAATGAAACCGTTAAACCCGTACAAGTCAACAAAAAAGGACGCCGAATGGCATCCTTTTACATAAGTAGAATAGAATTTCCGCTTAAACTATTCTAAGTGTTGTGTTTTTATGCTCGTTCGAATAGGAATGTAAGAGCCCGGCATAAAAGACCAAGCTTTTACTGTCGTTGTCAAGGCACGTTTTTAAAAAATCAATTAGATTTTGAAATAACAAGTTCACATGCAGGGTCGGCATACCTATGTTTACATTTTTTGGGTCATAATCTTTGTCGTCTAAAATGATATCCATTGCTACTCTTCCACGATGATAATCGATTACGACGTCTGCAGCGTTGTAATGGTTTTTTAAAATTGCAACATGCAAGTTTTTGTATTTTTGGGGAACCTTTTGCTTCGGATAACTTACGACAATTAAACTTTCGATTTCTGAAAGAATGCGCCTTTTTAAATTAGAATTTTCCATGCAAATAGTTTTAAAATTATGAAATAAAGGTACTTTTTAATCGATGAAATGCCTGTTGCATTAACATGATTGGGTGGTTTTTGTTGTGAAAGTGTAATTTTCTGTGGTGAATCAATCAGTTATTGATGTATTGAATCGAAATCCTTTAACAGTAATTAGGCGATACGACCTAACGCATTTTTCAAACTGTGAAGTATCGTTCATATAGTCGGGAATGGGGAGATTCCTTTTCAAACAAGCTTGGGTGTAGTAATCCTTTTTTGATGGATGATACGGGTAAACGGCATTAAAGAGTTCGTTCCACCAGGCCTCTTTTACAATCGACTTGATGATTCGAATACAATCGACTTGATGAATAAGATTGATAGGCGCCGAACCATTTGAAAGCCCTTTTTTACCTGATAGGAAGTTCACAGGATGGCGGTCATCACCAATGAGGCCGCCAAAGCGTATAATTGTTGTTTGTACTTCTTGGTCACTGCGAAATAAATCTTCACATGCTAACAGTTGTTTTCCCGAATCAGTTACAGGTCTCGGAATAGTAGTTTCGGTTACCTCTCCACGATTGTCGCCATAGACCGAAGTGCTGCTAACAAATATTATTTTTTTAACATCCGAATTTTTTACCGCTTGATGCAACAGCTTTATTTTCTGCAAGTAATTTTCTGCATTGTTGCCTCTAAGCTTTGGAGGAACATTGACGATCAAGATGGTTGTTTTTGAAAGAAAATTAGCAATAGAACCGTCAATTCCGTCTTCGGAAAGGCGAATCAAGAAAGGATTGATAGCTTTGTTTGCGAGTTCGGCGCATTTTTCTTTGGAGGTCGTCGTTCCATAAACATCATATCCATCCTTTACAAAAGAAGCTGCCAAAGGCAACCCTAACCATCCACAGCCAAGTATTCCGATCCTAGTTTTCAAAAGTCCTATTTTTCATCGCTACCAATTAACCCCTAAAATTATGAAATTCAAATGGCCTAAAGCGTTTTGTCCGGTTTATTTAGATTATTCAAAATAAATCACTATATTTAAGATTATCCTAAAACCAAATCATATGGGAATCAAGAGTTTTCAAGGAATACGCAGGTCGACGAAGAAGGAATTTGATGCACCTATTTTAGTAGAAGATTATATGACTACAAAGTTGGTGACCTTTACCCCTGACCAATCTATTTTAGAGGTAATGGAAGCCTTTGCAAAGTTTAAAATTTCGGGTGGTCCCGTGATGGATGATAACGGGTTTTTGGTGGGTATTATTTCTGAAGCCGATTGCATGAAGCAAATTTCTGAAAGCCGTTACTTTAATCAGCCCATCTTGGATAAAAGTGTGGAACGCTACATGACGAGCGAAGTAGAGACCATACCCCATGATATCACTATTTTCGATGCTGCGGGTATTTTTGACAAGCACAATAGAAGAAGATTACCTGTGATGAAAGATGGTCTTCTGGTGGGTCAAATAAGCAGAAAAGATATCGTTGTCGCCGCTTTAAAATTAAGTGGGCAGAATTATAAGTAAACATTGTTTACTTAATTACAGATTATAGAATTAGTGATGCTCCCACTTAGGGAGCATTTTTTAGTTTGGAAAGCCTTGAATGATACTTGGGGCCTAGTCTAAATATAAAAACGGCCATTGTTACAGGCCGCTCAAAGGAAGTTGCTTCAGCACATTGTTCACTTGAACCAGATGTCTCTGATTGTGATACACAACGACCCTAAATGTATCGCCCAATCTCAATTTGATAAACTTTGAAATACTAATTGCCGTCTTTGTTTTGTTCAGGTTAACCCCTTTCGCCCTATGTAAAAGTTCCAATAATGTTTTTTGCTGTGACAAAAACCGTTCAATGCTTGTTTTGTTCAAAGAGAGGCCATTGGGATTCTTGTCTTTAAAAGTTTTCATTTTATTGGGCTTCTCTTTTGGAAGCATGCTTTTCGCAAAATAATCTCCTAATAGACCGGCATAAAAATTGACTGCAGGCAGAGCACTACTTTTTGCCATCCTGTTGGCTATTTCGGGAAGATAAAAATCTCCGTAGCGGTTTAAATGTTCGATACACTCTAAAATACTCCAAGTATGGGGGCTGCTTTTATAATTAAGTTCCTCTTTTGATTTTGTATATAGGTTTTCGGCTTCCGTCATACAATTTTCGGTACGTTCAATCAGGTCGGCTAAAAGTTCTTTTGATGCTACTTTCATTATTTTTTTTTACAAAGATGCCCACTTTGATGGGTTTAAATATTGATTGAAATCAAGATTTTATAATACGTGACAAGGTTTCTGGAGCCATTCTCAAATAAGAGGCAATATATTTATGTGGTATTTCTTGAAAAAGCTGAGGACTTCTTTCTAAGACTCTTCTGTATCGTTCATCAGGGGATGAAGTGAGTATATCACGTTCTCTTTCCATTTGCTGGTATATAAGTTCTCCCAGTACAGTGCGCCAAAGACTACTGTTTTCAGGTGAATTTTCTATGAAATGAAGAAATGCCTCTTTGCCAACTACCTTTAGCTTCGTTTTTTTTAGTGCTTGAATGTAGAGGTCAGATGGTCTGTTGGTAATAAACGAATCGAGTGCCGCAATTATATTGTTTCGATAACCCAACCGAATGGTATGTTCTTCTGTCTCATCGATAACAAAAATGCGCAAGCTACCATTCACTATAAAATAAATGTTGCTATCTATACTATTCCCTTCCTTTACATATTCATTTCTGTTTACTGATAACGTACGTTCCCATATTCCCAGGTTTTCCATTTTTTCTATAAGTATTTGGGCAGCGTTCATTTTTTTCTAAAGGGGTGATTGATATTTTTAAAATGGTCGGAATGGGGTAGTTTATTCGCGTTTAACAATCATGTAATAGTCGTTTTCTAAGGGGAGATAACCTAAATCGTAAACAAAATAATAGGTCGTTCCTTTTTTTGTAGTGTAAAGATTGGTGATAAAATCAAAATCGAAGCCTTTGTCGAGCAAGCGAGTACGCGTTGTTCGTGTTTTACCCTCTTTCAGCTGAAAACTATCAAGCACGCGGTAGTTTTTTCTCAAGCGGTTGTTGATATTGCGGATGAGATTCTTACTGTCTTTGTTGACTTTATTATTGTAGGCATTGCGACAGTAGTCGGAACAGTACTTTTTGTCGACCCGACCCTTGATTTTCTCCCCACATTCCAAACATTCTTTTTCCAAATTAGAGCTGTCTTTTATAGTTAAATTTTACTTCCTCTTTTATTTCATCTGCCTGTTCGATCAATGCATAAATATTGATTTCGGTATTGCTAATTTTTTCAAAGGTAAAACCATCGAAATAAATCCGGTTGTCTTCTCTTTTGACGAATTTGAAACGTTGCACCTCCTCTTTTTCTTCCCATCCTTTTAAGTCGCTTCCAAAATGTTTAAGCTCAAAAACCAAGGTTTCACCAACTTGCCGTATATGTCCCAGTTCATAGAATGCTACTGCATTGTCGACAACGAGTTTAAAAGAAAATAGCATTGAATTACCTAAAGGCGGACCCCAAATTTCTTCTGTAATGCCACCAAAAGCTTCACCTATCCAATGGCCTTCCATCCACGCAATTTCAGATAAATTCATTTTAGGGACGATGCTTCCTTCTTCGTAAACAACTGTATTTTGTGCATGAGTACCGATACAAACTAGTAAACAAAGGGATAAATAATGATTCATTGCAACGAATTTATACACAACAAGTTACAAATTATCCGATTACAAACGACTAGGATTTTCGACTGTAAATTCAATTTGATGATTGCACGGAATCGATTGAACGGTACAAATTTCGCATGACTTTGATTTTTTGACTGTCTTCGGCGACGGCGTTGGTGGTGAACATCATTACTCCACTCGATGGATAAGTGAGACCGCCCTTCAAAACCGTCGAGAATTCTTTGGCCGATATGATATGTGGATCATTATGTGCCTGAACAATCGGCCAGACCTTCGGCGAGGTATCATTTTCGATAGTTAACCTGTCGCACAACCAAGCGACATTTTCGGCTACCCAGGTTGGTTTCCGTTCCATTCTTCCATGATAGACCATTGGGGAAAATACGTCGACCGTCTGCTTTAGAAGGTCATAATCTAACCCGAGAATACGGCGTCGGGCTTGATTGAACTCTGCATCGGTCCATGGACAATGGTATAGCCCCAAAAGGGCATTGGGTCTCATTTCTGCGAGAATACCTTTAATTTCTTTTGCCCACGAAGCAATCACTTGACATCGCCATTCGCGCCATTCTTTTTCCTTATTCTCAAGAATCCATTGGGCTTTTTTCGCAGCGGTACCCTCTGGAAGTTGAATGCCGAAATCTTCTGAGAAGGTTATTAAGCAACTATCTGAAAAACAGGTTTCGGGAAGTATAGGTTCGGGGTCTTCAAATTGGGCGTGCCAATGTACGTAGTCCATCCAAACACCATCGAGGTCAAATGCTATCAACAATTGACGCAATTGGTTCATACGGTAGTTTCGAAAACCGACATCGGTCGGGCATACGCCCATAAACCAAGTAGCGGCCTTCACCTTTTCTCCTTTTTCATTTATAGCCCAAGCTTCGGGGTGTTCGTCCACATAGTTTTTTCCGTTTAAGGTCGCAAATTCAGCAAATACCAAGGCACCTTCAGCTTTGGCACGATTGATCATTTCACGGGTCAAAGCGCCACTATGTACAAAAATAGAATTGACACCAAGCGATTTCAAATTATGGCCTTTTTCCCATAACGGTTTTGGGTTGCCGTAAACTCCCCTGATTTCAATTGTTTTTTCTACTTCTTGCGAGAAGAGCTGTGTTGACGGACCAATACCGAAAAAGAGAAGAACTAAAACTAAGGCGATGCGTTCCATTTTTACTACTGATTATTGTTCTATGATAATATCGTATTTCTGAAGCAGACCTACAACTCCCGGGGTGGCGAATAAGGCTTTTTTCACTCGATTACTTTCAGGGTCTAAGGCATAATTATAAGCCGTTCTAAAATCGGCCCTTTCCAAAAGACTGTTCTGAAAAATAGCGCCTTTAAGATTACATTGATCAAACTGGCACCCGCTTAAATCAGTTTCGGTAAAATCAACACTTTCAAGTTTAGAGGCTATAAAACGGGTGTCTTTAATTTTTAAATGATAGAAAGAGGCAAAGTTAAGTATACAATTTTCGAAAGTGAATGACATGAAAAAAGAATTGCAATCTGAAAATTTGACGCCTACCAGCTTAGATTCTTTGAAGTGGCAATCTTTGAAAATGGTATTGGTGGTATTGGTATTACTCAGGTTGCACGCTATAAATGTACATTCCATAAAATGTTGGTTGGCAAGATCCCCTTCGGCAAAATTGCAACGTTCGAAAATACAGTTCTCGTATTCAGCCTTGGGAAGCCGATGCTTGAGGTAATTAAAATCTTTATAAGTTTTGTCGGTAATAAAAGGGTGCTGCATTTTCTTTCTTTTTTCAAGTCTCTGTTATTTCTCTTTTTGAAATACGGTAGGTATATCTGGAGGAATTCGGAGTAGAATTTTATTGGCTTTAAGAACAGGTTCTTTGAATTCCAAGTACGGGAATCCTCCTGAATTTTCCCTAATCTAGCATTTTACATTGTTTTACTGAATTATAAATCGTCGGGTTCGATATGAATCAAGACATGACCTAAGTTAGGTATTTCCTTTTTAAGGGTGTTCTGAAGTTTGTGAGCTAAATCATGTCCTTGGGTTACCGATATTTGTCCGTCGACCATGGCGTGTAGGTCCACATGGTAATACATACCTGCTTTACGTATATAACACTTTTCGGTGCCCAAGATTCCATCGACTTGTATAGCGACGGCCCTGATTTCTTCAATGAGGTCGTCATAGACATGCTCGTCCATAATCTCACCCAAAGCAGGCCTGAATATTAAATAACTGTTGTATAATATAAAGCCAGATGCCAAAAGTGCCGCCCAGTCGTCTGCCGTTTCGTAGCCTTTGCCAAAAATTACGGCAATAGAGATTCCAATGAAGGCTGTAACCGAAGTAATGGCATCGCTGCGATGGTGCCAGGCATCTGCTTTTAGTGATGTACTGTTCGTTTCTGCCCCTTTTTGAACTACGATGCGATATGATATTTCCTTCCAAATAATGATTGCACCAAGCACTAGTAAGGTCCAAGGTTTAGGTGTTTTATGGGGAATTCGTATATGTTGAATACTTTCATAGGCAATAATTGTCGCCGAGGTGACCAGAAAAGCGACCACTAGGAAAGTGATGAGCGGTTCTATTTTTCCATGCCCATACGGGTGGTTTTCATCTGCGGGCCGCTTGGCGTATTTTAATCCGAAGAGTACCAATAGGGAAGCGAAAATATCGGTGGTAGATTCAATGGCGTCGGCAATAAGTGCGTATGAATTTCCGAAAAAGCCAGCTAGGCCCTTGACCAGGGCCAACCCCATATTACCTATAATACTGAAATAGGTGGTGCGAATAGCAATCTGCGCATTGGTCTTTGTTTTCTTTGTCAACTAGCTTAAGATTTCTTTTTAGATTGTTTCTTGGCAGTTGCTTTATCAATGTTCTCGCTCACCCTGAATTTGACGATTTTGGCAATTAATTCCAATGGCATGGGTTTATCTATCGGGAACTGAACCGACCCTTTTCCCGTTGTGTAGCCCGAAAGCTCTTTAGTAAAAGCATTGTTTCCCGAAGGAAGTGCATAGAAACCGATATGGTTTTTAAATGCGGCGAAATGCACCAAAATACCATGAAGTTTGAAGGTAGGTACAGCATAGCTGATGGTTTCCTCGGCCTCCGGTGCCGCTTTTTTGATGGTGTGGCGCACTAGTTGCAAAATTTCCTGTATTTCTTTGGGGAAACCTTGTATATATTCATCCACACCATTTTTTACGTTTTTCATAGGAGTCAAGTAATAGCACTATTTTGACTTTCTTATAATTTTACCAGCTTCAAAGTCCTTGTTATATGCGGTAATTTCGTTTTTATCGTGTTGTATCCATGGGCCTTTTATGTTATTCTTAAAATTCCCCACTTGCCAAAGCTGGTCCGTTTTACGATAGAATTTCCATTCCCCATTCATTTGTTCATTTTAAAAGGACATCTGGCTTTTAAATACCCATTTTCGAAAAAGTAAGTGAAGTTATTATTCAATAACTCGTGGTTTTTTCGCCCGTTGGAAAATTATTTTTCGCTCCACATACATTGGAATAAAGAGGTCAAGGGTTTTCCGTATAGGCCTTGAAATTATCCAAGATAGCCTGCCATCCAGAGCGTTGCATAGCTACCGGATTCTCGGTTTCGGGTTCAAAGGCTTCGACAACTTCCGTTATACCTTCTTTTTCAGAAAAGGTAACGACAACCTTTCGGTTATCACCAAGGGTATAGGCAATACGCTTATGAGGTACTACCTCGTCATAAGTGCCCTCGAAGTCAAAACCAAAACTACCGTCTTTGGCTTCCATTCGTGAGGTAAATTTACCTCCGACCCGAAGGTCGTTATCTGCGGTTATTGTGTGCCAATCTTCAGAAGCTGTATTCCATTTGACAATATGCGAGGGGCCTGTCCAATAGTCCCAAACTTTATGTATGGGAGCGATAATTGATGCCTTTATTGTAACCTGGTCCATTTTCTTAAAATTCTGGGCTTCTCTAAATTAAGGCAAAAAAATAATATGGCAAATGGTTAAGCTAGGATTATAATGCATGGTAAATAATGCCGTCGATCCATTTCCGCAACGGCGGAACCCCCTCTTTCCCTAAAGAGGGGGGCAAAAGCTGCTTTCATTCTTTGATCAACTAGTTATGGCCTAGATCACAACTGCATTTGGGAAGTGTAAAACTTTGTGATGACTCATGCCATTTAAAAGCTGCATTATATCGATTGTTTTCCCACCAGAATTTAGTGCGTTCCTTGTCGGTATTCCCAATTTCGTTCATTGAGTCGGTATCAAAAAGACGGCCGTTGACCATGGTGTATTTCACGGTTTCGGTATTTCTAATATCCTCCAAGGGATTTTTGTCGAGCACAATCAGATCGGCCAGTTTGCCTTCCTTTAATGATCCGATGTCATTGCCCGCTCCAATATATTGCGCGCCGTTAAGGGTGGCGGCACGTAAGGCCTCCATATTGCTCATTCCTCCTTGTTGTAGCATCCATAGTTCCCAATGGGCGCCGAGGCCTTGCAACTGTCCGTGACCACCAAGGTTTACTTTTACCCCTTCATCTGCCAAAGCTTTTGTTGTCTTACTGACTAAAATATGGCCATTTTCGTATTCTTCGTCAGGCACCATGGTGCGATGCCTTGAACGTGCGTCAACTATAGCACGAGGCGTATATTTTAAGAGTTTTTCGTTTTCCCAAACCTGATCTTTTTGGTAGAAATAGTACTCGCCGTTCATACCGCCATAGTTGACGATAAGGGTAGGGGTATAGCCCGTTTTACTGGTTTTCCAAAGTTCTTTGACATCTTTATAGACCGGTGCTACAGGAATATTATGTTCAATACCGGTATGCCCGTCCATAATCATACTCATGTTGGTGAAGAAGGTAGAACCTCCTTCGGGAACTACGTTCATTTCCATTTCCCGGGCGGCCTGTAAAATCTGCTGGCGTTGTTCGCGACGGGGTTGATTATAGCTTTTTACCGATTTGGCACCGAAAGCTTTTGTTCTTTTGATGGAAGAACGGGCGTCATCCAAATTATTGACCACCGCCTTGAAATCCCCATCGGCACCATAGAGGATAAACCCCGTGGAATAAATCCGCGGTCCGACCATGTCACCACTCTTGACCAATTCTGACATTGTAAACACCGTTTCGGTATTGGCAGAGGGGTCGTGTGCCGTGGTTACCCCAAAAGCCAAATTGGTGTACAAAGGCCAATGCTTTTGAGTGGTCAATCCGTATCGAAAGGCACCTAAATGGGCATGGGCGTCGACAATGCCGGGCATAATAGTCTTGCCTTTGAGGTCATAGACTTTGGCATTTTTTGGAACGGTAACCGATGCAGTAGCACCGATTTTTTCGATCCGATTGCCCTTGACGATCAGCGTACCTTCTTCAATGACTTCGTCGCCCTCCATGGTAATTATACGGGCATTGGTAAAGGCGATAATTCCTTGAGGTGTGTCAGTAGTAATCTTCAAATTTATTTTGATGCCTGTGCTATCGGGTTTGGCTACCTTTTCGGGGGAGCCGGGCAAGAAGGTAAAACGATCTTTGATATCGTTGGTAAAGTATTCGTCGCCCAATGTCCAATGTACTTTGTTACTGTCTTTCGACCAATGGATGTTGATGCCCGCGTCTTTTGCAATTTGCGAGACGGGTACAGATTTCGATTTGTCATCGAGGTCGATTTCGGTTCCGTTCAAGACCAAGGGCGCGATATAGGCCTTATGCAAATGCGTAAAGGCAATCCATTGGTTATTAGGGCTGGGAACAAGACGGTTGGCATATTTTGATTTGATATGGGTCCTTTTATCCTTTCCGTTACCATCGACGGAAACCAAGGTTTTGGTCAAATCGCCAAAATAGGTGCCTCCGGTCTGGTAGAAAATGCGATTGCCATCTTTGCTGAAAGTTGGGTATTCCCCCTTTTCAGAAATCAATTTTACATTGGTCCCCGTTGATGACATCGTATAAATACCAGGGTTTTTGGTAAAAGTTGTTCCTTGGTCGTTGTTGCCGTCTTCCTTTCGAAATATTATTTGGGTTTGTGAAGGATTATAGGCGGGTGTTCTGTAGATTCCTTTTTCAGCGGTGAGCTTTTTGGGTGTTCCTCCGGAAGCCGATACCGTAGAAATGCTTCCTAAATTTTCGTCGTTCCAACTAACATAAACAATTTGTTTTCCGTCGGGAGCGAAATTGGGTTCGAATTCAAAATTGGTAGACTGTGTCAAGCGCTTAGGTGTGCCATTGGGCAGTTTTTTGCTCCAGAGATGCCCTAGTGCACTAAAAACAAGAGTTTTTCCATCAGGGGAAGTGACCGCATGCCGAATCACTTTAGACGTGAAAGCTTCCGGGGCAACCGGACTTTCAATATGAAGGGTTTCCGCTATCTTGATGTTGGCATCGACGGTAAAGGGTATGGGCGTCACCTTGAGGTTCTCAATATCTATTTTCTGTATTTTTCCTCCAGACCAAAAAACCAGTTCTTTATTATTGGGCATCCAATTGAAATTGGCATACACCCCAAAAATAGCCCAAGCTTCTTGCTGGTCTTTGTTCAATTGGTCATAAACGGGCCATTCTTCCCCCGTTTCAAGATCATGTAGGTAAAGCACCGATTTGGTGCGTAGCCGTTTGACAAAAGCCAGTTTTTTGCCATCGGGAGATACTTGTGGCCTGGCAGCGCCTCCAGGGCCACCGGTAATCTTCCTGGTTTCACCTGTTTCGAAATCGTATCTTTTGATAGCATAGATTTGTTTGTTGGGGTCTTTGTTGTATTGAAACGAACCTCCGGGATATACATCTTCACTGTAATACAAGTACTTGCCATCGGGGGAAACGTTGGGTTCATTGACATCTTGTTGGTCGTTTTTTCTTTTGGTCAATTGTAGTCCCGTACCGCCACTGATATGGTATTGCCACATTTCACCGGCACCCAGGGAACGGCCTGAAGTAAAGTGTTTGCGCGCCACAAGGTAATTGCCGTCGGGCATCCAAGTGGCATTGTTCAATAATCGAAAGTCTTCTTTGGTAAGTTGCTTGGCATCGCTACCGTTGATGTTCATCATCCAAATATTATCGCCTCCACCGGCATCACTGGTAAAAGAAATGTGCTTTCCATCGGGACTAAAACGAGGTTGTACCTCAAAAGGAATTCCCGTACGTAATGGCGTAGCTTTGCCACCTGAAATAGGAAGGCTATAAATGTCGCCCAGCAAATCGAAAACGATGGTTTTTCCATCCGGACTCACATCAAGATTCATCCAAGTGCCTTCATCGGTCGTGAACGTATGGTCTTTATAGTTAAAATCACCTTGGGGATTAGCGACATCCCATTTACCCCCCGTTGTATCTTTTGAGTCTTTTTTGTCGTCTTGTGCCGAAAGTTGTAAGGCTATTAAAAGTAGCGCTACAAAAACTAAAGTTCTTTTCATTGGTGGTCTTGTTTTGAAAGGGTCAAAGATACTGAAATCTTGGGAGTGTGATGCGTTGGCGATGTGCATGTAAAGACGGCTTCTCACGAAGCCTGATGTATTATTTATGGGAACTTGAAGTTATGCGACGGCGAAGCAAACCGTTGAGATGAGAGCATCCCCTGTTCTTTAGGCCGGGTTATGTTCGTTTGACAGCGTATTACAAACGAAAATTTTATGGTCTGCCTACTACGAGACCCGCATTTCGGCAGTTCGAGAGTGGCGTGAGAGGTGTACCGTGGGCTTTATGGTTCATGATGCTGCACTTGATTGGCTGTAATGTTTTTAATTCCATATTTCTGGCCGATTAATTTTCATTGCTCTTAAATATGATAGGAATTGACCTGCGTGAACAGATTCATGATATCCTATTCGCAATAAATATTTTCCGAGGTTTTTCTTTTCTCCATTTCCTGGGTGAACGATTTCGGTTTCATGTAATTCCGTATCTGAAAATTGTCGAACGCTTTCCAAAAATTTTTTTCTATAAGGTTCGGCAAATTCAAGTTCATCAGTTACGCTAATAAATGGTCGGTTTTTCCAAGGCGTTTTGTAATTTGTCATATCTCCTTGGTTGATAATAATATTCCATCCATAATCGGCTTCCAATACGTGTCTGATCATTTCCACCGCGGTCATTGCTTTTTCGTCAGGCTTCCAATCAAAACAGTTTTTTGGAAGTCCCTTCCAAAGTTCTATACTTTTTCTTCTTATTTCAATAAAATATATAACTATGAATTCTGATTGGGTCATTTTCTTTGTTTCGAGAATGTCGTTTCACATTATGGCCAACTAAGGAATAAAAATAATACTCTATTTAAAAATACAATTTCTATTTTAATGTATATAGATGCCCTAATTAAGGGAAACTATATATCACTCTACACTAAGCCATGAATAAGATTAAAAAACTTAATTTTTGGTTTGTGATGTGTCATTTGACTTTTGTTCTTTACTTAAGGCAATTATATTTAACAAGGAATCAATCTTTTTGGTACGAGAAGCGTACAGAAGTTTTAAAGAAGAGTGTTCAAGTTCTAAAGAGTCAAGTTGAGATTTTAAAATCAGATTGTCCGACTTTAGATTGTTGTTTGAAAAATATTGATACACTCCAAATAATCCAAAAAGATAGAATAAAACCAAATATACGATCTGGTAAGTAGTGAAACGACGAGGCTTTAATGATTTTAAATAAGAATCTAGATTTTTGTATTTTTCGCCTTCCGCAGTTAGATGGCAATCACCACCTATGAATATTATTAATCCATAGGGTGTGGCTAATTTATTCCACGCTTTCCGAACTACTTCTTTATTTGCATTTTTAATGTTGTACAGGTCGCTAAACGGCACATTTTTTCTTGATTTGACTATATCAAAAATTTCTGCCGCCACTTGGTCAATGTCTTTCATTTGGTTAAATTATTTAGAATTAAATTACACTAAATATTTGGTATAATTAAGCACCGTATCTGATGTATCAAAATGATGCAACGACTATGAACCAAGATTTTAATTCGGTACTAGAACTGATACAAGCCTTTCCGCAACGCTCATTGATAAGAGGATAGCGTTTTACGCTCTGGTTGCCTGAATTAGCGGGGGACTAACCAAGATTCGTGATTCCCTAAAAAAAAGACCTCTCCCGTCTATCCTAAAATTACTTTCCCTTTTTGTCCCATAATGTATATAGATGCCTAATTAAGGGCGGCAAAGGCGTTTTTAAACGACTACAAACGTTTACAAACGAAAGTAATTATTTCCTAACCGAATCTTTTTTGAAGTCCGTTTTATGTTTGCAGTGTCGAATCAAGGAGGTTCGATAGTATTAACTGTTTAACATTAAAACTCTTTATTATGAATGCACTTAGAAACAAAGTACAGTTGATTGGACACTTGGGCAACGACCCGGAAATCGTAAACTTGGATGGTGGTAACAAGCTCGCCAAATTTTCCATCGCTACCAGCGAAAGTTATAAGAATGCGAAAGGTGAAAAAGTAGAAGATACCCAATGGCATAATGTGGTTGCCTGGGGCAAAACGGCCGATATTATAGAAAACTTTTTGGTCAAAGGGAAACAGGTAGCCGTAGAGGGAAAATTGACACACCGTTCGTATGAAACCAAAGAAGGCGAAAAACGTTATATCACGGAAGTACGTTGTAACGAACTTTTGATGTTGGGGAAGTAATATTCCCATGAACTTGATGAAGCGACCTGTTGAATTGGAAAAGCAAATTCAACAGGTCGCTTCACTGCGTTCGCAATGTCGTTTTTGCGAGGAGCCGTACGAATTGTTAAATGGGGAACTGCAATATTTGGCGACGAAGCAAACTGTCGAAGTCGCAGATAATTTCAACGGATTGCTGCGCTGCGTTCGCAATGTTGTTTTTGCGAGGAGCCGTACGCATTGTGTTATGGGAACTGCAATTTACCGCGACGAAGCAAACCGTCGAAGTCGCAGGTAATTTCAACGGATTGCTTCGCTACGCTCGCAATGTCGTCATGAATTTACTTCGTTGCTCCCGTATTATAAAACACCAAAGATGAAAAGGTCATTCGTTTATCTACTAACCAATAAGAACAATACCGTAATCTATTGTGGGGTAACCAGTAATTTGATTAAACGGGTTTATCAACATAAGACAAAATATTACAAGGGTTTTACTTCGAGGTATAATTGTGACAAACTCGTGTATTTTGAGGAGTTTAATAGCATGATCCAGGCGATAGCAAGAGAGAAACAATTGAAGGCAGGTAATAGAAAACGAAAGGAACTTTTGATTCAGTCTATAAACCCGCACTGGAACGATTTATCCGAGGGTTGGGTGTTTGTTACTTAGTCGGCATCTCCTTCAGTTGAAGAGTGAATTCAAGGGATTGCCGCGCTGCGCTCGCAATGTCGTTTTTGCGAGAAGCCGTACGAATTGTGTTATGGGAACTGCAATATTTGGCGACGAAGCAAACTGTCGAATACCCAGCACAAATTGAACGGATTGCTTCGGCTCAAAAGGAGCCTCGCAATGGAGTGTCCCCATTCACCTACGGTCAATAACGGTCACGGGTTTACGGCCCAGTTTTGACATCCGTAGTTTTTGAACGGTTTTACTTTCGCAGAATTCAATTTTTGGCGATACCCGTAATTTGGATCGAAAGTGGTCTTTGATGGCCTGTAACAATCGGTCTGTCGGGGTATCGGTCGCGATTTTTATTCCGATTTCATCGGTACCTATGCTGTTGTGGTATATTTCGATAACATGACTTTCCACTTCACTAAAATCATTCAAGAGATTGTCCATTGCCGGTGGGTACAAGGTGGTGCCCTTGTATTTGATCATTTGTTTTTTTCGTCCCACCAATGGGCCCAAGCGTGTCGTGTTGCGACCACAGCTACAGGTTGAAGTATGGGCCACCACCATATCTCCGGTTTTAAATCGCAGCAAGGGCATAGCCTCCACACCGAGTGTGGTAATCGTCAACTCTCCAACCGAACCGATAGCCACTGCATTCTCATTGTCATCCAACACTTCAACGATTATCAGTTCCGGATGCTGGTGTCCGCCTTGTTGGGCGCTACACTCGGTAAAGGCCGTGCTCATTTCGGTAGACGCGTAGGTGGAATACAGTTTGATATCCCAAGCCGATTTTATTTTATTTGCTAAAATATTGAGTGAGAAATCTTGATTGCGTAACGATTCCCCGATACAAATAGCTCCTTTTATTCCAGAAGTGTTTACATCAATTCCATGTTGTTCGGCATATTGGATGAGTTTTAACAAAAAGGAGGGAACCACGATTAGGTATGTAGGTTTGAATTTGAGAATGGTATCCCATTGCAGCTCGGGTATACCGGCCCCAACACGGATAATGCCCGCACCCAGTTTTCGTGCGCCTAGAAAATAGGCTAGTCCCGCCATAAAACGCCGATCCAAGGTGGTGGTGAGCTGCAGAATGTCGTCCGGTCCTACTCCTGCACATGCAAAAGAAATGGCTTCGTTATAGGCTAGGCGATCTAAATCGGCATCGGTTTGACCAATGGTTACGGGTTCGCCCAACGTGCCCGAAGTGGTTACAAAATCGACTATTTTTGATTTCGGAACACATAAGAAATCGTCATTGTATTGCTGTAATTGTTCTTTGGAAGTTGTTGGAATCTTGGCCAAATCTTCCAAAGTGTTAATTTGCCGTAAATTGATTTTATGCTCCTTGAATAGGCGTTGGTAGTAGGGCGATTTCTCCTGTAAGTATACCATGAGTTCCTTCAATTTGGCTTCTTGAAAGGCTTTTATGCGTTCTGATGATGCTTTTTCTATTTCAGGAATCATGGATGTAAACGATGTTTTAATTTTTTGATATATTTTTCGACCCTTTTCTGGTCGGGCAACGTAGTAATTTCTTTGGTATTTGCTCGTTCAAAGGCGTTCAGAGCGGCAGTGTAATACCCTTTTTCATAATAATACCTTCCTATGAGGTAGTACGCCTCCCAGTACTCGGAGTTACTTTTTACCAAAGCATCCAAGGTTTCTGGTAATATACGTTCGCCGGAGGCAATGGCGATACTTATTTTTTCTTTTAGCTTGCGGTAAGTCTGATAATCATCGAACGCTGCACTATATTGAAAAGGGTCTGCGGCAATGTTCATTGCTGCGTTTGCCAAAGTTACTTTGGACGTTTTCTTCTCCGCATCTTGAAAAACCGTATTCAGGTCGTAGGCCACGAATTCACCTAGTTGATAAGGGTTGGCCGAAACCCAGACCTTAAGTTCCTCGGGTTTAAAAACAATACCGTGATGCGCGAGCAATTGGTTCAAAGCTTTTTCGTTACCATAACCGATGGCTTTGTCATTTAATCCTTCTTTATTGCGCAGAATATCAACGGCGGTTTGCGGGGTTACTTTGGTGTTTTCGGTCAAAAGTTCGGCCATACGATCATAGCGATATTGACTATGGCTTTCTAAAATATGGTCTTTGTTTTTTTTATCCTGTGCATAGGCAGTACTCTGAAAATGGTTGGAGCATATCAATTGACTGGAATTTGCAATATCGTATACCCCGAAATTTTCGGGTGATACCTCAATGATGGCTGCTTTTTTATCCTTGGCGCTACCCACAAAAATAGATTCGGAAACAAAGACCTTCCGTTTTTTTGCTATGGCAACGGCCTCTTCTATGGTCGAGGCATATTGCAATATTTCACGGGTTACAATGGAAATCGGTGTTTTGGCGGCCGTCGGGAATTTTGATTTTCCGGCATTGATCGTAACGGTCAAGCCTTGGTCGTTCATTCCTGAAACCACGCCAATCATACCGCCCCAAGTAACCGACATAAATTTATGCCCTTCTTCTGGATTGATAAAGGCGATGATTTTTTCTTTGGCAAATTCATCTCCGGCATAAAAATCAAAATTCCGGCCAACGATAAGTTGGCCGTCCGGTGTTTTATTGCCCCATACCGCGAAAGAAGTACAACCTACCAAAGCTAAATCTTGAAGGGCATGGCCAATATCATGAGCACTGTGCAAATAAAGTATTCTGGGGTAAGCATCGGCAATATGGTCATAAGAATCGGAAGCATATTGAGAAATCCCGTAAATTTCCGTTTTATATTCATTGTCGATATTCAAGTACATTTTTCGGTTAAACCAGGCCAAAAATTTGCATAGCAGGTATTGCTTGGTTTTCGAAGGAACCATTTCATCTACTTTGGTAAGTAAGGCGTCTTCCTGTTTATGAAAAAGCTCTTGTGTTAGGCTTCCAGTGGTGAGACCAATTTGTAAAGGGTTTCCTTCGACATATAATTCCCAAAGACCCTGCTTGTTTTGGGTGAGCCGACCGTGTTCGGAAACATATATCGAATCTGAAATTTTGATTCGTTGAGGTGTTTTCGCACTATATTGGTCAATATCGGGGATAGTTTTCAATGACTTGGCGACACCACAAGAGACCAATAACAGAAGTAATGGCAAAAAATTTAAGATACGTGGTGTTTTAGCAGTTATAAACATTATCCCTTTAGATTCCCGAATTTTTTATTGGTACGGCGTATCATTCCACTTTCTTTGAAATCGACCCATTTTTGCCCCATAGTTTTTCGCATAATATTCTCAAAATGACGCATAAAGAATACATTGCCGGCTGTTTTTAACAAGCGTCCCGGTTTTGTTGGAAGCGCCCTTAATGTAATCGAAAATCCACCGTTTAGGTATTTTATAAAGTGCCAGTATCCGCTTGGCATGTAAAGTGCATCGCCATGGTTCATTTCGACTTGTATACCCGTTACATGTTTTAACGCTGGATATTTTTCGAAATCAGGATTATCCATATCTATGGTTTCCAAATTATGAACCGAAAAAGGAACCTTATAAAGGTATTTTGATTGTTCAGGATTAAAAAGCGTTACGCTTTTAGTTCCATGAAAATGGAAATGCATCAAATCGGCAAGATCCATATCATAATGCGCCAATACCTTTGATCCACCACCACCAAAGAACATAACTGGTAGTTTTTTAAAGAATTTCAAACCGATATCAGGATACTCGAAATCTTTGGCAAGTTCGGGCATGTGTTCGAGGATGTTGTAGAAAAAGATACGAAGGTCCGTCGGCTTGGTTTTAAGCAGTGATATGTAATCGTACAATTTCATTTCGGTTGCCGGCGCTGCGGAATTCTGTTTACCTTTAGTAGGTTCGTTGTTGTATAGCGGAACTATTTGCTCTCCCGATAACTGTTGAATATAATCGAGGTTCCATTTTTTATAAGCAGGCCAATCTTTTGTGAGCCCTTGTATTAAAACGGGGCGTTGCGGTTTGTAAAACTCCGAAATGAACGCTTCTTTGGAAATGTTCTGAACTCGTGATATTGGTGTAGTCTTGAATTTTTCCATTAAACGATTGGTTTTTTTTGTGGGGAGGCATTCCCTTCCAGTATTTTATTCAATAAATATTCCCTACCCAAAATTTCAGATGAAGTAACCACTCCGCTGATAGTAACTCCCAAAATACCGTGCATGTTCAAACTTTGACCGGTAAAATATAGATTGCTAATCCGGGTTTTTGGTGAAATAAATGATTTTAGGGGGCTTTTTACGTCTTTGGAGTACCCATACATAGAACCATTGTTGCAGCCGATATAATCACGATACGATAGGGGAGTAGAGGTATAAATCGATTGTATACAATCGCGGATATTCGGAAATTTTTTTTCGAGCTCGGTCAAAAACTGTTCGATTTTGGCTTTTTTGAACTCATCGTAGGTCTGTCCCCGGTCATTTTTATGGGCGACCGTATTAAAGGTGTTTGCCCATGGTGCTACCTCTTCATAACGCATATAAGTTATTGCGGTCAATTGATCTGCCCAGTTATTTGTATTTTTTTTGACCCCCATAGATACCATATAGCTTTCAGGCCAACTTTGTTGGGTATAACTGTGGCTGTCCCATACCTTGGTGTGGTCTTTAAAGTGGTAATAGTTTTTGTTGAGGTAAGGAAAAGTTTTAGGTTTTAATACGATGTGCAGGCTAAAAGCCGAAATGGTACTTTCGATTTGGTCTACCCTTTTTGCATACGATTTACGAAATTTTTCTTCGCCTACTAATTTTAGGGTGAGCTTAGGTTCAATATTGCTGATAAAAAGCTTTCCATTTATTTGTTTTTCTTTTTTGGTAGTTACCGAAGTAATCTTTTTATCTTCATAACCGAATTTTACTACTTCTTGATGTTTATAGGCCTCACCGCCGTTCTCTTTCAGCTTGCGAACGAGCAATTTTGAAATTTGACTTCCACCGTTTACACAACGATACGAACTTTCAATATATGAATTGACCGATAACGCGTGCACGTAAAAGGGCGTTTTATCGGCTTCCCCTGCGTATAATAGGTTGGAACCCGCTAAAACGGCCTGTAATTTCGTGTTGCTCGTAAAAGAGTTGATATGCTCGCGGGCCGATAGCTGAAAAAGTTCCTCCTCGTCGTAATAGGGTTTTCCTAATTTAAGGTTGTATAAGGGAAATTTATCACAGGTTTTTTGCATGGCCTCACAATACTTTTGAATGCTTTTGGCTTCTTCTGGAAATTGGGTGATAAGTGAGGCTGCAAAGTTTTTATAGCCCTGAGCATGTTTGTATTCATTTTGGTCACCGTCGAAAGTGATGATATCGTATCCATTCTCATCCATCTTCTTAAGGATGAGATCATCGTAAATTTCTAAATAGCGGAAATAACGATACAAATTTTGACCTTCCGAGAGTCCCCCGATATAATGCACTCCAGTGTCAAAAATAGATTTTTCGCGTACAAAGGTCTGTAGGTTTCCGCCGTACTGATTGTTTTTTTCCAATACACAGACACTGAGCCCTTCTTTTGCAAGAATGTTGGCTGCAACTAGCCCCCCTAAGCCACTACCAACCACTACTACGTCGTACATCTCTTTCATGTCTGTGCTTCCTTATCTCGCTTTAGAATAGTAAAATTATCATTTTGGTTCACTATAGCGAAACCTATTGGGGCTATATTTTCTGGTCTTCTGGTCTTAATCGTTTTCAATACGATTAATATAAGAATTTCATTGCTTATTTCGGAAGTCAACATACTACTCTGGCTGAAATCGAGTTCAACAATAAGAATTTCAGCCTTTGTGGCTAGAGCTTTTTCTATAGTGTCGACAATATGAAGGTTACTATAGTTGCTAGTGATATAGCTGTTTTTGACGATGTTTCTGTTATATATATCTTCAATATAAGTAGTTATTCTGCGGTCATTGGAATCTAATACTAATAAAAAATCAAATTGGCCTTGTGTGTTTGAAAGGTGCGCAATATGCGCCTTTTTGGGGATATAGTCCAATAATTCTTTGTATACCGATTTGTGCTGATACAGGTCTTTTTTAACGGTGGTGTGTAATAGATCTCCCTTATACCGATAATCTTCCAAAACCAATGGATAAAAATAGGTCTCGTGTTCGATTTCATTTCTTAGCTGTTGAAATTCATCTTTGAAATGCGCCCCAATTTTTTTGGTGCGCTCACGGTATCCAACTCCGAATGTACTGTCATTCGCAGAAATTTTCTTTAATAGTTTTAAGGTAATGCTACCGTCTTTAATGATAAAGGTTCCCTTAGGAAGTACTTCCGAATTTCCGTGGATAAGTACAGGTAAAATGTCGAGCTGAAATTGCTCGGCAAGAAAAAAAGCCCCTTTATGAAAGCGTTTTATTTTGTTTGTTTTGGAGCGAGTACCTTCAGGAAAGGTGATGAGCGAATAGCCTTGGGCCACCTTCTTTCGAAGGTGTTCAACGCCTTCTTCCAAACCGCTTGATACGGGATAGAACCCCGCTGCCTGAACGGCTTTGCCGAAAATTGGGGAGTTGTAGACCCAATCGTTTACCAAGAATATGATTTTGGGGTGCAACATTCCTATGGCCAAAATGTCTAAAAATGAAGTATGGTTGGCAATAATCATCACAGGCTTGTCAAAGGTTTCGTTGTGTGTGTTGATTATTTTTTTCTTAACAAAAGGGTTGGTGTATAGTACCGACCCCATTAATTTAGAAATGGATTTATGAAACCATGCCATTTTTATTTTTTTGCTTATGGGAATGATTCGAAGCAGCACACCGAATACGGAAAGTACTACCCCCCCCAAACCATAATATGTAAAGGAAAGTACGGAATGCACAAATAACCGGAAGCTAATGGGCCTTTTATAACGGCTGCCCACAAATAGTCGAAACAATTGGGGTTGTACGGTAAAGGCGACAAAAGCTGCCGATAGAATGCCGATCAAGGAGACCAAAGAAATAGAGTATAGCGCTGGATGTTTTGCGAAAATGAGCACGCCCACACCTAAAATTGTCGTAATGACCGAAAGCACTATTGAAGTTTTGTGCGTGGACAATGTTTTTTCCCCGGTACGAAGTTCCATGAGTAGGCCATTGGTTATGAATATACTGTAATCGATGCCCAAACCGAAGATAAAGGTAGAAATAATGATATTGAAAATATTGAATTGCAAGCCCATGAGCCCCATAACCCCAAGCGTTAAAAACCAGGTTAAAAAGATGGGGACACTCGTAACCAAAGTCAAAGAAAAACTACGATAGAACAGCAATAAAAGAATTAGAATCGCAAGAATGGAATAACCTATTAGGTGGTTGAAATCATTTTTTAGCGTACCTAAGAACGTTTCATTCATACCTTGACGGTCAATGACCAAGGTTTGGGGTGCTTTATCCAGCGCATTGTGTATTGCGGATATTCCGGTGGAATCTGTTTTTATCAAAGAGGTGACCGTGGCGAAACCGTTTGCTGTAGTTACGTAATCATCGATGGAAAAAGCCTTTATACTCTTATAATCGTCGATTTGTAGTGGTTGAAAATGGGTGTTGAGCAAGGCGAAAAAGGGTGAAAATGTATTCGGTTTAAAACCAAGACTTTCCCCACTTGCTACTAGGTTATTTTTAACGGAAGCAGTTGTTTCTGTGTTCCAAAATGTCTTCCATTTACTGATTTTATCCTGCTGTACTTTTTGGGAATGTACTAGAGCGCCGACTGAACTGAAGTTGATAATACTACCCTCGTTTTTTAATTGTTGAAGCACGGTAAAAAGCGTGTCGTTTGTTTGTAGCACTTTTTCCCTGTCATTCCCGTAGGCTGCTATGTAAATTGATTTTGAACCCATATCGGTAAGAGATTCTAGCTGAAGTCTTGCATCGATTAAAGGTTGGGGTTCATAGTTTAATTTAGAAATGTCTTTGTTAAAGGCTACGTGGTTATACGTGAAAATACTTATCAGCAATAAGATACCAAGTAGAGCTAGCCCCCACTTATTTTTATGAAAATTATGCGCGGCAATACGATCTAACAAAGTTTTTGAAATGGATTGCTTTTTAGATACATTATAAACCTGTGGTATAAAAAGAAGGGCAAAAACTGAAGCGCTTATGACACTGACAGCTGCAAAAATTCCCAAATCTTGGAGCGCCTGTGACTGCAAGAACAATAAACACAGGAAGGCAGTAGCTGTAGTCAAACTGCTCATTAAAACAGAAGAGGTAACTTCTTGGTAGAGTTTTTTGATGGAGTCGCCATTTCGAATATGGGTGAGAATATGCAGTGAGTAATCGAGGGTTACCCCGAGAAGTACAGCTCCAATACCCAGTGATATAGCTGATATTTTACCGCGTAGCAGGTATAGCAGCGCAATGGATAAGAGTCCGCCAAAAATTGTAGGTGTAAACAGAATAACGGGGAGGGTCAATTTTTTGTAAAAGAAAACAAGAATAAGAAGCAGTAAGGTTAGGGCAATACCGACCGTAAACTGAATGTCTTTTTTTATTTGTTGGGCATTGGCGGCAGCGATCAAAACAGCCCCGAAATAGTCCCCTTTAACCTTACCGATGTAGGCGTCGTTCAGTTGGTCTTGAAGTCGGTAGAGGTTTTCTACGAACTTTTCATTTTCAGCGGTTTCATTCGAAGCATGAACTGGCGTTATGAAAAGCAAAATATGCTGTTCGTCTTCACTCATCAAAAATCCGTTTTTCAGTATAAAACCATCGCTGACTCCTAATTGCTGCAACTTTCCAAGGGCAATAAGAGAGAGTCCCAAAGGGTCTTTAAGAATCGTTTTTTTGACGACGATACCCGACGGTGAAATGAGGGTCTTGTAATTTTCTTTGGTAATCGCGGCTATGCTATCCTCGGTAATTTTTTGAGCAATCTTTCTGTAATCAGCTGCATCGAGGAAGAGGGGCAAGTTTTTATAAACAAAGTCTAAGGTGCCTGAAATATCACGGTCCGTAACTTGACCCTGTATGTTTTTTAGATAATTGCCGCTATGAGTGTTGAGGCTGTCTATAAATGCAGTGGCGTATTGGGCAAGGTCATCGACAGAACCTGTTTCATCGCGTTGAATGTTTACAATGATCTTGTCAGCAAAATTGGCGGTCTTTAATACCTTTTGGTAGTCGGCATTTTCGGAGTTTATCGGTATCAATTTCGAAATGTCCTCTTCAAATTGAATTTTGGAGCCTACGGATACAAGACCTAAAAGAATGAACAACAACCCAAGTGCACTCCACCACCGATGTGCTGCCATGAAGCGATATGTTGCATAGAAAAACCTACCCATTATTAACGGCTATTCTTTTTCGTTCAAAAATGGATAAAAAGACATATCCTAAAAGACCAATAACGAGCGCTGAAGTCGTTGACAATACAAGGCTTCCGACAATATAAGCCTTTAGGTGTTTAAACACTTCGAAATCTGTAGTAATCTCTTCCATTGTATAAGAGTACTGCTGCCCTAAAACAAACTGCCCCACCTTAGAACTTGCGTATAGCACAAAAGGAATAAACGGTGGAAGACTAATGTTTGAAAAAGCAAAGGCGATGACTTTGTTTAGTTTAAAAAGGATGGCCAAAAAAATCACGATAAGTGTATGAAATCCCCATAAGGGGGAAAGTCCAATAAAAACTCCTAGGGCAATCGACATTGCTTTTTTTCTGGCAGAATCTTGGTTGTGCAGGAAATCTTCATATAAGAATCGTTTGAATCCTTTTTTTCTGAGTTTTCGTAGAAGGTCCCGTGGTTTAATATAAAAGATAGCTAGAATGACCAACCAGGTATTTAAAATACTGATGCGCGTAAAATCGACCAAGGGCCTAAAATGTGACACACGTTCTGATTCGTCATAACTCACCTGAACGGGAATATTTTTCACATCGATGCCATGCCATGCGGCACGTACGATAACTTCTATTTCAAACTCAAACTTCGGTGTATAAAACTTAAGGTCTTTTAATGCAAATAACGGGTATAAGCGGTAGCCGCATTGCGTATCCTTTAACCACTTTCCCGTTTCGAACCAAAACCAAAAGTTGGAAAATTTATTACCGAAACTACTTTTTTTCGGCACTGAAGAGTGTCCCATATTCCGTGCGCCGATGAACAGCACCTGCTTTGAAGGTTCCTCTTTTAGAGCATTTATAAAAATAGGAATGTCTTCGGGAAAATGTTGCCCATCAGAATCAATGGTAATTGCGAATTGATATCCTAGCTGAACTGCTTTTTTAAATCCGATTTTAAGCGCATGGCCTTTGCCTTTATTTTCTTCCAAATGAATTTGTTCCAATAAAGGATAGTCGGCAAGAATCTTTGGAGTTGAATCGGTCGAACCATCGTTGATTACTAAAATATTCGATGTGTAGAACAATACGCCATCGAGCACCTTTTTTAAGGTTTTAGAATTGTTGTAGGTGGGAATGATAACACAACATTCAAGTTGCGTCATAATTTCAGAGTTGGATGGGGTGGTAGTCGGCAAGGTACATCGATTCTAAGACCTACTTCTGGGGAAGATGGCTTAAGTTTCAGCAAAGATACGTAATGGATTTCCTAAAACAATTGCTTTTCAGCCGTATCGAAAAGGGCGGATCCCATTACATAATTTTTAATAAATGTAGTCACTGGTGTCGAAGAAGCACTTTTATAGTTATTTATTAAAAACTGTTTATCCTCTGGTATGTTATCTTTGTAACCGACAATTTTGGGTGAATTTTCTTGAACACTTAATCGAATGCACCGAATCTCTAGATTCTCAGGTTCTTTTTCAACCGCATATTCAATCAGTTCTGCTCCGGTCTTAAAAAAATCTTTTTTATTTTTAATTCCTTTCGCATATTTGGCCATTAATGTTGATACTGCCCCTTTGTAGGCGACAAGTATTTTTTCATCTTCTTTTGTAACATCGACAAGCTGGTTTTGCAATGCATTCGTAATCGCTTCGCTATTGGATGCCTTTGGATAGTTTTTTCGTAATTCCGAAAGGTCGGGAGTTGTCAGCGTAGAAATAAGAAAAACAATAAGTAGGCCTGCGACTTTCATCTAGTTCAAGATTTTAAAAGTAGCGTTCAATTTTAGTGCCAATGTATCCTCAAAAAAGGAAGTGTTTTTAACTTTTATTTGTTTGTCGTCCGTCGTAATGTCCAACTTTAGTACCAAAATGTCATTTTTTTCAGGATTGATGATGGCCATAAACTTTATATTGGAAGACGTAGAGAGGAACAACTCTCTGTCTACCGCTTTTTCGGTAAGTTCTTTAATAATTTGAATCATACAGACTCCTGGCATAACAGGGTTTCCAGGGAAATGACCCTTGAAGATGTCATGCTCTTTATGGAGTTTTACCGTGGCAGTAACACTTTCGTCGCTTTGCTCAAAAGTCTGTACCGTATATAGGTCCTTTATCAACATATTTTAAAATTGTTCGTGTTTATTTTGCACCCAAAGGTAAAGTTTTGAGTCGAACATAATGTTAAAAGCCGACTACGGCTAAAAGTTTAATTTATACAAAGCACCTATTTGTATTACCCGGTTCAACTGGTTTTTTTCGTTGGAATCTCCATAATCACCGTCATCGTTGAAATCTAGGTCTAATAACCCTTGTTTGTAGCGTAGTTCGAGCGCCAACCCGAAATCAAATTCATAGCCAATACCCCCAAAAAGTGAAAAATCGATCGGTGTGACTTCAAAATTATCTCCGTTGGAATTTACCAAACTAATAAAATTGTCGTCAAAATTAAAGTCTAGACTCGGCCCTAGGATAAAATGGAAATGTTGTCCTTGGGTAAAAACCTTATTCGCAACACCGAGGGACACGTAATTAATGTCAATATCTTCGAACCCTTGGGATTTTGATTCACCACCCTGTTTTGAATAGGTAATCTCGGGTTGAAGTGCATAGTTTTCGGTAAACTGTACAGCCAAGGCCACCCCGGCATATAACCCTGGTTTAGTATGCAAGGTCGAATTCAAAACTTTGGCGTTGTTCAGCCCCATTCGCAGTGCCATTTTCGTTTTTCCCTGAGCGAAGACGAAGCCTGATGAAAACAGTATCGCTATGATAATTATTCTTTTCATGTCAAATAGCTTTTAATAGGATGTTCAAATCAAGTTTTTTATGCGATATTTTGATGTTGGTCGCCTTCTTTCGATCTATTCCTGAAAATAGAAATGCCACTTTCTCCTTTCCATTTGCAGTTCTTATGATTTTGTATAATCGTTGTTCTTCTGAATAATAGTAATGCTTTGAATTGTGCAATAGACATTCTGAAATGGTTTCTTGATTTTTCTTAAAACTATTTTTTAAGAAGGGGTTTTCGGTAATCAAGGTTTTAAAGTCTTTCTCTAAGATACGAATCAATATTTTTTTGTCCATATCGGGTACTATATAGTTGACGTTAAAATCATCTGTCAAGAACAAAAAATCAAAAATCGTATTGCCCATTTCTGTAGTGAAAACGACCCTATGCTTGTTTTGGCCAAGTTTTTTTACAATAAGTATGCCACTAAAATTTTTCTTAAAAACGCCGATATCGGCCTTATACACATAGTCCTCGGCGGGGTCTGAAAAATACGGATTGATGTGGGAGGATTTCGTTATTTCCGTCTGTTCAAATTGTTGCCGTTTCGGATACGAGCTACATGAAAGAATGAATACGGAAAGACTAATGAGTAAATACCGCATCTGGCAAAGGGATGTTTACTATTCTATTTGAAAAAATAATTTGTGTATAATCATCTGAGGGTTCAACCATTTTTACCGTTGTCACTTCTCCTTTTTCATTAAAAATGAGATGAAAGACTTTAATGAAATCTGAAAACGCTTGTTCCTTCGGCGCAAAGTGAACTTCGCTTTCGACACCATTTTCGTAGTAGGAAATATTAAATTCCTCCGTATTGAACATGTCGCCCTTTATGCTATTTGTGATCAATTTGTTGAGTTGTTCGAATAACTTGTTGGAACCCAAATCCATATTGCTTTTTTTTCCCTCGTTATTGATATAAAGGGTTTCATCTTTAAATATTAGGGCATATTCAAAGGGAGTCCGGTATTCCCATTTCACCAGATTGGGAGACTTATAACTTAATTTTCCGGTTGATTTTATGTCATTGGATAAAAAATCAAGATGCTTGTATTGAATGAAGTCACTGGTAATAGTTTCAGTGGTAATTGCCAATTCTTTCACTTTGGCTTCTAGGGCTTTGGCCTTGGAAGGATCCATTTTAGTTTGTGCAAGTAGGCTTCCCGTAAACAAAAAAAGTAGTAAAAAACCAAATCCGGGTCGTATTGCAGTCATAGTGATTTCGGATAGGGAGGGTACGTTATGCATAGGGCTTTATGTTAAACAATTGGTCAATCGTTACCGACTGCAAATTCTGCTCTTGTAAAAATAACAATAACTGTTCCAGAACTGCTACGGTCTTTTCGTTCGTGTCATGGAGCAGTACGACATCTCCTTTAGTGATATTCTTGGTGATTTTGTTTAATACCTGTGCTTCGGAGCGTCCAGTCGTGTCCAACGAGCGAATGCTCCAACCAATTGCCAATAATCGTATTGTTTTTAAAGCTTTTCTGATATTCGGATTTGTTACCCCGAAGGCAGGGCGATACAGTTTCATTTCTTTGCCTATGGTTTTTTTAACAAGGGAGTTGGTTTTTTGTAATTCGGCAATTACTTTTTCAGAACTAAAAAAACCAAAATTATTGGGATGGGAATAGGTGTGGTTGCCGATGGTGTGCCCTGCAGCATCGATGTCTTTAAATATTGCTTCGTTGGTTTCGATATTTTCACCGATACAAAAAAAAGTAGCCTTGGCATTATACTGCGCTAAAAGGTGTAATATTTTAGGGGTAAACTTTGGATGGGGGCCGTCATCAAAGGTGAGGGCGATATGGTTTTTTGTGCAGTTTTTATTTGAATGTAAAGCGTCGATATGGTAGTTCCATCGAACATGGAATGAACCGATAACGGTCAGTGTAAACCAAACCAAGGCCAAAATCAGATAGGCCCACCATGGCATATTGTAAAATATACTTCCTATTAAAAGAATAAAAATGATGGCAACTGCAAGCCTATTTATGGTATGGAACCTTAACATCGGTATAATAAGGTGAAACTATGGTTTTCTCCGCGATATTGGTTGTACAGCAATACAGTGTTGATTTGTGTGGTGGTTTCCTTATTTAGTTTTACGATTTCCGGAATCTTTTGCGTCTTTATCATTTTTGCTGCTAGCCAAGTGCCAAAGCCCGATGCGGTATAAAATTCCCCGCAAAGGTGTTTGAAGGCTACTTGAGCGGTGTTTTTGAAAAGACCCTTGCTCAATTCATGGTACCAACTATCAAAAGTGACATCCCCATTGTTGCCCATGACCACAACATCGATATTGCCGACATCTAAATTGTTTTCTTTTAAAAAATCTTCGAGCACTTGGTTCAGATTTTCTTTGGCCAAAGTATTATAGGTCACAATTGCCCCCAATGTCGCATAGGTGTCGTTTTGTTTGGAATTCGACAGCACAAAAAAATTGGCTCCTTCACTAAATATGGCTCCTTCCGTTTTCGATTTTAGAAGTTCTGAAGACTTTATTTTTTCCTTTTTAATGTGGTTTATGAGTCGATGTATTTTAACCGTATGGTCTCCCGATTCATCGACCCCGCCTACCAAAATAGAAGAAGCTTCGTCGTTTTCCAGTTGTAATTGAGCATCTAAAAGCGCCGATTCAAACGAAATGCTGGCGTGTACGTATGTGAAATTATAGCCCTTGCAGCCAAGCCCCAATGCTATTTGTCCGCCAACAGTGTTGTGGGTCGACTGAATAAACGATGTGGGTGTTAAATATTGTTCGTCATTATCGATAAGGGCGCTGACAAATTTTTCAGAATCTACGGTGCAACCAAATCCTGTTCCTGTAATAATAGCATCTACATTTTCCAATTTCGCTTCCTGGAGTGCGATTTTCGAGGCCACCACTCCCATTTTTATTCCTTTAGCCATTCTTCGAGCTGCGGCCGGGGGAATATATTCTTTGTAATTAGGGTCGATAACCGACATTACGGTATCGTCATGGTCAATAAATGCCTCTAGAAACTCTGAATTATCAAAAGTTCTTTGAGCTGAGATGGAAGCTACACTGTTGATATAAACTTTGCTCATGACTTTTTGGAAAAAATGACTGTAGAACAATTGCCTCCGAAACCCAACGAATTGGATAATACCGTGTTCAATTCCTTTTCTTTGGTTTGGGTTTGGGGCACCAGATTAAACTCTTTCATCGGCGTCTCAAAATTGAGATTGGGATAGATGGTGTTGTTTTGAATTGCGAGTACGGCATATACGGCTTCAATACCGCCGGCAGCCGCTAGTGTGTGCCCGGTATAAGGCTTGGTCGAACTGAAATCAGGTATCTTATTTCCAAAAATGCGTAAAAAGGCGCGGCCTTCGGAAAGATCGTTGTTTGAAGTTGCTGTTCCATGGGCGTTGATATAGTCGATGTCTTCGGGGCGCATTTCGGCAACCTTCAAGGCCTTTTCCATGGCAAGGGTCGCCCCGTCACCATTTTCCGAAGAGGCAGTTTGATGGTGAGCATCATTGGCATTTCCGTATCCCTTTACGTAGGCCAATACTTTTTTGTTTCCTGCGCGCACGACTTCTTCTGATTCAAGTACCAAAAATGCAGCGGCTTCACCTAAGTTCAGTCCTTTTCTATTTTCGTCAAAAGGAGTGTTATCGGTATCGGATAAGATCATCAAGGTCTTAAAACCGTTGATGGTGAATTTAGACAAGCAATCGGATCCGCCCACGATAACACGATCCAATTTACCTGATTTTATCAATCTGGCCCCAAACATAATGGCATTGGCCGCTGAAGAACAGGCCGTACTGATCGTGGTGACAAGACTTTGTTCGATTCCCAATTGTTGGGCAATTTTTTGGGTCGAATCACCCGCATGGTGTCCTTCGATATATTTTTGAACAGCTTCGTCTTCCAAATACTGATAAAAATATTTTTCGGTCATGTCCATACCGCCTACACTTGTCGAGGAAACCAAACCCGTGCGGTAATCTTTGATATCGGTAATCTGGGCGTTGGCCACGGCTTGTTTGGCTGCTATAGCACCCAATAACGCCGTTCTTGAGTAGTTGTTTTCTGGTGTTAACCCCAGCTGTTCTTCCAACTGCGCATTTGTCAAATCAATTTCACCTACTTTAATGGCATCTTTATGGATAGTGGTAATCTTGGAAATTTTGGAAACCCCGGTTTTACCCGAAATCAGCGCATTATAATTTTCCTCCACATTGTTTCCAATAGCGGAAATGATACCCATTCCTGTTATGGCGACGCCTTTGTTCATTTTGAGAAACTAAAGTATGCTATTGTGAAAGTACATTTATCGACTATTTAAGGGTTTATTCCGTTGGTACAGGAGAAGAATGACCCAACCCGATAAGGGGAATTGGAAAAATCTAAATTTGGTCGAGAACCGTTCTAACCTCGTACTTCCCGAGAAAAGGACAAGGGAGTAACAAAATGCCGATTATTTTGTTTTGTTGGCCTCAATATAATTGGCCATGGTCTCAATGGATTCGAATATCTTCTTCCCTTCCTTGGGATCTGATAATTTAATACCATAATCCTTATCCAACATTACGATAAGTTCAAGGGCATCGATCGAATCCAGCCCCAATCCATCTCCAAATAACGAATCTGTGTCGGCAATTTCATCCACGGTAACATCCTCGAGGTTCAATTGCTCTATAATTTTTGATTTTAATTCTTGTTTTATATCTCCCATGGTGACTAATATAATCTTTTTATTTCTTCTGTACTATGTATGAAACGCCCTTCCTGTGAAACCAAATATAGAAAGGCCTCGTAGTTTCCCTTGTCAAAATCAATCCATCCGCAGAGTACTTTTTCGGCCTTGTCGCCAGCTAGAATGCTCGTGCTATATTCGAATAAATAATCGGGGTTAAAGGCATCAAAGATAAAAAAACTATTCTCGGAATACAGTTTGTATTTGATGCTAATTTCACCGATGCAAATATTGGGCAAGGTATATACAAATACTGCAGGGCTGGGGTAATATGCCGTGATATCCTGAATAGATTCTTGATGTTTTCGATCCGTGTCCAAGCTTGATGCCCGGTTGGAAAAAACGACGGCAATATTTTCTTTCCTTTCTGGAGATATGTTTTCGTGCTTTAGAAGCACATCGCCCGCCATAAATGCCAGCTTACTCAAATTATCCATTTTAAAAAATTTGGGATAATCGGTGTCGAAATATTGATAAGCCGATTTTATAAATGATTTGAAGGGGTTTTCCCCTTTAAAGAGAAGCGCTCCGTTCAGAGATACTTCATTGTTCTTGATATGGCAATAGGATGTTATTCGGTGGTTGTCTTTCGTCATTTTTTCAATTTTTGAAAGATTATGGCCGCATTACACCCTCCGAACCCTGAAGCTGTCTTTAGAAATGTTTTAAGTTCTTTTTGAACGGTTTTCGTGATGACGTTTATAGGTCTCGATACGCCGAGTTCTTGAAATCCTTTGGATGCGAATAGGGTATTTTGGTGAAGCGAATACATGCCTACAATAGCTTCCAAAAGGCCAGAGGCTCCCAGGGTATGCCCAAAATATCCTTTTAGGCTATTGAGCGGCGTTCCATGTAGGCCCAATCGATCAAAAGCGATGGCTTCCATTTCATCGTTGAAAGGGGTTGCCGTACCGTGGGCCGATATATAATCGATTTCTTCGGAATCTATAGTGGCTTCATCGAGGGCGGATCTTACAGCCCTGTAAAGACCCTCTCCTGTACGTGAAGGACCTGAAATATGGTTGGCATCGTTACAGGATGCATCGCCTAAAATTTTGACGGCTTCCTCCGATAAATGGTCAGCGCTTTTCGTAACCAAAGCACTGGCGGCCACTTCACCAATATTAATACCGGAGCGTGTTTTGCAATAGGGACGGCAGCGAGTAGGGCTTAATGCTTGAAAAGATTGAAAACCCGATAGGGTGAAAGGGGTTACTAGGTCTCCACTGACTATAAAAACATGGTCAAATCGGCCCTGTTGAATAAATCGTTTGGCAATGGCAACGGCTAGAATTCCCGATACACAAGCATTTGAAACTACGATTGGATCTGTTTTAAATCCGAAAAAAGATTGTACAATTTTGCCCAGCTCCCCCAAATATGCCCGGTCTTTATTGAAGGGGCTATCTTCTGAGAGTGCATCGATATTTCCTTTGGTAGTCGAAATAATGAGTCCGACCCTATCGTTCAATTCCAAATCCGATTTTGCGATTACTTTTTCCAAAGAAACCAATAACATTTGCTCTAAACGGGTGTATTCTTGCTTCGGATTTAAAGTTTCGAAAACGGCTCTGGTTTTATCAGCGGGAACAAGGGAAGAATAAAATGGTTCGGGAAGCATTTTAGGATTATCGACCAGTTGTAGTCCTGACAATTCGTTTTTGATATTGATTACTGCTTCCTGCGAATCAAAACCAAAGGATGACACAATGTTGTTATGTGATAGATAGGTGCTATTCATCTAAAAGTCCGACTTTTCGCTTCCAATCTAAAAAGAAATCAGGAATGGTCAAAGACATTTCGCCGCCAAGCTCTACGAAAACTTGGATTGTTTCACCGGTACAGACCAATTGATCTTCAGGATTGAAAATTTCATATCGAAAAACCATTTTAGCGGCTTTGGAATCTACATAGGTAGTTTTGACCGTTGCAACATCACCGTAGCGCAATGGCAATTTGTGTTCGCTGCTACTTTTTACGATCGGGGTAGAGAAGTTGTGGTCTTTTTGGTCTAGGTACGATATTCCATGATGGCGCCCAAAGGCCTCTCGGCCGTCTTCGAAGTACTGAATATAGTTGCCGTGCCAGACGATGCCTAGCGGGTCGGTCTCTACGAAGCGTACCCGTATTTCACTGATATATGTGATTTCTTTATTGGTTTTAGACCGCATTTTTTCGTTCGTTATAGCCAATGGCAATTAGCGTAGTGACTGCAAAAAAGCCGAATAGCAACGCTATTTCGGGTATGATTTCAGAAAATTCACTATGCCGTAAAAATACGTCATAGAAGGCATTTAACCCCCAATTCATGGGAGATATATTCGAAAGCAACTGCATAAACTTGGGCATAACGAATATGGGAACCCAGACCCCGCCCAAGGCGGCCAAAATTACGACCAAGGTGGCTCCAAAAGGTGCCGATTGTTCTTGTGTTCTGGCAATGGTGCCCAATAGTAGTCCCAGTCCTACTGCTGCCAGGCCCGCAAATAAAGCTACTACAAAAAGTAGCGGAAGTCTCCCTGAAACATCCAATTCGGGTAGCCCCATCATCGGGAACAGAAACACCCCGATCAACAACATCAACGCAAATTGCACCAAACAAACACTGGTATAGACCAATGTTTTGCCTCCCAAAACCGTGGCATAGGAAACGGGGTTGGTACGCAGGCGAACAAAGGTACCCTGGTTTTTTTCTTTGACCATATTTATCGATAGGGGCAAAATGATGAAAAAGATGGCGAAAAGTGTCCATGCCGGAACATTGTGTTGGCTCGAGTTCGGAATAATATTCCCACTATTTTTTCCCGGTACAATTTCGGTAAACGTGATAAAATTTTCGGTATCAAAAATAACTTCCGAAGCATCGTCGGTCAGTTGTTCTTGAAAGGCTTTGTAGATCGTTTGGGTTTCAATTTTTGATATCATGCGGTCTATGCCATTCTTTACCGAACTTTTGAACGATTGTTGCGTCGCGGGATCAAAATAGAGTTTTACCTCCTTAGGCTCCAATTTTGATTTTACCACGGGAATACTGTCTTCCCCTTCTTCCAATCCGAATTTGGCCAGGATACCATCCACATTTTCAGTGACCTTCTGGTCCAGGTCTGTAGAAAGATTCTCAGGTATGACGATGGCCAATTGATAATCGCCCCTTAAAACCAGTTGTTTAGCTTCCTCCTCAGAAGTTTTGGAAATGATTTGAAAGGAATTCGATTCCGCTAGGTTTTCATGTATGTTTTCCGAAACGGTACCCTTGTCATAATCTACCATTAAAATTGGAAGCTTGGTATCGGTAATCGTTTTAAAAGTGCTGTCTTGAACCAGTGTAATGACAATAAGCAAAAGCAACGGCATGAGAAATAGAATGGCAAGTCCGCCAATGTCGCGAACCAGCAACAGTATTTCCTTGTATGTCGATGCCCATAATTTATGCATGGTCGCGAAGGGCTTTACCGGTTTGTGCCAAGAAAACTTCCTCTAAATTATAAGCGTTTTTCTGTGCGTCAATAAGGGCTTTGGGGACTCCTTTGCAAACAATTTTTCCATGGTCGATAATCGCAACGCGGGTGCAAAAATTTTCTGCCTCGTTCAAATGATGTGAGGTATACACAATTGTGGTGTCACGCTCATTTAGGGCCTTCAAGTGGTCTATGATTGCATTTTTGGATTGTACGTCAACACCTACCGTTGGTTCGTCTAAAAACAACACCTTTGGTTGGTGCAGTATACTCGCTATTAAATTAATGCGTCGTTTCATGCCGCCGGAAAATGCCTTGATTCTTTTATGGGCAAATTGATCCAACCCCAAAGTTTTTAAATGCACATGGATTTTATCTTTCAGTGCTTCCCCCCTCAAGCCGTACATACTTCCGAAATAGCAAAGATTTTCATAGGCAGTTAAGGATGGGTATAGTGCATATTCTTGCGGAACAATGCCAATAAGTTGCTTAAGCTCGTTTTTATTAGTGTGATAGGTGAGTTCGTTTATGGAAAATGAACCCGAGGTTGGTTTTAACAAAGAGCAAAGCATTGAAATCAACGTTGTTTTTCCTGCCCCATTTGGGCCTAAGAGTCCGAAGATTTCCTTCTCATAAATAATCAAATCCAAATCGGATACCGAAAAGTAGTCGGCACCTTTATATTTTTTTGATAGTTGGTTGATTTGAATCATAAGATATAAATCTTCATGGAGTTGGGGAAAACAGAAATTGTTGTAACTGAAATTTCACCTGTGCTATATACTATTCAAACCGCATTTCGCAAGGCCTTAAAAAAAGCTTCCTCTTTTTTGGCTATGGCTTCTAATTGGGCAGCTACTTTATTATAGGCATCGGTCTGACTGCTGCGATTTTTGTAAATGCGGGAAGCATCTACCGCAAAATCACGCCATTGATCTCCGATGATAGTCATTTCCTTAGAATGCTTTAATAGCGCATCGTTTTTCAAGAGTTTACCTGATTCTTGTAGAAAGGCGGCATAGATATACCGAAAACCACCACCCCCAGTTCCGATTTCTTCTTGCATGCGGACAATCTGTCCTAAATAGTGGTTGGCCTTTTTAGTACCTAATTTGTTAGGCCATTTTCTGATGCTTTTGGCGACCCATCGCATCGCCTTTACACCGACGATGGGCACAGGGGCAGTCATATCGCGACAAGTTTGTTTTATACCTTTCACGATGGCCTTTTCCAACTCAAGCGCTTCGGGGAATTCGATAGGGTAATACATGTGGCCTTTTGGAGCAAAAGCCCCTTTGGCAAATCGCACTTTTTCGAGTTCTTTTTCGGTAAGCGTAGTCACCGACTCCATAACCGGATCACTAATAAGATAAGTGTCTTCATCTTTACCATATACGACCATGTTGTGCGCATTGAAATGAAAGCGATATTCGTCAGGGAAATAGGGGAGGTTGTACACCCCGACTTGAAGCCCAACCGGGTTATTCTTTTTTAAATTTTCGTCTAATTTAGCTTTGGCCGCTGTCGGACTTTTGAATTTTTCCCGCCTAACCTTGATACCGGTTCGTTTGGCAAATCGATTGAAAATTAAGCCAGGCATGGCTCTATAAGTGAAAACCGGGGCATGGTTTACTTTTATGAAAGGAAGGTAGCTGAACAGTAGTCCTGCGCCAATACCAAATACCATGGGTTCGCTGACCTCAAAACCATTGTGGCGCATAAGGTTCGATACTACACCATTCTCGCAATGGGCAGCTTGTTTGTGAGTGAAATCTATCTTCATGCTTCAGGGATCTACTTTCTTCAATTCTTCAATGGTTATATCGAAGGCATCGGCATATTTTTGTAATGTTTTTAATGTAAGCTTTTTAAACACAGTGGGCTTGAAGTGTCTTTTTACCCGCCATTTCCAGAACCCGACATAGCTCGCTAAAATACCGAGATCCATTTTGTGAAGTTCCATATAATAGGCAATAGGGCTTAGTTCGTTGTTTAATACGCGGGTTTTTGCCATTGCGGCCCGCTCTTCGATATCTTGTATGGCATTGTCTAGAGCGATGGTTTTTGGGGCCCAGCCAGTGCTTAGTTCGGTGGTGTACTCACCATTCTCGTCAACGGCATAATACATATCTTTGATGTTTGCCGACTCTAGATTGCTTTTGTCTTGAGGTACTTCATCCTTCTTCATTAGAGCTCATGAATTAAAAAATTCAAAGTACAATCTACGATTAAATCATCATTTCTAAAAGTACTGCCTTGTATTGTACAGATACTCATGGTACCGGTATCATATCGAGAGATGAGTTTGGCCTTGGTTATCAAGGTTTCATTAACTTTCGGCAAGTCGGTTATCTCTACTTTTTTGATGGCACTGATGTATCCGATAATAGTATTGCCGTTGCCCTCGAGGTCATCGGCGTCAAAATAGCTTTGTCCCACAATTGCCGAACAAGCTTGGGCCGCATTTTCGATTAGACCAGTTTCTGAGAGTACATTATTTTTAACGAAAACACAGTCCGGAGAAATATCGAATTCAGCCGTTACCGAATCGGCATCGATATAGGCAATATTGTTGACCATAAGCATAGGCTGCCTATGTGGAAGAAATTTTTTGATATCTATATTGTTGCGAACTTGTTTCACCTATTACGCCAATGCAGTTTTCATTTCACTAAGGGCAATTATGGTTTCATTACACGATACTTCGGCCCGTACCAAAGTTATTCCCATTATACTGTGTAAAATAGTAACACTTGTTATTAGTTCTTGACCAATTTTTGGCAATGCTATGATTTCTACCTTCTTAATTGCTCCTATGTACCCTGTGGGAGCAGGCTCCTTTTTTAAATAATACTCATATCCCGTATGCAGGGCTACCGTTTGTGCCATATTTTCAATTAAGCCAGGGGCATTGAAGATAGCGTTATCGGTAAATAGGTTTTCTGCCGTTATAGAAAGCCCCGAAACTACCCGTTCTTGTGAAAAATAGAGTAATTTGTCTACCATCACGAAAGGTTTTTTTTGAGGAATTAAGTCAAGAAGAACACTTTCATCAGTTATGGTGTGCGGGAGTAAATTCATTTAACATACGGTTAAGTAAGCGTATGTGTATGAAAATCTTGCACTTTCAGGAACGTGAAGCAATATTCGATCTCCTTTTTTTAATTTACCTGAATTTACCAGTTCTTCCAGCATTACGTAAATAGATGCCGCCCCTACATTGCCAACCTTTTGTAGGTTTAAGAACCATTTATCCCAAGGCATCTCTATGCCTTGATTTTTCATTTCATCATATAGGCCTTGCTTAAAATAATAAGAGGAAATATGTGGAAGGTAATAATCGACATCGTCAGGGGTAATATTATTTTTTTTATAGGCCAATTTTAAACTATCGACGCCTTTGACCAATATATTGTCACCCAATAACCGGGTGTCTTGTTTCATGGCAAACAATGATTTTTTACCCCATACTTCGGCTGGGTATTCACTCCATGGTTTTAGATGGCCGTCGGGCAATTTGTCACCACCTGCATACATACAGGTCTCCATTTCATGGGCATAAGAATAGCCCTCCATCCATTCTATTTTCAGCGGAGTTTCTCCTATAGGCTCAGGCTGCAACAAAACCGCACCAGATCCATCGGAAAGCATCCAACGCAAAAATTCTTTGTTAAAAGCCAAAATAGGGCTCTCTTCCAACTCTTTCAGGTATTCCACTTCATTTTCAAAAACATCGGCCTTCATCCAAGACGAAGTTCTTTCCGACCCAGTACAAACAGCATTTGTTACTTGCGCTGTCATCACGGAGAGATATCCGTATTTTAGGGCATTCATGCCTGAGCAACATGCACCGGAGACAGAGTTGATTTCCATGTTTCTGTTTTTTAGAAAACCATGGACCATAGAAGCGTGGGAAGGCAATACTTGATCCGGACTTGAAGTGCCGCACGATAATAGTTCTATGTCTTTCGCGGTAAACTTTTCATCGCACAGGAGCTCTATGACTTCTTTGGTTAATTGGGCATTGTTGTGGGTAACCTGACCATCATCATCAACCGCATAATATCGGGTCTTGATTTGATTGTTGCGCAATACTATACGTCTGGCCTTGGAGGCTTTCCCGTTAATTATTCCCAGTATTTTCTCCATAAGATCGTTGTCAACAGGCCTATTGGGTAAAAACTTGGATATTCTAGTAATGTAAACGTCCTTCATCAATTATCCTTTAGTAAAACAGAGGAATAATAGCGTTTTTCCTTGTTTCTCTTTTGGTACATGGGCAAATAAGTGAGCAAAAATACAATAAAAACTATAGGGGTTATAACCCAGACTGCAAATAACAAATAATATTTGAATATTCCGATCCACTTCGTTCTTTCGGGATTCCCGGGGCTTCCTTTTTTTATAAGGTGATTCGCCCATTTTGAAAATACGATATTACCTCTTTCATCGGTCATGACCAAAAATGGATTCACCCGAACGGCATCTAATTCGAGCAATTTTTGTTGTAAATTTTTAAAATCATTATTCAATAGTGCCTCTTGTATTGGCCCGCCGAATTTTTCGGCTGTTCGAATATCTTTGTCAGAAACCCCTGGTTTTGGAAAAACACCTTTGTACCGGTCTTTTTTTCCTGAAACCATCCAGTATTCAATGGTAATGACACTGATATGGTTGATGTGCCGATCGACCAAAGCGATATGGCCGACCAAATTTGCATTGACCGCTGCCAATAGTTTTTTTGTTTTTTCTTGTGCTTGGATCCACATATTGCGACAAGCAACGACGGTAATTACGGGAGTATCCTTTAACAGCTTTTTGGCAGCTTCCGATTTCAAAAAGGAATTTATGGGAATGGAGGGGGTCAAATACCAAACTTGATACCCCAGGATAACTAGGTCATATTTTTTATTGAGAATTTCCGGAGGGATAGGTTGTAATTCCGAAGGGATTTGAAGAAAAGATTCGGGGAAAACATCATAGAATTTTTTCGATTCCCATGGGAAATCAAAAGACTTTTTTGGTGTTATCTTCAAGTAGGAGATGTTGACTTGGTCTCCTACAACGGTCTTGGTAATATTATTAAGAATGTCGTACAGTTGTCCTGTTTGGGAATAATAAATAACCAGTACTTGCTTCATTCGTTTTCTTTTGTGTTCCAAAAATTATAATAATTGAACCATTGTAATGGATACTTTTTAAGTATCCAATCTACACTATTTAAATAACTTTCGAGTAATGCCGGGGCATCTCGATTTTTTACTTCGGCAGTTCTTGCATATAAATGGTAGTGTTTAGGGGTCTCTTTCATTACATATACGAAGAGTACCGGAACATTAAGGCGGGAGCCCAATAAAAATGGCCCTGCTGGAAAATGTGTGTCTTCTCCCAAAAAATTGGCGGTCAAAGTTTTTTGACCATCAAAATATCGGTCACCCGTAAAACATACCAATTCACCTTTGTCTAAAGCACTTTTGATATCAAATATATGTGACATATCTTCCTTGACCAATATAAATTTGATTTTTGACTTAGCCGTAACACTTTCTAAATATGATTTGATATTGGCATGTTCGGCATCGGTGGTGACCAAGCTGATCAATGATTCTGAATCGAGGTCATCAAAGAAGTGTGCTGCCGTCTCAAAATTGCCTACATGAGCACTGATCATAATACCGCCCTGTTTTTTTTTAAGAAGGTTTTCTATACGCTCAATACCATCAAATTCATAGGTGAACCGATTACGAAGACCGGAAGATATAGCAACTTTGTCAATAATGGTCTGACCGAAAACAAAATAGCTTTTGTAAACGGAGTATATGCTTTTAAGGGATGTGTATTTTCTTCTCTTTCGAAAGTAATAATAGATAGAGCGAGCGCTATCCCCAGAAAAAAAACAATAGTAAAGGGCGACAAAATAAAGTAGAAAATAGGAAGCTGGAAGTCCGAGATTCTTGATGAAGAAAATAAAAATTCTATAACCTAATACCGTACCTCGGGATTTTCCTTTCCATTCCGTTGCCATTGCCGGTTTTTACGGTAATCAACCTAATTTTCTTTCGATTAGGTCATAAAAATCTTGAAGAGTGACCACGTTGACGAAATCTTCACCTGATAATTTCACCCCGAAATTGCTTTCAACAGCAACGACAAGGTCGACAAAGTCTAGACTGTCAAGTTCTAAAGTCTCCTTTAGATTGGCTTCTGGAGCAATTTCATCTTCCTCAACCTCAAATTCATCAATGAGAAAGTCGTCTATTTTTTCAATGATAACCTCTTTATTCATCTGCAGCAAGCATTTTTTTTATAATCAATGCGGAATTGGTACCGCCAAATCCGAATGAATTGGACAAAAATACATCAATTTTTTTATTTAAGGTTTTCTTAACTAAGTTTAATTTGGCCGCAGCTTCATCGGGTTCGTCTAAATTTAGGTTCGGGGCGATAAAAGAATCTTGCATCATAATCATCGAATAGATGATTTCACTCGCTCCTGCCATCCAACATTCATGCCCGGTCATTGATTTGGTCGAACTTATGTAGGGTGCACTTTCGCCGAAAACTTGATATAGTGCTTTTGCTTCATTGGCATCTCCAACAGGAGTAGAGGTGGCATGGGCATTTATATAATCAATGCTGCTTGCTTTTATACCCGCATCTTTTAATGCATTGGTCATTGCTCTGGCCGGACCTTCAACATTTGGCGTTGAGATGTGTTCTCCATTGCTGGAAAAGCCGTAACCGACGATTTCCCCAAGAATGGGCGCTCCACGTTCAAGGGCCGACTCAAGGCTCTCGACAATTACCGTGGCACCGCCACCACTGGGCACTAAGCCGTTTCTTTTGCGATCAAATGGCCGCGATGCTTTTTCTGGGTTATCGGTATCTGTGGCAAATACACCCAAACCATCAAAACTGGCCATAGCAAAGGAGTTGATTTCTTGGGCGCCACCACAAATGATGCAATCTTGCATTCCGCTTTTTACCAAATGGTAGGCCATTCCAATAGCATGAGAGCCACTAGCGCAGGCTGCACTAATGGTAAGATTGATGCCTCTTAATTTAAAAATGGTCGAAAGATTCATCGTAATCGATGAGTTCATACCTTTGAAGATAGCACCCGAACCTACCAATGTCGTGTCTTTTTTCTCCCTAACAATGTCGATAGATTCAATAACGGATTTAGCAGTGCTGTCGTTGCCATAAATAATACCAACTTCATTCGTATCAAAAAATGATTGTGTCAATTTGGCATTTTCAAGGGCTTCTAAAGTGGCGACATAGGCAAAAGCCGCTTCTTCGCCCATACTGATTCTTTGTCGTCTTGTAAGTAGTGCCTTCAAGTCGGGGGCTTCAACCATCCCGGTCAGCGGAGACCGATAGCCAAAGGCTTCCCTTTCTTTATCAAAGACAATTCCTGATTTTCCTTCATATAGGGAATTTTTTACCTCTTTCAAGTTTTTTCCGATACATGAATAAATTCCCATCCCTGTAATCACCACTCGCTTCATCTGTCAAAATCATTTTAGGAGTAGATGCCCCCATTAATGTTCACCACTTCACCGGTAATATAAGATGCATTTTTGGAAACTAAAAATGAAACCAAGTGAGCCACTTCTTCGGGCTTCCCGAATCTATTGCCCGGAATCATCTTCTTGAGCTCCTTTTCATCAAGTTCGCCTGTCATATCGGTTTTGATAAACCCTGGTGCAACTGCATTTACAGTAACGTTTCTTTTGGCTACTTCTTGTGCAAGGGCCTTGGTCGCTGCAATAATAGCTCCTTTTGCTGCTGAATAATTCGTTTGTCCGGGGGTGCCCTTCAATCCGGAAACCGAAACCAAATTGACAATCCTTCCGTAACGGTTTACCAATAGTTTCTGGATTAAATGATTGGTGACATTAAAAAAGCCGTTCAAACTTGTATCGATAACATTTGACCAATCTTCTTGGCTCATCCACATGAAAAGCCCGTCTTTGGTTATTCCGGCATTGTTAATAATAACTTCGACCACAGCCTCTTTGTGGTTGTCTTGCCATTGGTCGAGCGCTTTTTTGACCGCTTTTGCATCGGCAACATCGAATTGTAAAAGTTCGCCAGAACCCCCTGCTTCCGCTACCTGTTTTAAACTCTGCTCGGCGGCTTCCACATTGTTGTTGTAGTTAATAAGAATTTTGTAGTCGAAATCTTTGGCCAATTGAACACAAATTGCTCGGCCTATTCCCCTTGACCCACCGGTAACCAGCGCGTATTTTATTTTATTTTCCATGTAATGTTTTGCAAGAATCTATTGCGAGGTATCGACAAAATTTTCAGCGTTCTTATACCATTGGCCACCTATGACTTTTCCATTTTCATCTAGAAACCCCCACCCTTTTTTAGTTTTTACCCGAGCAAGTCCATCAAGAAAGCCTTTGTCTTCACCACTTTGGAAGAATGCAAAACCGACCGATATGTCATATTCGGCAGGTATGACCATTGTTCCTGATTTATCTATGAATCCCCAATCTTTTACCTTTACCGGAGCTAAACCGTTATCGGCAAATATTTCGGCATCCTTATACTCAAAACTGATGATTTCTTCACCTTTTTCATTAATGTAACCCCAACTCTTACCGTTCGCAACAGGTGCTAATCCGTTCTTAAAGGCCCTTGCCTTGTCAAATTGCGGTTCAATGATCCATTCACCCTTGTTGTTAAGAAACCCCATTTTTTTATTACTTCTGGCGTAAGTAAGCGTAGAGCCATTCCTGAAATCCCAAATTTTGTCTATCCCAGAAATTACCTTAAGATTGCCATCTACAAAAATGCCAAAATCTTCTCCTTTTTTCCCCCAGAGACCATTTTTATTATAGCTACCAAGTTCGTCGTATTCGGCAGGGATAGTCAATTGTCCTTTTTTATCAATCATGCCCCAGAGTTCCCCGTTTCTTACCTTGGCACGACCATCCCAGAAATTCTTAATCTCGTCGAATTTTGGTTCTAAGATAAACTTTCCATCAGTTCCTAAAAGACCGATTTTTTCGGCTTTTTTGAAAATAGCGACACCATCATTGAAATCATAGTATTTATCCGGTACGGGGGTTTCCAAAATCTTTCCCGAAGCATCAATATAATTCCATTGGTCGTTTTTTAAAACTAAGGCAATACCAGAATTAAAATCTTTTACCCGGTCATATTCAGGTTGAATGGCCCATTCGCCAGAGGTGTTGATATACCCCCATTTTCCGTCTTTCTCTGCACCGGCAAATTTACCGGAAAAGCTTAGGGCCTTTTCGAATTTTGGTTGGATGACATATTCTCCCGATTTATTGATATAGCCTACAAGGTCTTTTTCTTTGACCATGGCCAATTTTTGAGACTGTACTAAAAAGGAGCTAAGAAACAGAGCAGTAAATAAAATTCGTAGCGCTTTCATTGTTTTAATTGTTTTGATGATTAATAATATAGTTCTTGACTTTATTGACATAAGGATACATGACTACATCCTTGTCAAAGGGGGGAACTATCATTCTAATCGCATCATACATGCTTTTGGTTTTGGAAGATACTTTGTCTTGAACCTTCAAGAACTCAATGGCCTGCACAATTGTAATAAGATGAATGGCCATGACCTCAAAACCGTTTTCGATTACCTTTTTTGTTATCAATGCGGCATTGGTGCCCATGCTGACAATGTCTTGATTGTCGTTATTGTTCGGAATGCTATGCACATACATAGGGTTTGAAAGCATTTGGTTCTCGGCAGTGGTCGAAGTCGCCGTGAACTGAACGCCTTGCATGCCGAAATTCAACCCTAGTTTACCCAAGTTTACAAAGGGTGGAAGAATGTCGTTCAATTTTGAGTTCATCAAATAGTTCAACTGCCTTTCGGCCAACATGGTCATTTTTGTGACCACGATTTTCAGTTTGTCCATTTCAAGTGAGACATAGTCACCATGAAAATTACCACCGTGGTATACGTTTTGGTTTTCGACATTGACAATGGGGTTGTCGTTTGCCGAGTTTACCTCTTCGATCATTATTGCCTCTACGTTGTTCAGTGTATCTAAAATGGGCCCTAGTATTTGAGGTACACAACGTAGCGAATAATATTCTTGAACCTTTTCCTCGAATACGGTAATACCGTTGTTGTCGGTGTATAAATGGTGTTCCCGTTTTCGGGTCAGCGTACTGTCTTTTAGGTGGCTACGCATCGCACGGGCAATTTCTCGCTGACCAAAATGTCTTTTGGTCTGATTCAGATCTTTAGACAAATGGTCGTCATATGCCTGAACGATTTCATTGATCGCCGAAGAGCAGGCAATCATCCATTCTAGCAGCCTTCTTGAGTAAATCGTGTTGACAACACCTATTCCGGTCATTACCGAAGTGCCATTGATCAAGCCTAGGCCTTCTCGAATCTCAACGGTAATAGCTTCTAGGTTTTCTGCCTCGAAGACTTCTTGGGTAGCTTTTCGTTCACCTTTGTAAAACACCTCTCCTTCACCGATAAGTACTAGTGCCAAATGGGCCAATTGCACCAAATCTCCACTGGCACCAACCCCACCATGTTCATATATCAAGGGAATGATATCTCTATTGATCAGTTCGGTCATTAAGGTAATTACTGATGTATGTACCCCAGAATTACCTAAGCTTAATGTGTTTAAGCGAGCCAACATTGCCGCCTTGACATATTTCGGGGGTATCGGGTTGCCGGAACCAGATGCATGGCTTCGAATCAGGTTATACTGTAATTGAATTCTTTCCGAATCCTTTATCTTGTATTGTGCCATGGGGCCGAACCCCGTGTTTACACCATATATGACCTTATTCTTTGAAAATTCCTTTAGAAAATCAAAACTCTTCTGCACAGTTTCAAAGACCTTTTTGTCAACTGAGATAGGTTGATCCTTGAAAATAACTTTGTAAAAATCCTCTATCTCTAACTTTCCTTTTATTTTTGGCATTTATGGTTGGATCAAGCTTAAATAAGCATCAATTTATAAATAAAATTAGTTAATTTGGTTTGCAAATTTATAATAATTAACGAATCTATATTTTATTGTCGGAATGAATATCGAAAAGGTAGAGGTATTAATTATCGGAGCAGGGCCTTCAGGCTGTGTGGCTGCTGCCTATTTATTCGGTCAGGGAGTTAAGATTAAGGTTGTCGAGAAGAATAAATTTCCTCGGTTTGTAATTGGGGAAAGTCTTTTGCCAAGATGTATGCATCATTTTGAGGAGGTCGGTTTATTGTCGTGCCTCGAAAAACAACAATTCGAAATTAAGGCAGGTGCCCGGTTTATGAAGAATGGCCAAATTTGCAATTTTGATTTTTCAAAGAAACACACCCCAGGTTGGGATTGGACTTGGCAGGTTCCTCGTGCAGATTTCGATATGACCTTGACCGATACGCTTATAGACCGAGGAGTCGAAATTGCCTTTGAGCAGGAGGTAGTGGATGTGGCTTTTACCGATGAAGATGCCATTACTACGATTAGGGATAAAGAAGGGCAAGAGGTTCAAGTCTCATCAAAATATATTATAGATTCGAGTGGTTTTGGTCGCGTATTACCGCGATTACTCGATCTTGAAAAACCTTCTTCGATACCTGAGCATTCTTCAATTTTTACCCATGTGAAAGAGTTGAATAGGCCTAAAGGAAAAGAGGGTACATTGATTACTTTTGATATAATTGATACTGACACTTGGTTGTGGGTCATTCCTTTTTCAAATGGATACACGAGTATTGGTTATGTTGGGAAAACGGAATATTTAGAGTCTTTTGAAGGCGATAATAGCCAAAAGCTTAGCGCTATGATGAAGTTGTCAGATTATTATTATGACCGCTTTAAAGATCTTGAATATGAGTTTGAGCCAAAAATGATCAAGAATTTTTCAAAATCCGTAAAACAGTTATATGGAAAGCGCTATGCGCTTACGGGAAACAGTGCAGAATTTTTGGATCCGGTTTTTTCATCAGGGGTAACATTTGCTACAGAATCGGCACTTTTAGCTGCTAAATTAATTACAAGGGAACTACGAAATGAAAAAGTCGATTGGGAAATCGAATATGCGGAACATATAAAAGAGGGGGTTGGAGTTTTTGCAACCTATGTAAAGGAATGGTATACCGGAAACCTTCAAAAGATCTTTTTTCATAAACAAGAAAACCCGATCATCAAGGCACAGATTTGTGCCGTTTTGGCAGGATATGTTTGGGACAAGACCAACCCGTTTGTAAAAAACCATTCCCGATTGGTGAAAACGGTGGCCCATATTACTGATATGGAAATAGAAGGGAAGATATAATTTACGCCAAGATGTTCGATAATACTTTTGGCTTCGATTTTTTATTAAGAAAAATGGCGAACGTATAAGGTGCTCGCCATTTTCTTTGTTCCTAATCCTAAGTTTAGGGAAATATTAAAAAGCTTTCTTTAGAATCAATTTTGCGAATGATTTGCCTGTTTTGGCATACCCTTCGCCAATGCGGTCTTCATTGCTAAAGCTACTGCCCCATTGGTCTCCTGGAGCTTCTTTGCTGGTTACCTCTGCCAGAACATTGCTCTTGTTTGCCGTTTCGACAAACTTCAATAAAGTAGTCACCTTGGCAGCTTGCTTCATTACACCGGCGTCCCATCCCGGATAGACCCATACCGTTTCTACGATTAGGGTATAAGGAGCATCGGTTAAACCTTCTGAAAAATAAATGCCATGATCTTCATGAAAATAGCGATTCATTAATTCAAGAAATTTCGGAGCGTATATCAATTCTCTGCTTGCATACCAGCTTTTTTCCCAAGATTTGCCCTTACCTTTTGTTTTTTCTTCCAATTCGGCAGCATGCTCTTTTACGTACTGGTCATTGGTAAGATTCTTTTTCAATAAAGTCATATTGTCATAAACGAATTCAACGTTTACTTCTTTTTGGCCTTTTAGAAAATCAAACCCTCCTTCTGTGATTTTTAATTTTTGTGCATTAATTCCGGCACAGACCAAGATTAGAACGACTACTAGGTGTTTCTTCATAACGATAGTTTTTTATTTGTTGGTGTTTTAATGATATCCGTTTAAAAAGGTTAACAAATTGAAACTAAAGAACGAGACATTCTAAAAAATATTCTAGAATCTACACCAAATTTACTACGCTACCGCTTTTCTAGTCGTCAATGGCCGAAAATACCATTTGTCTAAACCTCCAACCCGTGTTGTCGTCTACAGGTCCTTGGGTCTGCTTCATTAAGATACCGATTATGTTTTCTACAGGGTCGGCAAAATATTGGGTATTGAAGTATCCGCCCCAATCAAATGTTCCCGTGCTACCTTGGCCTCCGGCATCTTGTCCGTTGGACGTTACTACACCAAAGGCCAATCCATAATATTCCAGTCCATCACCAAATTTATCGCCTGTTTGGTTGCCCATAATGCTTTGTATAGTAGTACGGCTAAGAATTCTTTCGCCATTGAGTTCTCCTTCATTTAAATACATTTGCAAAAAAGTGGCATAGTCTTTTGCTGTGCTTGAAAGTCCTGCACCGCCCGAAAAGAAGCGCTTTGCCCCTCTTATGGGATAATCGATCTCAAATCGGGAATCTTCGAATCTTTTCCATTTACCATCATTTTTTGACTGTACAGAGACTAAACGATCGTGTTTCTTTTTTGGAAGATAGAACCACGTATCGTTCATGCCCAAAGGGTCGAAGATACGGGTTCGCAGAAATTCATCAAATGGCATTCCCGAAACGACCTCTACAAAATAACCCAGCACATCTAACCCTTCACTATAGGTAAATTTTTCGCCCGGTTCATGATGTAATGGAAGTTGAGCGAGTTTTTTGATGTTGTCCCCAATACTAATATCCTTTGAAGTGAAGGCATCAACCACCTTGGCCTTTTGGTATATTTTTCTAAAGCGGTCATCACCATCAATCATTCCGTACCCAATACCTGAGGTATGTGTGATTAAATGACGGATAGTTATTTGGTTTTCTGCCGGTTTCGTGGAATAAGTAGAGTCAGATTCGTTGAACGTGTCAAGTATTTGGGCTTTTCCGAATTCAGGAAGATATTTGGAAATAGGATCATCCATTCTAAACTTCCCTTCTTCCCATAAAATCATTACGGCAGTCGAGGTAATGGCCTTTGTTTGGGATGCTATTCTAAAAATAGCATCTTTCTCCATTGTTTTCCTTGACTTGTTGTCGGCCATGCCATAGGCATTGTGAAAAACTATTTTACCGTTCCTGGCAATAAGCGCTACTGCACCTGGTATTTCTTTATCTGAGATTGCTTCTTTCAGCATGGCATCAATACGCAATAACCTTTCGGCAGACATGCCCTCATCGGTGGTTGCCACGGACAATGCTGGTGAAGAATGTTTTGAAATTGTCTGTGCGCTTGTTTGATAACAAGACACGAAAAAAACAATAAAAAAAAGAAAATTTCTAATGCTCGGTTTTAAGAAGATGGAACTGAGGGAAATCAAGTGGTTTAGGCCACTTTCTTTAGTAGGTCGAAACATGGGCATCGCCCACAACGTTTGGATTCGCATTTTTTATACTTTTTGCAACATTTAGTTTTACAGCCTTTGGGCACCATTTCTTTGAGAATGGCCTTACGTTCTTTCTTCAAAGACTTTTTAGCTTTCTTTTCCGATTTCTTGGCTGCTTTTTTCTTTTTGCCCATGTTGCAATTTTTCCAAACCGCATCAAAAATACTATTTTAAATCAATCTAAATAAAATAAATTTGTTAAATTTAGTTTGGTGTATCGGCTGTAATCTGCTGAACATCATGGTCAAACAAGTATCGCCCGCCTTTGTTGTTGCCAATAAGATTGATTTTGTCTTATGTTACAAATTATTGATTGCCATAATAAAGGTGTATTTAGAAATGTATGGCAACACCCATTTGACCGGGGCCAAAATTGAGATGCCAACTTAGGTTTTTAGAACCTTTGTTGTATTTTTCATCATATTTGTGGTCTAAATAGCGGTCGATCGACTCCACCGTAAAGATGCTGATCGCAACACCAAGCGCAAAATCGGTGACCCAATGCTGACGATCCCAAACACGGGAAGCCCCAGGAATCAAACCGGCTAAATAGATTCCAGATTTTATCCACGGACTTTTAAATTGTTTGGCAATGGCATAGGCATTTGTAAATGCCATAATGGTGTGCCCTGAGGGGAAGGAATGAAAATTTCTATTGTCGCTGAACGGCTTAAACGTGTCTTTGGTCTTTCCGCTTACGGGCCTTGCCCTGCCCACCGATGATTTCAGAATTTGTTGAAGGAGTCCCGCCGCCGTAGCCGACGATACTAGAAGAACTCCCGTTCTACGAAGTTTTTCGTTTTTCGTAAAAAGGCCGGTTAAATAGACTCCTGAGGTAACTAGATAATTATTTCCTGGGTTACCGTAGAACTCCCCATAATCCCTGATGAATCGTGGAATACTTTCCCTTTGGTTGCTTATAAAGCGTGATGAGTCGTCATCTAACAGATAGAGTAAACCAGTACCAGCGGCCACGCCGCCAAAAGTTTTCCACTGTTTTCCTTTCCAATGAAGGGGTCTACTGTACGAATAACCTACACCCTTAAAAATATTTCCAAAATCGTATTTGAACATGGTCCACCGCGTTTCGGCAGTATTCTTTATGGTATCTTGGGAAAATAAAGAAACCGATGCGATCAGCATAAATGTTGAAAAAAGAGTTCTCATAAAAATCGAATTTTATTGATGCAGTGCCAACTGAATTCGCTTTCTAGCTACATCTACCGACAAAACTTTTACAATTATCTGCTGGTGCAGATGTACATGTTCGTTTACATCTTTAACAAAGCTATTCGACAGGTTGGAAACGTGAATGAGTCCGCTTTCTTTAATGCCAATGTCGACGAAACAACCAAAGTTGGTAATGTTATTGACAATTCCAGGTAGCAATTGTCCTTCTTGAAGATCGGTAATTGATCGAATATTTTGATTGAATGCAAATACTTTTGCCTTTTCACGCCGATCCAATCCCGGTTTTTCCAGTTCTTCTAAAATGTCTTTCAAGGTGGGCAAACCAATACTATCGGTACAATATAAATTTAAATCAATATTTTGTAATATTGATTTATTACTGATCAATTCTGTGAGGACGATACCCTTATCCTCTGCCATTTTTTTTACAATAGCATAGCTTTCAGGGTGTACGGAAGAATCATCCAACGGATTTTTAGCTTCTTTAATACGTAAAAACGCAGCACCTTGTTCGAAAGCTTTTGAGCCTAAACGCGGTACTTTTTTAATTTGGGAACGACTTTCAAAGGCTCCATTTTCATTACGATAATTGACGATGTTCTCGGCCAGTTTTGGGCCAATGCCGGACACGTAGCTCAATAAGGGAACACTGGCCGTATTAATGTTTACCCCGACCGCATTGACACAGCTTTCTACTACCGAATCTAGTGAAGTCTTTAATTTGGTCTGATCTACATCATGTTGGTATTGACCAACCCCAATCGATTTTGCGTCAATTTTGACCAATTCGGCCAGCGGATCGGCCAGTCGACGACCAATAGAGACGGCACCTCGAACGGTAACATCGTAATTTGGGAATTCGTCACGGGCAATTTTGGAGGCGGAATAAATAGAGGCCCCGGCCTCGCTAACGACAAAAACTTCAATGGGGTTCTTAAATGATATCCGTTTTATCAATCGTTCCGTCTCCCGGGATGCCGTTCCGTTACCGATAGCAATCGCTTCGATTTTGTACGCATCGGCTAGAGAACTTATTTTTTTTATTGCACCCGAACTATCGTTTTTTGGGGCATGCGGATAAATCGTTTCATTGTGCACTAGCTCACCCCCAGCCGTTAAGCAAACTACTTTGCAACCAGTTCTAAACCCTGGGTCAATGGCCAGAATGCGTTTTTCCCCTAATGGGGCACCAAGCAAGAGTTGTTTAAGGTTTTTTGAGAATACTTGAATGGCTCCATCATCAGCCTTTTCTTTGGCCTTTTTTAAAAGCTCATTCGATAAAGAAGGAAACAAAAGACGTTTGTACGCATCTTCAATCGCTTGGTCGATGTGTTCCGTACTTCTTCCCCTTGATTTTAAAAGTCTTTGCCGTATTTTTTCAATGGCTCTTTCATCGTCTATTTCAATTTTGACACGGATGAATTTTTCGTTCTCAGCCCGTAAGATGGCCAAAAGGCGGTGGGAAGGACAGCGACTTAAGGGTTCGCTCCAATCAAAGTAATCTCGAAATTTCTGGGCTTTTTCATCCTCTTTTTTGGTGCCGATAACCTTACTGGTCAACTGTGCAGATTTTTCCAGTTGATAGCGAATTTGATTCCTGACATCACCACGTTCATTAATCCATTCGGCTATAATATGCCGTGCGCCTTCCAAGGCTTCTTCTTTATTTGTAATGCTTTTATTTAAATATTTTAAAGCGATGGCATCAATGTCTGCAGCATTTTGGGCCATAATGATTTTGGCCAGAGGCTCTAACCCGTTTTTAATTGCGGTTTCCGCCTTTGTCTTTCGTTTTTTCTTAAAAGGAAGGTATAGATCTTCCAGTGAAGTTAAATCGATCGATTGTTGAAATTTTTGACGAAGTTCGGGCGTGAGCAAGCCTTGTTCCTCTACAGATTTAATAATGGAGTCCTTTCGTTTTTCCAAAGCTTCAAACTGGCTCTTGAAATTTAGGATGGCCCCTACTTGCACTTCATCCAAATTACCCGTGCGTTCTTTGCGATAGCGGGAAATAAACGGAATTGTACAATCTTCATTGAGTAGCAGCACCGTATTCTGGATACTCTTTTCAGACAGTTGGGTGTGACGGGATATATAGTCGACGAGTTGCATAAGTACTGGTTAAATTAGTATTTTGAAGGGTATAGGCATCATGGGAACCGCTGTTCGCAGATAGCTTTTTTCCAGCTGGCTCGTTTTATAACTATATTCAGCTATGCGTAGTTAGATTCCTAAATTAGTTTATGCTTTCCCCGTTTCCGACATTCTCCTCATCGGGATTCAAAAACACCAACTTGCCATCTGTATTTTCGGTCATCAAGATCATGCCCTCGCTTTCAACGCCGCGCAACGCCCTTGGGGCCAAATTGACCAGTACGGTCACTTTTTTACCGACGATGTCTTGGGGTTCAAAACTTTCGGCTATACCCGAAACGATGGTGCGCTTATCAATGCCTGTATCTACTTTCAATACCATTAATTTTTTTGTTTTGGGCATTTTTTCGGCTTCCAGTATCGTGCCGACACGCATGTCTATCTTGGTGAAGTCGTCAAAGTTGATTGTATCTTTTTGTGGCATTACTGCTTTATTTTCGTTTTCGTTCGCTTTTTTGGTAGCCTCCAACTTATCAAGCTGGGCTTGAATTTCATCATCCTCTATTTTTCTAAATAGGAGTTCTGATTTTCCAATTTTATGATTGGACGGAAGCAAGGTCTCTTTATGGGAAACGTCTTGCCAGTTTGAAACTTCACCTTTGTTCGATGTGGTATTAAGAATGGTTTTTAATTTAGTCGAGGTGAATGGTAAAAAGGGTTCACTTAAGATGGCCAATCCAGTAGCAATCTGAAGGGCCACAAACATAATTGTTTTTACCCGTTCTTCATCTTGTTTGATAACCTTCCAAGGTTCTTCGTCGGCTAAATATTTATTGCCCAGACGGGCAAGGTTCATCAATTCTTGTCCCGCTTCCCGAAAACGGTAGCGTTCTAACGAATCTGAAATCGTTTGTGGAAATTTTCTAAGTTCTTGAAGAGTGGTCTGGTCAACTTCCGAAAAATGTAAAGGTTCCGGCACCATTCCATCATAATATTTTTGGGTCAAGACCACGACACGATTAATGAAGTTCCCGAAAATGGCGACCAATTCATTGTTGTTTCGGGCTTGAAAATCTTTCCAGGTAAAATCATTGTCTTTGGTTTCGGGGGCGTTCGCAGTCAAAGTATAGCGCAGAACATCTTGCATATCTGGAAATTCCTCTAAATATTCATGCAGCCAGACTGCCCAGTTTTTGCTAGTAGAGAGTTTATTGCCCTCTAAATTTAAAAATTCGTTGGCGGGAACATTATCGGGTAAAATGTAATCGCCATGCGCTTTTAAAATTGCCGGGAAAATGATACAGTGGAAAACAATATTGTCTTTCCCGATGAAATGAACCAGTTTAGTATCTTCCGATTTCCAGTAGGGTTCCCAATCCTTACCGTTTTTTTCGGCCCATTCTTTGGTCGATGATATATAACCGATGGGTGCATCGAACCATACATAGAGTACTTTGCCCTCTCCACCCTTAACCGGAACAGGAATGCCCCAATCAAGGTCTCTCGTTACGGCTCGAGGTTCCAATCCGCCATCGATCCATGACTTACATTGCCCGTATACATTTGGTTTCCAATCCGATTTATGTCCTTCAAGAATCCATTTCCTTAAAAAATCCTCATAACGGTCCAAGGGTAGAAACCAGTGCTTAGTTTCTTTTAAAGTAGGAATTCCGCCCGTAATGGTCGATTTTGGATTTATCAAATCTGTGGCATTTAACGATGACCCGCAATTTTCGCACTGATCACCATAGGCTTCTTCATGACCACATTTCGGACACGTGCCTATAACAAAACGATCGGCCAAGAACTGTTTGGCTTCCTCATCGTACAATTGCGCTGTCGTTTCTTCAATGAAATCGCCTTGGTCGTACAATTTTTTAAAGAAATCAGATGCCGTTTGGTGATGTATTGGGGCAGAGGTTCGGGAATAGTTGTCGAAGGTGATGCCAAATTCCTCAAATGATTTTTTAATAATACCGTGGTATTTGTCGATAATATCTTTTGGGGTTACGCCCTCTTTTTTGGCTTTCATCGAAATGGCTACCCCATGCTCATCGCTTCCGCCTACGAAAACAACGTCTTGCCCCTTTAAGCGCAAGTAGCGAACATAAATATCGGCAGGAACGTAAACTCCGGCCAAATGACCGATATGAATGGGGCCGTTGGTGTATGGCAATGCAGCGGTGACGGTGTATCTACTGGCCTTTGAAAGGGCGTTTTTTATGATTTCAGGCATCAAAAATGGATTAAGCCACAAAAATAGCTTTTTTTGCAAGGGAACAAACCTTACTAAAACTAAAAAGTAAAACCTTCGACAATACCGATTGCGATAATATCTAAGGTTTTAAAAAGATCGGGGGCGAATTTAGGCCATCATAACAGATTTACTCATTTTATGGTCTTGTACTTGAATTCGATAGATGTATTTTCCCGCAGCTAAATGCATGGGCATTTTTTCACGAATGTTTATTTCTGTAGAGCCTTCCATCATAATTTCATTATAGACCGTGCCCATATTTTGCCCCAGAATATTATACAATTGAATATCTACATGGGCACTAAAAGGCATTTCCAAATAAATGTGTGGGTTGCTCTCTGCGGGGTAGAAAGGCCGATGAACAATGCCGTTCAGGGCGTCTGGTGTCTGCTCGGTCGGTTCTTGGGGATTTTCAGAATCAGGATCTGGCTGCGTTGGCAATGTCGGTTGCCCGTCACTGTAAACAATGTCGGGGAAATCGGTACCACTACAATTGAACCCTAGGTTTATCGGTGTATAGGGGTGGTCTAATAAATGTTGTTCCACCAAGGGAATATCTACGCAAAGCCATTCCGCCATCACTGTAGCGTAAAGATCTCTAAAATCAGTGGTGTATTCTAGATTGCCACGTCCATTGGGATTGTCTAAAGAAGGATGTTCGCCTACAAAAGCACTTCCATTTAGGCCTGAACCAAAAAATAGAGTGGGGGCCGCCTTTCCATGATCAGTGCCGTTAGAGCCGTTCTCAAATATACGTCTCCCGAATTCAGAAAAGGTCATGCTCAGTACTTTGTCATCTTGTTGTGTAAAGGCAAGGTCGTCGTAAAAATTATCAATGGCCACCGAAAGGTTTGTCATCAGACGTTCATGGGTCTGTGTTTGATTCCCATGGGTGTCAAAACCTCCCATCGATATCATGTACACTTTTGTTCCCAAATTTCCTTTTATCAATCGGGCCAAAAGGGCCAATTGTCTGGCGAAACCGTTATCTTGATATTCTACTTGGTTTTGTCCACGTTCGTAGGCCTCATTTATTATGCCCGAATACTCATAAGTGGTATTGGCAACCCCTCTTAAAAATTGTAATTGATCACCATACATACAGTTGTCGAACAATGCATCTTCCATTCCATAAACGACGCCTGATTCGGCTATTTCTTCCAATTGATCTACATTCGAGGTGACAAAGGCATAGTTTGTTTCTTCTCCTTGAAAAACCAAACTACCATACTGACCTATTTGAATTGCCGCAGGAGCTGGTGGCGGAGTCATTAAATAATCAGGAAACAGATTTTCGAAATGCCGACCCATCCATCCTGTATTCAGGCCGCTAAACCCGGTGGTGTTCAAATCGGTATTGGCAAAAATATCGGAGCCTGTGAAATGTGAGAGACTTTGATTTTCGTATCCTACCCCATGCACAGCTTTAAACTGGCCGTCTTCCCACATGGGCTGTAATGATTTCATATAAGAAGGCACTCCGTATTCATCGGTTAGCCGCAATACCTTGCTTTCCGGAATATAAATATTCGGTCGAGCATTAGCATATGAATCATATTGGTCGATAGGAATAACGGTACTTAGACCATCGTTGCCTCCCGATAGGCGTATCAAAATCAAAATGTTGTCTGTTTCTGCGGCTGCAATGGCCGAAGTCAATGCGGAAGGTGCCGAAGCAGTCAAAAAATTGCTTCCCATCATCATTGATCCTGAACCGGCAATTCCCAAGGCTTGAAGAAACGAACGTCTGCTCCAAATTTTGTGTTCGAGGTCGTGACCATCATGGTTTATGCCTTTATGGGGGGTAGTATGATTGGTATCGCACATAGTATGTAGGGTTTATTTAAGTTGAAACTCGGGTTGTCTCGCCAAATATTGTAATAAGAGATACACTTGAAAAGGAGCTTGCTGCCACATGGCCAAGGTCCATGTTTCATCAGTGCCGCCTTCATAATAAGTATCGTCTACATCGCTTCTGAAAATAGCGAAGGCTTTGTCATATTCCGGTTCGCCCAGCAACCCTTTGGGTAGCATATAGTCAATGATTTGTCTGGCTATTATATCGGGGTTGTTACTATCGGTACCGTCATTTCCTGTAATGGATAGGGCAAATGACCTGAACTGTTCATTGTCACTTTGATAGAAACCTTCGATAATTGTCTCAATGGTCAACCAACGACCAATCATGAAATTGGTATTTATCCAAGAGCGATCACGTTGCCAACCAGCGACATCAAAAGGGTCGAAGAGTGTTTGTCCTAGAAGTCTGGTGTAATTATTTACCTCTTCAATATTAAGGTCATCGTAAGCGAAACTGGTTTCCTTAAAAAAGTTAAAGTACATGTCATACGGACTTTTGATAATAACACCAATGGCGTTGTCATCAAAAAAATGCTGGCTTTTAAATAGTTGTGATAAAACCGGGGCTATTTCAAAATCGGAAGCTACAAATGTAGCCGCCATCCCTGCTATAATAGTTTGTCCGTTGCCGGTTTCATCCTTAGAGTCGGGGTGTACAAAGAATTCGTAAAACTTTCTACATATGAATTCTGCTATCTCGTTAGTTCGTTGTTGAAAAAGAATATCGATAACGTCATCATACCCCCAATTTCCGGTCTGTCCCAAGATGGTCTTGCTGCCAGCGTCGAAACGTTCGGGATTAAAAGTCACTGGCGTACAGCCTACCTCGCCACGCTCTACGTAGCCCGTCAGTGCTTTTGCCGTTTCTATAATATCTTCTTCGGTATAACCATTGCCCTCTCCTAATGTAAAAAGTTCATAGAGTTCCCGGGCGTAATTTTCGTTGGGATTATTTCCGTTGTTATAAACACCATCTAGATAGTAAAGCATTGCACTCGTCAGACCAATTTCGCTAACAAAGGTTTTGAAATTGTGGATGGCATTTCGTTGCAGGCAATCAATATAATAGTATAGAAAAGGATTACAGTCGTAGATGTCTATTTCTGTAACAAAATGGTTGCTCCAAAAAAAACTTAATCGCTCTCTTAAATTGTTTTCCAGCAGAGCGTTCGAATAGGTTAATCGCCATTCTGCCAACTGGGCATTTCTAATTTGATTACGTAGCTGATCGTCTTCGGGGTAATCGGCATTGGTCCAATCTGCCCATGATGGAGCCGGTAATGGGGGCATGTTAAGCGCCTCATTAATTATACTATCCACTAAGGTGCTGGCCGTTTGTCCAACAGCCTGTTCAATAGTAGCCACTGAGGCACTAAAACCGAGTCTTCTATAGAGGTGCGCCGCCTTGGTCGAATCCAAGGGAATAGTGTACGGCGCTAATGTAGAAGAATTACAATTAACGAAGTATTCCATAGTTATTTTAGGCTTTAAGAACGTTCATGTGCTTAGGGGCAAATTCTTAACGCTTAAACTCTTTGGATAGTATTGTGATTCCAGTATTTTCGTTATTCTATGGAGGAATTTACAACCTTACTCACAATTTAGACGTTGAAGTGTCAATATTTTCGACGAAATACACTATTTTCAATTTGTTTTATGGGAAAACACAACGAGTTTGGAAAGGAAGGGGAAGACCTTGCTGTGGCGTATCTGATCGAGAAAGGATATACCATCAACTACCGGAATTACCGGTTCTTGAAAACGGAAATCGATATCATTGCCCAGAAAGACGATATCTTGGCAATAGTAGAGGTGCGTGCCCGCAGCAACGACCAAATTATTAGTATAGCCGACACGGTAACCAAAAAGAAAATAAAGTTGCTGGTAAGCGGTGCCGATAACTATGTCACCGAACGAAACCTGAACATCGAGGTTCGTTTTGATATCATTACCATTTTAAAAAACAATAAGATTTTTAAGATCGAGCATCTCGAAGGGGCCTTTTATCATTTTTAAACTCAGGCTTTACAATAATTTAATTTTGCACAATTTGTTTTATTTATAACAATATGTTATTTTTGTAGCAAATTGATTTTTAAATGAAAACCATTTCCTCGGTTGTTGAGCACTATATCAAGAAAAAACCTTTTTTACAAAGTGCTTTGGCACAGGGTATCATCAACCTTACATCGTTATCAAGAATTGTCAAGCCAGAAATCGAAGGGGAACTTGGAAAGGAAATTCGCAATGGCGCAATTGTCATGGCTTTAAAGCGACTTTCAGATGATTTGGAGTTTCGGGCGACGCACAAAATTATTAAAGTACTTAAAAATATTGGTGAGATTACGGTTCGATCGTCATTGACCGATTATACATTTCTTGCTTCTGACTCGATTCTGGGGCAACAGGCCAAACTTTTGGAAGCCATCAATGACAATCAAGATATTTTTTACACTTCCTCTAGAGGGGTCAATGAGATTAATATTGTCATCAGTAATGTCATGGACGATACGGTGGAGACCTTTTTTAAAAGTGAAAAATGTACCCAAAAAGCTGAAGATCTATCATCGATCACTGTAAAGCTTCCTGCTGAGAATGTATCGGTACCTGGCATTTACTATTTTATTTTTCAGCGTTTGGCGTGGGAAGGCATTGTACTTTATGAAGTGATTTCGACTACAAATGAATTTACGATTTTGGTCGATGACGATCAGGTCGATATTGCCTTTAAAACAATTAAGGATCTGAAGACATTGTAGCCTAGTCCTCGTTTGCCTCTAAGAACGATATCACATCTTTATCGCTTTCGGGCTTTGCCAAGATTTTTTTATTGTTGTCGAGTATAAAGTATGTCGGGGTGTGGTCGATGGCATAAGTTTTGGCGTATTCGCTTTCCCATTTTCCAAGTGAAATTGCATGTTCGAAATTTTCCAATTTGGCCGATTCTGTTTTCCAAGTACTATCGTCATCCTCCAAACCTATGGCAACTACTTTAACGCTTGATTTATGACTTAAGGCTTTGTGCAATTGTGGTAGCTCTTTCAAGCAATGGGAGCAGGTACTGCTCCAAAAAATCAGCACATAATTTTTGGCTCCTGATAGGGTGCTTAATTTCTTAACCGAGTTACTTTCTTTCCATATTATGTCTGGGGCAACAGCTCCGATACGAAGCCGATTGTTCGCATCGATTTCATTTATAACTTGTTGTTGTTCTGCAGTGTTTGCGTGTAGTTTTAAATAGTCGGAATAAATATAATCGGAAAGAAGGTTGAAATTATTGGCGGTCGCTTGATTCCAGAGGGTGTGAAATACATGAAACTTATAAGAGTTACCTACTTCCGACAAATATCCGTCTAGCGTACGTACGTTATCTTCCATCGCTTTTTCCATTTGGGCTTGGGTCATTTCCTTTAAAGGAAGTGCGGTAAATACATAATTGGTCAATTTGTCAGTTAAGAAAGCTGAAGCTTGTAACAATGTCTTGTTTATATCTAGGTACTTGAAATAGTTGTCTTTTTTAAGCCGTACATAGTCAAAAACGGAAACATATGAATCTGGAATAAAGGGGCGGTTGGCTTTGATAAAAACGTTGCAAAGCAGTCCTTCAGTTTTGCTTTCGAACGATTGTTGGGTCGCGCTCATTTTTTTAAGAATAGCCTCAAATTCTGGCACGTCTGTTTTCTCTTGGGAATAAAAATTAACGATTTGTAGTTCCAATTGGTTGATTTCATTGAAATAGGTGGCAAAGTGAATGTTTTCTTCCGATTCAAGAAACCGAACGCCTTGATCGGCATTGAAGTCAAGTTGTATATCCTCTTTGCCATTGTAAATGACATCGAAGAAAAATTCTTCCTTGGGAACAGCATATACCAATCGATAGGTGCCCGGTCTAGAGTTTTCGGGAATCTTCAATGTGAACTTCCCTTTATCAATAGCCGTATCAGCTACATAAGCTTCTCCACTAGGTGTTAAGCGGTAGGCAAGTAGCCAAGTATAGTCTTTTGCCGGAGCAAAAGTACCTGAAATGTTGTGCTGGGAAGACACAAGAAAGGTGGTCAAAAACAGGAATGCAAAAAAAGTATTTCTCATGGTTTAGAACATCCAAAAATCACACCAAAAGTAATAGATTTAACGGCTATACCTTGTAAAATGGAGTCAAGATATATTATTTCGGTCTAATTGGTTAGTTCGAAAGGGCCGTAAACGGCATCTCTAAAGTTTTTATGAAGCCCTATTTGATCATAAGGAAATAACTGAACAAACAGCACAGCGGTAAGGTCGTTTATGGGATCAACCCAAAAAAGGGTGCTAGCGGCACCATCCCAGAAAAACTCACCGACCACCCCATTATTTTCTTCGGCTGACTGGGGAGGATTTAGGCGCACGGCAAAATCGATTCCGAAACCTACTTGACCCTTACTGGGTAAAAAAGACCGTTCTTTTACGCTATCGGCCAGCTGATTGGTAGCCATCAATCGGACTGTTTCCGGTTTGAGAATGGTTACGGAATCGAAGGTGCCATTGTGTACCAGCATACGCGCAAATGTCATATAGTTATCAAGGGTCGAGGTTAGTCCTGATCCACCACGGGTTAATGGCCAATGGTTCAAGTAATTCGATTTAGCTTGTTCGTCGGGCAACTGCATCAAGTTACCTTCGCCCTTTCGAAGGTACATTGCCGAAAAGCGGTCTTGGTCTTCTTCGGGTACAAAGTAGCGAGTCTCGTTCATTTCTAACGGGCTCAAAACATGTTCTTTTACATAATCGGCGAAGGGTTGGCCAGAAATACGTTCGACCAAAAAAGCCTGTACGTCGACAGATGGGCCATATTCCCAACGCTCTCCAGGATGAAAATAGAGAGGAGTGTTTCCCATTTTTTCGGCCATTTCTGCCAAAGTGTTTTCACGGTTTAGGGCATCGGCCTCCGATATCAGCTTACCTAGCCCCGGGATGTCGCTATTTCTTCCGAAACCGGCTGTGTGACGTGTAAGGTCACGAATGGTCATCGGGCGGCGTGGTGTTTCGAGAATCGGCTGGCCTTGGGTATCTTCACCAGCAAAGACTTTAATATCGGCTAATTCCGGGGCATACTTTGATACTGGGTCGTCTAGCTCGAACTTTCCCGCATCGTATAAGGTCATCAATGCTGTTCCCGTAATGGGCTTTGTCATAGAATAAATTTGTACAATTGTATTGCGATCCATAGGTTTTTGGGCATCTCGATCGGCAAATCCGAAGGCATTGTAATACACCTCTTTATCTTTTTCAAAAATCAGAGCCGAGACTCCGGCAATATTTCCTGAATCGACAAATGTCTTTAAGGTGGAATCAATTCGTGTTTTGACGACTTCATTAAGAATACCGTTTTCGACATAAAGCGAAGGCTTATTTTCTTTACATCCACTAAAGATGATTAATAACGTAGTCAATAAGTGGCATGCTTTGCTTTGCATAATATATCTTTTAAGTGCGTCTTCTGAATTTCAAAGGAAACATTTTGTTGCTCTAATTCTTTTGGTTACGTTTCTCCGTTTTTTTATAAATCAGTTCGGTCAAAAAACAAATCAAGATAATCGAAATCGCAACGATTACCCCAAGCTTATTGTCCGAATACTGTTGAACGATTAAGGCTATAGTTGCCAATAGGCATAATATGAAACCTGTCAATGTGATTATTTTATTTCCGTTGATTTCTTCCGCTAATTTAAATCCAGAGTAATTGACTATGGCAAAAATCAACAAAAAGCCAACACTTCCGGCCGTTGAAATACTTTCAAGCTTCAGGGTATTGACCAGTATGAGGGTGAGTACGGCAGTAATGAACAAACCTATGGGCTGGTTCCACAACTGACTGGTCAATTCATGGGGCAGTTCATCATCTTCGGCAATTTCATAACTCACTCTGCTACCGCCATACAATGAAGCATTTATTGCAGAAAAAGTTGATATCAAGGCGGCAACAGTGATGATGGAAAACCCGACCTGCCCCAGCATGGGCTTGGCAGCTTCGGCCAATACATAGTCTTCGGCTGTTGCTATTTCCTTAAACGGTAAGGAGCCTACTGTGACCACAGCAATTATGATGTATAAAAGGATGACGAAAATGACCGAATAGTAAAATGCTTTGGGGATATTCTTTTCGGGATTTTCAATATCAGGTGCCGAATTAGCAATGAGCTCGAACCCTTCATATGCAACAAAAATCACCATACCTCCGGTTAAAAGGTTAATGGGACTTTCCCAATTTTTAAAAGACAATTGGGCTAAGTTTGGGGTATCGAGTAAGCCATAAATTCCGATGCAAACAAACCCCAAAAGAATAATCAACTTTATAATTACGGCGTACGATTCTATTTTACCGACCACTTTAATACTGTAATAGTTGATACCCGTTGCGAAAACCACAATAGCACTCGAATAAATATGGCTGTCCAGGGTATTGTTGGAAGTCAACTCAAATAAATTGGGGGCATACGAACCGAAGGCGGAAGCGTAAAGTCCCAACATGATGATGTAACTTACCCACAGGACATTATTTAGGCCGCCACTGAATATCGTTTTGCCAAAGCCCTGATTAATGAATTTAACGGTGCCGCCACGATCGGGGTAAGTCAGCGATAATTTTACATAGCTGTAAGATGTAATCAAAGCTAACAGACCTGCGAATAAAAATGCCACTGGCGTACCACCCTGTGCCAAGGAAACGGCGAGGCCAAGTACAGCGAAAATACCGCCGCCTACCATACCGCCAATACCTATCGACATGGCTTCCCTAAGGTTTATTTTTTCGCTCATCGCCTAATTTTTCTGCTATACCTTTGTGCGATTGGCAGTCTATTTGCCAATCATAACTATTCCCTCAGTTTTGAAAATAACCACTCGTTTTTTAGTTCATGCTGTTCGGGGTAGGTCCAATGTTGGGTTTTTTGAAAAAGATGTAGCTCTTTTTGGGCCGGTAACACGTTATAGGCAGAATAGGTAGAGGCAGGCGGACAAACATTGTCATTATAACCCCAGCTATACCACCCCGGTACTTTGACAAATCGTGCGAAGTTGACCACGTCAAAATATTTTGAATTTTCAATTTTCTCAGGTTTGTTAGTGAATTCATCGACAAAAATCTGTGGCCAACCCCCGGCGCGGCCATGTAAAAATCCCGTCATATCGGAAAGTGCGGGGTAAAATGCTGCTAAATAGTCGATGCGGTCGTCTAATCCGGCGGTTACAATCGAAAGTGCACCTCCTTGGCTACCTCCGGTAACGGCAATGTCTTCCCCATTGAAACCTTCGACACTTTCGATAAAGTCAACCGCCCTGACACAGCCGAGGTAGACACGTCGGTAATAGGCATTTTCTTTATCATCTAAATTAAAGACTTGGTAATTGCTTAAGGGTCCCGCCCTTAAATCATCATAAACACCTTGGTCAAGATTTACAGGAATACCGTGTATACCTATGGTAAAGGAGATAAAACCTTCCGCGGCTTCTTCAACATCGCCGTAATAGGGACGTATGCCCGCACCGGGCACATGCAAAATGGCGGGATATTTTCCTGCAGCCTTGGGCTTAGCTAGAATACCATAGATTTTTCCTTTTACATTATCCAATTTTACATGGTAAACATCGACTTTGTTTGTGCATCGCTCGGGCATTAAGGTCAGTACCGGATTCATCGGCACTTGTGCCAACTCTGCCTTACCCATGTTCCAAAAAGATTCAAAATCTTTAGGCAAAGTGGTCGTGGGTTTGATTTTATCGGGGGCAAAACCGACGGTTGTATATGAGGAATATTCTTTGCCCTCGACTTTTACGGTCGCCGTACAACGTAAAAAACCCGGTTCGTTAAATTTTTTAGCTTTTATTTTGACCGGTTTGCTTTTGAGGGAAAGCGTTCCCTCGTCCCAAATAGTAGTGGAACGATATCCTGGGTCGGGCTGAACGGTATAGTTCACTTCGATATCTTCTAAGGGCACATTGTGTTTGTAGACTGAAATCGAAAATTCGGCCTGATCGCCAATATTGTAGGTCCAGTCGGCATGGTTAGGGGTGACAATAACCTCGACCAGTTCTTGGCGGGGCTGGGCTTTGAGACAAAGAGAGAAAATAAGTGTTGATACTAAGGAAGCATAAAGAATACGTTTCATTTTTTTGATGTTGGTTTTTGTAAGGTGTTATGTTCGTGGCAGGAAATAATAAAAATTTAAACCACTCTTGAAAGATAACAAAACCCATTGGAATTTTGGAATTGGAAATTTGCGAAGGTTTTTGGCCGAGTTTTTACTTATCCTTGATATAAAATAAACCCTCCGTCCTGACGCTCCGGTCAGGACACCTCCCTTTGGCAAAGGGAGGAGCTACCTTGATTTAAATTTTTGATAAAGGTTTAGTTTAGGGGCTCCCCTCTTTCCTGAAAAGAGGGGTGGGTGCCGACGCTATGGTCGGGAGTCGGGGAGTTTTTTAATACGGCTCGAATTTCTGACCTAAAAAAGAACCCTCGTCTTTAATTTGCGGTAAACCCACCTCCCTTTATCAAAGGGAGGAGCCATAGCTCATTCTAAATTTTAGTACAGTTGCATAACCTATGCGCTCCCCCTCCCTGTTTTAAAAGAATGGAATGAATTCCGTGAAACAGAATGCAGTGGGAAAGGGGTTTATTTTATTGTGAAATATTCTTTGGGTATTGTGTTAGCCCTCCGTCATGATGTTTCACCGTCAAGATACCCCCCCCTTTTTTATAAAGAGAGACACCACCTGATTCAACTTTTATAAAGCCTCTATGCTATGAACTGTAATACCAATAAAGCAATCGTCCATACAGTCTTTTTTAACATAGCCGGAAAAAGAGATTAACCCATTGTTTTTTGCCTCAAAGTATGTGGTAGCATTTCCCCTTTTTATTAGCCATTCCTTTTCGGCCTTTTCATATATTTCATCTAGGGTCAATGCAGGGGAAGCACTGGTATATTGGTGTTCGGGACTATTAATTTCATTCTCATTTTCAGTCCATTCCAATTGATCTACGGGGATAAATTCCTCTGCCCCGGATGTGTATCTGAAATCTCGTTCAATTACTACTCCATTAGACACTGTTATGGTGGTTTCCCATCCATATGTTGTAAAAACAGAACCGCCGAGAACTACATATTTATATGAATTGTTTGATGTGTCTTTAAAATCGACCCATGCTTTTTCGCTGTTTTCAAAATCATTTTGATACTCTAAATTATCATCTGAAGAGCAAGAAAATATGAGACTGGTAATTAACAAAGCTATTAGGTAGGTTTTGTTTTTCATCTATTTATTTTTTAACTATTACCTAATAGATGCGAATTCATTTCTATAGTTGCGCCAAATTCTTGTCAACAATTCAATTTAGTAATGTTTAACCTCTTTTTGGGAGTATATTGCAGTTTATAAACTGTATTTTAAAATACGTTTTTCACCCTTTTCTTTTACGATAATCCGAAATTGGCTTCCGCCTGTTTTTGTGTCGTCGGCGGTCATTACCTTGATGTTAGGTATTTCTTTTTCATACGGCATGATCAAGGTTGTAAAGCGTATCGGTTGTTGAGCTTGCGTCTTTTTTAATCGATAGCGAAAGGCTGGTCGGGGTTCCTTTTTAGTGTATTCAAACGATACCCAACCTTCTTCTTCCGAGAGTTCCAACCCTTTTTGTTGTTGTGTGCGAACGAGTACATTCCATCCTTCTTTAAAGTCAGAGCTGACGGAAAATCGTTTGTGGTCGAATACGGCATTACCAGGAGCGAGTTGAAAGTGTAAATCTATATCACCTGTGGCAATTCCTATGGCTTCGTCTACAATGACAAAGTATCTTTTGTCTACGAAAAATACGGAGCGTCGATGTGCGAGCTGATCATATCCCGCATTTTCAACAACTAGAATATCAAGGTTTTCGCCGGGTTGCCACAGCACCAATTTCGGATTGTATTGTGTATTTGCACCATTTAGGGTCAGTGTTTGGTGTGCTTTGGTCTGTCGGAACCACTTTCTGCCCTCGGGATTTCCACTGTAAATGTAACTTCCAGAATCGGGCATCAACGTCCGGCCACCGGCATAAAGGGTAAAGGTTCCATTGTCGGGCTGGGAATGTCCGCCTCCATCAGGACCACATTTTAATACCATACTTACAGCATTCTTGTGCCACGCACTTCTAAACGAATATAAGCCGCTTTCTTTTAGGGCGTAGGCCGTCTTTTCGGGTGCCGTTCCCACTCTTCCTTCTGTGGCAAGAAAGAGAAAATCTTTTCGGTTAAAACGCTCAGACCATTCCTTGAATTTCGCTGCGTATTGCCCGGGCTCCCCTGCCCAAGCATCACCGAACTGGGCATTGGTTCCATCGGGAAGCCCCAACTTCATCGGTACTTCACACATTCTTTCTAGACCATCGGTATAGGCTGTCGGAAATGCACTTTCCAGATTATTTAATTTGGCCAATTCATAGGTTCTGTAAAACCATCCGATGCTTCCTATATGATAGCCCATGGCGAGTTCGCGTTGGTGACCATCGGGATTTACCTGTTGCTTCATTTCGTTATTGAGCCGACGAATTGCCTCGGTTTTCCATTTCTCCGAATTTTTAAATTCAGGAAATGTAAATGCAATAAAAGCCATTCCCTCGGCTTCCATAAGTGCCCAATTGCTTCCAGAGCTATAGGTGGTCATCAAGAATTCGGCATGTTCGTAGCAGCTGTTCATAAAAGCTACCAATACTTCGGGAGTAAAATGTTCCGATTGAATAAATTGGTGGAACAGGCCTGCCCAGCTACGCCCCCGAATTCCTGCTTCAATAGATCGCCAGGCATATTTATGAGCCTCGTCTCGTGGATTTTTCTTTGTCCAGTCGACCAACTGAGTGCACCATTCCTCAGCATAACGCTCATCGCTTGTTTTGGCATATACCTTTCCCATAGCATTCCAGAAATACATGCGGTTCAGTTGCCATACCCATTCGTTATCGGGCACAGGTCTTGAATTCCAGTCGATATCATCACCACAAAAATGGGAGGGGTATGCCGGTTGCCCGACAAATATATGTTTTAGGGCATCGTTTGCCCATTTTTTGTCCTTTTCAGAAAGGCTATTATTAGCCGAATCCTCTTTGAGGGGATGTTTTACCGTACTTCGCTTCTTGTAGTATTTCAGGAGTTCATGGCTCTTAATCTCCAAGTTATCGGAACCATCTTCGGTCCTTTTTGGCCGAATATCGTCAAAATTCAAACGGTTTAAGAGCGTTTCGGTCTCGGCCGTAAAATCGTTGGATTGACCAATGACTACCATTGGTGCGAAGCAAATTAGGGTCAACCCTAGAAGAGCTCTTACTTTAAATAAAACAGACATCAACTTTCCTTTTATCCCAATATCCCTTGTATCTCGGTAAGCTCTGCTTCACTGAAATCAAGGTTTTTCAATGCCTTTAAATTATCCAGCAATTGCGCTTCACGACTAACGCCGACAAGCACCGTTGAAATACGGTTGTCTTTCAACAACCAGGCGATGGCCATTTGCGCAAGACTTTGCCCCCGTTTTTCGGCTATTTTGTTAAGGCTACTGACTTTCTCAAGAACTTCGGGTGTTATTTGGTCTTTTTGTAAATAGCGACCGTCTTTGCTCGCGCGACTATCCTCAGGAATACCTTTTAAGTATTTGTTGGTCAGAATACCTTGTTCAAGTGGCGAGAATGCTATAGATCCCATTCCTTGGTTTTCCAATTCTTCCAATAGGCCATCTTCGACCCAACGATCGAACATATTATATCGGGGCTGGTGAATCAATAGTGGCGTTCCCAAGTCTTTCATGATCTTGGCGGCTTTGGCCGTCAATTCTGCGGGGTACTGGGAAATACCGGCATACAAGGCTTTTCCCGATTGAACCAGATGATGCAACGCTCCCATGGTTTCTTCCAAAGGGGTGTCGGGGTCTGGCCTGTGATGGTAAAAAATATCCACGTATTCGAGTCCCATTCGTTTCAAGCTTTGATTTGCGGAAGCTATCAAATATTTACGTGAGCCGAAATTACCGTAGGGTCCGGGCCACATATCCCAACCCGCTTTGCTAGAGATGATGAGCTCATCGCGATACGGTTTAAAATCCTTTTGAAAAATACGACCGAAATTTTCTTCCGCGGCACCAAATGGTGGTCCATAATTATTGGCCAAATCAAAATGGGTAATTCCGTTGTCAAATGCGCAGCGCAACAGACTACGACCGACGGTCAGGTCATCGGTATGACCGAAATTATGCCAGAGTCCCAATGATAATAGGGGCAAAAGTATGCCACTGTTACCACAGCGCCGGTATTGCATCGTGTCATAGCGTTTGACATCGGCCTGATAAAGATTAAAATGGAAGGCGTCGTTTATTTTCATGGTGTATTTTTTTCGTTACTTACTATTCTTTTTTATGCGAGGAAGCAATGGAATTACGTTCGGAATAAATTACGCATTCGAACTTTGAATACATGCGAATATAAGATAATCGTATTAAAATAAGGGCTAAATATATTTGTGAGAACCGTCACATTGTGGCATTTTTTTAGATCGGCTACAAAGGCAATCGTTGATGCCATTTCCATCTAGAATTCGTTGCCGATATTTTTCAATCCTTGCTGTTCTGGTTTTCGATTGTTTAGGCGCGGAAAAATAAAGATTATAACCTCTTTGCCGCCCAAGTGTTAAGGCTTCAAAGGCCGATTTCAAATCGGGGGATGCCTTAAGTTGTTGTTGGAGTTCTTCAGGAAATACAAGATTTGTACTCCGTTTAAAAGCTACTTTTAAACCTGCTTTTTCTACCTCGATGGCCTCATAAATATAGGCTTTTATTTGCGAAGCCATCTTGACTATTTCGTCAACATCGGTAAATTTGAACAATCTACTGGACTGCGAATTCTCTCCAGGAGCCACCAATAGGCCATGGACGTCTTGTAATAAGGCACCTTTAAAAAAGCTCAGGGCACAGTAATCTTTAAAACCGCCTAGAATGGCAATGTTTCGCTTCTGAAACGTATAACATGGCGAGCGCCATTTTAATTCTTCGGTAAGCTGGCAGTCGAGAAGAATAGCTCTTAGTTGTTCCAGCTCTTGCCGCCATTGTGTGACCGTTGTAAAATAATCGTCTACCTTGGGGTTTGTGCTATGCATTTTTGTTAGTCTAAAATAGGGAAGAGTTAGTGCGGATTAAATTAAGAATTATTCTTGTATTTTTTTAAACGATTTGGTTTTAGGGAGGCACAGATTGCTGTTAATAAGGAGGATCTCGCCCTGATTTAGATTCATGGCACAATGGGTAGTTTTGGAGACTCTCATCTTTGTTTAAAGAGGTGTAGGCTTGCTGTGGCAAGGTCGGGGAGTTTAATTCACTAAAATCCGATTTAAGTATTAAATAGTAAACCCTCCGCCCTGAGGTATCAACGTCAGGACACCTCTCTTTGGCTAAGGGAGGAGCCCACACAAATACTATTGTTACGTCATAATGGGCTTAAAAACTTAAAAAAGCATGTTGAAATTCTTTTGAAAAACAAGAAAGCCTCAGTAAAGAAAAAGGCTTTGTATGAATTATCGGAAATAATTTAAATGGCATTAATTTTACAGTGGTTTACTACTCCGGTTCATCTCGTGTTTTATGATAAGGAATCGTTTTAAGAACATGTGAAATGGCCTTCAATCGGGCGCTTGGTTTTTTATCGGCGCTGATAATGGTCCACGGTGCGAGACCCGCGTTCGTTTTTTCGAACATTTGCTCTTTATACTTACTATATTCGTCCCACAGATCTTGTGCCCGCTCGTCAACGGCCGTCATTTTCCAACGTTTTAAAGGATCTTTTTTGATATCCTTAAAACGTTTTGCCTGTTCTTCTTTTGAGATGGAAAAATAGAGTTTGATAAGGTGTGTGCCCGATTGAATGATCATTTTTTCAAAATCGTTTACCTGCGACATAAAAATCTCATACTCACTTTCGGTACAGAAATTATTTACAGGTTCTACCACGGCGCGGTTGTACCAACTTCTATCAAAAAATACGATTTCGCCCGGTTTGGGTAATTGGTTGATGTATCTTTGAAAAAACCATTGTTTTCTTTCGTCGTCGGTAGGAACGTTCAGGGCAACGATTCTATAATGTCTCGGATTGATGTACTGTGTGAACCTTCGTATTGCCCCGCCCTTTCCGGCGGCATCGCGACCTTCACAAATAATGACGATTTTTTCATCGTTCGCAATGGCCCAGGCCTGCAGTTTTATCAGCTCTTCTTGCCTTTTTTGTAGTTCGAGATTGTATTCTACCTCACCCAATGATTTAAGAAGGTCGACTTTTTTGTTTTTTAAAAGCGCATGAAGGCCAAGCTTTGAGTTGAGCAGGGCGACTTCCTTTTTGTTTAATTTCGGTTTGCTCATAAATAATCACTTAACAATATCGTGAGGCTAGTTGGGTTCAATATATTCTTTATTTGTCGATCTGAACAATACTTCTGTGGTAACGCATTACGATATTCGGATCGGGCAATAGGGAAACTTTTGATTCCCCCTTGTTTTTATAATCGAACTGCGATAGTACGTACCGCATGCTTTCAAGTCGGGCCTGTTTTTTATCATTTGCTTTTACGATTACCCACGGGCTAAAATTGGTATGTGTCTTACTGAACATCTCTTCTTTATGGTGCGTGTAGCTGTCCCATAATTCCTGCCCTCTCATATCCACTGGGCTGTATTTCCACCTTTTCAAAGGATTGTTCAGCCGGTCTTCAAACCGCTTTTTTTGCTCCTTTTTCGATATGGAAAACCAAAATTTGATCAGTTTTAAGTTATCCTCATAAAGCAAATGTTCGTATTCGGGAACTTGCACTATGAATTTTTTATATTGTTCTTTGGAACAAAAGCCCATCACAGGTTCTACAACCGCTCTATTGTACCAGCTTCTATCGAAAAAAGCGATTTCACCGGCATTGGGCAATACCTTTATATAGCGTCTGAAATACCATTGGCCCAGTTCTACGTCGGTAGGTTTTGTGAGTGCAACGACTTTTGATGTTCGGGGGTTCAAGTGTTCTTTAAACCGTTTTATCGAACCTCCTTTTCCTGATGCATCCCTTCCTTCAAATAGCACGGCAACCCTTAATTTTTGCTGTACGATCCAATTTTGGAGGTTTACCAATTCGGCCTGTAAGCCGGCCAGTTCTTCCTCGTAACTTATCTTTTTTAAGGTCTTGTGTATCGGAATGTTATTTTTTTTCGCAATTGCGATGAGGTCACTCCGGGTTTTTGCTTCCAATAAGTGGTTTGGTTCAAAATTCATAGGCGATGCATTTTTTGCCCCTTGTTGGAACGATGCTAGTCTCGGTTTGCTCAAATTTAAGATGTCACTATGGATATTCAAAGCCCCTGGGGGATATTATGCCATTTTTAACCCCAATTCTATAGCGGAGCAAAACCTCTTAAAAATTCAGAAAATCGGCTGCGCCTAACGCTTTGGTAACATATTACGAATGGCAGTGATTTTCCAACGACCTTCCTCAGAAATCACAATAAAAGTGCTCCACATTTTTCGAACATTACCATCGGAATTTTGTATTTCGTAACGCGCATCGGCGATGGCCGTGTGGTCGTTCAGAAAGCGAATATGTTCAACGGCTAGGGTTCTGCCTCCCGGGTTGCTGTTAGAACTGCGCATCATGCCCTCCAATGCTCCTTTTTTACCACGACGCCATTCCCCGGTCGAAACCAATTGGTCGACTTCGGTGGTTAATAGCTGTTTTAATGCTACGGTATCTTTGGTTTCCCTGACCTGGGCATATTCGGCAATTAGAGCGATAATCGCTTTTTCTTGTTCATTTTTTGTAGTGTCTACTTGGGCGCACGCACCCGTTAGTATTAGTAGGAGTATTGTGTACGAGACCCAGATCAGTTGTTTTTTCATAAGGGGGATTATTATAACTTAGAAAAAGAATTACTTTTTTATACCAATCGCCATTTTTTTCGAGCCTTGCGCGACAATAGGGCATTGGCCTCTGAATCGCCAATAAATTTTTCTTTATCGGGGTTCCATTGGAGTTTTCTTCCCAATCGCCATGAAATTAGCCCTAAATGCATCGGCAGGGTCATTTCTCGGGCATAGGCCAGATTTGATTCGGGCACGGTTCTAGACTTTACGGCATCGACAAAATTCTGCTGGTGTCCCGGGGAACGGGGAATACTTTTTGGTACTTCCGGAATATCAGTGACCGTCTCCCCATTGATGGTAATTTTGCGGTTGTTGTAATCACAGATCAAGGTACCTTTGTCCCCTTCAAAATAAGCTCCGATACCCATTTCTTGGGCTCCGGGAACGTTTGGTGGTGTTGTTGACCAGTGCAAGTTCAAATCCTCGAATTCATAATCGATATCGATCCATTTCGGGGTGTCGGAAATTCCCGCAGCTGCTTCCCCTCGGGCTGCTATGCTCTTTAAGCCCTTGGGTTTGAGCGCCCAAAAGGCCACATCGGCGATATGGCACCAAAAATCGGCAAACATTCCTCCCGAATAGTCCAAAAAGTAGCGATAAGTAAAATGGCAGCGCTCAGGTATATAATCTACATAGGGCGCTGGTCCGAGCCACATGTCCCAGTTCAGCCCTTTTGGTACCGCCACACTTTTGGGGTGGCCCAAATCGGGTGATCCATCGTTTTTCCATAAACGAACGGTATGAACCTTGCCAATGGCACCGGCTTGAATGATTTCAACAACACGGTGGTAGTTATCTGTCGCGTGTATCTGTGTGCCTAATTGAAAAATACGGTTGTGCTTCTCTTGGTTTTTAAGCATCAATTGCCCTTCCCTTACATCATATGACAGGGGTTTTTCACCATAGACATCTTTACCGGCTTGAAAGGCCAACGTTGCAATCTGGGCGTGCCAGTGGTCGGGGGTCGCACAGGTAATGGCGTCGATATCGCTTCGGTCTAGAATGTGTCTGAAATCGCCATAACCGTCCACTTTTTTACCAGGTTGCAGCGTTTTCAGTGTTTTTAGGGTAGATGCCAGATGCTGTTCATCGACATCACAAAGGGCTACTACATCGACTTCAGGCAGACCGGCAAACCACTTCATATGATTGTTACCCATGCCTCCCAGGCCAATGTGGGCGACCCTCAAACGATCACTTGGGGCTACTTGGCCATATATCGAGGGCAATAAGGTAAGGCCTAAAGCTCCGAGGCTACTTTGTTTTACGAATTGTCTACGTGGGTTGTGATTTGATTTCATATAGGTTCTTAGGTTTAGCTAAATATAGACAAAGCCATTCATAAAACCTATGGTCGTATGCCGTAGCTACTAAATTTGGTAGGGGTGAGCCATCATGGAAAATGAAGGAAAGTTACTTTAAAAGAACACTTTGCCTTTTTTTCCAATCGTCGAGATACTCCCGGCGCCATCGGTTTACGGTTTTTGCTCCGGGCCTGTCGTTTTCTTGGTATTCGGGTTGTTGCAGGTCTGTAAAGTAATTAGGGCCATGGTCGGTTCTTTGAAAGCGTCCTCCCCAGCTTTCCGATTCGGGGTTTTCGGGGTCGCCGTTGAGCATGTAGAGCACTGAGGGCGTGTCACCCATTTTAATATCTTTTTTCTGTTGGTAGAAAAGATTTCCCAAAGCCCCCTTATCTTTTACGTTAGACCATACAAAGCTTTCGTTTCCATAATCCTTTTCTTGATATCCGCCCATATACATACCACGAAACGTCGAATTACTTTCTATAAACCAGAGGTCGGGATGTTCGTTATACACGTAGTCTCGAGCGAGTGGATCTTGTTTGGTGTTCCAAGACCCAATAAAATACACCCGTATTTTTGATTTTATTTCGGGCGCGGCCTGTAGTGCCTGGGCGACATCGGTTATCGAACCCCACACCAGAATGTAAAGCGGTCTTGAATCGCCTTTTTTAGCTTCGTCGATGATGTATTGTGCCCCTTCGCTAAGATTTGTATCAGGGTTGTCGGATTTCTGAGGGTCAATAGCTCCCTGCGAAGTAATGGATCTGAGATAATCTGGCGATGGATAGTTTGGAGACCGTTTTTTTAATTTTGGATAATCTTGCCCATACGCGTCGATAGCTTCTAAAATATGTGCTTTCCTACCTTCGTGGGGTGGAGAAGATATCAAGCCAACAATATCTAAAGTGTCCGCATACAATAAAAGATGCACCATAGACTGAAAGTCATCGGGGTCACTTCCCCCGATATCGGTAGAAATCAAAACACGGGGTTTTGATACGGGTCCAGTACAGAAAGTGAAAAAAACTAAAATTAAGGATACTAGGAAAATCGATTTTATTCTGGTGAGCCCCATGGTCGAATTATTTATAAAGTGATTGAAGAATCACCTTTCTAAAAATATACAAAAAAACAAAGTAAAACTATGCTGTGGTTCGAAAGTGAATTATGAGCTACGAAACTGTGGCCATTTGTTGCTCAAAAGGAGCCATGGCCTTAAGTGCCTTGTCAACAGAAGTGATGCGCTCAAATACCAATAATAATCGCAGTCCGTTACGAGTTTGCTTTTCCTTTACCTTACAAAGTTGTGGTTGGCTTTGAACAAACCGCATTACTTTCATAAAACCGGGGCTTTGGTAGAAAGCCGATTGTTGGTCTGAGATGAAATAGCCAATGAGCTTTCCTTTTTTCATAACTACTTTTTCCAACCCGATGCCATTGGCAATCCATTTAATGCGTACGGAATTCATGAGGTCTTCGACCTGCGAGGGCAGCTCTCCAAAACGGTCGATTAGTTCGGCCTCGAATTTCTGCAGTCCCGCTTCGTCTTTAACTTGGTTCAGTTCGGTATAGCGATTTAGGCGCTCCGTGATATTATTAATATAATCGTCGGGGAAGAGCAGCTCAAAGTCTGAATCGATTTGTGTTTCTTTTACAAAGACCTTCTCGTGAGGGCCTTCGACTTCTTCGTACAGTTCCTTAAACTCATTTTCTTTAAGTTCGTCAATGGCTTCCGCCAAAATTTTCTGGTAGGCGTCGAAACCTATTTCATTGATAAAACCGCTTTGTTCGCCCCCTAGTAAATCACCCGCACCCCGAATTTCAAGGTCTTTCATGGCAATGTTGAAACCACTGCCTAGTTCGGTAAACTGCTCAAGTGCCTGAATTCGTTTTTGTGCCTCGCTGGTCATCATATGAAAAGGGGGGGTAATAAAATAACAGAACGCCTTTTTGTTGCTTCGACCTACGCGGCCCCGCATTTGATGAAGGTCGCTTAACCCGAAGTTGTTCGCGTTATTGATGAAAATGGTATTCGCGTTGGTAACGTCAAGCCCACTCTCTACAATAGTCGTGGAAACCAAGACGTCAAATTCGCCATTGATAAAGCCCAGCATTAGGGCTTCTAGTTTTTTGCCGTCCATTTGACCGTGGCCAATTCCTATTTTGGCATCGGGCACCAACCGTTGTAGCATACCAGCTACTTCTTTGATGTTTTCGATTCGGTTATGTATAAAAAATACCTGTCCGCCCCGTTGAATTTCGTATTGTACCGCATCGCGAATGGTTTCTTCGGAAAAACGAATGACTTCACTTTCGATAGGGTATCGGTTTGGTGGTGGGGTATTAATGACCGATAGGTCGCGGGCCGCCATTAAACTAAATTGTAAGGTTCTGGGTATGGGCGTGGCGGTAAGCGTCAAAACATCGACATTTTGCTTTATCGATTTAAGCTTGTCTTTGACTGAAACCCCAAATTTCTGTTCCTCGTCGACAATCAATAACCCCAAATCTTTGAACTGCACATTTTTATTGACCAGCTGGTGGGTACCAATAATAATATCGACCTTACCTGCCGCTAAATTTTCGAGTGTTTCCTTTTTCTCCTTGGGTGTTCGAAAACGGTTCAGGTAATCGACCGTTACCGGCATATCGCTAAGTCGCTCGGCAAAAGTACGTTGGTGCTGAAAGGCTAAAATCGTGGTAGGTACGAGAACGGCAACTTGCTTGCCGTTGTCGACGGCCTTGAATGCCGCTCGAATCGCAACTTCGGTCTTTCCAAAGCCTACATCACCACAGACCAGCCGGTCCATGGGGCGTTCACTCTGCATATCTTTTTTAATATCTTCTGTGGCCTTGGTCTGATCGGGGGTGTCTTCATAAATAAAAGAAGCTTCCAATTCGTATTGCAGGTAACTATCGGGGTCGTACTGAAACCCTTTTTGTAAGCGTCGCTTGGCATAAACCTTTATAAGGTCGAACGCTATTTTCTTAACCCTGGTTTTTGTTTTTTGCTTTAATTTCTTCCATGCAGCGGAACCCAATTTATAAATTTTGGGAGGGGCACCGTCTTTTCCGTTGAATTTCGAAATCTTATGTAGCGAGTGAATACTGACATATAGAATATCACGTTCGCCATACATCAATTTAATGGCTTCCTGTTTTTTGCCCTCGACATCTATTTTTTGAAGTCCCCCGAATTTTCCGATACCGTGATCGATATGGGTTACATAGTCACCAATTTCAAGTTTGTTGAGGTCTTTGAGTGTAATGGCCTGTTTTTTGGCGTATCCGTTTTTAAGGTGGAATTTATGATAGCGCTCAAAAATTTGGTGATCCGTGTAACAGACGAGCTTAAGGTCTTCGGAAACGAATCCCTGATACAATGGGAAAACCAAGGTTTTATAATGTACGTCGTGCCCAACTTCGTCAAAAATATCATGAAACCGTTTCGCCTGTTGTTCCGATGCGCAGCATATATAATTTGAATAGCCTTCTTTGTGGTTACTGTTGAGGTTGTCAATCAACAAGTCGAATTTTTTGTTGAAGGCTGGTTGGGGCTTTGTACGGAATTCGATAATGTCACTGCGGCTGTCTCTTGTGGCCACATTTTGGTCGCCATTCAGAGAGTTTAGGGTGGTTGAAGCCCCGCCTACTTCAATTACTGAAAACTGCTGCAACTGACTTCGAAGTAGTTTTGAATTTACAAAAAGCGCTTCGGGCTCGGCATGTTTTATTTCTGATGAAAGCTTACCAAATGCCTCCTCGGCTTTTTGAAAGAATGAATCTAGCCGGTCATAGATCAAGTCGGTATTTTTTCCGAACACCACTGTTTTTTCCGGGATGTATTTAAGGAAGCTTTCTCGGGACTCGTTTGAAAACTTGTTCTCTACATTGGGTATGATGGTAATTTTAGTGACTTTGTTTGTAGAAAGTTGTGTTTCTACATCAAAAGTACGGATGCTATCGACTTCGTCGCCAAAAAATTCAAGGCGGTAGGGCTCGTCGTGCGAGAATGAGAATACATCGACAATACCTCCTCGAACCGAAAATTCCCCGGGCTCGGTAACAAAATCGACTCGCTTGAACCGATACTCAAAAAGCACCTCGTTTAGAAAATCGAGTGAAATGGAATCGTCCAACTTTATTTTGAGCGTATTCTTATCAAGCTCTTTTCGGGTAACGACCTTTTCAAAAAGTGCATCAGGATAGGTGACAATAACTGCGGGTTTCTTCCGGGAATTGATGCGGTTCAATACTTCTGCACGCAACAATACATTGGCATTGTCGGTCTCCTCGATTTGATACGGTCGACGGTAGCTTCCGGGGTAGAAGAGCACGTCTTTTTCCCCAATCATCTGTTCGAGATCGTTTAAATAGTAGGCCGCTTCTTCCTTATTATCGAAAATTAGTAAAAAAGGAAATTCCGAATTCAAAAAGACATCCGATAACACAAAGGACAATGAGGAACCGGTGAGTCCTTTTAACACGAAGCTTTTATCGAGAGCGGTATTTTGGGCAATAGCATTCCGCAGTTTCCGTGTTTGTGGAGACTGTTCGAACAGTTGTTGAATCGTAGCTGGGGTCAACCGTTTAAATTTTAATGAAACCCTATGGTTTGATCGTGTTTCTATTGAACTGATCAAATCGTATGGTCGAATTAACCCTTTGCTATGAGGGCTTTTTCAATTTTTGAATTGCAAAGATAGGAATATGTGCTTAACTGACAGCGTTCATATTTTTAGAATATGGGTTAATTTTTGGCCTTGAAAATTCGGATATTGTGGGTTTAGGCCATATGAATTTTAGAAAGCAAAAATGATGAAAATAGAAGAATTCGATGTATTTGTTATTGGTAGCGGAATTGCGGGTCAGACCGTTGCGGAAGCGTGTGTCGCAAGTGGACTTACAGTCGCTATGGCCGATAATCGCGAATTTGGGGGTACCTGTGCCAATAGGGGCTGTGATCCGAAAAAAGTGCTTTTGGCGGGGACGGAAATTTTAGAAATGGCCCGGCATCTTGAAGAAAGGAACGTGGTCTCTATACCACGTCTCAATTGGAAAAAATTACAAAAATTTAAAAAAGAGTTTACAAAGCAAGTTCCGGCCAAAACAGAAGAAGAACTTTCGAAACTAGGAGTGAAACTGTATTATAAATCTCCCCATTTTCTGGGTAAGAATACACTTTCTGTGGAAAAGAAAACGGTGAAGGCCGATAAAATTGTGATTGCTACGGGTCAAGTTCCTCGGGAATTGCCTTTTGAGGGTGCCGAGCTATTAAAGACTAGCGATGACTTCCTTGATTTAAAAAAATTACCAAAGAAGATAATTTTTGTGGGTGCCGGTTATGTGGGGATGGAATTTGCACATATGGCGGCCCGGGCGGGTACAAAGGTTACTGTAATCGATAGCGGGGAACGGCCTTTGGCTGCTTTTGATGCTGATTTGGTAGCAGAATTGACCGATTATTCAAAGCAAATAGGGATCGATTTTGTTTTTAAGTCCGATGTTACTTCGGTTAAAAAATCAAAAAAGAAGTATCTTTTGAAATATGAAAAGAAGGGGGAATTGGAGCGTATTAAAGCCGGATTAATTATTAATACCGCAGGGCGGGTACCCGCTTTGGCCGAATTGGAACTTGAAAAAGGAAAGGTCGCTTTCGATGAAAAGGGAATTAAAGTTAATTCATACTTGCAAAGTACTTCCAATGAAAACGTGTTCGCCTGTGGTGATGTATCGAACCATTCTTTGCCGTTGACACCCTTGTCGGGCCGCGAGGGTTACGTCGTTTCCCAAAATATTATGAAAGCCAATTCGAAAAAAGTCGATGTGCCAGTGGTTCCTTCCGTAGTTTTCACTTTGCCTAACTTGGCTTCCGTTGGCTATTTAGAAGAGGAAGCCAAGGAACGTTACAAAAATGTGACCGTAAAAAGGGGGGCAGCTTCCGATTGGTTCAACGCCAAACGCATCAACGCTCCTTTGTATTCCTATAAAATTCTGATAAACGAGCGTACTGATGAAATAGTTGGGGCACATCTTCTAGGGCCCCATGCGGCCGAGACCATCAATCTGTTCGCGATGGCCATAAATCATGGAATGACCGCAAACGATTTACAAAGCACGATTTTTACCTACCCATCTTGGGGCAGTGACATAAAAAGTATGGTTTAAAGTCAGTTCTATCGTTGTTTCTGATAGACGAACCTACCTTTCTTTTAAGCGCTCCCTCCATTTAAATAAGGGGTTGGTCCCTCGATTTTGATAACCATGAATGGCAATGAAGGCTAATAAGATAAAGCTGCAAAAAAGAGCCAAATGGGCCAGAGTGTCAAGTGAACCTTTGTGGCGTGTAAAAATGGCAAATAGTGCCCAAACCCCCACGGCGGCAAATTCGCGCATATTTCTATAAAAGATCATTGCAATATTTAGGGCCGTAGCTACCACTATCATAAGAATAGTCCATTGTTGTTCAGAAAGAAAGGTGCCGTCCCAACCTATTTTGGTCAAGTAAAGGGATATGTTGGCAATTGTAGCTACCGAAATCCAACCGCTATAGAGGCAAATGGGCCACCATACAAAAGCGATAATCTCTATAGGAGCATCCCAACGTTCCATGTTGGTTTTGATAATAATTTTTAGGAGTGAAAAGAGAATTCCGAGCATGATTATTACTGATAGGGCCGTGTAGTCATAGAGAAAAGCAATTACCCAAGCGCCATTCAATAGATTTGCGCTTGCAAACCAATAGCCGGTCTGTTTAATAAAACCATTTTCCTTTGAGCTGAAAAAAGTGCGTCGAATTTGAAAAATGGCATAGGCCAAAAGACTTACGAATATCAGTCCCCAAATAGCAAAAGCGTAACTGGCAGGGGTAAAAAGGTTTGAATATTTTGAACTGATCTCTCCTATGGTCGTATCGTTCAGGCGCAGAGATTGTGAAGTATAGTTGATTCCGATGACCAAGATTACCGACAGCAGGTTCAAGACAGCAAATGTTTTTTTCATGTTGGTTTGTTGGTGAAGTTATTCTTGATAAGATAGGCTTTTCAAACGATGGAAATTAACGGGAACAACAAAAAAATGCGCTGTTATGAACGATGTTTTCCGCCACCTTTGTTCAGTTCTATTTTAAAAACAGCATCTTCACTTATGGCATAGACTTCATTGTCGTTTTTAGGCTCAAGAACGTGACTGCCGGTAAAAGCACCGAAAGCTGGCAGTACCATTTGATTTGTGCTTTTAAAAAAACAAGGTAATCGAAGCGATTGGCGACCTGTGCCCCGAAGGCGAATAGCGGGGTGTATGTGTCCTGAAAAATTAAAAAAACCTTTGCGATCTTCCGGATGGTGCGTCAATAAAAAATCATCGAAAACCATTTCGGAAACGACTTCGATACCCAAATTTTCATATTTTAAGGAAGATATGATGTCGTGGTTGCCGGCAACTAAAGTAACCTTCGAGATAACGGTGGCCATCCAATGCTCGAAAAACTTCCATTCATTATTAAGCGAAGAATGAAACAAGTCGCCCATAAAAACCAGCTGCTCGGGCTTGAAAAAATTGATAGCTTCGTCCATAAGCTCAAAGTTTCTCGCAATTGCATTTTGGGGTACTGCAGCCCCGTACTTTCGAAAATGGGACACTTTGCCCAAATGTACGTCACTAATTAAAAGCATTGATTTTTCACTCCAAAAGAGAGCTCCCGAAGCATGAAAGACAAAGGTGTGATTTCGAATTAGCGTAGATTGGGTGTTCATGCCTTGCAAAATTAGTAAAAAGTCTCAGTGGTCGGTACTGAAAGGCACAAACGTTGTACAATTATCTTTTCGTTAAAATGGCGGTCATGCGTTTAATGCGGTCGGCTAATTTTTCACTGCTCAATTTTTCACGCAAACGGTCGGTAATAATTGGAAATGAAAAGGGGGTCGGTTCGGTGCAGGCCTTCCAAACAATTTCCTGTGTAGCAATACGCTCCAAGGCCAGGCGAAGACGACCTTCTTCCAATTGGTGCTCAAAGGTTTCGGTAAACGCTTGTTGAAAGAGCAAGTTTTCGGGCTCATAATCGCGGAATACATCGAACAAGAGTTGTGAATTGCTCTGCAGGTGTTTCATTTTTATGCCTTTATCAGGATATCCCGTAAAAACTAAACCGCTGATAACGGCAATATCCCTAAATTTTCTACGGGCCATTTCAGTGGAGTTTAAACTTTTTTGAAGGTCCTCGAAAAGATAATCCTTGGTAAAAAGATTGTTGTCTATGACTTGTTGCATGTCGATTTCCTTATCGGAAAGCAGTTCGAATCCGTAGTCGTTAAAAGCCAGGGAAAAAGTAATAGGGGAAAGCAAACTGATGCGGTAGCCTAGCAAACTGCCCATGGCTTCATGCACAAAACGGCCTTCGAACGGATAAAAGATATGATGGTACCCGTCGCGTGTCTTAAAAGTCTCTATTAAAAATTCATGGGGATCAGGTACAATGCTTTCTATGCGCTGACGTTCGAATAAAGAAGAAAGTGACCTTATTTCTGCCGACTGTTTTTTTTTGTCCAATCCGGCGGAATATAGTTCGTTTCGAAGCAGTTCAGACATCTGGGCAGAAAGTGTCAGGCGCCCGCCCATCCAACTGGGCACTTTATTAGTTTTTTTAGATGATTTTCGAACATGTACCTGCATGTCTTTGATTCGTATAAATTCCAAATTACGACCTGCAAAAGTGAAAACATCGCCTTGGGTCATTTTTGAAATAAACGATTCTTCCACCGAGCCGATGTATCCACCTTTTTGATACCTAACAATTAAATTGGCATCGCCTACAATGGTTCCGATTTGAAAGCGATGCCGCATGGCGACCCCTCTATTGTTGACCTTGAATTTGCCGTCTTCCTCGATTTCCACTTTTTTATATTCGTCGTAGGTCTGAAGGCTCTGGCTGCCCAAAACCAAAAAATTTAAGAGCCATTGCCATTGGTCTTTTGAGAGGGCCTGATAGCAAAAGGTTTGTTGAACCTCAGGAAATATTTGATCGGGATAGAATCCGTCTGAAACCGCCAGTGTGGTCAGGTATTGTAATAAAACGTCGAAACTATTTAAATACGGAATACGGTCTTCTACAGCCCGTTGTTTTACTGCCTGTTGTAGGGCCGAGGCTTCGACCAATTCCAATGCATGCGTCGGAAGAAAATAAATGACGCTTTCTTTGCCCGGTCGGTGACCACTTCTTCCCGCACGTTGCAGAAAACGGGCCACACCTTTGGGGCCACCTATTTGAACTACCGTTTCAACGGGGGCAAAGTCGACACCCAAATCAAGACTGGAGGTGCACACTACGGCTTTCAGACTTTCATTACGAATGGCCTGTTCTACCCAAAGCCGGGTCTCTTTATTGATACTGCCGTGGTGCATGGCCATCTCTCCGGCGTATTCGGGATGCTTTTCTAGAATTTTTTGAAACCATATTTCGCATTGACTACGCGTATTGGTGAAAAGTAAAGTGGTTTTGCTATTGTTAATGATCGGTACCACTGCTTCAAGCAAGCGTAAACCCAAATGCCCGCGCCAGGGGAAGGTTTCCATTTCTTTTGGAATGATACTTTTGACGGTAATTTTTTTATTCAGTTTGGCCTTTATCATCACTGAATGATCCAAGGCCTTTGTGTTGGGTCCGAGAAGTACCTGCCGAGCTTGGTCGAGATTTCCTATAGTGGCCGAAATGCCCCAGATACGCATGTTTTTTGCTACATTTCTTAATCGGGAAAGCCCCAGCTCCATTTGCACACCTCTTTTGGTGCCCAATAGTTCGTGCCATTCATCGACGACAATGGCGGTACAGTCTTTAAAAATGCGGTCATAGCCTTTGGTGGCGAGTAACAATTGCAAACTTTCCGGAGTGGTGATTAAAAGGTCGGGCATCTGTTTTTTCTGTTGTGCCCGTTCTTTGGTGCTGGTGTCCCCGGTACGAATGCCAACTGTCATTTGTGTTCCTAAATCATTGGTTATCCGTTCGGCCGATTGTTTTATTTCTAAGGATAATGCGCGCAAGGGGGTAATCCAAATGGCCTTTAATCCCTTTTTGTGTTTGGTGCGGTATTCCGGATTTTTTTTGATGTATTGGAGTACGATAGGGAACCATAGTGCATACGTTTTGCCGCTTCCTGTTGGGGCATTCAATAACCCGTGTTTGCCTTGTAAAAAAGCCTGCCACGTCTTTTTTTGAAACGGAAAGGGTTTCCAGTCTTGTTGCTGAAACCAATTTTCGGCAATATGGTACAGTTCGCCTCGGGTCATGAGTTACCAATGTAAGTTAGTAATTTGGTCGGCAATGGTGCAATTTTTTTGTGGTGATTGTTTTTAAGATTATAGCATCATTTCGAGGCCGCTTTTGAACTACTTTCAACTGTGATGGTTTTAGGGAATTAATTCTTTTAAATCTTGTATGGTGTTTGCTTCCTCGATTTTTTTGTCTTGTCGCCACCTTAATATTCTGGGAAAGCGCGTTGCAACCCCACTTTTATGCCGTTTGGACAATGCAATACCTTCAAAGGCAATTTCAAAAACGTGATGCGGCTTTACACTGCGTACCGGGCCAAAGCGCTCGAGAGTATTCTTTTTGATCCAGGCATCTACCTTTCTAAATTCGGCATCGGTCAACCCCGAATAAGCCTTGGCGAAAGTGACCAGCTCTTTTTTTCCTTCCTTGTTTTCTTGCCATAAAGCGAAGGTGTAATCAGTGAATAGATTGCTGCGGCGCCCATGACCCCGCATGGCGTAGGTGAGTACGGCATCGATGGTGAGCGGGTCTACTTTCCATTTCCACCAATCCCCTTTTTTTCTTCCCACTAAATAGGGGGAATCCTTTCGTTTTAGCATCAGCCCCTCACTTCGTACTTCACGGGAACGCTCCCGCTCTTTGGCCAAGTCGTTCCAAGAAGTGAAATGCATGGTTTCGGAAAGATGTAGGGGAATCCTATTTTCTGAGTTCCCTTCGACATGGTAACATTCGCGATATAAAGCGGTCAACAATTTTCTGCGCTCGGAAAAGGGCTTGTTTCGAATATCTACACCTTTCCATTCAAGTAAATCGTATGCTTTTAAAATAACCGGGACTTTCTCCAAAAGGGCTTTCGAAACCGTTTTTCTTCCAATTCGTTTTTGAAGGTCATTAAAGGTGCCGATTTGTTTTTTAGGATAGGGTAGTATTTCCCCATCGATGACTGTTCCTTTGGGAACGATACCTACAAATTTTTCAAACTCGGGATATTTGTCCGTGACCAATTCCTCTCCACGGCTCCATACAAATAATTCGTCGTTTCTAAGAATAACCTGGGAGCGAATTCCGTCCCATTTATGTTCGGCGGACCATTGTGCAACATCACCTAAATCTTCGATATCGCCCTCTAAGGCATAGGCCAAATAGAACGGATAGGGTTTTGACAGATAATCACTTTTATTTTCTTCCAGAATCAATTTCTGAAATGAAATCGTATTGGGGTCCCAATTGCCCATTAACTTGTATGCGAGTACATCTTCATCTAAACCTGTCGCTTTTGACAGGGCGCGGGTCATCAATTTTTGGCTGACCCCAATTCGAAATGAACCCGTAATCAATTTGGTAAAGACAAAACGGCCATAATAATCAAGCGCGTTCCAGTTTTCGAAAAGGTAGGCCCTCTTTTCGGCGTCTGTTTTACTTTTTAAGCCAATCATTTCTTCCAGAAATTGGGTCAAACTTTTTTCAGAAGATGCTTTTGTTGAAGGAACGATCAGCGCAATAGTTTCGGCCAAGTCGCCAACAATATGGTAGCTTTCTTCAAACAGCCACAACGGAATATTGGCTAATTCGGAAGCCCAGGTTCTTAAAAGTGTCGTATTTACAGGTCGCGGTGGCCGTCTGTGCGAAAGAATGGCAATAGTCCAAACCTTATCAGGGCCATTTGCCGTTTTTAAATAGTCGGCCAGCGCTGCCACTTTTACCGTAGTTTTATTGGTGCTATCGAGGGTTTTTATAAGTGTCGAGAATTTCTCCATGCTTATTTGATTGTGAACAGAACGATGCTTAGGGGTTGGTTCTGAAGTGTGGGCTTTCAAGGTATTGTCTTGGGTTCTTCTTTTGCCGCGTTTAGTTCAGCCAGTTCTCCTTCGTATTGTGTTTCTTCGGTGCGTGCATCATAGCCTTGTTCACGCAGGTAGCGTGAAAATATATCGCTATAGCCATGGGTGCAAATGATTTTTTCGGCTTCTGTGGCCTTGATGCTTTTGATCAACCCCTGCCAATCACAATGGTCGCTGAGCACAAATCCTTTGTCGACAGCACGTCTTCGTCGGGCACCCCGAAATGTCATCCAGCCGCTGGCCGAAGCAGTTTCATATGGTACCATTTTTCGAATCCAGGTGCTACCATGGGCACTCGGTGGGGCCAAGACAATATTTCCAAGAAGCGCTTCTTTCTTCGTTTCATGGGTGATACGCGATGTTTTGGGAAAATCGACCAGTGGGCGCAAGACTTCCGTCATATTTTCGATAGCCCCGTGGGTATATATTTTTCCGATATCGGTATCTAAATATTTCAATAGCCGTTGTGCCTTCCCCAAACTGTATCCGAAAAGAATAGATGTCTTTCCGTCTGACTGGTTTTGCGCCCACCATTCATTAATGGCGGAAAAGACCTCAACTTGAGGTGTCCATTTAAAAGCTGGCAAGCCGAAAGTACATTCCGTAATAAAAGTGTGACATTTAAGCGGTTCAAATGTTGTAGAGATGCCATCATTCTCAGTTTTGTAATCCCCTGAGAAAACCCAAACTTCCCCTTTGTGTGCTACTCGAACTTGTGAAGAGCCGATGATGTGACCGGCCGGGTGCAATGAAAATTGAACGCCATTTATAGTAAAAGTCTCTCCCCACTCCTTTCCATTTACGTTAATTTCACCAAGGCGATGGGTTATAATAGGAACATTTCGATGATGGGTGATATACCGTTTGTTGCCCGCACGGCTATGGTCGGCGTGACCGTGGGTAATAATAGCGTTGTTCACAGGTTTCCAAGGGTCGATATAAACTTTGGCCGCACTGCAATAAATGCCTTTATTTGTAAATTCTAAAAGGGGTTTTTCCATAGCTTTGTGAAAATACAAATTTGCTTAGAGAACAAAGTTTTAGAGATTATAAAATATGACCTCTAAAAAAATTATATTTGCCCCCAATAAAATTGTGATATATGTCTTTCGTTGATTTATACGGTAATAGTGAACATAGAAGAAATTTGGCGCATTTTGCCGCAATAGCTACCTTGGCGTCGACAGATGGGTCGATAAACGAGCAAGAGCAGGCCTTATTGGATCAATTTGCCCGTAAGTTGGATATTACCGAAGCCGAGTATAAAGAAGTAATGGACCCCTCTAAAAAGTTTCCTATCGACCCACCGGTCAATTCGGAGAAAAGACTTGAGCGTTTGTACGATCTGTTCAAAATAATTTTTGCCGACCACCATATCGATGATGACGAAATGGCGTTGCTTCGTAAATATGCGACTGGACTTGGGTTCTCAGGTGAAAGCGCTGAAAAGATCATTAAAAGATCGGTTCAAGTGTTTAGCGGGCGTATCGATTTTGATGATTATATCTACCTTTTAAAGCAATAGTGCGTCTTTTTTGGTAACTATTAATGGTATTTTTCTAGAAATTCTTGAAGTTTTGCCACCATATTTCGACTTCCACAAAAAAACGGAATTCGTTGATGTAGTTCGGTAGGCTGTACATCCAAAACCCTGTTTCGGCCACCTATGGCCAACCCATTGGCTTGTTCGGCTAAAAATGCCATGGGGTTACATTCGTATAAAAGTCTGAGTTTCCCTTGTTCGGTAACACTGCTTTTTGGATACATATAGATACCGCCTTTAATCATATTTCTGTGAAAATCGGAGACCAATGACCCAATGTATCTTGACGTGTAGGGGCGATCACCTTCTTCTTGTTGACAATATTTGATATAGCCTTTGACGCCTTGATGAAAGTGTATGTAATTGCCTTCGTTTACCGAGTATATCTTTCCGTCTTCAGGGAATTCCATGTTGGGGTGCGAAAGGTAAAATGTACCAATGGCCGGGTTTAAGGTAAATCCGTTTACGCCGTGGCCCGTAGTGTAAACGAGCATAGTAGAGGTGCCGTACACAATATATCCGGCGGCTACCTGGTCTTTGCCAGGCTGTAAGAAATCTTCCAAAGTAACTGGGGTACCTATGGGGGTGACCCTGCGATAAATGGAAAAAATCGTACCCACCGAAACGTTTACATCGATGTTCGATGAACCATCTAAAGGATCAATAAGCACTACGTATTTATTTTGATGCTTTTTGTCATTGCTGTTAATACTAATGAAATCATCTTCCTCTTCAGAGGCAATACCACAAACAATCTCCCTGTTGCTAAGTGTTTGAATAAATTTTTCATTAGCCAGTACATCAAGTTTTTGTTGGTCTTCTCCTTGAATGTTCGTATCGCCTGCAGCGCCGAGCACATCAACAAGTCCGGCTTTGTTCACTTCATGGTTTACCACCTTGGCAGCTAGCCGAATGGCGTTGATCAATTTTGAGAGTTCACCTGAAGAATATTGAAATTCCGATTGATTCTCGATAATAAACTCGCCAAGGGTCTTGTGTTTTTGCTGCATAATGGTCGGACTGTTTAGATGACCACAAATATCGGGTATTTTGTGAAACTAAGGCAGTTGTGGAGATAATTCCTTTTTTAAATTTATAACTTTGTGTTTTATTTGTAACAAACATGGAGTTTACAATTCGCGAAGCCGTAGCCAATGATATGCCAAGAGTACTGGAACTTATTACAGAATTGGCTGTTTTTGAAAAAGAGGATAATGCCGTAGAGGTATCGGTAGAAGATTTAATACGTGATGGTTATGGGCCAACAAAGTTATTTCATTGCTTTGTGGCCGAGTCGGAAGAGGAACTTGTCGGAATGGCTTTGGTCTACCCTAGATATTCTACATGGAAAGGTGCCGTGATTCATTTAGAGGATTTAATCGTTACAGATGCCATGCGTGGTTCAGGGCTCGGTACAGCCCTGTTGACCGAAGTAGTGCGTTATGGCCATGAGCTTGGAGTGAAGCGCATTTGTTGGGAGGTGTTGGATTGGAATGAACCGGCTATTTCCTTTTATGAAAGTAAAGGAGCTAAAGTGATGCGAGATTGGGATGTCGTGCAATTGGATGAAATAGGGATACAAAATTTTATAAATAATATATGAAGGTTTTTAAATTCGGTGGCGCTTCGGTAAAAGATGCTGATGGCGTAAAAAATTTGGTCAGTGTGTTGAAACTGACAGGTCATGAAAATACCATGCTCGTTGTTTCTGCCATGGGCAAGACAACTAATGCCATGGAAGCTGTTGTTAAGGCCTATTTTGACGATAAGGTCAATTTAGGATCGGTCGTTTTAGAGGTAATTGATTATCACAACGCTATTTTGTCGGATCTTTTTGATAATGATCAGCATCCTATTTTTAAACGAATTAAATTGTTGTTCGATGAAGTGCAGGGTTTTTTGACCTGGAATAAATCACCGAATTACAATTTTGTTTATGATCAAGTCGTAGGTTATGGAGAATTGGTCTCTACTACGATTATTAGCGCTTATTTGAACGAGATTGGAATTGAGAATAATTGGGTGGATGTACGACATCTAATAAAAACCAACGACAGTTACAGGGATACCGTCGTCAATTGGGAAAAGACACAGAAAAATGTGCTTGAACAAGTAGATCGAAAGCTATTGAACATCACCCAAGGCTTTTTGGGTAGTGACGACAACAATTTTACTACAACCCTGGGTCGGGAAGGTTCAGACTATACCGCTGCCATTTTAGCATATTGCCTTAATGCCGATTCTGTGACTATTTGGAAAGATGTTCCCGGTGTCTTGAATGCAGATCCTAGGTATTTTAAGGAGACCCAGTTATTAAACAAAATATCATATAGAGAGGCCATTGAACTCGCTTTTTACGGGGCTTCGGTGATTCATCCGAAAACTTTACAACCTTTACAGCGTAAAGAGATTCCACTTCATGTCAAATCTTTTATTAGTCCTAAAGATCCCGGGACAACGGTTGGAAAGGGAGTTGGAATTGAACCTGAAGTGCCTTGTTTTATTTTAAAGAAAAATCAGGTGCTGATGAAACTCTCGTCTTTGGATTTTTCCTTTATTGTTGAAAGTAGTATTAGTGAACTGTTCAAGCTTTTCCATGAATATAAAATGAAGGTCGATCTTATACAAAATTCGGCCATTAGCTTTTCTGTTTGCGTTGATAATCGATTTGGCAGACTTGAAGAACTTTTGAATATTCTGAAAAGTCGGTTTAAAGTAGTTTGCCACGAAGGAGTGTCATTGTATACTATACGTCATTTCGATGCCAATGCCATAGCTTCATTGCAGAACGGACACGAAGTGTTACTGGAACAAAGGGGAAAAGAAACCTTACAGTTAGTAGTGAAATAATGTGTTCAGGTCTCTTATCTTTTGTTAAAATAGGAGGGCAGTCTTGTGTTTTTTCTATCTTTAGCTTTTACTAAAAAGCTATATTTATGGGGTTAGTGACCGCAAAAGAAGTGGCCAAAGCGATTAATGTAGATAGGTTCGGGTTTCTCGGTAACTTTATTGCTTGGTGCCTCATGAAGGTTACCCGTTTGTCGAGTATAAATTCATTTTATGACTCTATAAAAGACCTCAATGGAACGGAATATGCCGATGCCATTCTGAAGCATTTTGATATTGATTTTGAGATTCCCGAAGAAGATTTTAAGCGTTTGCCAAAAGATGGTGCCTACATTACCATTTCGAATCATCCCCTAGGCGGCATTGATGGCATTCTTCTTTTGAAGTTGATGGCCGAACAAAGGCCCGATTACAAGATAATGGCTAATTTTCTTTTGCAGCGAATGGCGCCTATCGAGCCTTATATTTTTCCCGTGAATCCGTTCGAGAAACATAAAAATGTCAAAAGTAGCATCTCAGGATTTAAACGGGCATTGCAGCATTTGAAAGATGGTCATCCCCTAGGGATTTTCCCTGCCGGGGAAGTGTCCACTTTCAAAGATGGGAAATTGATTGTCGATAAACCATGGGAGGAAGCTGCCTTGAAATTGATACGTAAGGCCAAAGTGCCCGTAGTTCCTATTTATTTTCATGCGAAGAACAGTAAGCTCTTTTATCGATTGGCAAAAATGAACGATGTATTCCGAACGGCCAAAATACCGTCGGAAGTATATAGTCAAAGGAATAGGCCGATTAAGGTTCGCATTGGCCAGCCGATATCTTTGAACACGCAAGATGACCAAGAGACCTTAGAAGAGTATACCGCCCTGCTCCGTAGAAAAACTTATATTCTTTCCAATGCTTATGAAAAAGAGCGACTTATCGATCAGATTCCATCTTCTTTGAAAATTCCTAAAGCACCGCGAAAAATTGCAACGGCAGTTCGAACCGAGGTCATTCAAGGTGAAATCGAAAAATTGACTGAGAAGGATAGAAGATTGCTGCAAAGTAAGAATTATGAGGTTTTTCTGGCCCCGGCCAATGAAATGCCATTTACACTCAAGGAAATTGGAAGGCAACGCGAAGTTACTTTTCGGGCCATTGGAGAAGGAACCAATAATTCTATCGATCTTGATGAATTCGATAATTACTATCATCACATGTTTTTGTGGGATAATAAAGAAAAGTTGATTGTGGGTGCCTACCGCATGGGGTTTGGCTCAGAAATTTTTGCGAAATATGGTATTGATGGATTCTATCTACAAGACCTGTTTCGATTCGAACCCGAACTTTTTGGCATGATGCGGCAGTCCATAGAAATGGGCAGGGCCTATATTGTAAAGGAATATCAACAGAAACCCATGCCACTGTTTTTGTTGTGGAAAGGTATAGTGCATACAACCCTACGCCACCCTGAGCACAAGTATTTAATCGGAGGGGTAAGTATAAGTAATCAATTTTCGAATTTTTCAAAATCGTTGATGATTGAATTTATGAAAAGTAACTATTGGGATCCTTATGTAGCCCAATATGTCAGTCCAAAAAAAGAATTTAAAGTAAAACTAAAGGATGCCGATAAAGAGTTCGTTTTCGATGAAACTCAGGCCGACCTCAATAAATTTGATAGACTAATCGATGAAGTAGAACCGGGCAACCTTCGTTTGCCGGTCTTGATTAAAAAATATATTAAACAAAACGCAAAAGTTGTAGCGTTTAATGTCGACCCATTGTTCAATAACTCGGTTGACGGACTGATGTATATTAAAATCGCCGACTTGCCTGAAAGCACCGTGAAACCTGTTATGGAAGAATTTCAAGCCGAATTGGAGCGTAAATTTATGGAAGCCAATGGGAATTAACTTTTTTTGTACGGGCTACCGGGATATTTTTTATTTGGAGCTTAGCTTAGTGATGTAATGAAAAAGGCCGCATAAGCACTAAATGGTGCACTATCGTGGCCATTTCGATAATGGTTTTGGTGAGTTTGAATATTCCCGTGCTTGTTGGTGCTACTCTTATTGTTTCATTTGGGGCACAATATTAAGTAGTGAAATAATACCGAACCCTCTTAAGCAAAAGATTGAATCGGACTTTATTTCCTAAAGACTCTTAAACCAATCTTGGAATAGTTCACCAACGCCCACCGTTGGACTCATTTTGCCATTTGCTGCCGCAATTAGGCTAATTATTATCAAGACTAAACAAATCAGCGAGGCAAAGCAACCTACGACGGGAATAAAATTTAAAAGAATTGCGATTAGCCATATGCCCAAGGTCTGTCTAATATAATAACTTCCGAACTCGGTTTTATTTTGGCTGTTCATGATAATGGCCACTATCCAACCGATAATGGTTATATGTGCAATAATGGCCACTGTTTTTCCGCTATCGGGACTATTGGGGTCAAAAGTTTGCTTTACATCTTCTTTGAATTCGTTGGCGGTTCTTTTTGCTCCATCGGCGAAGTCACTTGCTTTATTTTTGGTACCGTCAAAGGCATCTTCAGCCTTATTCTCAAAATCTTTGTTATCTTCTGACATCACAGTTTTTCGTTGGTTATTTCAAATCTAAATGTAGCAAATATTTCGGAATCAGAGAAATGCAGAATCGATAGGCTCCCATAACTCCAGTTTGTTTCCTTCTGGATCTAATATCCAACCAAATTTTCCATATTCATATTCTTCTATTTCACCGACTATAGTTATTCCTTCCTTTTTTAGAACGTCAAGTAGTTCAACAAGATTTTCTACCCTGAAGTTCATCATAAAGGGTTTTTGACTAGGCTTAAAATAGGCGGTTTTTTCCTCCATAGGGCTCCATTGTGTAGAACAATCATTGTTCTCTTTGTCTTTCCACCAAAAAGTACAGCCGTATTGGTCCGTTGCAAGACCCAAGTGGTTTTTGTACCATTCCTTTATTTTATTGGGATTTTCGCTTTTGAAAAAAAATCCGCCCAGACCCGTTACCCTGTTCTTCATAGTTTATTTCTTTTTTAGGTTTCTTTCGTACAATGCTATCCAATCATCGGTTGACATTTTGGTACATAGCTCGGCAATCAGTTTGTATGGAATATCATCCATCTTTTTAAAACGCACACAACTTTTACCCATATCGAGTTTGTATTTGCACTGTTTGGTATATTCGGAGACAAACCAATCGTATAATTTAGTATCGGCATATATGCCCGAATGGTAAAGCGCTACAAAGTTCTTTTGAGAGGCCAAGTTTATAAAGGGCAATGGTAATTTAGGGTTGCAATGATACCCATTGGGATAAATGTCATGCGGAACAACATAGCCTAGCATTCCATAACTTATCTGCTCCTCGAATCCTTTAGGCAGGTTTTCAAGGATGGTTGTCCTTATTTTTGAAATCACTCCTCGTCTTTCCTGTGGGAGTTGTGCGATGTAATCTTTTGGTGAATCGGCTTTGTACTGCATGAGTATTAATTTTTACGTTGAAGTGTAAAGGCTGAAATTAAGGAAATGATAAATCCGATAATGAATACGGTCAAAAACATTATAAAAAAGTTCATTATAGGACTACTGAATAATTCTTTTTGCGACTCCATTTTGGCGAGTTCTAACTTGAGTTCGTCAGGTGGAAGCGTTGTTTGCATCTTTTCGATGGTCGCGTCATAATATTCCGCCAAAAAATCGGGATTTATAAATTTGATATAAACCATGTCAAGAATACCAAAGGCTAGGGCGGTCAAAAGACTTATTAAAACGCCGATCAACAAACCCTTATACAAGCCTATTTTGCCGTCGTTTTTTTGATCTCGGAAGTATCTAATACCAAAATAAATAAACGATAAGGAAATAATCATAGATGTATAACCTAGCACTTCTTGCATCTCGTAGTTGAGGTCTTTGCCAAGAAACCAGCTTAATAAGAATAATACGCAAATAGTACTACTGCTGTAAAGTGCATACCGTAATATGGTCTTTTTCATCGTTCTTAGGATTATGAGTTCGCGACGAATTTAGAACACGGAGGCAAAAAAATACTCATACTAAAGTACCAATCAGACTTTTTACGAACAATTAAGATGCTATAAAGCAATAATTTGATGCTCTTTTGCCTTTTGAATGGCTTGAGTTCGTCTTTTGGCATCCAATTTCAATAGAATGTTTGAGACGTGTGTTTTTATGGTACTTTCCGAAACAGAAAGCCGCAATGCTATTTCCTTGTTGGATAATCCTTGCGATACCTGTAACAACACTTCGTACTCCCGTTTACTAATACCTAATTGGGTTATTTTTTTATGGTCTATTTTGCCTTCATTTAATACTACTTTTTGATGGTGAAAGCTTTTTTTGTTTAGGTATGCCCCTATGGCAAAGAAAACAAGGGCAATCATAGCAATAACCGCATCAATATTCGTGTTGCCAAATAGCAAAGCATATTTGCTTAGCTGAAAAAGACAAAGCACAGCAACGATCAAGGCCGAAAAAATTAGAATGGTTTGCTTCACCTATTAAAGTTAGCAAAATTTAGCCTTGATTTTATTTACAACGGTCTGCGCAAGTTTTTCTTTACTCTCTACGGTCCATCCTGCTACATGTGGGGAGAGTATCACTTTCTCCGAAGCGACTAGGTAGTGAAAGGCCTCGGGCATTTTATTCTCTTGCTTCTCACCGGCGTTGGGGGTTTTATCGGGGAGAAACATGTTCTCGAAAGAAGCCTTTTCGTACTCCAGTACATCGAGTCCTGCACCGAGAATTTTACCTGATGTCAATGCGGCCACCAAATCTTCGGTCACGATACATTTGCCACGAGCGGTATTGAATAGCCAGAACGGTTTGTGAAATGCATCGATAAACGTTTGATGTATCATTCCAATGGTGGTTTCCGTTTGGGGTACATGTAAGCTTAATACATCGGTTTTTTGTTGTAATTCGAGAATACCGACCTGTCTGGCATTTTCATCGCCGACTCCACCTTTGATATCGTAGCAGATGACCTCAACATCAAAACCTCTGAGTTTTTTGGCAAACGCCTTACCCATATTGCCATAACCAACAATACCCACTGTTTTGCCATCCAATTCGACACCACGATTGCCCTCACGGTCCCATTTTCCGAATCGAACTTCTTTATCCGCTTTATTCAGTTTATTGAATAAAGAAAGCAACATGCCCAACGTATGTTCTGCAACGGCATTACGATTACCTTCGGGGGCAGCGGCCAAAAAAATATCGTGTTCTTTGGCATAACGGGTATCGATGTTTTCCAGTCCCGCGCCTAATCGTCCGATAAATTTTAGATTAACGGCTTTTTCAAGAAAAGATTGATCTATCGAAAATCGACTGCGTATGATTAGACCATCATACAAATGGATTTTATGCTCTATTTCTTTTTTTGACGAGGTATAATCTTCATCATTTTCAAAACCCAAATCGTTCAATTGTTGAATCAAAAGTGGGTGATTCGTGTCTACATGTAAAACCTTCATTTTTTCTTCCATTGGTAGTTCAGCCTTTTTACGGCATTTTAGATCTTCAATATAAGAACATCCGTGAAATTGCGAAAGAGGTGGGCTTATTTAAACTTTTCCCGTTCGAAATGTTTTATTCAGTAGTGATGGAATAGTAATGTTGAATAGATGATTCATGGCAAAACAACTCCATATTTGAAATATACCATTCGGTTTTAAGGCTGCGTTAAGAAATGGGTGTAATTGCCAAAAGACCCTTGATTTTAGTTACACAATTGGGTGATTGGTATTCCAAGTGCCGTCAACCAACTTTTTTGATTCCTCGTATAATGTTTTTAGCCTTGTCTTATCCACGTCATAGACGCCTTGCATGATGCGGGGCAAGTAAAAAGTACCGTGGTCGAAAATAGCTTTGTTTTTGATGGTGTTTCGCTCTTGCTCTTCATCATTCTTAGAAACTTCGGCATTCGTAATCTCTACATATCGTTCAAGTATATTGAGCAAGTTTCGAGGCGCGAAATTTTTAGGTGTCAAAACATCTCTGATGTTATCAGGTCGGGAGAAAATGCTTGTAGTTTCTGAAATTTGAAATTCACTTTTCTTGCTCGATAATATTTTGTTGGAAGGACTATGGTCGCGTACTCCACCGTCGAATAAAAGCAGTTTTGGGAAGTCTATGGTTTCTCCCTCAAAATCATAAATGGGCCCGTTCATGGCAACCCCGGAGGTAAAAATGGGAATGGATGCCGATGCGTTGACGAACTTTAGGAAATTCTCGTAAGAGACGGTCTTAAGGTTGATATAAAAGCGTTTGCCAGTATAGAAATCAACCGAGCCGACAATACAGGTTGCTTTGGTCGCGTCTAATTTATAAGCTTCGAACTCGCTTCTTGAAATTACTTTGGCAATTGTTTTTTCGAGGTTGTTCTGTTTGCCCAGATAATGTTTCCCGCCAATTATCTTAAAAATTGCATTCCAAGTATTGAGTTTTCCGTTTTTCTTGATGGGAGAGGTACTGAAGAAATCCCTCATTTCAAGATTGAGTACCTGGTCTTTTATTTCTTGGCGTTTACCTAAGGCCAATGGCAATGCCAAAATAGCCCCAGCCGAAATTCCCGAAATTACATCGGGAATATAGCCATGATCATAGATGATAGATTCCGCAACGCCGAATAGTCCCGCAATTTTTGTTCCACCTCCCGAAATGCCCATGTGTTTCATAACTTGGTTTTTAGGTTGAGGGGAAACGTAGTATGATAAATATAGCGAATAATTTCTATCGATGGTAGAGAGAAATTAGATTCCCAAAACAATTTTGGCAATCCAAAAATAAATCAAGATACCGAAAATATCATTGCTTGTAGTAATGAAGGGGCCTGTGGCTATTGCAGGGTCAATACCCCTTTTATGTAGAAATAAGGGGATAAATGTACCGATAAAGCCAGCTACTAAAATAACAGCAATCAATGAAATAGAAATGGCCAATGCGACTAAGAATTCGCCTTTCCAGAGCCAAGTGAACAAAAGTAAAATAGCCGCCAAAATTACGCCGTTCAACAGGGCCAAGAGCATTTCTTTAATCAATCGATTGCCTACACTGCCTTTAAGGTCATCGTTGGCGAGACCTTGTACGATAATCGCACTTGATTGCACCCCCACATTACCGGCCATTGCCGCAATCAAAGGGGTAAAGAAAAATAAAATGGCGTGTTCGCTGATCATTTCTTCAAAACCGCCCATAATGGCCGCTGCACCCACACCACCTACAAGCCCCAAAAATAGCCAAGGCAAACGGGCACGGGTAAGATCCCAAATACTATCATCGGCTTCTACGTCTTGTGAGATACCTGCCGCCATCTGATAATCTTTCTCGGCCTCTTCGCGAATAACATCTACAATATCGTCAATCGTGATACGACCCACTAGCCTGCCGATTTCATCGACGACAGGGATAGCTTCCAAATCGTATTTAGACATGATACGGGCAACTTCTTCGGGCTTTTCGTTTACGTTTACCGAGTCTACATTCGAAATGTAGACATCTTTGATATGTGTCGTTGTGCTGGTCGTCAACAAATCTTTTAGCGATAATCGACCTTTCAATCTTTCTTCATTGTCGACTACATAGATGGAGTGCACTCGGGTGACGTTTTCGGCCTGTGTGCGCATTTCTTTTACACAGGTCAATACATTCCAATTCTCATTGACTTTTACAAGTTCTTTCGCCATGAGTCCACCTGCTGAATTTTCATCATACCGCAACAGGTCTACAATATCTTTGGCGTGTTCCCGGTCCTCTATTTCCGAGATGACCTCTTGAACGATTTCTTTGGGCAGCTCGCCAATGATATCTGCGGCGTCATCGGTATCCAGTTCGCCCAGTTCTTCAGCAATCTCTTTGGAGGAAAGGTTGCCTAAAATGGCTTCACGAACATCTTCATCGACTTCGGTAAGAATATCAGATGTCTTGTCGCTATCTAAAAGCTTGATCAGATAAGTGGCTTCCTCTTCATCGAGTTCGTTGGCAATCTCTGCAATATCGGCATAATGCACCTCTTTCAAAAGAGCCTGGAGATCGGCATTCTTTTGATTTTCGATCAGCTGCTCGATTTCAGCTAAAAGCTCATCTGTGAGTTTAAATGGTGTCATTTGCTATTTTCTTCGTAAGCTCGGTAAAATCGGCTACCGCCAATTGCTCCGGACGAAGATCAAAGATAGCATCTTCTTTTAGATTATCTGAAAGCTCAAATGTTTTTAAACTGTTACGAATGGTTTTTCTACGATGATTAAAAGCCGCTTTCACTACTCTGAAGAATAGCTTTTCGTCGCAATCTAACTTAAAATTTTTCTTTCGAACCAAACGTATAACCCCCGACTCTACCTTGGGTGGCGGGTCAAAAACTTCTGGAGGTACCGTAAAAAGGTATGTTGCATCGTAGAAAGCCTGCACGAGAACGGAAAGAATACCAAAGGTTTTATTGTTGCCCTTTTCACAAATGCGTTGGGCGACCTCTTTTTGAAACATTCCGGAGAATTCGGGTATTTGGTCGCGGTATTCCAACATTTTAAAAACGATTTGGGTCGATATATTATACGGAAAGTTGCCCGTAATGGCAAATTGGTCTTCTCCGAGAAGGTTTTTGATATCAAACTTTAGAAAGTCTCCTTCGATAACCTTCAACGAACCTTTACCGTTTAGAATTTCAGAATGTTCTATCGGGAAACTATGGTTTAAGTAAATGATAGATTCCTCATCAAGGTCCATAGCAATCAAATCGATATCACGGGCCAGTAGATATTTGGTGAGCACCCCGGTACCAGGGCCGATTTCAATAACTTTTTCGTAGTTGTCCATCGAAAGTGTTTCAGCGATTTGAAGCGCGATATCCTGATCTTTTAAAAAATGCTGTCCTAAGTGTTTTTTTGCTTTTACTGGGCTGTTACTCTTAGAATTGTTTCCTTTTTCAAAATAGTGCGATTTACCTTTCTTTCTTTTGTTTTTAGACATGCCCTGACATTTTATCAATTAATTGGTAGTGTTCTTGTATATACCCAGGCTATTTTGCCGGATTGCAACGCTACTTCTATTCGCTTATAGGAGTCTCCTTCATAAACGTCTGTTATTAGTAATTCCTTTTCCGATATTTCGTATACCATACCGCAAATAATGTCAGTTTTTGATAAAGAAGGGTGGATTACGGGATACTGGTCGAATACTTTCTGCTCTAGCAACGCATAGCCCAATAAACAATCGCTTTTGCCTTTTAGGTTACGGCCGTACAATGCCGATTGAATTTCTTCCTCTTGTAAAGAGCCGTAAGTAAAAATATAGATCACACGGGTCAATGTTCGCTTACAACTTCCAATTCGGTACGAAACGATACGAATTGGTTAGGGAAATGTTTGAGGGCATCTTCACGCAACCGCGATGCATCTTGCTCATAATATTTCTGCAAGGTTTCTTTATTGGCTGTGGTAAATTGTACGGAATAGGTCATGCCTCCCATTTCTTCTTCTACCAAAACCCTACACATTTTTGCCGATAGAAACTTTCCAGTGGCCAGCATATCCGGTATATGCGTTTTCTTCATCCATTGCAGCCATTGGTCGTGAACTGCATTTTCAATATTGGTGGTTACGTTGTAGATGTACATTTATTCAAATTAAAGCGTTGATTTGACTTGATCGTGGCCAGTCTTGTTCTTAAAAAGTCAATTAATACTGTCTCCTCTCAGTATCCTGAAATTTTTTCGGGCCTGAGGAAAATAGTAACTATCTTGATAGTTGTAAATTATTTTTTCATATTGGGCCTTTGCCTTTTCGGGTTCGTGTAAGATATTACGGTAGAGTTCCGCCAATGCAAAATGGGCGTCATCCGCCAAAATTCCATTGCTGTAAAATTCCGTAATCTTGATATAGCTAAATTCGGCAGCGGTGTAATCTTTCTCTTCCTCCAGAAGCTCACCTTGCTTTAGCAAGGCTTCGTCTTCGATTTTTTCCCCTTTATGGTTTTGCAAGATGTCGTTTAAAACATCAATGGCCTCCTTGGTTTTGTTTTGATAGCCCAAAAGGTCGGCGCGGGCATATTTTTTTAAGGCAGTTTGGGTCGAATCTTCTAGTGAATTATCCGATATTAAAAGGCTTAGTTGCATGGCATCGTTTGCGATGAGCTGAGACGTTGAACTCCGAAGTACTTTGAGTTGGGTTAGTGCCCAATCAAAATCACCCTTATAAAAACTTGTTTGCGCAACTTTATAGCGCGCATTTTGTCCAAGCACATCGTTTTTTAGTTTCTGTTGCACTTGGGAAAAATAGATTAGCGCTTCGTTGAATTTTTGGTCATACACCAGAATATCACCCAAGGCTAACTTTACAAAGGCCTTTCCGCGCTCGTTCAGTGGTAATTCAAGACTTTTTTTTAAGATATCGATGGCAGCCTTCGGGGTATCTCTTTTGAAGGTAAGAAAATTGGCATAGGCGATTTGAAGCTGTAGTGTTTTGCCTTTATATCGATGAATGTCTATCAATTCGTCGTACCTTTTTTGAATCTCAGAGAGACTCTTCTCGTCGGCATCTAAAATTTGGATATCGATAAGGTTCAGTTCTGCATTTAGTTGAGTGACTTCATCGTTCGTGTTTTCTATAATATATTCAAAAATAGATTTTGCGACCGTTACCTCTCCATCTTTCAAGGCTATATCACCAAGACTTTCCATACGCTGCATTGAACTGCCTTCCAATCGCTTATAAATCGCTTTTTCTTGTCTAAAAGCACTTGAATATTGTTTCTGTTGTACGAAGAGCCAACTTAAAAGTTCGTTCCATAATAAATTAGGGTCTTTCTGTGCATGTTGTAAGAGTACCCTTTTTAATTTGATATTGTTTTCGTTTTCGGGGTCAGCGGTAATAAAGGCGTCTATATTTCGTAATACATTCGATTTTGATGTTTTTCCTTCACTGATCAACCTGAGGTACGATTCGTACATTTTATCGATATTGCCCTGTTCCCCATAAATACGGGCCATATGATAATTGTAATCTAATTTGGGGTTTAGTTCCATAGCTCGGGAATATGCGCTTAGTGCTTGGTCAAGCAAGGCATATTTTTGAAAACGATACCCAACGCCATATCCAAAATTAGGATTTTCATCGATTTTCGCTATTGCTTTATCGTAATATTTTTCGGCTTCGTCAGGAAGGTCTTGCAAAGTGAAATTATAGCCCAGTTCTATAAGCAGGGTAGGGTATGCATAATCGCCTTTGATAGCTTCTAATAAAAAAGCTTCGGCTTCTTTATAGCGCTCGAGTTGTTGATAACAGGCGATGAGCCCTTCGACATAATCGTTTCTTCGCTGATTTGTCTCTACCAATTTTTCATAAAAAACCACTGCTTTTTCAAAGTCGCCATCATTAAAATATTGTTTGGCCAAGAAATCATCTTGGGCCAATGCCAATTGCACGGAGCAGAAAACCAAAATGAACAGAAGTTGCTTCAAATCAAGTTTTTTGTAAAGATACGTAGATTAATTATGGTCAGCGCTTTGGTAGTACAAGCGGTTAAAGGTATAAATCTCTTTTTGTTCCATACATACAAAATTATTGGCCAGCCATACAATGGGTTATTAACGGTGAAGTGGCTAGCATTATTTTTATAAAGTTAGTTATATAATAATAATCTTAAATTCAAATAAAATGGCGGTATTCAGAAAAAACTGTGAGCGCTACATAGCGTTCTTGTACCCAAACGGAGAAAATTCTGGAAGGATTAATTTGTATTGCGCAGATGGTTATAGGCTTTATCTTATTTTTAGAGATGGTGCTTTACCTGCGAATACCTACAACGAAAGCATCAATACAGGTGTTGGTTATCAACCCATAGATCGATTTAGTGACTATGTCGATTTGGTAAGAAATGAAAAACCCATCACCGTCACTTTTAACACCACGGGCAAAAACTATGTGGTATATACCTCGGCGGAGCAAGTTGGCGAAGGGGAAATGTAATAGTCAAATTCCATGCGTATGGTGTCGATTTGCATTACTCAACGAATTTGCTTCTACTTTATCATGTCGAACCCGCAATAAGGCACTAGAACTTCAGGAATTCGTATTCCTTCAGCAGTTTGGTAGTTCTCTAAAATTCCGGCTAAAACCCGAGGTAGTGCCAAAGAGCTTCCGTTTAATGTATGGGCTAATTGTGACTTCCCGTTTTCATCTTTGTACCGGAGTTTAAGGCGATTGGCTTGATAAGCTTCGAAATTGGAAACCGAACTTATTTCCAACCATCGGTCTTGGGCCGTTGAAAAGACTTCGAAATCGAAAGTTAGTGCGGCAGTAAAACCAAGATCTCCACCGCAAAGGCGTAAAATTCGATACGGAAGTTTTAGCTCCTTTAAAATAGTTTTGACGTGCTCGACCATGCCATCAAGTGCATCGTACGATTTCTCAGGATGTTCGACACGTACGATTTCTACTTTGTCAAATTGATGTAGTCGATTCAAACCGCGTACATGCGCACCATAGCTTCCTGCCTCCCTTCTAAAGCAAGGTGTATAAGCCGTCAGGCAAATAGGAAAATCTTGGTCATTGACAATTTCGTCTCGAAAAATATTGGTAACGGGCACTTCTGCCGTAGGTATTAAATAGAGGTCGTCTGCACCTACATGATACATTTGTCCTTCTTTATCGGGTAATTGTCCGGTGCCATACCCAGATGTTTCGTTGACCATATGGGGTACCTGCATTTCGGTATAGCCGGCTTCCGTATTTTTATCCAAGAAATAGGAAATTAAGGCGCGTTGGAGTCTAGCTCCTTTTCCTTTGTAAACAGGAAAACCTGCTCCCGCAATTTTCACACCGAGTTCGAAATCGATGATGTCGTACTTTTTTGCCAGTTCCCAGTGCGGTAAAGCGCCTTCTGTTAAGGCGGGAATATCTCCCTCTTTGAAGACTTCTTCATTATCTTCTTCGGAATTTCCGGCGGGAACGGAGTTGTGTGGCACATTTGGGATTTGAAAGAGCAGTTGCTGCAATTGCTCGGCGACTGCGCTTAATTCATCTCCTAATCGTTTGGATTCTTCTTTAAGGGTACTCGTTTTTTCCTTTAAAACATTGGCCTCTTGCGCTTTTCCCGTTTTGTAGAGCATACCAATTTCTTTAGACAGCTTATTGCTTTCAGCCAAGGTATTGTCTAGTTCAGTTTGAGTAGATCGTCGCTTTTCATCCAATAGCAGCACCTCGTCGACCATTGGGGCGGCATCGATGTTCCGTTTTTTTAAAGCGGTTATAATTGTATCTTTTTTATCTCTTAAAGTTTGAAGCTGCAACATGCGTTCCTGATTTTACGGTGCAAATTTATACTAATCTTCCGATTATAAACGGATACTTCGTGTACTGTTATGGTAAAATAAGTGCATTTGTACGAATTTTATCTATTTTAGACCCTCCGGGAATGTCGTTGAATGGCAACCTGGGTTATTCGACGGGCTTTCTGAAAAGTAAATGAAAAGCCAATACCAATATGGAATAGATAAGCCCCAAGGCGGCAACCCCCGTCCATTTATAGGTTTCCCAAGCCAATGCCCCTGTAATGGTTCCTATGGCTCCGCCGATAAAGTAACCAACCATGTAGATGGTATTTACACGATTTCGAGCTTCAGGATTTTTGGAGAAAATGATATTCTGATTAGTGATATGAAGCGATTGTAACGCCATATCGACTAAGAGTACCCCTACGACCAACCCAAAAATCGATTTTCCGGAAAATAGAAATATAATCCATGATAGAATCATAACCAGGGCGGCTATAGTAATAAGCAAATTTTTGTTCAGGTGGTCACTCATTTTTCCGACTTTTGAAGCGGCCAGAGCGCCGAAGATTCCCAAAATACCGAAAGATCCGGTTACGGTGCTACCATAGTTAAAAGAATCTTCCATCAAGAAGACCAAGGTAGTCCAAAATGCGCTAAATCCGGCGAAACCTAATCCTCCTCTCAAAGCGGCCAATCGTACCGAACTTTCTTTTTTAAAGTAGTGAAGTATCGACTTCATGAGTTGTGCATACGTTCCTTTAAAATCTGGGTGGAGCTCGGGCAGTTGTATTTTTAGCAATGCCCAATAGATGATCATCAGGCCAGAAGCTAGGTAATACATACTTCGCCAGCCATAATTCTCACCGATGAACCCACTTATAAACCTACTGCCAAGAATACCGATCAAGAGCCCGCTCATGACAATGCCGATAGCGCGGCCAACACTTTTGTTATCGGCGAGTAAGGCCGCCATAGGAACAAATAGCTGTGGTATTACCGATGACGAGCCGATGAAAAAACTTGCTATAGTAAGCATTAATAGTGATTGAGCGGTTGCGGCAAGAAGTAGCGAGAGCACAATGGCCAAAAAATCGATCATTATTATTCTCTTATACGAGATTTTGTCTCCCAAGGGGATGATGAATAACAAGCCAAAAGCATAACCTAATTGTGTAAATAAGGGGATGTTACTTACTTTTGATTCTGAAACTTCAAATGTATGGGCAATTTGGTTTAATAAAGGTTGATTGTAATAGTTGTTCGCCACTACGAGACCTGCCCCAATGGCCATTAGATATAAAAGTGAGTTGGTCAATTTCTTTGCGCCCATGGCTCTATTTATTTTGTTGGGCAGATGGCAAGATCCAATCATGGTGTTTGAAATGATGCCAATTTTCGTTTGCCAAATCGACCTTTGGGTCGATAAAGGCTCTATAGGGTTTACCGTTAATGCTTACTTTAGCGTTTAGGGCGAATACCGAAATGTCTTCGTCTTTTTTTGCGTATTCTTTTTTTAATTGTTGGGCAAATTGCCATATAAAATCGGGGTAGGCTCCAACCTTTCGTTTCTGTTTTGAGGTCAGGTAATCATTGAGGTCAATAATTGTCGATTCATTGTTTTTTCGGTTTACGACCTTGAATTGTATTTTACCACTTCGACTACGCAGCATCATACGCCAGCTCATGCGGTGGCCTTCTTCCGTCCATAGTACATCATCTTGAATAAAATAGTGGCGTAAGGGCAATGCCATCTGAACCAAAAAATAGATACCTCCCCAGATGATTACCATGTTTTTATAGGATGGTGGGTCGAACTCTTGGTCTGTGTGGTATTTCTTTTCTTTAAAGAAAAGCTGTCTTATGGTTGCAGCTTCAAAAAAGAATACGCTAAAAGCTAGGGATAAATAGGGGAAAATTCCAATTTGAAAAACAATGGAATTAAATACGTGGAAAAATATGGATGCGAAAAAGGCAATTCGTCGTGTCGGTCGCCATAAAAGGGCAGGTATAATTAGTAGGTCGAACAAAATACCCGTTGCCCCAATAATTTGATGTATCCAAGGCTGTTGAAGTATTTCACCGATAAGGTAATAATCTGCCTTGCTTTGCATTAGTATTTTAATAATTCTGAAATCGACCCAATCTCCGTACATCTTGGCTATGGCCGCATAGGTATAAATGATGAATAGTTGAAGTACTATTATCCATTTAACGTAGGCATACATCGTATTGGTTTTCAAGGCTGTGTTTTTTTTTGCATCCAGCGAACAGCTTCGGTTCGCCGGAAAAAAACACATAAAAAACGAAATTAATATTAGCAGGTAATAATGATTGTTGTATGATGTTTTTTGCATTAAATAGACTCCTGTCCACAGCAAGGTGAATGCAATGATGCTAAATCGGTACTTGTATCCCAAGGCAATGCAGGTGCCCAAGGTTCCCATAACAAAAAAGTAGATATACATACCGTTGCCAGGTAGTGGTTGTAACCATTCAAAGCCGATAAAGTTAAAGGTGAAACGTGGTTCGATAAGGGTGCGTTGAATCCAGCCGGTGAGCATAGCCCCATAGCATTCCAATGCCACTAAAATCCCAAATAATATTCGGAAAATGATCAAGGAGGAATTATCGATTTTCGAAAAAAGCCACCGGTCTAGCATTTATTGTCCTATAAAAGCGAGCGAAGTTTTTTTATCTTTTTGAAGCTGCATTTTGAGGGCGTCGATAGAATCGAACTTGTGTTCGTCACGAATACGCTTCAAAATATCAATCTTTAGGGTTGTCTCGTAGAGATTTTCATCAAAATTCAAAAAATGGACTTCAATACTCTTCTCTGTTCCGGTTCCGGCTATTGTAGGGTTAAAGCCAATATTCATCATTCCGTAGACCACGTTATTTTTAAGAGTGCTCTTTACGACATATACGCCATTTTTCGGAATCAATTTATATGATTCTTCAATGAGAATATTCGCTGTAGGGAACCCGAGTTGCTTGCCTAGGCCCTTGCCCTTTTTTACAATACCTGTGAGCATATATTCATAGCCCAAATACTTATTGGCGGTTAGTATATCACCTGTTTCAAGTGCTTTACGTATTTTGGTGGAACTTACCGAAACATCATTTATTTCTTGAGCAGGTATTTCCTCTACCTCGAAATCCAACGCGCTTCCAAAAGCCCTTAAGTCGTTAATGTTGGCTGTTCGATTTCTGCCAAAACGATGGTCGTAGCCAATAATTATTTTCTTTGTCTTAAGGCTGTTTACAAGAATATCCCTTACAAATTCGGTTGCCGATAATCGCGAAAACTCTTGGGTGAAGGGGTGTATGATTAATTGTTCGACACCAAATTCTTTAAGAATGTTGGTTTTTTCGGATACCGTATTCAGCAGTTTTATGTTGGTGTCTTTTTGCAGCACCATTCTCGGATGCGGAAAAAAAGTAAGTACTGTTGGCTTAAGCTCCGTTTGGGCACAGCTTTTGATTAGACGATCTAAGATTTTTCGATGTCCGATATGCACGCCGTCAAAAGTGCCAATGGTAATGGCCGTGGAATGTTTTTTGTCGTATTTGGAAATGCTTTGGACTGTTACCACGTACTAAAAATAATAAAAAGACTTATATTTGATTCTGAGTGAAAAACCCCTTGATGATTACAAAACTACGTCTAGTTTTTTCAATTACCATACTATTTCTTTCCTTTTACGGCTCAGCACAGCGTAATTTTTGGAAACAGGAAGCTTTGCAAAATGATGTGAAGGGAAAAATGATGAAGCGCTTTGAGCTTAAAAAGGGGAAAGCATTTACTTTAGACGAAAGTGCATTTAAAAAGGGACTGGAATCTTTTCCGGCTGCCAAAAATTCTTTTAAAACGGTTTATTTTCCTGATGAAAAGGGAGAACTTGTTCCTTTTTTGGTTTCTGAAGCCCAGGTGTTGGCACCTGAACTCGCTGCAAAATATCCATCCATAAAGTCATATAAAGGCCGTAGTCTGAAGAATGAAAATGACATAATACGCTTCAGCGTTTCACACAAGGGAATACAGAGCACTGTCGTGCATGGTGATGGGCAGCCTAGCACTTTTTTGCAAAAAATTGATGAAAATGCATATATAGCATATAATAGAGATGCCAATATCACTGAAGATATTGATTTTATTTGTGATACAAAGTCTATTGCAGCAAAGCAGTTGCAAAGCACCTCACAAAAGTTGGTCAATGACAAGATTCTTAGAAAGTTCAGGCTAGCAGTGTCTGCTTCGGCAGAATATACACAGTTCCATGGGGGAGAGGTTGTCGATGCCTTGGCAGCTATTAATGCGACCGTAACGCGAATAAATCAGGTATTTGAACGAGATTTGGCCGTAACCCTTCAGCTTGTGGCCAACACTGATGAAGTGATCTTTACCGATGAAGAAAAAGACCCCTATGATGGCAACCTCAATTCTGAGGTTCAAAATACACTCAGAAATATTATTGGGGAAGAGAATTATGATATTGGCCACTTATTTCATGATGACGACCCTGGGGGCAATGCGGGTTATGTTGGTTCTGTGTGTGTAGACGATAAAAAGGGTAGTGCCTATGCTTCGAGTCCCAGTCCCGAGGGAGACCTTTTTGATCTTGATTTTGTTGCCCACGAAATGGGACATCAGTTAGGTGCGAACCATACGTGGTCTTTTGAATCAGAAGGCACGCAGGTACAAGCTGAACCGGCCAGTGGTACTACGATTATGGGTTATGCCGGAATAACGGGAGTGAATAACGTTGCTTCGAACGGTAGTGATTATTTTCATCATAATAGTATTGTGCAGATTTCGAGTTATTTGGCAAGTAGTGGTTGTGCTGAAATAATGAGTTTAGACAACAATCCGCCAACAATAATTCCTATCGGGAATTTTGTAATTCCTAGGTCTACTGCGTTTGTACTCGAGGGGAGCGCGTCAGACCCCGATTCTGGCGATGTCATTAGTTATACATGGGAACAAATCGACGACGGGGTGGTAACCCAGGCTACTTTTGGGTCAACAAACCCGAGTGGGGCGAACTTTCGATCGTTGCCTCCTTCACTATCCCCAAAAAGATACTTTCCTAAGCTGTCGAGCATACTGTCGGGCAATCTTACGCAAACTATGCCACTTGTAAATTCTAACTGGGAAACCGTTTCGGATGTGGGAAGGGAAATGAACTTTGCTTTAACCGTTCGAGACAATGCTGTCGGAGGCGGACAAGTGGTGTCAGATGTGGTGAACATTGTCGTGGTGGGTGGGGCCGGTCCTTTTTCCGTTACTTCCCAAGCTGAAAGTGAAACGTATACCGCTGGAGATGTACAACATATTGTTTGGGATGTAGCTGAAACCCATAAAGCACCGGTTCTTGCGCAAACGGTCGACATATTACTTTCTACTGACGACGGACTTACGTTTCCCATTGTTTTAGCCGAAGACGTACCAAATGATGGCGACCATAAAATAATCGTTCCGAACAACCCTACGACCAAGGCACGTATCATGGTCAAGGCACATGAAAATATCTTTTTTGCGGTTAACGCCGCCAATTTTTCGATTACCGCATCAGAAATTTTACTCGATTTCCCCATGCTGGAATACGAGGTATGTCAACCCGATGATTTGGTGATCACGTTCAACTATGAAACCGTTTTGGGCTTTAATGAAGAGGCCACCTTTAGTGTTGTTTCTCCACCTCCCGGACTCGATATTACTTTTTTCCCTGAAACTGCTACAAGTAATGATACCTCGGTGGATCTGATTCTCGGCAATACCGGTCCGGTGTCAGAAAATAACTATACTATCGAAGTGCTTGCCACTTCTGCAAGTGAAACTAAAAAAGTAGCTTTGGAGGTTAGTATTTATGATGACGATTTTCCGAATATAGCGCTACTTTCCCCAGCTAACGGTCTCGAAGATACTTCTACCGGAATGCCCTTGGAATGGGAAAGTGATAGTTCGTATACCTCTTATGACTTAGAAATATCTACGGACACCTCATTCAACACGATTGTCGAATCTGCGACCGTATTTTCAAATTTATACAGACCGACAGAACTAGAAAATGCAACCACATATTTTTGGAGGGTAAAACCAAGAAATGCATGTGGTGAAGGAAGCTTTGGTTCCCCATTTGGTTTTACCACAGTTCAGTTTAGTTGCAAAAATAAGGAGAGTGATGGGTTGCCAATCGAGATAACGCCCATCGGAAAACCGACCATAACTTCTAGTATTACTTTTTTAGAAGACCTGCCTTTGGCGGATATTAATGTGAATCTTGCTGTTGATCATACTTTTCTGTCTGATCTCGCCATTAGTTTGACATCACCGTCGGGTACCACTGTGGTACTTGTTTCCAGCAGCTGTGGAGACCTAGAAAATATAGACGCGACCTTTGATGATGATGCTGACAACTTTATATGCGATGGAAATCCGGCAATTACAGGCACAGTTAAACCATTGGGGGCATTAGATGCTTTTAAGGGGGAATCGATTTTAGGTAAATGGATTTTGGAGGTTTCTGATAATGTTCAATCCGATGGCGGTGCACTGACGGCTTTCTCTTTAGATATTTGCGTAGAAGGAGAGTTTAGGCCTGATGATGATAAAGATGGTATTTATGACGATGGTGATGATGCGTGTTTGGGAACTGCCGAAGGACAAGAAGTCGATGCCAACGGATGTGCGGTTTACAGGTTTCCCAGCACTAATTTTTCCATTGCCGTACAGAGCGAATCGTGCCGGGACAACAATGATGGTCAGCTGAGTATTATTCCTCAAATAGACTTGGAATATTCGGTTACTGTTACAGGAAATGGGGTCAATATTTCAGATGACTTTTCACGAGCCTACAGGCTGGAGAACTTGTCTGCGGGTACCTATATGGCATGTATCAATGGTACTGATGGTAGTTTGAAGTATCTTGAACATTGTTTTGAGGTTGTGGTTACACAGCCCGAATCTTTGGAAGTTACTTCAAAAACAAGCCAAGATGGAAAATACGTGCAATTGAATTTACAAGGTGCGGATATCTATACTATTAACTTGAATGGAGAAGTGATGCAGACTGGGGCTAGCGAATTATTCTTGCCTTTACAAAATGGCTCCAATAGTCTTAAGGTTTCGGGCGATTTGCCATGTCAGGGTGTTTATGAAGAAAGATTTATTACCTCAGATCAACCTTTTGTTTATCCGAATCCATTTAGAGCTTCTGCGAATATCTTTTTAGGTAAGGTAGTCGAAAAAGTAGAAATAGCCATTTATTCAGCCAGTGGCCAATTGGTAAAAAGTGGAGATTATATAGTCAATAGTGCTGAAATGACACTTGATTGCGATGCTTTGCCTGCGGGCATGTATTTTATAAAGTTTAAGGGGGAGAATGTGCAAGGAACACTAAAAGTTATTAAGCAATGAGGGTATTATTGGTAATTTTGGTCGGTTTGCTGTTGTTTAGTTGTAAAAAGGATGCTCCGAAGTCTCCGGAAGCGGTATTTTTGTCCTTGCCTGCAAAAAATACAGAGTGTGCCCCTGTACAAACCTCCAGTGAATCGGCCAATGTCGTTCGATTTACATGGTTAGCGGCTGATCATGCGGAAACCTACGAACTTCGCGTAACTAATTTAAGTACCGGAACAACACAGACCAAGAGTACCCATTTGCTTACCGAAACACTTCCGTTACAAAGGGGAACGCCCTTCTCTTGGGTCGTTGTTTCGAAAAATACCAAAGTAGAAGAAACGGCTACGAGTGAACAATGGATGTTTTACAACCCCGGCACACAAACTTCATATGCCCCCTTTCCTGCCGAGATAGTATCGCCGAAGTTAAGCGAATCTGTTTTTAAGGATATCAATAATGAGATAACCCTAGAATGGTCGGGCTTTGATCTTGATAGTGATATCGTAGATTATGATTTATATTTTTCTACCGAAACGCCCCCAGCCACGCTAATCGGTACATTCGCATCTGGAAGTTCGTCTAAAAAGGTAAGTGTTTCGTCAAAGACCGTATATTATTGGAAGGTGGTCACTAAAGACGAAAATGGTAATAGTTCCGATTCAGGAATTTTTAGCTTTAAAGTATTTTAAGGGGTAAACTCATGTTCCGTTAAAGGCATTCATGGTATTTTTGATTCCACCCAAAACAAAGGAATTAATAAGTTCGGCAGATTTTGAAAGGCGCTCCCCTAACTTTTCCTTTTCTTCTTCATTCCATTCGCCCAATACATAATCGACCTGTCTTCCCTTGCCAAAATCAGAGCCTACCCCGAAACGGAACCTATTATAAGAAGTCGTTTGTAAAAATAGTTGGGTATCTTTTAATCCGTTATGTCCACCATCACTTCCTTTGGTTTTTACGCGAAGCGTTCCAAAAGATAAATTAATATCATCGGTCACCACTAGAATATTTTCCAAAGGAATTTTCTCTTTGTCCATCCAATATTTTATGGCTTTTCCACTGAGGTTCATGTAGGTGGAAGGTTTTAAGCAAAGCACACTGCGTCCTTTTATTTTATATGAGCCCACGGCACCAAGCTTGGCAATTTCGAATGAAAATTGTTCTTTGTTGGCCAAGGCATCTAAAATCTTGAATCCAATGTTATGACGGGTTTCCGAATATTCAGTGCCAATATTTCCGAGACCGATGATCAAAAATTTTTTCATAGCTTCTGTTTCTGCTAAGAATGCATTGTTGATAGTGAATATTGATTTTAAGAAGTGTAGCATAGTGGTATGAAGAGGGTAAAAATACAAAAGCATCCGGATAGTTGATTCATCAGGATGCTTTCGTATTAAACTATACTAATTTGTTACTAGCTTTCAGCGCCTTCGGCAGTTGCTTCTGCTCCTTCGGCAGTTGCTTCTTCTCCTTCTGCACCTTCTTCATCTTCATCTTCGTCAACAGCTACGGCCGAACGTTGTGTTTTGACCTGTACCACCACAGTTGAATCTGGGTGAAGAATGGTAAAATCGTCATTTAATAAAGATTCAACAAGAATGTTGTCGCCGATTTTCAATTTTGAAATATCAACATCGAAGAAATCGGGTAGGTTTGCCGGTAAAGCCTTAAGGGCAAGCTTTCTCTTTCTAAACAATAATCGACCACCATTACGTACCCCAGGCGAGTTACCCTCTAATCTGACAGGTATGTTCATGGTAATCTCCTTGTCTTTGAATAACTGGTAGAAATCAACATGTAGAATTCTATCCGTTACGGGGTGGAATTGAATGTCTTGCATGATGGCGTCTACGGTTCCACCGTTATCCAACTCAATCACTACTGTGTGCGCATTGGGGGTGTATACCAAATCTCTGAACTCTAGTTCGTCTGCTGTGAAATGCAATGGTTTTTCCCCTCCGTACACTACGCAAGGAACCTTTCCAGCATTACGTAGGGCTTTCGTTGCCTTCTTGCCCACGCTTTCTCTTTCTGATCCTTTAATTGTAATTGACTTCATTATATATATTAAAAATTAATAATTCGTTGATCTGGTCTCCATAAGAACAATCTTTTTGAAGACGTTGTTGGTTACATCAAAAACTTCGAAGCGATCGAAGTGTTGTGGTGTACCCTATGCATTACATCGGCAAAGAGATCTGCACAACTTAGCACCCTAACTTTGCCACTTTCTTTTTTTATGGGGATTGAGTCTGTAATGATCAATTCCAATAATTGTGATTTTTCTATTTTATCATAGGCGTCCCCCGAAAGCAACCCATGTGTTGTAATAGCGCGAACACTTTTGGCTCCACGTTCCATCATTAAATCTGCTGCCCTGGTCAAAGTGCCTGCCGTATCTACCATATCGTCAACCAACACCACGTTTTTGCCATTAACATCGCCTATAAGCTCCATATGGGAAATCACATTGGCCTTTGCCCGTTGTTTATAACAGATGACCACATCGCACTGCAATGCCCTAGAATAAGCGTAGGCTCTTTTAGAGCCTCCCATATCTGGTGATGCAATGGTAAGGTTGTCAAGGTTCAATTTTTTTAAATAAGGAAGAAATAAAGTAGAAGCAAATAGGTGGTCGACAGGTTTTTCAAAAAAGCCCTGTATTTGATCGGCATGCAAGTCCATGGTGATAATGCGCGTTGCACCGGCGGCCTCTAACATTTTAGCTACAAGTTTAGCAGCAATGGGGACCCTTGGCTTATCTTTTCTATCTTGTCGGGCCCAGCCAAAATAAGGCATGACCGCTGTTATGTGCCTTGCTGAAGCCCGTTTGGCGGCATCGAGCATCAATAACATTTCCATGAGATTTTCTGAACTGGGGTGTGTAGACCCTATTATAAAAACACGGGTGCCCCGAACAGATTCTTCAAAAGATGGCTGAAATTCACCATCACTATAGCGCGAAAAGAGTACATTGCCCAAATCGGTACCATAAGATTTCGATATTTTTTTTGCCAATTCAGCACTTTGGGTGCAGGCAAAAATTTTGGGTTCAGGTACTTGGTAGGGCATGGGTAACGTATTGTTTTACACTTATTTGGCGACCCTTTTTCATAGGGAGGTGCAAATTTAAAAATTTATTTGTGTTGCTAAAGGATAAATGTTTTTATTTTTTGTGTTTATCCCAACATTTTTTTTAATTTTGCAGTCCTATTTTTAATGATGCTCGAGTGGCGGAACTGGTAGACGCGCTGGATTCAAAATCCAGC